>Ga0079224_100002220_pt1 | contig 23330 bp, 28 predicted proteins | sample Stecom2015_FD_80414 | JGI IMG/M metagenome (GOLD analysis project Ga0079224, IMG submission 80414) | Agricultural soil microbial communities from Utah to study Nitrogen management - Steer compost 2015 | ecosystem: Environmental > Terrestrial > Soil > Agricultural land | place: USA: Utah... | reverse complement strand
GACAGCACGGTCGGCACCGCGTCTTCCGTCGCGCCGGTGGTCGCGAACAGCATGCGCCGCTCGGCTTCCAGGTCGGGATACCGGACGTTGATCTGCAGCAGGAAACGGTCGAGCTGCGCTTCCGGCAGAGGGTAGGTTCCTTCCTGCTCCAGCGGATTCTGGGTAGCCAGAACATGGAACGGCGCCGGCAGCTCATGCCGCTGTCCGGCGACCGAGACCTGACGCTCCTGCATGGCCTGCAGCAGGGCGGACTGGGTGCGCGGGCTGGCGCGGTTGATTTCATCCGCCATCAGCAACTGGCAGAAGACGGGACCGGCAAGGAACCGGAACGAGCGCCGGCCGGAATCGCCTTCTTCCAGAACCTCGGAGCCGATGATGTCGGCCGGCATGAGATCCGGGGTGAACTGCACCCGCCGCGCATCCAGACCCAGCACCTTTGCCAGGGTCTCGACCAGCTTCGTCTTGGCGAGGCCCGGCACACCGACCAGCAGCGCATGGCCGCCGGCCAGAAGGGTGATCATGGTCTCCTCGACCACCTCGCCCTGTCCGTAGATGACCCGCTCGACGGCATCGCGCGCCGCACCCAGGCGGCCACCAATCCGCTCAATTTCGGGAAGAATATGTTCGGCCGTGTCGCTCAAATTGTGCATGCCAGCGAGTATATAGTAGAAGAGAAATGAAAGCCCATATGCCATCTATGCCCAGCAAAACGGCAAACCCCGCCACTCTCCAAGACGTGATCGCCCGTTTCGGCGGTGCGGCAGGTGAAGGCCGCAAGCCCCCGGTCCATCTGTGGAATCCGCCGTCCTGCGGCGAAATCGACATGCGCATCGCCCGGAATGGCGCCTGGTACTACCAGGGCTCGCCGATTTCGCGGCCGGCCATGGTGCGCCTGTTCTCCAGCATCCTGCGGCGTGAACCGGACGGAAGTTACGTTCTGGTCACGCCGGTGGAGAAATGCATCATCCGGGTCGACGACGCTCCGTTCACGGCGGTCGAGATGACCGTGAGCGGGGAAGGGGAGGCGCGCCTGATCGCCTTCCGGACCAATGTCGACGACGTGGTGCCGCTCGATTCCGAACACCCGTTGCGGGTCGTCGTGAACCCGGAGACGGGGGAACCATCCCCTTACGTCCTGGTACGCGACCGGCTGGAAGCGCTGATCCTGCGTCCGGTATTCTACCAGCTGGTGGAGATGTCTGAGCAGCGGGAAGAGGACGGGCGGACCGTGCTGGCGGTGCGCAGCGCGGGAATGGTTTTTGATCTTGGTGAGGTGGCATGAACGCCGAGTCGCCTGCGATCATCTCGGCCACGCCCACGCTAGACCTTCTGCGTGACCGGCTCCAGCCGGTGCCGCCGCTGACCGCCGTACCGCGCAATGCGGCAGAGGCGCCCAAGGGCGATTTCCAGCTCAATCCGAATTTCGCGTCGATCCGGCCGGGGCCGCTGAAGCCCGCGGCGGTTCTGGTGCCCGTCGTCGCCTATGGCAGCGGCGAGCGTGTCATCCTCACGCAGCGGACGGCGCATCTGTCCAATCATGCCGGGCAGATCAGCTTTCCCGGCGGCCGCATCGATCCCGAGGATCCCGACGTCGTCGCGACCGCCCTGCGCGAGACCGAAGAGGAGATCGGACTCGACCGCACGCATGTCAGCATCCTCGGGGCGCTAGACGCCTATGTTACCGGAACGGGCTTTGCGGTGATTCCGGTCGTCGGGCTGGTCAAGCCCGGCTTCCGCCTTTCGGTGCATCAGCACGAGGTGGCGGAAGTGTTCGAGGTGCCCTTCGGCTTCCTGATGGATCCCCGCAATCACCAGCGCCATAAAGGCGTATTCAACGGCGTCGAGCGGCAATGGTGGGCCATGGTATACGGCGACAAGTACATCTGGGGCGCCACGGCAGGAATGCTGCGTAACCTCCACGACCTGCTGCACGGTGAAGGGATATGAGCCGGATCATCGTTCACCTGCTGCCGTTCCTGCTCCCCTTCCTGCTCTACGGCCTGTATCTCTGGAACGCGAAGCGCAGCGGCAAGGACGGGCCGGAAGCGACACCCTGGTTCTGGCTGGCCGTGGCCGGCCTTGTGCTGGTGGTGCTGGGCTTCGTCATCTATGGCGCCTTCCTCGAGCAGAATATCGGGCCCTACGAGCCGGCAAGGTTCGAGGATGGCCGGATCGTACCGGGGCGCATCGGGCAATGAACGCGGGGCGCGTGTCGCGAATCGCGCCGACGGGATGGATGACCGCCGCGCCGACTCAAGCCGTGCTGAAGGCGCTGGGGGCGGGGGGCGCGACGGTGCGGTTTGTCGGCGGCTGCGTCCGTGACGCCATTCTCGGCCTGACGCCGCAGGACATCGACATCGCCACGCCCGAGCTGCCGGAAACGGTGATTCGTCGCCTGCAGAAGGCGAAGATCAAGGCCGTGCCGACCGGGATCGAGCATGGCACCGTCACCGCGGTCGCGCCGCCGGCCAGCTTCCAGATCACCACCCTGCGGCGCGACGTCGCCACCGACGGACGCCACGCGGAGGTCGCCTTCGGAACGGACTGGGCCGAGGATGCCGCGCGGCGCGATTTCACCATCAACACGCTCTACGCCGACGCTGACGGTACCCTGCATGATTTCACCGGCGGGCGGGACGATCTCGCCGCCGGGATCGTCCGCTTCGTCGGTGATCCCGCGCAGCGCGTCGCCGAGGATTACCTGCGCGTCCTGCGATTCTTCCGGTTTCATGCCCGCTTCGGCAAAGGCGCTCCCGATCCGGCCTCGCTGGCGGCCTGCGCCGCCGCGACTGACCAGTTGCACCGCCTGTCGGGCGAGCGCGTCCGCGACGAGCTGCTGAAGATCCTGGTGCTGCCGAAGGCCGGCGCAACGCTGGCGCTCATGGCGGCCAGCGGCGTGCTGCCCGCGCTGCTTCCCGGCAGCCGCTTCGACCCGGAGGTCTTCGCCGCCCTGGCCGCGCTGCAGGAGAGTCTCAGTGGCGAGACGGGTATGGAGCCGTCCGTATGGCCGCGCCTTGCCATGCTTTACCCGTCGGATGGAGGGGCGGCGGAAGCGGTCGCCGATCGCCTCCGGCTGTCCAATGCTCAGCGTCTGCGTCTGGCAGCCCTGATGGAGGCCCCGATGGCCGACGAGGTTCTGCAGGACGACGCCCGGTTCCTCGAAACGCTCTATGCCTGGGGCGGCGAACGAACCTGCGAGGCCGCCCTGCTGCTGGGCGCGCGCAAGCCTTCTCTGGCAGATCTTTCCCTGCGTCGCGCAAGGGAAGCGCTCGCCTGGCAGCGGCCGGCCTTTCCCCTGCGCGGGGCGGACATTCTTGCCCTGGGCATCGCGCCCGGTCCGACCGTGAGCGCGCTGCTCAAGGAGATGGAAGCATGGTGGGTCGCGGATGGCTTTCGTGCCGACCGGGAGGCCTGCCTTGCCCGCCTCAAGGAGCGGGTGCGGATCGTCTCCGGCGCCTGACGGCGCGCTTCATCCCAAACCTAAGTTTCTGAAATTTTTCGGATTCGCGGCTCAGCCGCCGGGCCGTGCAATGGCCTGAAAAGAACTCGAGCTCCACGTCGGCGCCGAAAACCCGGACGTCGATGTGGAGCTCGAGACCAACTCTAAGAACTGTACGCTACGATTTACTTCTTGGCGGCCTTCTTCTTGGCAGCCTTCTTGGCCTTCGGAGCCTTCTTGGCCTTCACAGCCTTCTTGGCCTTCGGAGCCTTCTTGGCCTTCACAGCCTTCTTGGCCTTCACGGCCTTCTTCGCCACCTTCTTCTTAGCGGCTTTCTTCTTCGCAGCCATGTTCTCCTCCATGGAATTAAAGTGCGGTTTTCACCGCAACGAAGTTTCGGGAAATGTTTCCCGAACGACCGTATCTGTAGCACAACGTTACGGCATTAACCACAAAATCTTGAGCGCGCTTAAAAATTTGTTAAGAGCGTGGTCTTTTTGCCGCGGTCGGTGGGGCATCGCTCGAACGAAAAAGCATCACCGACGTAGGCCATTAGAATGATGCGCAAAAAATCAGAGCATGCGAAAACCCGCATGAAATCTGGCTTTTTTGCACTAGGGCCATTTCACTTCCGGCGGCAGCGACATCAGGATCGCTTCGGTGTTGCCGCCCGTTTTGAGTCCGAAAGTGGTGCCGCGATCATAGAGCAGATTGAACTCGACATACCGTCCGCGGCGGACCAGCTGGTGCTCCCGTTCGGCCTCCGACCACGAATCATTGAGGTGCCGGCGGACGATTCTGGGGTAGGTCTCCAGGAACGATTCGCCGACCGCTTTGGTGAATGCGAAATCCTTCTCCCAGTCGCCGCTGTCGAGTCCGTCGAAGAAGATTCCGCCGACGCCGCGCGGCTCGTTCCGGTGCGGCAGATAGAAGTACTCGTCGCACCATTGCTTGAAGCGGGGATAGTAGCCGGGGTCGAAGCGATCGCAGGTCTCGCGCAGGGCGGCGTGGAAGATTTCAGTGTCGGTTTCGTCCGGCACCATGGGCGTAAGGTCGGCGCCGCCGCCGAACCAGCTCTTCGTGGTAACCAGGAAGCGCGTGTTCATATGCACCGCCGGCACTTTCGGCGACTGCATATGCGCCACCAGGGATATGCCCGAAGCCCAGAAGCGGCCGTCCTCGGCAGCGCCGGGGATCTGCTTGCGGAACTCGGGCGAGAACTCGCCATGGACGGTCGAGATGTTCACACCGACCTTCTCGAAGACGCGGCCGCGCATGATGCTCATCACCCCGCCGCCGCCGCCCGGCCGGTCCCAGGCCTTGCGCTCGAAGCGACCGGCCGGCCGACTGCTCAGGGGACCGGTCAGTTCGTCCTCGAGCTGTTCGAAGGCGGCGCAGATGCGGTCGCGCAGGGTCTGGAACCAGCTCCCGGCGCGGGCCTTCCGTTCCTCGATCAGGGTATCGCTCATCTTTCTATCCTTTCTCGGGACCGTCTGGTTTCGGAAACGCGTTCAGCTGGCGCAGGGCTTCCCCCAGAACCATTGCCGCCGCAGTCGCGACATTGATGGAACGCAGGCCCGCCTTGATCGGAATGACGAGGCGGGCGCCGGCAGCGGCATGGACATGCTCCGGAGCGCCTTTGCTCTCGCGGCCGAACAGCAGGATGTCGTCTTCGGCAAACCGGAAGGTCGTGTAGGGGACCGCCGCCCTGGTGGTCAGCAGGACCAGCCGGCCCGGCGGGCGTTCGGCGGTAAAGCTGTCCCAGCTTTCATGACGATGGATTTCGGCGTGCTCCAGATAGTCCAGGGCGCTGCGCCGGACCGCCTGAACGGAAAAGGGGAAGCCGCAGGGCTCGATGACGTGGACCGGGATGTCCAGGCAGGCACCGAGACGCAGGATGGTGCCCAGGTTGGGCGGTATGTCGGGCTCGAACAGGGCGATCCGCATCGGAGCATTCGGCGAGGAAGAGGGAGGGGCGATTTTCTTCGGTTTATCAATGTGATTCCAAGGCCAAGACCCCTGCGGCAACCTGTCGCATGCTTCGGGCAAAGCGCTGGACTTCCTCAAGATATAGTGAGAAATATCCGGTCTCGTTTCCAAGACCTTATTCTTTGAGGGGGCTATGGCAGGGACAGCGACCCAAAAGGCCGGCACGACCGAGCCGACCCGTCGCGATTTCATCGTGATTGCCGCTGGCGCATTCGGCGCAGTCGGCGCTGCAGCAGCGGTATGGCCGTTCATCGACCAGATGAACCCGTCGGCCGACGTCCTGGCGCTCTCGAGCACCGAGGTCGACCTGAGCCAGATCGCCCCCGGCCAGAGCGTCACCATCCTGTGGCGCGGCAAGCCGGTTTTCGTGCGTCACCGCACCGAGGCCGAGATCAAGCAGGCGCAGGAAGACGACGCGGCCGCCCTGCCGGATCCCCAGAAGGATGCCGATCGCGTGCAGAAGCCTGAATGGCTGGTGATGATGGGCGTCTGCACCCATCTTGGCTGCGTGCCGCTGGGCCAGAAGGGCGAGTTCGGTGGCTGGTTCTGCCCCTGCCACGGTTCGCACTACGACACCTCAGGCCGTATCCGGAAGGGCCCGGCGCCGAGCAACCTGCCGGTGCCCGAATACACCTTCCTGAACGACACCCGCATCCGCATCGGCTAAGGATCCCGACCGATGGCTGACAATACTTCCGGTTTCTACAGCAACCCGCTCGTCAAGTGGATCGAGTACCGCCTGCCGGTCTTCTCCGCCTTTGACCATATGGTGGGTACCCAGTATCCGGCGCCGAAGAACCTGAATTACTGGTGGAATTTCGGTTCGCTGGCCGGCCTCTGCCTGGTGATCCAGATCGTCACCGGCATCGTGCTGGTGATGCATTACACGCCGCATACCTCGCTCGCCTTCGACTCGGTCGAGCACATCATGCGCGACGTGAACTACGGCTGGCTGCTGCGCTACATGCATGCCAACGGCGCGTCGATGTTCTTCATCGCCGTCTACATCCATATCTTCCGCGGCCTGTATTACGGTTCCTACAAGCAGCCGCGTGAAATCCTGTGGTTCCTCGGTCTCATCATCTTCCTGCTGATGATGGCGACCGCGTTCATGGGCTACGTGCTTCCCTGGGGCCAGATGAGCTTCTGGGGCGCCACCGTGATCACCAACCTGTTCTCGGCCCTGCCGCTGGTCGGCGAGCCGATCGTGACCTGGCTGTGGGGCGGCTTCTCGGTCGACAACCCGACCCTGAACCGCTTCTTCTCGCTGCACTACCTGCTGCCGTTCGTGATCGTCGGCATCGTCATCCTGCATATCCTGGCGCTGCACCAGCATGGCTCGAACAACCCGCTGGGCATCGACACCAAGGGTCCGCAGGACAAGATCCCGTTCCATCCCTACTACACGATCAAGGATCTGTTCGGGATCGGCGTATTCCTGATCTTCTTCAGCTTCTTCCTGTTCTATGCGCCGAACTTCCTCGGCCATCCGGACAACTACATTCCGGCCGATCCGCTGGTGACGCCGGAGCATATCGTGCCCGAATGGTACTTCCTGCCGTTCTACGCGATCCTGCGTTCGGTGCCGGACAAGCTGGGCGGCGTCCTGCTGATGTTCGGCGCCATCCTGATCCTGTTCCTGCTGCCCTGGCTGGATACCAGCAAGGTGCGCTCGGCCAAGTTCCGGCCGATCTACAAGCAGCTGTTCTGGGTCTTCGTGCTGGCCTGCGTCGGCCTGACCTATGCCGGCGGCCAGCCGCCGGAGGGTCTCGCCCTGATCATCGGCCGGGTCTGCACGGTCTATTACTTCGTGCATATCCTCGTACTGATGCCGCTGGTCGGCTGGTTCGAGAAGCCGCACAAGCTGCCGGCCTCGATCAGTGAGGCTGTGCTGAAGGGCGATGCAGCACCCGGTGCTGCGGGCAGCAAGGCGTAAGGCGGGGGACCGGACAATGAAGATGACGATTAAGCGTTCGATCCTTGTCGCCGCCGTGGCGCTCGGCTTTGCGGCGCCGGCTTTCGCGGCCGGCCCGGCGATCGAGTACCAGGCGCAGAACTGGAGCTTCAACGGTCCGTTCGGCACCTTCGACCGCGGCGAGCTGCAGCGCGGCTATCAGGTTTACAAGGAAGTCTGCGCGGCCTGCCACTCGATGAAGTATGTGGCGTTCCGCAACCTGCGCGACATCGGCTTCACCGAGGCCGAGGTGAAGGCGCTGGCCGCGACTTTCCAAGTGGTCGACGGTCCGGATGACTCGGGCGAGATGTTCGAACGCCCGGCGCTTCCGTCGGACAAGTTCCCGTCGCCCTTCCCGAACGAGAAGGCCGCCCGTTCCGCCAATGGCGGTGCCTATCCGGTCGACCTCTCGCTGGTCGCCAAGGCGCGTGTCGGTGGTCCCGACTATCTCTACGCCCTTCTGACGGGCTACAAGGAACCGCCGGCTGACTTCACGGTCGGCGAGGGTCTGCACTACAACGAGGCTTTCCCCGGGCATCAGATTGCCATGCCGCAGCCGCTGAATGCCGATCAGGTGACCTATGCCGACGGCAAGCCGGCCACGGTCGAGCAGATGGCTCGTGATGTCTCTGCCTTCCTGATGTGGGCGGCCGAGCCGAAGCTCGAGGATCGCAAGCGGATGGGCCTGAAGGTCATGATCTTCCTGATCATCATGACGGGCCTGTTCTTTGCCGCCAAGAAGCGGATCTGGCGCGACGTGCACTGATCCGAAGTCGCTTTTCCCGATCAGGGCCGCCCCGGTCGCCGGGGCGGCCCTTTTCTATTGCGCTGCAGGAACCGGTTTGCTTAAGTCGCGCGCGGTATTCAGGCCGATTCCGACAGGGATGAACGATGGCTGCGAAGGCAAAGAAGAAGACGGCGGCACGGCGGAAGCCGGCGCCGAAGGCAAAGGCAGCGGCCCGGCGCCGGACGGCCGCCACGGTGGCGAGGGTTGCGAAATCGGCCGAGGGCAGTCCCAGGAGCACAGGCAGCATCCCCAAGCCCTATGTCGCTAGGCCAGGAGCCCCGGTCCGCATCGGCGTGCTCGGCGGCAGCGGTCTCTACGGCATGGCCGGACTGAAGAACACCAGATGGCGCAAGGTCTCGACCCCCTGGGGCGATCCCTCTGACGAGTTGCTGTTCGGCGAACTGGACGGCGCGGAGCTGGTCTTCCTGCCCCGGCATGGCCGCGGCCACCGGCATTCTCCGTCGGAAGTGAACTACCGCGCCAATATCGATGCGCTGAAGCGTGTCGGCTGCCACGACGTGATCTCGGTTTCCGCCTGCGGTTCCTTCAAGGAGGTGCTGGCGCCCGGAACCTTCGTCATCGTCGACCAGTTCATCGACCGCACCTTCATGCGGCAGAAAAGCTTTTTCGGCACCGGCCTGGTCGCCCATGTCTCGGCGGCCCATCCGGTCTGCAGCCGCCTCGGCGATGCGCTGGAACAGGCCGCGAAGGAGGCTGGCATCACGGCCCAGCGCGGCGGTGTCTATCTCTGCATGGAAGGCCCGCAGTTTTCGACCCAGGCCGAAAGCTTCCTCTACAAGAGCTGGGGCTGCGACGTCATCGGCATGACCAATGCGCCGGAAGCCAAGCTCGCCCGCGAGGCCGAGATCTGCTACGCCAGCGTCGCCATGGTCACCGATTACGACTGCTGGCATCCCGACCATGACCATGTCGACGTCGCCTCCGTCGTCCGGGTGCTGCTCGATAATGCCGAGAAGGGGCAGAACCTGGTTGCGAAGGCGGTGCCGCACCTGAAGCAGCGGCCGTCGCATTGCCCGCAGGGCTGCAACCACGTGCTCGATACCGCGCTGATCACGGCACCGGAGAAGCGCGATCCGAAGCTGATCAAGAAACTCGACGCGGTCGCCGGCCGCGTCCTCAAGGCCTGAGCCGGAAGGAAGCAGTCGCATGCAGGGGATCAAGGACAAGATCCGCACCATCCCGGATTATCCGAAGCCCGGAATCATGTTCCGGGACATCACGACTCTGCTGCAGGACGCCCGCGGCTTTCGCAAGACCGTCGACGAGATGGTGCAGCCCTTCGCTGGCACCCGCATCGACAAGGTCGTCGGCATCGAGGCGCGCGGTTTCATTCTCGGCGGCGCCATCGCGCACCAGCTCTCGATCGGTTTCGTGCCGGTCCGCAAGCGCGGCAAGCTGCCGTCCAGGACGCTGGCGCAGGAATACCAGCTGGAATACGGCACGGACGCGATGGAAATCCACGTCGATGCGATCCAGCCGGGCGACCAGGTGCTTCTGGTGGACGACCTGATCGCCACCGGCGGCACTGCCGAAGCGGCGGTCAAGCTGATCCGCGCGCAGAAGGGCAACGTCGTCGGCTGCTCCTTCATCATCGATCTGCCGGAACTCGGCGGTCGCAAGCGCCTCGAGGCGCTCGATGTGAAGGTGCTGGCCCTTTGCGAGTTCGAGGGGCACTGATACCGTCAGGTATGGCCCACAACATCACCGGTCTCGATCACACGGTTCTGGCGGCTTCCGATCTGGAGGCGGCCCGCGAAACCTATCGTCGTCTCGGTTTCACGCTGACGCCGCGCGGCCGCCATATCGGCTGGGCGACCGGCAATTACTGCATCATGTTCCGGCAGAATTACCTCGAGCTGCTTGGTATCGCCGAGCCGGGGGGATTCACGGCCGGACTGGAAGAGATGCTGAAGCAGAAGGGCGAGGGCGTTCACAAGCTGGTGCTCGGGACCGACGACGCGGTTGCTGCCCACGCCGCCCTGGCTGCGTCGGGGTTCAATCCCTCAGAGCCCCAGAGCCTGAAGCGCGAACTCGAACTGCCGGAAGGAACCGTGCTCCCGGCCTTTTCGCTGGTCCATCTGCCGCCCGAGGCGACGCCCGAAACCTCGATGTTCCTGTGCCAGCATCTGACGCCGGAATTGCTGCGGCGGCCGGAATGGCTGGTGCACCCCAATGGGGCCGAGCATATGACCGGCGTCGTTGTCGTGGTGGAGAATCCGTCGGCACTGGAGTTCGCCTACGAGCGGCTGTTTGGCGCGGGAAGTGCCGTGCGCACCGACCGCATGGTGGCGGTACGCGCCGGATCGGACGTGATCCTGTTCGTCACCCCGGATGATCTCGGCACGTTGTTTCCGGATATCGACCATCCGGTCCGGCCGGCGCCCTATGTCGCCGGTATGCGCTTCCGGGTTCACAATCCGGATGCGGCCGCAGCCTGGTTCACAGCGGCCGGGGTGTCGCACGCGCGCAGCCTCGATGGCACCGTTCTGGTGCCGCCGGAAGCCGCGCATGGCTGCTTCCTGGAATTCTCCAGCCGGAGCTAGGCGCCGGAGCCGCGCCCGCTAGAGCAGCGCTTCGAAGAAAGCCAGGGTGCGGCGGCGGGCCAGCGTCGCGGCAAAGGCATCGTAATGTACCCGCTGATCGCAGTTGAAGCCGTGATCGGCCTCATAGACGTGACAGGCGATCGTCGGGTGCTTCGCCTTGAGGTCGACGGCGAGGCTGACCGGAATCATCGCGTCCCGGGCGCCGAAATGCAGCAGGGCAGGGCAGCGCGGCGCGCGGTCGGCCAGTTCGGCCCACGGGCCGCCGTAATAGCCGACGGACGCGCTCAGGCCGGGTATCTCTGCCGCGGCCAGCCATGTCACGCCACCGCCGTAGCAATAGCCGACCGTGCCGACACGGCCGGCGCCTGTCGCAGCCGTCACGGCCGCGGTGACATCCTTCATGCAGTCGGCCCAGTTCATGCGCCCGCGCAGGTCCCGACCCTTTGCGACATCGTCGCTGGAATAGCCGAGATCGACGCCGGGCTGGACGCGGTCGAACAGCGCCGGCGCCACGCAGTAATAGCCGTCCGCCGCAAATCCGTCGCAGACCGAACGGATATGGCCGTTGACGCCGAAAATCTCCTGGATGACGACGAGGCCGCCTTTGGCGGCACCCCTGGGCTCGGTGATATAGGCGGCAAGCGTGTGCCCGTCGGCGGCGGTCAGGGTGGTCATGCTGCCCATCTGCGTCTCCTCTTTTCATTGGCGTGAGTTGAAGCGGTTGCGTTACGGTGTCACGAACGGATTCGAACTGCAATAAACCCGCCGACCAGCATCTCCATGGCGCTAGATCCCGTCGTTGCCGGCTTCGTGCTGCTGGCCGCTCTCATGCATGCCAGCTGGAATGCGGTCGTGAAGTCGGATACCGACCGGCAGACCAGCCTTGCGCTGGTCATGCTGGCGGGCATTCCCTTCGGCCTGGCGCTGCTGCCCTTTGCCGGCGGGATGGGGCGGGAAGCCTGGATCTGGCTGGCCGCCTCGGTTCTGGTGCATTGCCTGTATTACACCTGCCTGCTGAAGGCTTACCGCTTCGGCGATCTCAGCCAGGTCTATCCGATCGCGCGCGGCCTCGGCCCGCTGCTGGTGGCACTGGCCTCCGGCTTCGTCTTCAGCGAGACGCTGACCGCGCAGGAACTGACCGGCGTGGCGATCGTGTCGCTGGGCATCGGCAGCCTTGCCTTCGGCGGGCGCCACTCGCCGGCGGAGAACCGCCATGCGCTCGTCTTCGCGATGCTGACCGGCCTGTGTATCGCGTCCTACACGCTGATCGACGCGCGCGGCGTGCGGGCGGCGGAGGATCCGCTGGCCTATATCGCCTGGCTGAACATCGTCGAGGCGCCATGGATCGCCCTGCTGGCAATCGCCACGCGCGGCGGAAGCTTCGTCGCTGCCGCGCGCCGCGGCTGGAAACGGGGGCTGGCGGGAGGCTTCGTTGCCGCGGCCGGCTATGGCATCAGCATGTATGCCTTCAGCCGCAGCGGCGCGGCCCATGTCGCGGCTCTGCGCGAGGTCAGCGTGATTTTTGCCGCGATCATCGGGGCCGTGATGCTTGGCGAGGGCTTCGGCTGGCGGCGCGTACTGGCCGCCATGCTGGTTGCCGGCGGCCTGATCCTGATGAACTGGCGGGCCTAGGGGCTCAGGCGGGTTTGTTGCGGAAGCGCATCAGGCCGATGCTGATGAACTTCATCACCAGTTCATCCTTCTGATTGAACACCTCGACGAGGAAGCGGGCGGAGCCGATGCCGGGCCGGCTCTTCGACGGCGTCTTCTCGATGCAGGTCAGCCGCGCCCGGATCGTGTCGCCCGGTCGCACCGGCTTCAGCCAGCTCAGATCGTCGAAGCCGGGCGAGCCAAGGCTCGCCTCGAGGTCGATGGCGGAGTCGACGAGCAGCCGCATCACGGTTGCCGCCGTATGCCAGCCCGAGGCGATGATGCCGCCGAAATTGCTGTCCTTTGCCGCTTCCGGATCGATATGGAAGGGCTGCGGGTCGAACTGCTTCGCAAAGGCGATGATGGCGTCCTGCGTGAAGGTATGGCTGCCGGTATCGCGCGAGGCCCCGACGATGATGTCCTCGAAATACTGCATCTGCCGCCCCGTTACGCCTGGTTCTGCGGCCGGCGGCGATACATGCCCTTGGCCTGCATCGTCAGCACCACCTCGCCGTTCTGGTTGCGCATTTCATACCGCGTGGTGACGATCCCGCGATCGGGTTTCGACTGCGACGGCCGGACGTCCAGGACCTCGCCCTTCAGGTGCAGCACGTCGTCGGGGCGCACCGGCCTGACCCAGCGCAGCTGGTCGACGCCGGGCGAACCCATGCTGGCATACTGGCCGATCACGTTGTCGACCAGCAGGCGCATCATGATGCCGGCGGTGTGCCATCCGGAGGCGCAGAGGCCGCCGAACAGCGACTGCTTGGCCGCTTCCCTGTCGAGGTGGAAGGGCTGGGGATCGTAGTCGCGGGCGAAGGCGATGATCTCTTCTTCGGTGACCTTCCGCGGCGGAAAGTCGAGAATCTGGCCCGCGGTGAAATCCTCCAGATACTTCATTGCCCCTCGTCAGGTATTGAAACGGAAATGCATGACATCGCCATCCTGCACGATGTAATCCTTGCCTTCCAGCCGCAATTTGCCGGCGTCGCGCGCGCCGGCCTCGCCTTTGCAGGCCACGTAGTCGGCATAGGCGATGGTTTCCGCCCGGATGAAGCCTTTCTCGAAGTCGGTATGGATCACGCCGGCGGCCTCGGGCGCCTTCGCGCCCTTGCGCACCGTCCAGGCGCGGGCTTCCTTCGGGCCGACCGTGAAGAAGGTGAGCAGGTCGAGCAGGCCGTAGCCCGCGCGGATGACGCGCGCCAGACCCGTTTCCTTCAGGCCGAGATCGGCCAGGAAGGCCGCTTTTTCCTCCTCGGTATCGAGCCGGGCCACCTCGGCCTCGATGGCGGCCGAGATCACCACCATCGCGGCGCCTTCCCGGTCGGCCTTTTCCTTCACCCTGGCCGAGAAGGCGTTGCCTTCCGCCGCCGAGGCTTCCTCGACATTGCAGACGTAGAGCACCGGCTTGGCGGTGATCAGCATCAGCTCCTTGTATATCTTCTTCTCTTCCTCGGTGGGGACGACGGTGCGGGCCGGCTTGCCGTCGCGCAGCGCCGCCAGCACCTTTTCCATCACCGCCAGCCGCGCCTTTTCCTCCTCATTGCCCTGCTTGGCGCGCTTCGCCACCTGATCGATGCGGCGCTCCAGGCTTTCCATGTCGGAGAGCATCAGCTCCGTCTCGACCGTTTCGGCGTCGGCGATCGGATCGACCCTGCCCTCGACATGGGTGATGTCGCCATTCTCGAAGCAGCGCAGCACGTGACAGATGGCATCCACCTCGCGGATATGGGCGAGGAACTGGTTGCCGAGGCCTTCGCCCTTGGAGGCGCCGCGCACCAGGCCGGCAATATCGACGAAGGTGAGCTGCGTCGGGATGATCTTCTGCGATCCGGCGATCTTCGCCAGCACATCGAGCCGCTCGTCCGGCACGCCGACCAGGCCGGTATTGGGCTCAATCGTGCAGAAGGGATAGTTCGCCGCCTGTGCGGCCGCCGTCTGCGTCAGCGCGTTGAACAGCGTCGACTTGCCGACATTGGGAAGGCCGACGATGCCGCATTTGAAACCCATAATCCTAATCCTTCACTTCGTTTTTCGGCGTCTTGTCCGCCTTCGGCGGCTGCAGCAGCAGCGCCACCCGGTTCATGAAACCCGCATCGTCGCCGCGCGCCAGCAGGCCGGCATTGGCGGCAATGGCATCCAGCAGGGGATCGAGCCAGACCTGCTCGTCCTTGGAGAAATTCTGCAGCACATAGCCCAGCACGCGATCCTTGCCGGGATGGCCGATGCCGATCCGCAGGCGGCGGTAGTTCGGTCCGATCGCGGCGTCCACCGAGCGCAGCCCGTTATGGCCGGCATGGCCACCGCCGGTCTTCATCCTGATCTTGCCCGCCGCGAGATCGAGTTCGTCATGCATGACCACGATCTGGCCCGGCGGCAGCTTGTAGAAATGCGCGGCTTCGCCGACCGACTTGCCGGACAGGTTCATGTAGGTCAGCGGCTTGAGGATCAGGGCCTTGGTGCCGTCCAGATGGCCTTCGGCGATCTCGCCGTGGAAGCGCTTCCTGAAGGGCGAAAACTGGTGGCGATCGGCAATGGCGTCCGCGGCCATGAAGCCGACATTGTGCCGCTGCCGCTTATGCTCGTTGCCCGGATTGCCCAGTCCGACAAGGAGCAGCATCGATCATTGCCTGGGGAAAGAGGAGGCGGCGCGCAGGCGCCGCCCCCGGGGACCTTACTTCTTGGCAGCGGCCGGAGCAGCAGCGGCCGGGGCCGCGGCGGCTTCAGCTGCCGGCTTGACTTCGTCTTCCTTGATCGGCGCGGCGATCGTCGCGACGGTGAAATCGCGGTCCTGGATCACCGGCTTGATGCCGTTGGGAAGTTCGAAGGCCGAGATGTGGATCGAATGACCGATCTCCATGCCGGCGAGGCTGATCGAGATATTCTCCGGAATGTTGTCCGGCTGGCAGAAGAACTCGACCTCGTGGCGCACGATGTTCAGCACGCCGCCCTTCTTCAGGCCGGGGCACTGATCCTGCTCGAGGAACAGCACCGGGATGAAGATGCGGATTCTCGAACCCTTGCCGACGCGCTGGAAATCGACATGGATCGGCCGGTCGGTGACCGGATCGAGCTGCACGTCGCGGGCCAGAACCCGCTCCGACTTGCCGTCGAATTCGATGTTCAGCAGGCGGGAGAAGAAGTTGCCCTTCTGCAGTTCCTTCAGCAGGTCACGGCTTTCCACCGAGATCAGTTCCGGGGTCTGCTTTTCACCGTAGATGACCCCCGGCACGCGACCCTTCAGTCGCGTTGCGCGGGCGGTCCCCTTGCCGGCCCTAGCTCTCGCCTCTGCGGCGATAATGGTTACGTCACGCATGATTGCGCTCCTTGGCTGAATACGGCCCCGGCACCGTGCCGGTTCCGTTTCCGGCGCCGGCCTCCAGGGGTGCCGTACGCCGAAACTCTGAAACTCAGTCGAACAGGCTGGAGACCGAGGTCTCCTCGCTGATCCTCCGCATCGCCTCGCCGATCAGCGGCGCGATCGACACCTGGCGGATGTTGCGCGCCAGGCGCACCGCCTCGGTGGCGAGGATCGAATCGGTAATGACCAGGCCTTCAAGCTGGCTGGCGGTCACGCGCGCCACGGCGCCGCCCGACAGCACGCCGTGGGTGACATAGGCGTAGACCGCCTTGGCGCCCTGCTTCTTCAGGGCTTCGGCGGCATTGCACAGGGTACCGGCGGAATCGACAATGTCGTCCACCAAGATGCAGCGCCGGCCTTCCACCTCGCCGATGATGTTCATGACTTCCGACACACCGGCGCGCTCACGCCGCTTGTCGACGATCGCCAGATCGGCATCCAGCCGCTTGGCGATGTTGCGGGCGCGGACCACGCCGCCGACGTCGGGCGAGACGACCATCAGGTCGTCGCCCAGCAGATGCTGCTTGATGTCGGCGGTCAGAACCGGGCCGGCCATCAGGTTGTCGGTGGGAATGTCGAAAAAGCCCTGGATCTGGCCGGCATGGAGATCCAGCGTCAGGACGCGGTTGGCGCCGGCCGCAGTGATCAGGTTGGCGACCAGCTTGGCCGAGATCGGCGTGCGCGGGCCGGGTTTGCGGTCCTGGCGGGCGTAGCCGAAATAGGGCAGAACGGCAGTGATGCGGCGGGCCGACGAGCGCTTCAGCGCGTCGATGCAGACCAGCAGCTCCATCAGATGGTCGTTCGCCGGATACGACGTCGACTGGATGACGAAGACGTCCTCGCCGCGGACGTTTTCATGGATCTCCACGAAGACTTCCATATCGGAGAAACGGCGCACGCTCGCCTTGGCAAGCGGGACGGAAAGATAAGCCGCAATGGCTTCCGCCAGCGGACGATTGGAATTACCCGCCAAAACCTTCATGACAGAGCTCTGTGGATGCGCCGGACCCGGGAAAACCGGCGCGGACTATAACCGCCGGCCCCCGGGCTGTAAACCGGCAATAAAGCATGTTTTTCAGTTATTTGCCGGTTATCCCGCCGGCGGCAGCCGGCGCTGGTTCTCAATGATCTGGCTGAGGCCCTGCCAGCCGCCCTGGGCGATGATATGGGCGGTGTTGCCCCAGGCCTGGCTGAGCTGGCCCCGGGGGATGCGATTGGCCTGCTTCACCTCTCCCAGCCGGCGCCCGTCCGGGGTCAGCAGGGCCCATTCGATGGTTACCCGCTCCGAATCCGGCGCATCCTGCCAGACCCGGACGCTGCAGGAGATGAGGTAATCCGCCCCGGCCGGGTCCGGCACCGGGGGCTGGCCGGCCAGGATCAGGATCTCCCGCAGCGCCTGCCGCAGGCTGCGATTGCCGTCCCCCGGCGCGCCGTCGCATTCCTGCAGGGCCAGCCTGGTGGGGGCCGCATCCGCGGCCACGGGCAGGGCCGCATTCAGTTTCGCGGCAATGACCTCGGCCATGCCAGCGGCGACACGCCTGATCTGGGCCTCGTCGGCTGCGGCGAGGCGCTCGGCCGTGGTGTTGAGCTGCTGCGCATCGCCATCCTCGGTTGCTCCGTCCGGCGTCCGCTTGCTCCAGCGCCACCGGGTGACGGCGCCAGCCGGCTCGACCGAAACGCTGAGCAGGGAGGAGAGGGCGCTGCGGCTGCTGGCGCTGGCGGGGATTTCCCGTTCGGCAAGCGCCTCGGCCAGGGCCGTGGCGAGCGCCCCAGATGCTTCGCCGGGCAGGCCGGCGACGGGCGGCACGAAGATGCTGGTTTCGCCGATCGGCTTGATCAGCGGGCTGACGTAGGGGCCTTTGGCTTCCGGCCTGAAAGGCTGCGGCAGCGGCTGGCAGGCCGCCAGGCCGAGCGCGAGGACGCCGAGCAGAGACAGGCGTTTAAAGCAGGACACAGCTCACCATCATGCCAAGGACGAAGATCGCGACGAAGAGAAACAGATGCGGCATGACCGGTGTCAGTCAGGCAGGGCTATGGCCGAAATCTGCCGGCCGTAATCCGCCTCGCCGGACAGGGTCATGCGCCGGTAGCTGAAGAAGCGGTCGGGGTCGGAGCAGGTATCAAGTCCGAGATCCTCTGCGGTGACGCCCGATCGCTCCAGTCTCTGCATCAGATAACCGGGAAGATCGAATTGCCAATGGCCATCCCGCCGGCCGGGGGCAAAAAACCGGTCGCTGTCGGCTGCAACCGCAAGGAACTGGTCGCGGAAAGGCGCGCTGACCTCATAGGACGGTTGCCGGATCAGCGGACCGATCGCGGCGCGGATGTTTTCGCGTTTCGCACCCAGCCGTTCCATGGCTTCGATGGTGGCGTCCGTGACCCCTGCCAGCGCGCCGCGCCAGCCGGCATGACAGGCGCCGATCACGCCGGCCTGAAGGTCGGCGAACAGCACCGGCGCGCAATCGGCGGTAAGAATGCCGAGCGCGATGCCGCGCCGCGTGGTCACCATGCCGTCCGCCTTCGGCCGCTGGCCGGGATCGTAGCTGTCGCCGACCACGACTACGTCGCGGCCATGGACCTGGTACAGCGAAACGAGCCCGTGCCGGGCTTCAAGCGTTTCCGCGACCCGTCGCCGGTTCTCCTGGACGGCAGCCGGATCATCCCCGGAACCCGGTCCGCAATTCAGCGCCGCATAGAGCCCGACAGAGACACCGCCGCGCCGGGTGAAAAATCCGTGCCGGACGTCGTGCAGGGATGTGGCTTCCAGCGGCGCGATGGTGCCGGTTGCAGTCGTGTTCATGCAAAACCCGCGGGTTCGGGCGCGTGCGGCGGCGTCAGTGCAATGGCCTTGAACAGGGTGCCCATCGCTTCCGGCGCGGTCAACCGGTGCAGCGCGGCATCGATATCGATGCGCTGTGATGCGTTGGCGTTTGCCCGAAGCCTTTCCGCGCGCGCCCTTATGCCGAGCGCCTCCAGGAATGCACCCTGACCGACGGGCCCATATGCTGCGGCGCCGGCCTTCCGCGCGCTTGCGGCGAAAGCGGCAAAATCGACATGGGCCGTGAGATCGGCAAGGCCCGGCTCGGCCAGAGGATCGGCATAGGCGTGATGCCGGACCGCCTGCAGGGTTTCGCCCAGACCGGGACGGTCATAGCCGTAGTCGACGAACAGGGCGACACCGCCCTGCGTCAGCAGTCGGGCGGAAATTTCCGATGCGACGGCCCGCATGGCCGGGCTGGATTCCACGATGGCACCGGGCGGCGCACCCCGCAGGGCAGGGGGCAGGATGTCGTCCAGCGGCATGGCGCGCGGATCGAGCATGAACTGCAGGGCTTTGCCATCGTCCGACAGGCCGACGCAGCGCTCATGCCAGGCACCGTCATCGCCGCGCTGGAACTGCCGGACCGGCAGCGCGTCGAGGAATTCGTTGGCCAGCACGATCAGCGGAGCATCCGTCGGCAACGAGGCCACGGTGCCACACCATTCAGCCTTTTCGCCGGCCAGCGTTTCGCGCTGCATGTCGACCATCCGCTGCGATGCTTCCACCAGGACCGGCGTGACGGCAGCACGAAACGGCGGCAGGGCGCGGGCTGCGCGCAGCGCATCGTGCATCAGCGTGCCGCGCCCGGGCCCGAGTTCGACAAGGTAGCAGTTCTGCGGTGCTCCCATCCGCTGCCAGTAATCGGCAGCCCAGAGGCCCAGAAGTTCGCCGAACATCTGGCTGATTTCGGGCGCCGTGATGAAGTCGCCGCGCCGTCCGATCGCTTCCTGGCTGCGATAATAGCCATGCTCGGGATGCAGCAGGCATTCGCCCATATAGGCAGCGACGCTGATCGGGCCTTCGGCGGCGATCCGCCGCCGCAGGATGTCGAGAAGCGGCGTGCTCACGCCGGCTGACGGCGTGCCCATAGCACGAGTCCGATGCCGCCCAGCACCATGGGCAGCGACAGCCACTGACCCATGGTCGTGCCGCCGATCAGATAGCCGATCTGCGGATCCGGCTGGCGGAACAGCTCGCCGACGATGCGCGCAGTCCCGTAGCCGATCAGGAATACGCCCGAGAGGATGCCCGGCTTGTCCATCACCTTCGTGGTCCAGCGCAGGCCGTTCAGCAGCAGGAAGAGCAGGACACCTTCCATCGCAGCCTGGTACAGCTGACTCGGATGCCGGGGCTCCGGGCCGCCGGTGGGAAACACCATGGCCCAGGGAACTTCAGGCGCCACGCGGCCCCAGAGTTCGCCGTTGATGAAGTTGGCCAGCCGGCCGAAGAACAGGCCGATCGGCGCGACGCAGGCGATTGGGTCCATCAGTGTGAAGAAGGGTACTCCGATCCGGCGCGCATACAGCAGCATTGCAATGATGACGCCGAGCATGCCGCCGTGGAACGACATGCCGCCCTGCCAGACGGCGAAGATCTCCGCCGGATACTGCAGGTAGCGATCCAGATTGTAGAAGAGGACGTAACCGAGGCGCCCGCCCAGCACCACGCCCAGGGTCGCCCAGAGCAGGAAACCGTCGATCTGCTCCGGCGTGACGCGGCTGTCCGGTCGCCGCGCGATGCGCATCGCGATGCGCCAGCCGAGAATCAGGCTGACGATGTAGGACAGCGCATACCAGCGGACGACGATGGGGCCGATGGCAAAAGCCACCGGATCGACGACCGGAAAGGCGATGGCCGGCAGGGTGGCAAGCATCGTCACGAATCGCCGGATTCGGACTCGGTCTGGCGCGGCCGCAGAGTGGGGAAGGCGATCACTTCGCGGATGGTCTGCGAGTTGGTCAGCAGCATCACCAGACGGTCGATGCCGATGCCCAGGCCGCCCATCGGCATCATGCCGGCGGCCTGCGCCTTCAGGAAATCCTCATCGATGCGATGGGCTTCCTCATCGCCGCCCTCGCGCTGGGCCTGCTGCTCCTCGAAACGGGCGCGCTGTTCCTGCGGATCGGCCAGCTCGGAGAAGGCGTTGGCGATCTCCCAGGTATTGCAGAAGGTCTCGAAACGCTCGGCGATGTCCGGTCGCTCGGGATTGGCCTTGGCGAGCGGCGAGATCGCCTTCGGCAGGGCCACCACGTGGGTCGGCTGGATCAGGTTCGGCTCGACGAAATGCTCGAAGCAGGCTTCCACCACCTTGCCCCAGCTGGCCTGATCGGCAATCTCGACGCCGGCATTGCGCGCGGCGTTGCGGGCGGCGGCATCATCCATGCCGTTCAGATCGATCTTGCCGTATTCCCTGATCAGGTCGAGCATGGAGCCGCGGCGGAAGGGCGGCGTGAAGTCGATCTCGGTCTCGCCGAATTTTACCTTTGTGCTGCCGGTGGCGGTGATCGCCGCATGGGCGATGACCCGCTCCGTGATCGCCATCATGTCCTCGTAATCGGCATAGGCCTGATACAGTTCCATGGTGGTGAATTCGGGATTGTGCCGCGGCGAGATGCCTTCGTTGCGGAAGCAGCGGTTGATCTCGAATACCTTCTCGCTCAGCCCGCCGATCACAAGCCGTTTCAGATGCAGCTCCGGCGCGATGCGCAGGTAGAGCGGGATATCCAGCGCGTTGTGATGGGTCACGAACGGCCTGGCGATCGCTCCGCCCGGGATGCTGTGCAGCATCGGCGTTTCGACTTCGAGAAAGCCTTCATCGCTCAGGAAGGCGCGCATGGCCTGGATGACGCGGAAGCGTGTGCGCAGGGTCTGGCGGCTTTCCTCGTTGCCGATGAGATCGTACTCGCGATGCCGGTAGCGCTGCTCGACATTCTTCAGGCCGTGCCACTTCTCCGGCGGCGGCTCCAGCGCCTTGGCCAGTACGACGATCTCCCGGCTGTCGACCGTGATCTCGCCGCGTTTGGTGCGCCGCACCGTGCCGCGCACGCCGATGATGTCGCCGAGATCCAGTGCCTTCATGATCGGAGCAAGCCGGCCCTGGATGTCTTCCTTGGCGGTGTATATCTGCAGCTTCACCGTGTCGTCGACGAGGTCGATGAACATGCCGCTGTTGCGGATGGCCATGACGCGGCCGGCCACGGCGACTTCCTCGGCGGTGCGTTCGTCCGGCTGCAGATGCCCGAAAGTCTCATGCACCGCGGCATTCTTGTGCGACTTCGGAAATTTCCGTGCCGTATACGGATCGAGTCCCAGCTGGCGCAGTTGCTGCAGCTTGGCTTCGCGATTGGCGCGTTCGCCGGAGGGCGCCTCGGCCGCCGTGCTTTGGTCAGGATGAGTGGTCACGGGTAATTCTGCATTAAATCCGGAGGTTGGGCGGCGAACCTAGCACTGGCCCCCCGGCTTTCCAACCGCTGCCCTGGTTCGGGCTTGTGGATAAACTTGCCCCGATCCTTGCGCCGGCGGCGCAGGATGGTCATATCGCTCAGATCAGACCGGAGCCGTGCCATGCAGACCGACAACCGCCTTCTTGACGATCTCAGCCGCATCGCGGCGGGTGCATTGGGAACCCTGCAGGGGGTGAAGGGCGAGGTCGAACAGGCTTTCCGCCAGCGTCTCGAGCGCGCCCTGGCCGACATGGACCTGGTCAGTCGTGAGGAATTCGAGACCGTGCGGGCCATGGCGCAGGCCGCCCGCGAGGAGAATATCCGGCTCTCGGAGCGGCTCGCCGCGCTCGAATCCAAGCTGAATCGCGGATTCGCCGACGAAGCCTGATCGGCTGCTAAGCCAAGGCGATTCCAAAGTAATTCACAGGTTTTTCGAAAATCGGGCCTTGCGCCGCGGCATGCTGCCGCATAGTCTACATGTATGGTGCGTTATGTTCGTCGACACCAAGATATATGGTCAACCGGCAGAGTGAGTGCTTGCTGGATTGATCCGGTGTCCGCCCTGTCCCAGGGCTTTTCGATCATCCCGACAATCCGTTTTGGGTCGACCGCCACAGACCGGCCAGCCGCACAGGGGGAGTGCTAGCGCATGCGGACTCTTATCGAATCCGAGACCACCAGCCGGCTCAATCCGCTCGACCTCGTCGAGCAGATCGTGGGCGAGCATGAATGGCCGTTCGACCGTCAGGGGCAGGACGAACTGACGGTCGGCGTGTCGGGGCGCTACTGCGAACACCAGATGTGGTTTTCCTGGCGCGAGGAACTCGGCGCCCTGAGTTTCACCTGCGCTTTCGATATGAAGGTGCCGGCCAACCGGCGGCGCGACCTGCATTCGCTGCTCGCCTACGTGAACGAGAAGGCCCTGATCGGCCATTTCGACCACTGGGTGGAGGAGGGCATGCTGGTCTTCCGCCAGGCGCTGCTGCTGCGCGGCGGCCTGGGCGCCACGACCGAGCAGATCGAGGACCTGATGGAAATCGGCCTGTCGGAATGCGAGCGCTTCTACCCGGCCTTCCAGTTCCTGATCTGGGGCGGACGCACGCCGGAAGACGCGGTGGCCGCTGCCATGTTCGAGTGCGTCGGCGAAGCCTGAAGACCCGCTCCGGCCCTTAACCAAACCCCGGCATCCGGTTACCCTTGCCGTAGTCAGCGAGGAGAACGGGATGAGCCGGGGTATTCTGTTGATCGGTTGCGGCAAGATGGGCGGGGCGCTGCTGACGGGCTGGATCCGTCAGGGCATTGCGGCCGCCGATATCGTGGTG
>Ga0079224_100002219_pt1 | contig 23332 bp, 19 predicted proteins | sample Stecom2015_FD_80414 | JGI IMG/M metagenome (GOLD analysis project Ga0079224, IMG submission 80414) | Agricultural soil microbial communities from Utah to study Nitrogen management - Steer compost 2015 | ecosystem: Environmental > Terrestrial > Soil > Agricultural land | place: USA: Utah... | reverse complement strand
CCAGCATCGCCGGGGAGGGGCCGTCGCGGCCCGGCTGCGGGAGGTGGCGGGCGGTGTAGAGGATGCCCTGGCGGCGGTAGTCGAAGGGGCTGCCCACGTCGATGCCCGCCCAGGCCCCGGAGTCCTCGGCGGCGGGGACCTCGTCCTCGGCGACCCGTCCGCGGCGGGCGAGGCCCACCTCCCCGGCGGCCGGCTCGAAGCGGCCGCCGAGGGCGAGCGTCGCGGAGGTCAGCACCGCGGTGCGGTCCTCGAGGATCGCACCGCGCATCGCCGCGGCCACGCTCAGCGGCGCGACCTGCAGCGAGGCCCGACCGGTCGCCTGCCCGCGGGAGACGGAGACGACGTCGTCCTCGCCCGGGTCGCTCAGGCGCTCGCACACGTCGATGATCTCCTGCAGGTTCGCCCGCACCGTCTTGCGCGCCCCGGCGGAGGAGTCGTCGCCGGCGTCCTTCGCGTCCGAGTGGGCGGCGCGCGCCTCGACGCGGACGTGGCCGACGGCATCGGCGAGCTGATCGGGCAGGTCTCCGAGCACGCGCCCGTCGGGGGCGAGCTCGAGCGCGGCGCGCAGCTCCTCCCCCGCATCGTCCAGCGCGGTCGCCGCGACGCCGAGGCCGCGCAGTTCCCGCACCGCGCCGCGCAGCATGCCGGGGTTGAGGACCTCGGTGACTGCGCTGGTGACCCGGGCGGTGAGGTCATGGGCCTCGTCGAAGACGACGACGTCGTGCTCGGGGATGATGCCGTGGCGGTCGAAGGAGTCGATCGCGAGCAGCGCATGGTTCGTCACGACCACGTCCACCTCGCGCGCGACCTCGCGGCTGCGCTCGGCGAAGCAGTCCTGGATCATCGGGCAGGAGGTGCCGATGCACTGGTTCCCGGTGACGGACACCTGACGCCAGGCACGGTCCGAGACGGCGTCCTCGAGCGAGTCCCGGTCCCCGGTGTCGGTCTCCTCCGCCCATTCCCGCAGGCGCTTGACCTGGGTGCCGAGCTTCTCGCCGCCGGTGCGGGAGGGGTCCGAGGACGCCTCGGAGAACAGGGCGCCGGGCTCGATGTCGACCGGGTAGCCGCCGGCGATCTTGTGCTTGCACAGATAGTTCGCGCGCCCCTTGAGCAGCGCGAAGGTGGGGGTGCGCGGCAGGTGCGGGGCGAGCGCCTCGGCGAGTCGCGGCAGGTCCTTGCGCACGATCTGGGTCTGCAGCGCGATCGTCGCCGTGGAGATGACCACGGGGCGCCCGGTGACGAGCGCGTGCCGCATCGCGGGCACCAGATAGCCCAGCGATTTGCCGGTGCCGGTGCCCGCCTGGACCAGGAGGTGCCGGCCGCCGGACATCGCCAGGTCGACCGCCTCCGCCATCGTCTGCTGGCCGGGGCGGGGCGAGCCCCCGACGGCGGAGACCGCGGCATCCATCAGGTCCGACAGCGGGACGTCGGCCGCCGCCGGGGCGACGGGATGCTCGGGTGCGGAGGTCATCGGATCAGCGTATCCGCGCGGGCACCGGGACCCGCCGAGGCGCACCCCGGTGTGCCCGATCTCCCGCCGCTCCGGGACCCCCGCGGCACCGCGGCCTCAGGACGAGGTGCACATCTCCGCGGCGAGGGTCTCGTCCACGAGCGCGTGCACGCGGGTGCCCTCCATGAGGTGCTCCTCGGCGAGGACCTCCCCGGTGGTGTGGGCTCGCGAGACGAGGTCGCCGCGGGAGTACGGCACGACCACGTCGACCTCGACCGCGGGGCGGGGCAGGCGCTCGGCGATCAGCTCGCGCAGCTCCTCGATCCCCTCCCCCGTGCGGGCGGAGACCAGGGCGCTGACCTCGACCTGGCTGCGCAGGCGCGCGATGGTCTCGGGCGCGGCGAGATCGGCCTTGTTCAGCACGACGATCTCGGGGACGTCGAAGCCCTCGATCTCGCCGAGCACGGTGCGGACCGCGGTGACCTGCCCCTCGGGGTCGGGATGGGAGGCGTCCACGACGTGCAGGAGCAGATCCGAGTCGCCCACCTCCTCGAGCGTCGAGCGGAACGCCTCGACCAGCTGCGTGGGCAGGTGGCGCACGAAGCCGACGGTGTCGGCGAAGGTGAACTCGCGCCCGTCCGGGGTGGTGGCGCGGCGGACGGTCGGGTCCAGGGTCGCGAACAGCGCGTTCTCGACCAGCACCCCGGCGCCGGTGAGCCGGTTCAGCAGGGAGGACTTCCCGGCGTTGGTGTAGCCGGCGATCGCGACGGCCGGCACCTGGTGGCGGCGACGGTCGGCGCGCTGCGCCTCGCGTCCGGGGGCCATGAGCCGGATCTCGCGGCGCAGCTTCGCCATCCGGTCACGGATGCGACGGCGGTCCAGCTCGATCTTCGTCTCGCCCGGGCCGCGAGAGCCCATGCCGGCCCCGGCGCCGCCCACCTGGCCGCCGGCCTGACGGGACATGGACTCGCCCCAGCCGCGCAGACGCGGCAGGAGGTACTCGAGCTGGGCGAGCTCGACCTGGGCCTTGCCCTCCCTGGACTTCGCGTGCTGGGCGAAGATGTCCAGGATCAGGGCGGTGCGGTCGATGACCTTGACCTTGACGATGTCCTCGAGGGCGCGGCGCTGGCCTGGAGCGAGCTCGCCGTCGGCGATCACGGTGTCCGCCCCGGACTCGGCGACGATGTCAGCGAGCTCGGCGGCCTTGCCCTTGCCCAGGAAGGTCGCGGGGTCGGGGTGGGCACGGCGCTGGAGGATCCCGTCGAGCACCTCGGAGCCGGCGGTCTCGGCGAGCGCGGCGAGCTCGCGCAGGCTCGTCTCGGCCTCGTCGGCGTTGCCGCTGGTGTACAGGCCCGCGAGGACCACGCGCTCCAGGCGCAGCTGGCGGTACTCGACCTCGGAGACGTCCTCGAGCTCGGTGGAGAGCCCGGCGACGCGGCGCAGCGCCTGGCGGTCGGCGAGGTCGTACTGCTCGCCGTCGGCCTCCGAGGAGAAGGTGGTGGCCTGGACGGAGGCGTCGCCGCGGGAGAGGATCCGCTCGGTGAGCGGGTCGCGACGGGGGCCGACGGGTGCGGGGTCCTCCGCTGCGGGAGAGTGCTCGACGGCCCCGGTCCTTCCCGTGCTGGTCCCGTCGACGTCGAGGTCGGAATCGGGTTCGGGATGGAAGGCGATGGGCACGATCGGGGCACTCCTCTGGGTCGGGTGAAGGGGTCGTCCCAGAATCCCACGTCCCGTCGGCCGGGTCGAGGGATTTTGCGCTGGGCGGAGCCGGATCACGGTCGGATCACGCCCCCCGTGCTCAGGGACGCCCAGTATCAGGGCACGAGCCGCGCCGTGCGTCGCCGTGAAGGGCCGGGGCTCCGTATCCTGCGGGGGTGGACGAGCACTACTTCACCGCGAACCCCTCCGCCCCGGACCGTCGATTCCCGCTGCCCGTGCGTCTGGCGGGGAGGGACCTGGAGCTCGTCTCCTCCTCCGCCGTGTTCAGCGGGCACGGGCTCGACAAGGCGACGGCGGTGCTGCTGGACCGGCTCGACGAGGTCGCGGAGCCCCCGGAGGGCGGGACGCTCGTGGACCTCGGCTGCGGCTGGGGGCCGATCGCCCTGACGGCGGCGCTGCTGCATCCCGGGGTCGAGGTGTGGGCGGTGGACGTCAGCGAGCGCGCCCGCGAGCTCACCGCCGAGAACGCGCGCCGCGCGGGCGTGGAGAACCTGCGGGTTCTCGCGCCGGAGGAGATCCCCGGGGATCTTGCCGTGGACACCCTGTGGTCGAACCCGCCGATCCGCATCGGGAAGCCGGCGCTGCACGAGCTCCTGCGCGAGTGGACGGCGCGTCTGCGGCCGACGGGCACCGCCGCGCTGGTGGTGGGGAAGAACCTCGGCGCCGACCCGCTCGCGCGCTGGCTCGGCGAGCTGCTGCCCGAGCGGGAGGTCGGCAAGGCGGCGAGCGCGAAGGGCTTCCGGGTGCTGGAGATCGGGCCCGAGAGCTGACGGGGCGGCGGCAGCGCACCCGCTCCGCCGTCGCGCTCCGGCGACCAGAGCTCAGCCGCTCAGACGGCCGGTCCGCCGGCGCTCAGCCGCTCAGGCGCTCAGCAGGGTCGTCCCGTCGGCGACCAGCTGGGCGGGGCCGCTGAGCGTGACCTCCCCCTCCTCGGTCCAGCCCACCTCGAGCCGCCCTCCGGGCACGTCCACCGTCCACGGCGTGCGGGATTCGTCCCCGGCGCGCAGTGCCGCGGCGACCGCGACGGCGGCGACGCCGGTGCCGCAGGAGCGGGTCTCCCCCACCCCGCGCTCGTGGACGCGCATCGCGACGTGGTGCGGACCGCGCTCGCTGACCAGCTCGATGTTCGCCCCGTCCGCGGGCTCCGGGTCCAGGGCGGGTCGGCGTGAGAGGTCGAGGCCGTCGAGGTCCACGTCCGCGGGCAGGAAGGCGACCGCGTGGGGGTTGCCCATGTCGACGTCGGTCGCGTCCAGGCGCAGCCCGGCGATCTCGACCGTGCGCGCCTCCGGGAGCGTGCGGGAAGCGCCCATGCCGACGCGCACCTGCCAGGGCGCCCCGGGGCCCGTCGGCCGCTCGAGGATCTCGACGGCGCGCCCGCCGGCGCGGGTGAGGATCGCGAAGCGGTCCTCGCGCACGTGCCCGGCGCGCTGGAGGTGCGCGGCCAGGACACGGACCCCGTTGCCGCACATCTCCGCGATCGAGCCGTCGGCGTTGCGGTAGTCCATGAACCATTCGGGGGCGTCGGCAGGGGCGTCGATCCCGGCGGCGCGGGAGCGGACGGCGCGGATCACGCCGTCGCCGCCGATCCCGGCACGACGGTCGGCGAGCGCGGCGACGCGGGCGGCGTCCAGCTCGAGCCGGCCGTCGGGGTCGTCGAGGATCACGAAGTCGTTCTCGGTGCCGTGGCCCTTGGTGAAGTCGAGGGGTGCGCTCATGGCGGAAGCCTACGGCCGGGCGTCGCCGGCCGCTGTGTCCTGCGCCTCGAGGACGGCGAGCGCCCGCGTGAGGAGGGGGGCGCCGTCCGCGTGCTCGTCCGCGTCGAGCCAGTGCACCCGCGCATCGCGGCGGAACCAGGTGTCCTGCTTGCGGACCAGTCGGCGGGTGCCGGTGACGGTGTCCTGGATCGCCTGGGCGCAGTCGAGGGTGCCGTCGAGCACGGCCAGTCCCTGCTCGTAGCCGATCGCCCGGCGTGCGGTGAGTCCGCGGTCCAGTCCCTTCTCCCGCAGCGCGCGGATCTCCTCGAGCAGGCCGGCCTCGACCATGCGGTCCACGCGCGCGGCGATCCGTTCGTGGAGCAGGGCGCGGTCGCGGCGCAGCCCGATCTGCACGGTGGAGGCGTCGGCGTACAGGGGGCGGGGCAGGAAGGCGGTGAAGGGTCGCCCGGTGAGAACGCCGACCTCGAGGGCGCGCACGATCCGGCGCGCGTCGCGGGGGCCGATGATCCCGGCGGCCTCGGGGTCGCTCGCGGCGAGCTCGCGGTGCAGCACCTTCGTCCCCTCTTGCGCGATGCGCTGCTCGAGGCGCTCGCGCAGGGCGGCGTCGGTGGGCGGGAACTCGATGTCGTCGAGCACGGCGCGCACGTACAGCCCGGAGCCGCCGACCAGGATCGGGGTCCTGCCCCGGGACCGGATCGCGGCGATGGCCTCGCGCGCGTCGCGCTGATAGGCGGAGACGCTGGCCTCCTCGGTGACCTCGAGGACGTCCAGCAGGTGATGGGGCACCCCGGCGCGCTCCTCGGGGGTGACCTTCGCGGTGCCGATGTCCATGCCGCGGTACAGCTGGAGGGCGTCGGCGTTGATCACCTCGCCGTCGAGCTGCCGGGCCAGGGCGATCGCGAGGTCCGACTTCCCCGTCGCGGTCGCGCCCACCACGGCGATCAGCGGCGTGTCCGCGGAGGCGGGGGCGGGGTCCTGCGCGCTGTGCTCCACAGCCCGCACTGTAGTCGTGTGGGTGGTGTCACCGGGCTCCCCGGGGCACGGGCCCTGCCCTGTTCCCCGGTGGAGGGAGTAGGGTGATCGGCGATCCTGGCACGGACACGCCTGCCAGGCCCTACGTCCAACGCCCGAGGTGGGAAGTGACTGCACCGAACGAGTCCCCTGTCAGGACGGACTCGGCCCCTGGTCTGGCCCCTGTGACCATGGCGAGGCTCGAGGAGAGCCTCACGCGCCATGGCTATGCCTTCGTCGAGGACGATGAGCACGCGGAGATCGTCCGCGCGCGCTTCGACGACTACCGCTTCCAGTTCATGCTCACCGGAGAGGATCTCGGCGTGCTGCAGACCCGCGGCCGCTGGAGCCATTCGGTGGACGTCTCGCGCAAGGTCGAGATGGTCAAGCTCTGCAATGAGTGGAACATGAACCGCATCTGGCCGAAGGTCTACGTGCGCCGCGAGTCAGAGGGTCTCCTCGGCGTGTACGGCGAGCTGGCCGCGGACTTCCGCGCCGGCGCCCTCGACTCCCAGATCGACAGCGCGATCAAGTGCGGGCTCAGCACCGTGATCGCCTTCTTCCACAGTCTGGAGGAGCGCCTCGGCGCCGAGCTCGACGACCTCGACACCTGAGGTCCGCCTCCTGCGCAGCACGAGCCGGGGCCCTCGCGATCGCTCGCGAGGGCCCCGGCTCGTCCGCGTGCGCAGGCCACAGCCGACGGGCAGGTCGGGCGTCGGCCGCGGCCGACGGCGGGGCCTCCCGCCGACGGCTCAGCCGCGGCGCAGGCTCGGCATCCCGAGGGTGACCGGGCCGGCCGGCGCCGCTCCCCCGTGGCCGGTGCCGCAGGCCCCGCCCGCGTCCAGGCCCTGCACGCCCGCCTCCCAGGCGTCGCCGGAGCGGGTGCGGCGCACCGAGAAGCGCGGGTCCCCCGCGCGCAGGGGCGCGCCCGCCTCGAGGGCGCTGTCGGCGATGAGGTAGTGCGGCGCGGCATGGGTGACCGTGGCGGTGACCAGGTCGCCGGGGCGGGGCCGCTGCGCCTCGGGCAGGTCCGCCGGCAGGGAGAAGTGCACCAGGCGGTGGTCACGGGCGCGGCCGGAGAGGCGGCGGGTCTCGGCGTCGCGATCCCCCTCGCCCTCGGCGACGAGGATCTCGACGCTGCGGCCCTCCTGCGCGAGGTTCTCCTCGTGGGCGATGCGGTCCTGGAGGGCGACGAGCCGCTCGAACCGCTCCTGCACGACCTCCTTGGGGACCTGGTCCTCCATGGTCGCCGCGGGGGTGCCGGGGCGGATGGAGTACTGGAAGGTGAAGGCGCTGGAGAAGCGGGAGGCCTCGACCACCTCGAGGGTGCGCTGGAAGTCGTCCTCGGTCTCGCCGGGGAAGCCGACGATGATGTCGGTGGTGATCGCGGCCTCGGGGATCCGCTCCCGGACCCGGTCCAGGATGCCGAGGAACTTCTTGGAGCGGTAGGAGCGCTTCATGCGGCGCAGCACGTCGTCGGAGCCGGACTGCAGCGGCATGTGCAGCTGGGGCATGACGTTGTCCGTCTCGGCCATCGCGTCGATGACGTCGTCGGTGAACATCGCAGGGTGCGGGGAGGTGAAGCGCACGCGCTCCAGCCCCTCGACGTCGCCGCAGGCCCGCAGCAGCTTCGCGAAGGCGCCCCGGTCCCCGAACTCCACGCCGTAGGAGTTCACGTTCTGGCCCAGCAGCGTCACCTCGATCGCGCCGGAGTCGACCACGTCGCGCACCTCGGCGAGGACGTCGCCGGGGCGGCGGTCCTTCTCCTTGCCGCGCAGAGAGGGGACGATGCAGAAGGTGCACGTGTTGTTGCAGCCCACGGAGATCGACACCCACGCCGCATAGGCGGACTCACGCCGGGTGGGCAGCGTCGAGGGGAAGACGTCCAAGGACTCGCGGATCTCGACCTGCGCCTCGGCGTTGTGGCGGGCGCGGTCCAGCAGCACCGGCAGCGAGCCGATGTTGTGTGTGCCGAAGACGACGTCGACCCACGGGGCGCGCTCGACGATCGCGGCGCGGTCCTTCTGCGCGAGGCAGCCGCCGACGGCGATCTGCATCCCCGGGTTCGCGTCCTTGCCGGGGCGGAGCCCGCCGAGGGTGCCGTAGAGCTTGTTGTCCGCGTTCTCCCGGACCGCGCAGGTGTTGAACACGATCACGTCGACCTCGCCGCGGCGCGGATCGGCGTCCTTCGGCGCGGCGCTGTAGCCGGAGTCCTCGAGCATGCCGGTGAGGCGCTCGGAGTCGTGCACGTTCATCTGGCAGCCGAAGGTGCGCACCTGGTAGGTGCCGCGCTGCGGGGCGGGGGCGGTGAGAGACATAGTGGATCCAGGGTACGGCGCGACGCGCGCTCGGACCCTGCGGCGGACGGGGTGATCCCTCCCCCATCGGTGCGTCCCGCTCCTCCGGCCAAGGTCACAAGATCATGACGGTGGGCCCTCGCCGCTCGGGCTATGCGGGATGGTGCCCTAGCGTTCCGGTATGACACACGCCACGCCCGGTCCCGTGAGCGGCGACGACGCCGCGCCACGGCCCCTCGTCCAGCTCTCCGGGGTGCAGAAGCACTTCGGGGACCTGCACGTGCTCAAGGACATCGATCTCGAGGTCGCCGCGGGCGAGGTCGTGGTGGTGCTGGGGCCCTCCGGCTCGGGCAAGTCGACCCTGTGCCGCACCATCAACCGGCTCGAGACGATCGACGAGGGTGAGATCCGGATCGACGGGACCGTGCTGCCCACCTCCGGCAAGGGCCTCGCCGCGCTGCGCTCCGAGGTGGGGATGGTGTTCCAGTCGTTCAACCTCTTCGCCCACAAGACCGTGCTGCAGAACGTGAGCGTCGCCCCGATCAAGGTCAAGGGCGTCCCGCGGGCGCAGGCCGAGAAGGAGGCCATGGCGCTGCTGGAGCGGGTGGGGGTCGCCGATCAGGCCGACAAGCTCCCCGCGCAGCTCTCCGGCGGCCAGCAGCAGCGCGTCGCGATCGCACGCTCGCTGGCCATGAAGCCCAAGGTGATGCTCTTCGACGAGCCGACCTCCGCGCTGGACCCCGAGATGATCAGCGAGGTCATCGAGGTGATGACCGACCTCGCCAAGGAGGGGATGACGATGATCGTGGTGACCCATGAGATGGGTTTCGCCCACCGCACCGCGGACCGCGTGGTGTTCATGGACTCCGGGCGGATCGTCGAGGTGCGCGAGCCCGAGGCGTTCTTCTCCTCCCCCGAGACCGACCGCGCGAAGGACTTCCTCGGCAAGATCCTCCACCACTGAGCGCGGTCCCGCCGCCGCTCCCGAGTTCCGCCCCACCGCACCTCCCGACCGCTCCGACATGGACGGCACCGCCGCCGTCCGCCCCCGATCCCGCAGCACCCGACGCTAGGAGAACATCATGGCCAGCCCCCTGAACCGTCGCCTCTTCCTCACCGGATCCGTCGGGGCCGCCGCGGCCCTCGGCCTCGCCGCCTGCGGCGGCACCGGAGGGGGCGAGCCCGAAGCCGCCGAGGTCGACGCCTCCTCCTTCGCCGAGGGCTCGACCATGGCCGCCCTCGCCGAGGCCGGGAAGATCACGATCGGCACCAAGTTCGACCAGCCCTTGTTCGGCCAGGCCGGCCCCGACGGCAAGCCCGTCGGCTTCGACGTCGAGATCGGGAAGATCCTCGCCGGCGCGCTCGGCATCGAGGCGGGGAACATCGAATGGGTCGAGACCGTCTCCGCGAACCGCGAGCCGTTCATCGAGAACGGCCAGGTGGACCTGGTCGTCGCGACCTACACCATCAACGACACCCGCAAGGAGGTCGTGGACTTCGCGGGCCCGTACTACGTCGCCGGTCAGGCGCTGATGGTGCTGGTGGACAACGAGGACATCACCGGCGAGGACTCGCTGGCCGGCAAGAAGGTCGCCTCCGTCGAGGGCTCCACCCCGGCCCAGTACATCCTCGACAACCACCCCGACGCGGAGCTGGTCAACTTCGACACCTACTCCAACTGCGTCACCGCGCTCATCAACGGCCAGGTCGACGTGGTCACCACCGACAACGTCATCCTCGCGGGCTTCGTGGAGTCCGATCCGGACAACCTCAAGCTCGTGAACGACGGCGAGACCTTCACCGAGGAACCCTACGGAGTGGGACTGGCCAAGGGTGACGACGACTTCCGCACCTTCCTCAACGACACCCTCGAGGCCGCCTACGAGGACGGCTCCTGGGCAAAGGCCTGGGAGAGCACCGCCGGGGTGGTGCTGCCCACCCCGGAGCCGCCTGCCGTGGACCGGTACTGATCCCCCGGGTCGGGGGCCCGCGCTGTCGCGCCCCCGACCCACCCCCGTCCACCTCGCTCTGCCGCACCCCGCCCGGCGTGGCCTGGTCTCCTCCGACCTCGCCCGAGAGCACCGCACCCGCCGGAGCACCGCCCCGAGCACCGCGCCGGTTCCCCACCGCGCGCACCGACGTCCCCGCCAGGAGCCTTCATGGGAACCTTCGTCATCGAGCGCGAGATGCTCTGGATCGCGTTCAGCACGACGCTGTCGCTCGCGACGGTCTCCGGGCTGCTCGCCCTCGTGGTCGGCACGCTCGTCGCCGCGCTGCGAGTCTCCCCATACCGGCCGCTGCGCCTGGTCGCGACCGCCTACACGGAGTTCCTACGCAACACCCCGCTGACGATCGTGTTCTTCTTCTACGTCTTCGTCACCCCGTCGATCGGCTTCGCCTTCGACTACCGCACCGCCGCGACGATCGCCCTGACCTGCTACACCTCGGCCTTCGTGGCGGAGGCGGTGCGCTCGGGCATCAACTCCGTGGCGGTGGGCCAGGCGGAGGCGGCGCGCTCGCTGGGGATGTCGTTCCGGCAGAACCTCCTGATCGTGGTGCTCCCCCAGGCGTTCCGCACCGCCATCCCGCCGCTGATCAGCGTGCTCATCGCACTGGTGAAGAACACCTCAGTGGCCGGTGCCTTCGGCGTGTTCGAGCTGTTCGCCATGTCCCGGCGCCTGACCAACGTGTACTCGGCCGACGTAATCGCGATCCTGCTCGGCGTGGCCCTGTTCTACCTGGTGATCTGCATCCCGCTCGGCCAGCTGGCCGGGCGCCTCGAACGGAAGGTGGCGTTCGCCCGATGAGCAGCAGCGGCCCCGTGCTCTACGACGTCGCCGGCCCCGAGGAGAGGGCCCGGGAGCGACGCATCTCGATCGTGCTCGCCCTCGTGCTGGTTGTCCTCGGCGGCGGGCTGATCGTCCTGCTCGCCCGCAACGGGGCGTTCGACGACCGGTGGCTCGTGCTGGTGGACGTCCCGCCGAACTTCGCGGGCTACGAGACCCAGCACGTGTGGCACGCGGTGTTCCGCGGCCTGCTCAACACCCTGATCGCCGCGGCGATCGCGCTGCCGCTCGCGGCGCTGCTCGCTCTCGTGCTCGTCTCCCTGCGCTCCTCGCCCTTCGCGCCGGTGCGCTGGGCCGTCGTCGCCGTGACGGAGTTCCTCCGCGGCCTTCCCGTGGTGCTGGTGATGTTCTTCGGGATCCTCGTGCTGCCGGGGGCGACGCAGCTGATCGCGGTGGTGTTCGGTCTGACGCTCTACAACGCGGCGGTGTTCGCGGAGATCCTGCGGGCCGGGATCGCGGCGCTGCCCAAGGGGCAGACGGAGGCGGCGGAGTCCCTGGGGATGGGGTCCTTCCTCACCTACCGGGACATCCAGCTGCCGCAGGCGGTGCGGATGATGATGCCCTCGCTGATCGCCCAGGGCGTGGTGCTGGTGAAGGACTCCTCGCTCGGCTACATCGTGGGCTACGCGGAGCTGCTGCGCAGCGTGAGCCGGGTGGCGGACGCGCTGACCAATGCGCAGTACCTGCTGCCGCTGCTGACCGTGGGCGCGGCGGTGTACATCGCGCTGAACATCAGCCTGTCGCGCCTGGCGGTGTGGGTGCAGCGCCGAAGCAGCTTCGCCCGTCGCGCCCCGGTCCGGGTGGTGGGCACTCCCCCGATGCCCTGACCGGGGCAGCGCGAGGGTCGGCCGTCCTCCCCGGCCCTCTGACCGCGGACCGCCGGCCGTGCTCAGGCGGCGGGATCCTCGGCGGCGGCGCGCAGCTCCCCCGCGATCACGTGGACGGCCAGATCACCGGGATAGCCCTTGCGGGTCAGGAGCGCATCGAGCCGGCGGGAGAGCCGGCGGCGGTGGCCGCCGTCGCGCTCCTCGCGCAGCCGTTCCCGGTCGCGGTGGTCGATGCGGGAGCGGACCAGCTCGCGGCAGCGCTGCTCCTCGTCGCTCTGCCCGTCCGAGAGGGCGGCCTCGATCAGCTCGGCGTCGACGCGCCGGGCCTCGAGCTCGCGGCGCAGCGCCTCGTCGCCGAGCGCGCGCAGGGAGCGACGCTGCTGGACCCAGTCGTGGGCGAAGGCGGCGTCGTCGATCAGTCCGGCGCGGGCGATCCGGGCCATCGCCTCGTGGGCGACGTCCGCGGGCACCTCCCGCTCGGCGAGGCGTCCGCGCATCTCGCCCTCGGAGCGGCGCCGCGTGGACAGCAGACGCATCAGGTAGCGGCACTCGTGCACGACCGCCTTCTCGCGGGCGCGCCGCTCCTCGTTCTCTTCGGGGCGGGGCCGCTCGAGGATCTCGCGGGTGCGCGCGGCGAGCTGCTCGGTCACCTGCTGCGCAGGGTGCGGTCGCCGGGCGGATGCCTCCTCCGGGGAGCTCGAGCCCCGGGAGCGGGTCTCGGACCGGGGTGCGTGCGGGTCCGCGCCCGTGGACCGTGCTGGGACGTCGGCGGCGCCGACGACCTGCTGGTCGCCGGCGCCGCCGGGGTGATGCTGAGGGGTCATCGCTCAGATGGTGGCGGGGACGTCCTCGTCGAGGAACTCGTCCTCGCCCAGCACGTCCTCGGCCCCGACCTCGGCCTCGGGGGCGGACTGCTCCGCGGCGTACTTGCCGACGCCGAGGGTGCGCAGGATCTTCTCCTCGATCTCCGCGGCGAGATCGGGGTTGTCCTTGAGGAACTGGCGGGAGTTCTCCTTGCCCTGCCCCAGCTGGTCGCCCTCGTAGGTGAACCAGGCACCGGACTTGCGGACCACGCCGTGCTCGACGCCGAGGTCGATCAGGCCGCCCTCACGGGAGATGCCCTCGCCGTAGAGGATGTCGAACTCGGCCTGCTTGAAGGGCGGCGCCATCTTGTTCTTGACGACCTTGACGCGGGTGCGGTTGCCGACGGCGTCGGAGCCGGACTTCAGGGTCTCGATGCGGCGGATGTCCATGCGGACCGAGGCGTAGAACTTCAGCGCCTTGCCGCCGGTGGTGGTCTCGGGGCTGCCGAAGAACACGCCGATCTTCTCGCGCAGCTGGTTGATGAAGATCGCGGTGGTGCCCGAGGAGGACAGCGCACCGGTGAGCTTGCGCAGCGCCTGCGACATCAGGCGGGCCTGGAGGCCGACGTGGGAGTCGCCCATCTCGCCCTCGATCTCGGCCTTGGGCACGAGCGCGGCGACGGAGTCGACCACGACGATGTCCAGAGCGCCGGAGCGGATCAGCATGTCGGTGATCTCGAGGGCCTGCTCGCCGGTGTCCGGCTGGGAGACCAGCAGGGCGTCGGTGTCCACGCCGAGCTTCTTGGCGTACTCGGGGTCCAGCGCGTGCTCGGCGTCGATGAACGCGGCGATGCCGCCGTTGCGCTGCGCGTTGGCGACCGCGTGGAGGGCGACGGTGGTCTTGCCCGAGGACTCCGGACCGTAGATCTCGACGATGCGGCCGCGGGGCAGGCCGCCGACGCCGAGGGCGGCGTCCAGCGCGACCGAGCCGGTGGGGATGACCTCGACGGGCGGGCGGGTGTCGTCGCCGAGCCGCATGATCGATCCCTTGCCGAACTGGCGGTCGATCTGGGCGAGGGCGTTGTCGAGGGAGGACCCGCGATCCTTCGCGGTGGACTTGGGGGCGGACTTCGATGCAGCCATGGGGTGTTCCTTCCTGAGGGCCGGGTGAGCCGACGTGGTGACCTTGCGGCCACAGTAGGCGCCGACCCCGACATTCGCCGCTGCCCCGCAGCCCCTGTGGATGACGGGGCAGTGGGGAGGAGAGGTGCTGAGGCGGGCACGATGCCCGGGGACCGACGAACACAGACTACCGAACAGACGTTCGAACTCAAGTCGGTCGCGGGCGTGTCGCTCCGCGCGTTCCGCAGTGATCCGGGGACCGCCCGGCGAACGGTCCCGACGGCCGGGGGCGGGACACGGTGGGTGCGGCGCTCCGAGCGGGAGCGAGGCCGGACCCGCGGCGGCGCCAGCCCCAGCTGGATGTCAGCGTCGTCGCTGCTCGACGGGGATCTCCCAGCGGGCGGACTCGGGGACCTCCATCGCCTCGCACAGCGCGGTCCACACCGCACGCACGGCGACCCCGTGCTCGAGGGCCTCGGCGGCGGTCAGGCCGCCGACCTCCTCGAGCACGAGGTCGTGGGCGTAGGTGCGGGCCAGCGCGGGGCCGAACACGTGATCGGCCAGCTCCGCGAACTCGCTGCGCCGCACCTCAGCTGGCGCCGACCAGCGGCGCGGTGCCGTCGGCGAGGCCCTCGGGGACGGTGTCCGGGATCGTCACGCGCTCGGCGACCGCGATGCGGTCGGAGACCTCGCGCAGCACGAAGGACAGCGGAAGACCGAGGGCGTCGGTCACGGAGACGAGCAGCTCGCTGGAGGCCTCCTTCTGCCCGCGTTCGATCTCGCTGAGATAGCCCAGCGAGACGCGCGCGTCGGAGGACACCTGCCGCAGCGTGCGGCCCTGGGCACGGCGCGCATCGCGCAGCACGTCCCCCAGCTCCTGACGGAACAGGATCATGGACCTCCCTCCCTTCCTCTGACTCTGGATGAACTTCTCATGCACCTCTGGGATGCGGTACGTCGTCGTCATCACATGGAGCCCAACGCGTCCTCCCGCGAGAGTGTTCCCCAGAGTGTAGTGGGCCACGTCCGAGGGTTCGCTGGAGATGTGCACGGTGGACGTCGGGGAGGAGAGGACCGCGTCGTCCCCGGCTGATCAGGACTCGGACGGATCAGCGAGCTCGGCGGCGAGCTCGGCGAGGGCCTCCTGGACGGCGAGGGCCCGGATCTCGGCTCTCCCGCCGCTGAGACGGACCTCACGGGTGCGGGCGGGACCGCCGCGTCGGGCGATCCCGAGGTGCACCGTGCCCTCCGGCACACCTCGCGCATCGGGGCCGGGGCCGGCCACTCCGGTCGTGGAGACGGCGAGGTCGGCGTCGTACAGCCGCTGCGCGCCCTCGGCCATCGCGGCGGCGACCTCCGCGGTCACCGCGCCGGTGCGCTCGAGCAGCCCGGCGTCCACGCCGAGCACTCGGGTCTTCGCCGAGTAGGAGTAGCAGGCCGCTCCCCCGGCGATGACATCGCTCGCCCCGGGCACGTCGACCAGTCGGGCCACGACCGCGCCGGCCGTGAGCGACTCGGCGGTCGCGAGCGACCAGCCGCGCTCGCGTGCCGCGTCGATCACCGCGGCGGCGTCGATCACCGCGGCGGGGGTCCCGCTCACGCCTGCCCGGTTCCCGCCGAGAGCGCCTCGCGGCGCAGGCGCAGGCCGTCCTTGAGGTTCACCAGGCCGGACCACACGGTCAGCACCACGGCCAGCAGCACCAGGGCCAGGCCGGTCCAGCGCGCCGGGGACCACCACAGCTCGAAGGGGATGAGGCAGAAGGTGATCGCGATGGACTGCACCATCGTCTTCGCCTTGCCGGCCATGTTCGCCGGCAGCGCCCCGTACTTCAGGATGGTGAAGCGCATGACGGTGATGCCGATCTCGCGCACAAGGATCAGCACGGTCATCCACCAGGGGACGTACTCCCACACCGAGAGCATGATCAGCGCCGCGCCGGTGATCGCCTTGTCCGCGATCGGGTCCATGATCTTGCCGAAGTCGGTGATCAGGTTGCGGCTGCGGGCGAGGTGCCCGTCGACGAAGTCGGTGATCATCGCCAGGACGAACACCGCGGCGACGAGCAGTCGGCCCGGCACGGTGTCCGGGTAGAGGATCGCGAGCACCACCAGCAGCGGCACCATGACGCAGCGCAGCATGGTGAGGATGTTGGCGATGTTCCACAGCGGGACCTCGGCCTCGGGCTTCGTGGTCATCGGTGCTCCTGGGGTGCGGCGGGACGGGTTACGAGGGCAGAACGGGGGCGGGACGCTCAGCGGCCGGTGAGGCTCCAGGCGTCCTCGCTCTCCTCGTCGTCCTCGTCGTAGTAGTCGACGGCGGGCTCGGTGCCGTCGTCGGCGAGCGGGTCGCTGCCGTACCGGTCGGCACTCCCCTCGCCTACGGGCTCGGTCGGCTCGGGCTCGAGGTCCACGGCCTGGTCGGCGCCGTAGGGCTCGTCGCCCTCCCCGCTCGGGGCCTCCTCCCCGCGGATGCGGGCGATCGCGGTGCCGAGCTCGTCGGGGTGGACGAGCACGTCGCGGGCCTTGGATCCCTCGGAGGGGCCGACGATCTCGCGGGACTCGAGCAGGTCCATCAGCCGGCCCGCCTTCGCGAAGCCGACGCGCAGCTTGCGCTGCAGCATGGAGGTCGAGCCGAACTGCGTGGTGACCACGAGCTCCGCGGCCTGCAGCAGCACCTCGAGATCGTCGCCGATGTCGTCGTCGATCTGCTTCTTCTCCGCGACGACGGTGACGTCCTCGCGGTAGTTCGGCGTCATCTGCGTCTTGACGTGGTCGACGACCTTGTGGATCTCCGACTCGTTGACCCAGGCGCCCTGGACGCGCATCGGCTTCGCCTTGCCCATCGGGTGGAACAGGGCGTCGCCCTGGCCGATGAGCTTCTCCGCGCCGGGCGTGTCGAGGATGACGCGGGAGTCCTGCAGGGAGGAGGTCGAGAAGGCGAGCCGGCTGGGCACGTTCGCCTTGATGATGCCGGTGACGACGTCGACCGACGGGCGCTGCGTGGCGAGGATCAGGTGGATCCCCGCGGCACGGGCGAGCTGGGTGATGCGCTGGATCGAGGCCTCGACGTCGCGGGGGGCGACCATCATGAGGTCCGCGAGCTCGTCGACGACCACCAGCAGGTACGGGTAGGGGGCCAGGCGCCGCTCGCTGCCGGCGGGGACCTGCACCTCCCCGGCGCGCACGGCCTTGTTGAAGTCGTCGATGTGCTTGAACCCGAAGGCGGCGAGGTCGTCGTAGCGGGCGTCCATCTCCTTGACTACCCACTCGAGCGCCTCGGCGGCCTTCTTCGGGTTGGTGATGATCGGGGTGATCAGGTGCGGGATGCCCTCGTAGATGGTGAGCTCCACGCGCTTGGGATCCACCAGCACCATCCGCACCTCCTCCGGGGTGGCGCGCATGAGGATCGAGGTGATCATCGAGTTGACGAAGCTCGACTTGCCGGCGCCGGTGGCGCCCGCGACCAGCAGGTGAGGCATCTTGGCGAGGTTCGCGACGACGTAGCCGCCCTCGACGTCCTTGCCCACGCCCATCACCAGCGGGTGCTCGTTGCGGCGGGCGACCTGGCTGCGCAGCACGTCGCCGAGCGCGACGGTCTCGCGGTCGGTGTTGGGGATCTCGATGCCGATCGCCTTCTTGCCGGGGATCGGCGAGAGGATGCGCACGTCCGAGCTCGCGACCGCGTAGGCGATGTTCTTGTCCAGCGCCGTGACCTTCTCGACCTTGGTGCCGGGCTCGAGCTCGACCTCGTAGCGGGTGACCGTCGGGCCGCGGGAGAAGCCCACCACCTCGGCGGCGACCTTGAACTGCTCGAAGACCTCCTCGAGCGCCCTGACCACCTGGTCGTTGGCCTCGGAGCGGGACTTGTGCGGGGGGCCCTCGAGCAGGAAGGAGGACTCCGGCAGGGTGTAGACCACGTCGCCGGCGAGCTCGAGCTGCTCGCCCGCGCGGGGCAGGTCGCCCATCGGCGGATGCACCAGCTCCGCGGCGTCCTCGGTCTTCTCCGGGGCCGCCGCCGCGGCGGCCGGCACCTTCTTCGCGGGCACGGGGGTGGTGCGGTCCCCGCCGCGGGCCCCCTTGGCGGGCAGCGCCGCGGTGGGCGCCTCGTCGCCGGTGGGGAAGGTCTTGGCGCGCTGGTTCTCGTCCTCGACCACGTCGAAGACATCGGTCGCGTCCTCCGGGGCGCCGCGGCGGGGGCCCGCGGGACCGGTCTTCGCGGACTTCGCGCCCTTGCCGGCGCGACCCGGCTTCTTCGCGCCGGGTCGGCCCTCCTCGGCCACGCCCTGCTCGAAGGCCTCGTCGCCGGCGTAGCCGAACGCCTCGTGATCCCGCTCGGCCTCCGCGGCCTCCGCCTTCTCCTTGCGGGTGCGGCGACGGGTGCGGGCTGCGGGCTGGGCCGCGGTCTCCTGCTCGTGCACGGCCGGGTCGACGCGGCGCGGGCGCAGGCCGAAGGCGATGCGCTCCTCGTCCTCCTCCTCGCTGCGGCCGACCATCACGTCGTACACGCCGCGCAGGCGGGAGGGGATCGACTCGACCGGCGTCGCGGTGAGCACGAGGATGCCGAAGGCGATCAGGGCGGAGTGGATGATCACGACGGCCAGCGGCGGCAGCAGCGCCTCGAGCGGCGCGGCCGCGAGATAGCCGAGCACGCCGCCGCCGCGGGCGAGGGCGTCGATGCCGTCGGCCGGGGCGGGCAGGCGCGCCGAGACCGAGGCGATGGCGGAGATCGCGGTGAGCAGCACGGCGATCCCGATCGAGATGCGGGTGTTGGCGCGCACCTGGTCGGGGCGGCGGAACATGCGCAGCGACCAGCCGGCGGCCAGCAGCGGGATCACCATGGAGGAGATCCCGAAGGTGCCGGCGACCACGGTGTGCACGGCGCCGAGCACGGGGCCGCTGGACTGCCACCACTCGACCACGGCGACGAGCACCGCGATGAGCATCAGGAACAGCGCGTAGCCGTCGCGCCGCTGCTCGGGATCGACCTCCCAGCGCTGCACCCCGATGCCGCGGACCATGCCGCCGACCATGCGGGCGATCGCCAGATAGCCGGAGCGCACTGCGCGCACCGGCAGAGGGAGCGTCGAGGGGTCGTTCGCCGCGGCTCCGCGGGTCCGGGAGCTGCCGGAGGCCGAGGAGCGGGACGAGCCTTTCGACGCACGTGCGGGGGAAGACGTACGTGTCGCCATGGTCCCGATGGTACATTCCGGCCCCCGCTCGGCCCGGGAGGCGACCCGCGCGATCCGATCTCGCGGGGCGCGGATCACGCCGCCGACAGGGGTTCCGCCCCCGGCGCGCGCCGCGGGCACGCGTCCGGCTCGCCGGGACGCGGGTGGCTCAGGCCTCGACGACCACCGGGATGATCATGGGGCGCCTGCGCAGCCGCTGGCCGACGTAGCGGCCGACGACCCGCCGCATGACCTGCTGCAGCTGGTAGGTGTCGCGGCGGTCGGCCTGGTCGGCGACCGCCTGCTCGAGGGCCTTGACGATGTCGGGCCGGAGCCGGTCGAAGACCGCGTCGTCCTCGGCGACGCCGCGGGCGTGGATCTCGGGTCCCGCGATCAGCGCCCCGGTCTCGGAGTTCACGACCGCGAACAGGGAGATGAACCCCTCGTCGCCGAGGATGCGGCGGTCCTTGAGGTCGGCCTCGGAGATCTCGCCGACGCTCGAGCCGTCCACGTACACGTAGCCGTTGGGGATCTCCCCGACCACCTCGGCGATCCCGTCCTTCAGGTCCACGACCTGGCCGTCGCGGGCGAGGACCACGCGCTCGCGCGGCACGCCGGTGGCCTCGGCGATGCGGCCGTTGGCGATGAGGTGGCGGACCTCGCCGTGGATCGGCATGACGTTCCTCGGCCTCACGATGTTGTAGCAGTACAGCAGCTCGCCCTCGCTGGCGTGCCCGGAGGTGTGGACCTTGGCGCTGCCCTTGTGGACCACCTCGGCGCCGAGCGCCATCAGCCCGTTGACCACGCGGAAGACCGCGTTCTCGTTGCCGGGGATGAGGGAGGAGGCGAGGATGACCACGTCGCCGGGGCCGACGGAGACGCGGTGGTCGCGGTTCGCGATCCGGCCCAGCGCCGCCATCGGCTCGCCCTGGCTGCCGGTGCACATCAGCACCACCTGCTCGTCGGGCAGGGAGTCGATGCGCTTGACGTCGACGAGGGTGTCCTCGGGGACGCGGAGATAGCCCATCTCCGCGGCGATGCCCATGTTCCGCACCATCGAGCGGCCCACGAAGGCGACCTTCCGCCCGTGCGCCGCGGCGGCGTCGAGCACCTGCTGGACGCGGTGGACGTGACTGGAGAAGGAGGCCACGACGATCTTCTGCCGCGCGCGGGCGAAGATCCCCTTCAGCACCGGGCCGATCTCCTGCTCGCCGACGGTGAAGCCGGGGACCTCGGCGTTGGTGGAGTCGGTCATGAACAGGTCCACCCCGGCCTCGCCGAGGCGGGCGAAGGCGCGCAGGTCGGTGATCCGCCCATCGAGCGGGAGCTGGTCCATCTTGAAGTCGCCGGTGTGCAGCACGGTCCCGGCGGGGGTGGAGACGTGCACCGCGAGCGCGTCGGGGATCGAGTGGTTCACGGCCACGAACTCGCACTCGAAGGGGCCGAAGCTCTCGGTCCGCCCCTCCGCGACGGCGAGGGTGAAGGGACGGATGCGGTGCTCTCGCAGCTTCGCCTCGATGAAGGCGAGGGTCAGCTGGCTGCCCACCAGCGGGATGTCGGGCTTGCGCCGCAGCAGGTAGGGCACGGCGCCGATGTGGTCCTCGTGCCCGTGGGTCAGCACGATCGCGGCGACGTCGTCGAGCCGGTCCTCGAGCATGCCGAAGTCCGGCAGGATCAGGTCCACGCCGGGCTGGGACTCCTCGGGGAAGAGCACCCCGCAGTCGACGATCAGCAGGCGGCCCTCGTACTCGAGGACGCTCATGTTGCGGCCCACGTCGCCGAGGCCGCCCAGCGGCGTGATCCGCAGCGTGCCCGGGGCGAGCTCGGGCGGTGCGGGGAGACGGTCGGTGAAGGCGGCGGTCATCGTGGTCTCCTCGGCACTCGGGCGGATCGGGTCAGAGCAGGCCGGCGGCGTCCAGTGCGGCGGAGAGCTCGCGCAGCTGGGTGGCGTCGGCAGGCAGGTGCGGCCCGCGCATCGCGGCGTGCGGCAGCACGCCCTGCAGGTGCAGCGCGGCCTTCGCGGCGACCGCTCCGGGCATGCGGTTCATGATCGCCTCGACCACGGGCACGAGCCGGCGATGGGCCTCGAGGGCGGCGGGCAGGTCGGAGCGGTCCACCGCCTCGACCATCTCCCGCTCGATGTCGCCGGCGATCTGGCTGACCACGGAGACCATGCCGGCCGCGCCGAGCGTCAGCCAGGGCAGGTTCAGCGCGTCCTCGCCGGAGTAGTAGACGAGGTCGGTCTGCGCCATGACGAGGGAGGCCTGCTGGAGGTCGGCCTTGGCGTCCTTCACCGCGACGATGCGCGGGTTCTCCGCCAGGCGCAGCAGGGTCTCCAGCGCCAGCGGGATCCCGGCGCGGCCGGGGATGTCGTAGAGCATCACCGGCAGGTCGGTGGAGTCCGCGATCGCGGTGGTGTGCGAGACGACGCCGGCCTGCGAGGGCTTGGAGTAGTAGGGCGTGACCACGAGCAGCCCGTCGACGCCGACCTCGGCGTGCGCGCGGGCGAGGTCGATCGAGTGGGCGGTGTCGTAGGTGCCGACGCCGGCGACCACGGTCGCCTCGTCGCCGACGGCCTCGACCACGGCGCGGGCCAGGTCGATCTTCTCGACGTCGGTGAGGGTGGGCGCCTCCCCCGTCGTGCCGGAGACGACGACGAGGTCGTGGCCGTGCTCGACGACGTGGGCGGCGAGCGACTGGGCCGCGTCGAGGTCGACGCGGTGGCCGTCCGCGCTCAGCGGGGTGACCATCGCGGTCCCCACCGCGCCGAACGGTCGCGCAGGGCGCTGGTCGGTGCTGCTCATGGTCTCCTCCAGGGGAAGTGCTGCTGCCCGGATCCTAGTGCAGGGGCGGGCCGTGCCCCGTGCCGTCCCGGCACGCGGCGGGTCCGTCGGCATCGTGCCGCGGCGGGCTCCGGCGGCGCGGCGGGCGGCGGGCGGCGGGCGGCGGGCGGCGGGCGGCGGCGGGGCGAGGGCCCGCCGCCGCGGCCTCCTCAGCGCCGGTCCGCGCCGCCGAGGTCGACGAGGATCGCCAGCGGCGTGCGCTGGCGGCCCTGGCCGAGGGGGTTGTCGGCGAAGGTCGCCTCGAGCACCTCGTTCGTGGTGGGCACGTCCGAGCCCAGCACGTTGCGGCCGATGTCGTTGGCGTCCATCACGACCGTGCCGACGAAGCTGTCGCGCAGCGCGGCGGGGATGTCCGCGCCGCGGATCGCGGCGGAGATCCGCGCGGCGACCGCGTCCGGGTCCTTGGGCGGGAGCTTCGCGGAGACGTTCGAGGGGAAGGCGGAGTACGGGGTGGGCCCGTCGATCGCGCGCACGTTCGCGCCGACGACCTCGTAGAACAGGCCGCGCCTGCCGACGACCTTGCCCGCGGCGCCGACGGCGGAGGCGGCGACGACGCGCGGGAGCCCCACCTCGCGGATCGCGAGCTCCATCGTGGTCGGGTCGCCCAGGCCGATGCCGGCCGGGGTGCGGGAGACGAAGCGGCTGAGCACCTTGGCGGAGCGGCGGGGCCTGATCTCCCAGGTGAACCAGGAGCGGCCCTGCGTGATCGCGATGATCTTCTCGCTGATCACGAAGTACCAGGGCGCGCCGTCCGGGACGACGCCGCCCGGCAGGGACGCGGCGAAGGCCTCGACCCGCTCGCGGGCGATCCGCTCGACGTCGTCGCCGCGGGCGACCAGCGCGGTCTGCAGCGGCAGGCGGCGCCAGGTGCGGCCGTCGGCCTCGGAGACGAGGTCGAGCTGCTTACCCTCGTTGGCGACGTAGTCGCTCTTGGGCACGACCTCCTCCTCGGCCGCGGGCTCCGCGGCGACGGCGGCGGGGGCCGGCGCGGCGGCGAGCGCGGCCTCGTCGGCCGAGCCGCCGAGCGCGCGGGTCGCGCCCTCGGCGTCGTCGAAGAAGGTGCGCATCCACAGCTCGACGTTCAGCAGGCGCCAGAACATCAGCGTGCCGTGGTTCTCCGGATGGGCGATGTAGTCGTCGAACAGCGCGAGCACGCTCGGCGCGTCGAAGTAGGGCCGGGAGGCGAAGGACGCGGAGGCGAAGACGTCCCGCAGCTGCGGCGCGATCGAGCGGAACCACTCCCCCTCGGGGGTGGTGAAGCCGATCTTGTTGCGGCGCTTGGAGATCATGTCGGGGAGGATCCCGTCCATCGCCTCGCGCAGGATCCGCTTGTTCCAGCCGTCGTGGATGATCGCGGACTCGTCGAGGGAGAACAGGAACTTCAGCAGCTCCTTGTCGACGAAGGGGACGCGCCCCTCGATGCTGAAGCGCATCGTGTTCTTGTCCTCGTAGCGCAGCAGCGAGGGCAGGGAGGAGCGGAATGTGTCCTCGAGCAGGCGCTCCTTGAGGTCGTCCTGGACGGAGGTGACCT
>Ga0079224_100002217_pt1 | contig 23333 bp, 19 predicted proteins | sample Stecom2015_FD_80414 | JGI IMG/M metagenome (GOLD analysis project Ga0079224, IMG submission 80414) | Agricultural soil microbial communities from Utah to study Nitrogen management - Steer compost 2015 | ecosystem: Environmental > Terrestrial > Soil > Agricultural land | place: USA: Utah... | reverse complement strand
GCGGCCAACCTCGCGTTCGTGCTGCACACGGAGCAATTCTCGACCGCGGGCGCCGTCGCGGCCGCAGCCGGGGACCTGAACGGGGACGGCCGCATCGACGTCGCCGTCGCCAGTGCGGACGCCGTCGCAGTGTTCCTGAACGACGGGCATGGCAACCTCGGCCGCGGCGACGAGACGGCTCCGACCCTGTCCCTGGTCGGTGAGCCTTCGGTCACGGTGACGGTAGGCGAGAGCTATGTCGACTCCGGCGCAACCGCAAGCGACGACGTGGACGGCGATCTGACGGATCGCATCGTCGTCGACAATCCGGTCGACGCCGCCGTCATCGGCACGTACACGGTTTCCTACGACGTGACGGACTTGTCCGGAAACGCGGCGCCCACGCTGACGCGCACGGTCGAGGTGCAGGCGCGCGCGGCCGGCGGAGGCGGAGGCGGCGGCGCCGCCGGGCTTGCGGCCCTCCTTGCGCTCGGCGCGGCACTCGCCGCTCGCCGCGCGTTCCGACATCCGCCTCTCAACATTTCGACGATACCGGAGCACTCATGCTACAGCGAAACCTGATTCGCCCAGCGACGATCGCCCTGCTCGCCTCAGTCTCCGCGGGCGCAGCGGCTTCAGAGCTGAGCTACACGTACGTCGACTTCAGAGTGCTGTCGACGAGCGTCGATGCAACGGGCATGCAATCGACGACGCCTGGACAGGACGTTACCGCAAACGCGGGCGAAGGCGACGGCATATCGGTGGCCGGCGCGGTCGCGCTGCCGAACCGCTTCTACCTGGTCGGTGCTTTCAACAGCTCGATCATCGACGTGACCGCGCACATCGAGAGCCCGCTTGCCGCAGTCGACATCGACGACGAGTTCGATCTGATCACGTCGCGGTTCGGGCTCGGCTATCAGCGCGAGCTCGCGCCGAACTTCGATCTCACCCTCGAGGTGACCTACGATACGGGCGAGCTCGACTTCGGCAGTCTCGCCGGCGAGAACTTCGACGTCGACTCCTCCGGCGCCGGCGCGCGGGTCGGCTTTCGCTGGAATCCGCGCGAGCCCTTCGAGCTGTTTGCCGCGGCCGGTCCCTCGCCTTACGGCAAGGTCGTGCTCGAGGAGCGGCGCTTCGATTCGGCGACGGTCGTGAACGCAGGGCTGCGCTGGTACTTCTTCCCGGATCTCGGCGTCGGCCTGGACTATCAGAGCGGCGATATCTCGAGCGTCACGCTGTCGATGCGCTTCAGCTTCGGCCGCTTGCCGTGGTAGCGCCCGCGGACACAGTCTCGTGCACCGAAGCGCCGGGCTTCAGGAGCCAGGTGAGCAACAACACGCCGGCGATCGCATAGATCACTGCCGCGCCTGCGAGAATCAATAGCGCGCCGAGGCGGCGATCGTCGAACGATGCTGCGAGATCCGCGCCGAAGTAGGGCGACGTTGCGATCAACAACGATCCGCCGAGGAGCGTCATGTGCACCGACGTCATCAACAGGGCGATGATGCCGGCGCCGACGCGCTCGTACCGAGTCGTGCGGTCTCCGCCGAGCACGGAAACCCACAGCAGCACCGCAGCGAGCAACAGCGTGCCTTGCTGCAGCCACAGGCCGGTCTCGGCTCGCGCCGCAAGCTGCGCGGCCGGAGTATGCCAGGCCCACGCGACCCCCGCTTGCAGAAGCGACAGGCCGAGCGGTGAGAAACCGTGCGCCCAGCGGCGCACGGGATCGAGCGGAGAGCCGGCGATGCATGCTGCGAGCAAAGGCGCGGCAAGCGACACGAGCACCACATGCAGCGCAGCTTGCGCTGCGAACCGCTCGAGCGCGAGCGCAGGCAGAGGACCGAGCCACGCGGCCGCGACGATGGCGCATGCCGCGAGCGACGCGCCGGTTCTCACGCGGCGCCGTGCGACGACACTCATTCGACGTACGGAAGCGGGTCTACCGCTTCGCCGTTCTGCAAGACCTCGAAATGCAGGTTGGGCCCGGTCGCCCTACCGGTGGCGCCGAGCCGTGCAATGGTTTGACCGCGAGTCACCACATCCCCCACTCCGACCAAATTCTCCGAGTTGTGCGCATAGCGCGTGATGAGACCGCCGCCGTGGTCGATCTCCACCATTTCGCCGTAGCCGGCCCGCGAGCCCGACCACGTCACGATCCCGGCTGCGACGGCGACGACCGAGGTCCCCGCCGCTCCGGCGAAGTCGATTCCCTTATGAGAGGCCCTGCGGCCGGTGAACGGATCGATGCGCGGCCCGAATCGCGACGATACGTACGCCGCGTGCACCGGGCGGCCGTCGGGCATGACGGCAGCGCGCAGGTCGCGCCACTTCAACATGTCCTCGAGAATTTCCATTTGTCGTCGCCGATCCTCGATCTGCGCCGACAAGCTCGACACGACGGCCTCCCAATGCATCGGCGGCGAGTCCTGCTCGACCAACGCTTCCTCCGGACCGCCGACTCCGGGCTCCGCGCCGAAGTCGAACTCGCTACCGCCGAGTCCCGTTCGCTCGATGAGCCGCTCGGCCATCGATTCGAGCCGCACGACGTTCGCCTGCATGCGGCTCAGCTCGTCGGCTGCGTGCTCGACCCAGCGCTCTGCGGCCGCCTGCTCGGCATCGAGCCGGCGGCCGTCTCGCTCGAAGCGCATCCGCCATGCGTCGAGCCCGGGCTGCAGCGATGCGATCCGGTCGGCCCGCGCCGCCGCCTGTCCGTAGCGATAGCCGAGATAGCCGAGGCCCGCGCAGACGAAGGCTGCAGCGAGAGCCGCGCCTGCCCACGCGACGCGTCGGACTCGGCTCACGGCCTGCTGCACGTCCTCGGTCTCAACGCGCGAGCGGCGCGGCACGCACGAGACGACGATTCGACTTCATGCGCTTCTCCGGATGGCGCGAGCGCGGATCTTCCGAGCGCCGCGCGCGCGTCGCATGCATCTCGCCCCTCAGTTCCTCTGCCCCGAGTCCGAGCCCGGTGCTCCGGGATCCGCTCCCTGCGAGCCCGCGCCCGGCTGACCCGGCTCGCCCGGTTGGCCGGGCTGTCCCGGCTCGCCGCCTTGTCCAGGTTGGCCGCCCTCTCCTTGCGAGCTCGCGGCGGCCATGTATTCCGTGCGATCGAGCGAGCCGTTCTGATCCGAGTCGGCCGTGTCGAAGTCGAGTCCTTCGACTGCGGCTGCTTCCGTGCGGCTGATTTGACCGTCCTGATTCGAGTCCGCTTCCTCGAAAGGCGGCAGCGGCTCCTGCGCGAACGCGAGGCCGGCGAAACCGAGCACGGTCAGCGTGATAAAGCGTTTCATTCGAATACCTCTCGAATGCTTATGACGGAGTAAGAATGGAAGAACCTCGGGCGGGCATCAGGGAGACGCCGCCGTGCCGCTGGGTGCAAGAGCTATGCCACGGCCTGCAGCGGAGGCTCATCGTGAATCGGGAGCCTGAGTCCGCTCGTCTGGGGCCCGAGTCGTTCAAAATTGAGGAAGACTCCCCGCTCGAGAACCGGGATGCCGACTCTTCGCCGCCCCGCCCGTTCGCTTCGTCCAACGGACACCGCGAGTTAAGCGCGTCTCGTCGCCCCGCTCTCGCGCGCCGCTCCGCGGGCAGCCGCTGGCATGCTCCTTGCAGTCGTCCGATCGTCGCTTCGCGAACTGTGTGTAGTTACGAAGTAAAAAAAGGCAAGCAAGGAGCATCGGCAAATGAACATCGCATACGACGTTGAGTTCGACCTTGACGCGTTTCTGCAGTCCATGGACGACCCGGAACGGCCAGCGTGGCGTCGGATCGAGGACCATATGGAGCGGCGCAGGCCGCGCGAAGAGCTCTCGGCGTACGACGATCTCGATGGCTATCTGAACGAGTGACTTCTATCTGAACGAGCGACTTTCTCCTGAAGGTCGAAAAACGAGGCGCAGCGCCGGTCCCGCCGGCGCAGTGCTTTCGAGGAGGCAATATGCTGTATTGGGCTTTGATCTTTCTTGTAGTAGCGATAGTCGCTGGCATTCTCGGGTTTTCCGGCGTTGCCGGAACGGCCGCCAACATCGCCTGGATCCTCTTCGTCGTCGGGCTGATCCTCGCGATCGTGTTCTTCATCCGCGGACGAAGACCCACGATCTAGCTGCTCTACTGCCCCGATGCCGAGCGGCCGCGCATGAGCGCTCCGTCTCCCCCAAGCGATACCGATTCCACGGATCGGAAATGTGCGCACCACGGGTGCTCGTGCTCGGCCGTCGGAGCCTCTCGACAAGGCCGCCACTACTGTAGCGACGGATGCGCGGCCGGCACCGGCTGCTCTCATCCCGACTGCAACTGTGCCGCCTATGCGGCACAAATGCGCGGCGAGTAAAGCGGATTGCCGAAGTATCACCGGATCTGACTTTTTCGAACTCCGCCGCGGGCGCGGCTCCTTGGGAGATTGCGAACATGACGCATCGACACCTCCATGCTTACGGGTCGGAGAAGCGATCGGGCCTTGGTCGCCGACGCACGTGGGCGGTGGCGGCTGCCGCCGCCTTGCTGCCGGTTCTCGCCATGGCGCAGGGGGACGAGCCGGCGCCCGGCAGCCAGGCCGTGGAAGCCTACCTCAGCGAGGACGCGATGCAGGTCCTCTACGGACGCGACATGGACGTCGGCGAGCTCGGCCGCAACGAAGTGCGGGTCGGCGTGTTCCTCAACGAGGAGCGTGATCTCATCGGCATTGCCGACATGCTTTTCGACGTCGGCGAGCCGCAGCGGCGGCCGTATTGGTCGCTTCAGGTCGGGCCCCGCGCGTATGGCGCACTGATGGCGATCGAGGATCAGGACGTTTTCTCGATCGGCCTGGGCGGTCGGCTCAGCTACTACCTCGGACGCAGTCGCACGTCGTCGATCTCGTTGACCGCGTTCTATGCGCCGGACATCGTCACGTTCGGCAACGCCGACAACATCAAGGACGTCGCGGTGAGCATCGAGACGCGCCTCAGCGAGTCTACGAACCTGTTCCTCGGTTACCGCGTCTTCGAGTTCGATCTCGCTGTAGACCGCGAGGTCGACGACAACCTGCATCTCGGGATTCGTCACCGATTCTGATCGGCTCAGAACGCGGAGGCGATAAGTCGGGCGAGCAAGATTCCAAGGGCGACGACCAGAGCCGCAAACAGCAGGATCGCGAGCAGCACTCCGACGAGCACGAGGGCGCTCGCACGTCGCTCGCGAACGCCGTCGGCAAGCGACCGCCGCATCAGCTCGACGTTGCGGGTATTCGCCTTGAACGCAAAGTCGAACAGATCGCCGAGGAGCGGGACGGCGCCGACAAGCGTATCGAGACCGACGTTGAGCAGCATCCTGGCGAGAACCGTTCTCGGCAAACCGAGCGCCGAAGCCCTGGAGACGATGTAGAACCCGAGCAGTGCTCCGGCCGCGTCGCCGATTCCCGGAATCAGCCCGATCAGCCCGTCGATGCCGATGCGGATATTTCCGGGCAGCCGGATCGCGCGGTCGAGCAGGTGCGCCAACCGCTCGACGTCCGGAGGAACGTGAACGTCGCTTCGGCCCGGCCTCTCGAATCCGGCGTCGCTCGTGCCGTCGCGAACCGCTCTTTCGATCATCTCGTCTCTCCGATGACTGCTTCCATCGCGCCCGTCCTAGCAACGAGCGCACCGGCGCCGGAGTGCACGGCCCGTGCCACCGCGCCGCTCGCTCGGCTGAGATCGCTGCCGGCGAGAGTTTCATGGCATGGCGATTGCATCTTCGCGACTCCAGAGAAATCGGCAAGGAAGGGCACGAGAATGTCTACGACACCACACTCCGGGTCGGATCGCGAGATCCAACAGGAGCTCGAGCGAGCCAAGAGCGAGGCATCGCATCTCGCATCGAGCACGATGGACACCGCGAAGCAGAGAGGGCACGAGGCCATCGATCGAGCGAAGGAGCAGGCCGCCGATCGCGCCGAGGAGCTTGCGTCGGCGCTCGAGACGACCGCGGAGGATCTCGAGACTTCCGAGAGCGGCGACATGCTGTCCGGCTACGGCCGCAGCATGGCGGAGCTGATGCGGCGCTTCGCCGGCGGCTTGCGCGAGCACGAGATCGAGGAGTTCGCGGGGCAGCTCGCCACTTTTGCACGGCGCAATCCCGCGAGCTTCCTCGCAGGCAGCGTCGCGCTGGGTTTCGGCGTCTCGCGCTTTCTGAAAGCGACGAGCACGAGGCCTCTCGAGGAGTACGGCTACGCCGACGATGACGACGAGTATCTGCTCGACGAGGAGGACGACTTCGACTTCGACGAGCCCGGCACGGTCGCTTCGTCCGACACGGGGTTCGGCTCATCGTCGAGCTTCGAGCAAGGCGCGTCTCCGGGCTCCGACTACGGACGGCCGTCGTCCGGCGAGTACGGGACGTCAGGCACGTCGTCGTCGAGCAGCTACGGGACGTCCTCGACCGACACGAGGCCGGGCTACAGCGGCACCGAGAGCTGGCCCGAGGATCGCGGCCGGGAGCGCCCCGGCGCCGGATCGTCGACGGACCACTGGACGCCGTCTATCTCGGACGAATCGTTGGGCGCCGCGAGCTCGCCCGGTCAATCGCCGGGTCAATCGGCCTCGTCGACGGGGACGGCTTCCCCGGAAGGCGGCCGTAGCAACGAGCCGCGCAGCGAAGAGATCAGGAGGAACGAGCCGTGAGCAGACCAGCGTATGACTACGAACGGGTGGGCGGCGGTGTAGAGGACGTCACGACTATTCCGGAATCGCGGCAGACGACCGACGCACGCGTTTTCACGCTCATCCGCCGGCTGGCCGACGACGTGACGACGCTTTTCACGAAGGAGATCGCGCTGCTCAAGGTCGAGACGACCAACTCGATCCGTGAAGCGCAGAGCGGGGTCTCGTCGATGGCGGCCGGCGGCGCCGTGCTTTATGCCGGCTTTCTGTTCCTGCTGGTGTCGGCCTTCCTCGGGCTATCGCTGGTGGTCGAAGGCTGGCTCGCCGCACTGATCGTCGGGGCGGTCGTCGCGATCATCGGCGCGATCATGTTGGCGAGCGGCAAGAAGAAGCTCGAGGCATCTTCGTTCAAGCCCGAGCACACCCAAGCGGCGATGCAGAAAGACCGGGATATGCTGAAGAGGAACATCCATGAATCGCATGAACGATGAATTTCGCATGGACTCGCAAAAGAGTCCCCGGCAGCTCGAGCGGGAGATCGACGCCACGAGGGCGGAGCTGCTTTCCACGCTCGAGGAGCTCGAGCATCGCCTGTCGCCGGCCGACCTGATGAATCAGTTCTGGTCGCAGCTGCGCCGACACGGCGGAGAGTACGGCGGCAATCTGGGCAGGACCTTGAAGGAAAATCCGATGCCTGTGCTGCTGGCCTCGATCGGCATAGCCTGGATGATGGCGTCCAGCGGCCGCCATCACAACGGCGAGTCGATGTACGGCGTCCGGCGCTATGACGGCAACGGCAACGGCAACGGCAACGGTTCGGGCCGATGGCGCGAGACCGGCGAGCGCCTGCGCGAGAGCGGCGAGCGAATGGGCGAGCGCGTACGCGAGCGGATGCACGGCGCCCGTCAGCGCATGCACGACGTCCGCGACCGCGTCCACGGAATGCGCGACTCGATGCGGCACCGGTCCGACGGCGCCCGCGAGGGCGTGGTCAGTGCGCGCGAAAGGGTGACGAGCTCGACACAGCACATGCGCGAGCGCGCGCGCTCGATGTCGTCGTCGGCTCGACGCGGTGCCTATCGGGCACGCTCGGGCTTCGGTCATCTGCTCGAGGAGCAGCCGCTGCTGCTTGGAGCGATCGGCCTGGCCGCCGGCGTGATTGCCGGTGCGGCCCTGCCCCCGACCGAGCAGGAAGACCGCGCTTTCGGCCGCGCGCGCGACCGGGCCCTCGACCGCGCGAAGCGCGCCGGCGCCGAAGGCGCCCGCCGCGCCCGCGAACGGGCCGAGGCGGCAGCCGAGTCCACGAAGAGCGCGATGCGCGAGGACACGGGCACGACGCCCGAAGAGCACGCCACGACACGGGCCGGCGCACCGCTCGAGCAATCGGGCACACACACCTCATCGCCGAGCACCGGCCTGAGCTACTGACGACGGCGGCGGTCGTCCTGGGTCGACGAGCCGAGCGGTGACCGCTCGGCTCGGTCGTTTCAGGACTCGCCGAGCCTCGGCCCGCCGAGCCCGAGCCTGCGGTCGCCGTACACCGCGAGCCAACGCAAGATATCCTCGCGCCTGACGATACCGACGATGCGCCCGCCTTCGACGACCGGCACCTGGTTTACATTGCGTCCGTTCAGCGCGTTCAACGCGGCCACACCGTCGTCGTCGGGAGACAAGGTCGCCAGCTCGCCCGCGCCCGTCATGATGTCGGCGACGGCGCGAGCGTCCCACTCCTCCCTCGGCAAGCGATGCACGTCCTTGAGGCAAACGAGCCCGACGAGCCTGCCGCCGTCGACGACGGCAAACGCCCGCTGGTCGCCGCGCAGCAGGTGCTCGTCGACGAACCGGCGGACGGTGAGGTCCGGTGCCACAAACCTCTGCTCGGTCGTCATCAGTCGGCGGACAGGCACCTCGAGCAGGGATTCGCGCACGAGCATCTGCCGGTAGCTCGCCACCGCCGCGTTGTGCAGAAACCACCCGATCAACGCGAGCCACAGCCCGCCGCCGAGCCCCGCGCCGAAGAACGGTACCTGCACGCCGAGCGCCATCGCGAATCCTGTCGCGATCAGCAGCCAGGCAACCGCGCGTCCGGCATTCGAAGCCCAGCGTGTCGCCCGCACGATGTCGCCGGTCGCGCCCCACAGTGCCGCACGCAGCACCCTCCCGCCGTCGAGCGGGAACCCCGGCACGAGATTGAAGATGCCGAGGATCACGTTGATCGGACCGAGCCAGAACAGCAGCGTCGCGACGGGGCTCAGCGAGCTCACGAACTCGGCAGGGTCGACCGTGTCCGGCAGCGGCCCCGCGAGCAGCCCGCCGATCCAGATGAACAGGCCGCCGAGCAACAGGCTCGTGATCGGCCCGGCGACCGCCATCATCAGCTCCGCGCGCCAGGCTTGCGGCTCCTCGCGCATGTGCGCCATACCGCCGAAGACGAAGAGCGTGATCGTCGGAACGTCGATGCCGTAGCGGCGCCCGACGAGCGCGTGCGACATCTCGTGGGTCAGGACGGAGGCGAAGAACAGCACGGCCGCGGCGGCCGCCGTCGCCCAGATCGTGAGCGGGCCCCATTGGGGATGCCATGAGGGAAATGCGACGGCTCCGAGACTGAACGTCACGAGCATGAAGATGATCGCAAGACTCCAGTCGAGGTAGACGTCGATGCCCGCGATGCGGGCGAGATGAAAGCCTCTTCGCATGCTGATCTCCGCTTCGGGTGCCTGGTGTCGCGGACCACCGGAGCCCCGCATCGCATGGACGGAAGACGCCGCTCGGCAAGCCGGTTGGATCGCTGCAGATAAGCAAAGCCCAAATACAAAAATCGGTCAAATTTCGTCTCGATGATCCGTTCCTTGCAAGGCACCGACGGCCGCATCGCGGCTTGGCGGGGGCCGACGGCGCGCGAAACCGAGCCATGCGCCTTTCCCCGCCTTACGCCGCTCATCCGGCGCGAGCCACGAGCCGCACTCGAGTTCCCTGGCATAAGACTTGCACCCGTGCGTAGCACCACCAACCGCAGCCCTACCAGGACATGGAACAAACAGTCGTACGCGATCGGGAATTGATCGGCACGCTGCAGCGATACGCGGACCTCTTCACGTTTGCGCCGGTCGGCGCGCTCGTGCTGACGGAAGACAGCCGCGTCGAGGAGATCAACCGCGCCGCCGCCTCGATGCTCGGCCTCCCGCGCGCATGGATCGCCGGACAGCTCTTCTCGCGATGGATCGCGAAGGGGGATGCAAAGCGATTTCTGGAGCATCTTCGCAACGCGTGTCATACAAATCAGCCGCTTAGCGACGAGTTTCGCATCAACGACCGCCGCGGCCGCATGCGCGACGTTCGTTTCGACAGCGTCGCAATGATCGCGCGCGGCGAGGAGGCGGCCGCCGGGAGACTAGGCCGCTGTCACATCACGATGACGGACGTGACGGAGCAGCGCTGGTTCAGCCGCGACGGCCTCAACGATCTCGCCCATGCCGCCCGCTTGAACTCCTGCGGCGAGATGGCCGCCGCGCTCGCGCACGAGCTGAGTCAGCCGCTCGGCGCGATCGAGCTCTACTGCAGCGCGGCGAAGAAGACGCTCGCCGACGGCCCTGCCGACGAGCGGCAGCTGGCCGCAGTCATCGAGAAAATCACGGCGGCCGCGTCGCACGCCCAGGCGACGGTGCAGGGATTGCGCAGCTATCTCAGCAAGCGCGAGGTCGCGATCGAGGAGTTCGACATCAACGCCGTCGTCCGTGACGCGTCGCGGCTCGTCGGCGCCTACGCGAAAGAGCGCGGCAGCCGGGTCGAGCTTCGGCTCGCCGACGGCATGCCGACCGTGCACGCGAGCCGTGTGCACGTCCAGCAGGTGCTGTTGAATCTATTGCAGAACAGCGTCGACGCGATGCAGCAAGTCGCCGCCGACGACAGGCGCATAGTCGTTCTCAGCGATCGTCCCGAGCCCGGCCTCGTGCGGGTCACCGTCGCGGACACCGGCCCCGGGATGAGCGATGAGCAGCGTCGACGCGCCTTCGAGCCGTTCTACACGACGAAGAAGAACGGCATGGGGATGGGGCTTTCGATCAGCCGCTCCATCATCGAAACCTACGGGGGCCGCCTTTGGGCGTCGAAGGCCCGCCGGGGCACGACTCTCTCCTTCACACTACCGGCCAATGAACGACATCAGCACTAACTCAATGAACGGGACGGCCTACGCCGTCGACGACGATCCGCTGTTTCTCGACGCGCTCGCTCTGACGTTGCAAAACGCGGGGCTGGACGTTCGCACGTATCAGTCGGGCAAGGACTTTCTGCGCAGCTACTGCACGAACGGCGAGACATGTTGCCTGGTGCTCGACGTCAGCCTGCCCGATCTCAGCGGCCTCGAGGTCCAGCAGGAGCTCGCCGCCCGCGGCGATCCGCTGCCGATCGTGTTCCTCACGGGCCACGCCGACGTCTCGACGTCCGTCGCGGCCCTGAAGAACGGCGCGTTCCACTTCCTCGAGAAGCCCATCAGGGAGGACGAGCTCTTGAAGAGCGTGGGCGAGGCGCTGAGCTGGCACCGGCGGCGGCGCGAGAACGAGCAGCAGCATGAAGGCGTGCTGCAGAAGTTCGAGACGCTGACGGCGCGCGAGCGGCAGATCATGTCGATGGTCGTGCGGGACAACTCGAGTAAGCAGATCGCACGCGAGCTCGGCATCAGCCCGCGCACCGTCGAGCATCATCGCGCTCACATCATGAAGAAGATGGACGCCACGTCACTGAATGAGCTCGTGATCATGTCGGTGATATGCGGCATCCGCGAGCTGCGGCTGTAAAAAAGTCGTGTCAGACACCCATTCTTCGAGAAATGGTGTCTGACACCTTTTTCGGTCAGACCGCGGCGTCGAGCGCGTGCAGCGGCAACGGCAGCCACTCCGGCCGGCTGCGTAGCTCATAGCGCACCTCGTACAGCAGCTTCTCGAGCGTCCCGACCTCGAGCAGCGTCTCAACGTCCCCCGGATCGGCGGGATAGGCGTCGCAGCCCTCCATCGCGAAGCGATACTCGTCGAGGAACGCCTCGCGGGTCGCGGCGAGCCAGTCCTCGAGCAGCGCTTCGAGCTCGACGCGGTCGATCTGCCGCTCCGCGCCGACGCTGCGGGCCGCGACGCCGCGCGCGTAGTCGAACGAGCGCAGCATGCCCGCTACGTCCTTCAACGGCGGCGCCTTCTTCCGGCGCTCGTCGAAGTCGCGGCCCGGCTCGCCTTCGAGATCGACGATGACGAAATCCGCCGCGGTGAGCAGCACCTGGCCAAGGTGGAAGTCGCCGTGGTACCGCGTGCTCGTCGCCGCGACGCTTCGCTTCGCGAGCGCGCCGAGCCTCGCGCGCAGCGCCGCCTCGAGACCGTCGAGCCGCTGCATGTCGACCTCGACGTTCTCGGGCAGCGGCTCGGCGGGCGCACGCAGCAGCTCGATCGTCTCGGTGAGCTCCTGCTCGATCCGCCCGATCCAGGCCGCGAGCCGCTCCCGGCCGAACGGCTCGGGCTCGAACGCCGGATCGCCGGTCGCCGCAGCGAGCGCGCGGTGCAGATCGGCGGTGCGCCGTGCGAGCGTGCGGATCAGCGAAAGGTATTCGGTGTGATTCACGGCCTCGGGCGTATCCCCTGCCGCGCGGGTCAACGCATCGTCCAGGAAGCGCTCGAGGTAGCTCAGCGTGTAGCTCCAGCCGTCACCCTGATTCTTCGCGCCGGCCTGCAGCAGCGCGAGTGTCGCGACCTCGCCGTCGGGGCCGCGATACTCGATCGCGCCCGCGACCGGTACGATCGCTCGGCACGGTGACGCTTCCGTCAGGAAGCGCCCCATCTCCCACTCCGGATTCACACCCGTCCTGAGGCGCCGATAGGCCTTGAAGAACAGGGCGTCGCCGACGAGGAACGTCGAGTTCGTGCCTTCGGTCGCAGGCCGGCGCACCTCCTCCTCGTCGAGATTCTCGGGCGCGAGCGCGTCGACGGCAGTGGTCGCGATGAAGTGCAGCGTGCCGCGGCCGCAGCCGACCGGCTCGTCGTCGCGGCGCACGATGCGCTCGATCAGATCGCGGCAAAAGGCTTCGTTGGCAAACGCGTCGAACAGCAGTCCGGTTTCGGCCTTCTGCCTGACTCGCGCGAGCGCCGCCGCGTGCTCCGGCCCCGCCCGCTCCGCGCCCCAATCGATCGCAAGCGGCAGAAAGTAAGCTTGCTCGCCGCCGCCTTCGAAGCGCGCCTCGACCGTGGTCATGAGCCACTTCCCGCGAGCGGTGTGCCACTCGCACCGGTCCTTGAGGGCCGCCGTCTCGATGCGCTCGTTCTTGCCGGCAAACCAGCGCTGCTGACGAAGATAGCGCGGCAGCACGTCGGTCTCGAGCTGCCGGATCAGCCGGCGCACGAGCGCCTGGCGCTCGCCGTCCCCGCGCGCGGTGAAGCTCGCGAGCGAGTCGAACAGCACGAGCCAAGGCGGCGGCTCGGGCGCGAGGAACTGGGCGTGCCAGCTCGGGGCCGCAGCGCCTTCGGTCAGCTTGAACCAGTAGAATCCGTGCCCCGCGAGCGTCAGCAGGTACGGCAGATCGCCTACCGGCGGGAAAGGCGCTGCGCCCATCAGCTCGACCGGCACGCATCCCTTGAAGCGCCGAAGATCCAGCTCGACGGCCTGCGGCGTACGCTTCAGATTCGCGACGCACAGCAGCGTCTCGTCGCGGTATTGCCGAATGTACGCGAGGACCTTGCGATTGCCGGGATGCAGGAACTCGAGCGTGCCTCGTCCGAACGCTTTGTGCGCCTTGCGCACGGCGAGGATCCGGCGAGTCCAGTTCAGCAGGGACGACGGCTCGCGGTTCTGCGCCTCGACGTTCACGGACTCGTAGCCGTACACGGGATCCATGATCGGCGGCAGATACAGGCTTTGCGGGTCGGCCTTCGAGAAGCCGCCGTTGCGGTCCGGGCTCCACTGCATCGGCGTGCGCACCCCGTTGCGGTCGCCGAGGTAGAAGTTGTCCCCCATTCCGAGCTCGTCGCCGTAGTAGACGATCGGAGAGCCCGGCATCGAGAACAAGAGGCTGTTCATGAGCTCGATCTTCGGCCGATCGTTCTCCATCAGCGGCGCAAGCCGGCGCCTGATGCCGACGTTGACGCGCATTCGAGGATCCGTCGCGTACGTGCGGTACATGTAGTCCCGCTCGCGGTCGGTGACCATCTCGAGCGTCAGCTCGTCGTGGTTGCGCAGGAAGATCGCCCACTGGCAGATGTCCGGGATTTCCGGGGTCTGCTCCATGATCTCGACGATCGGGTAGCGATCCTCCTGCGCGATCGCCATGTACATGCGCGGCATCAGCGGAAAGTGGTACGCCATGTGGCACTCGTCGCCGTTGCCGAAGTACTCGCACACGTCCTCCGGCCACTGGTTCGCCTCGGCGAGCAGCATCCGGTTCGAGTAGTCGCGGTCCACCGCCGCGCGAATCTGCCGGATCACGGCGTGCGTCTCCGGCAGGTTCTCGTTGTTCGTCCCTTCCCGTACGCAGAGGTACGGGATCGCGTCGAGCCGCAAGCCGTCGACGCCCATGTCGAGCCAGAACTTCATGACCCGAATGACCGCGGCGACGACGGCCGGATTGTTGTGATTAAGATCCGGCTGATGCGAGAAGAAGCGGTGCCAGTAGTACTGCTTCGCGACCGGATCCCAGGCCCAGTTCGACGTCTCCGTGTCCGTGAAGATGATCCGCGTCTCCGGAAACTTCTTGTCGGTATCGCTCCAGATGTAGAAGTCCCGCTTTGCGGAGCCTCGCGGCGCGGCCCGTGCCGCCTGGAACCACGGATGCTGATCCGACGTGTGGTTGACCACGAGCTCGGTGATCACCTTGAGCCCGCGCCGATGCGCCTCGCGGACGAATCGGCGGAAATCCCGCAGCGTGCCGTACACGGGATTGATGCTGCGGTAGTCCGCGATATCGTAACCGTCGTCGCGCATCGGCGACGGATAGAACGGCAAGAGCCATAGCGCGTTGACCCCGAGCCGCTGCACGTAGTCGAGCTTCTCCGTCAGCCCCCTGAAGTCGCCCACGCCGTCGTTGTTCGAGTCGAAGAACGAGCGGACGTGCATCTGATAGATGATCGCGTCCTTGTACCAGAGAGGATCGTTCTCCCAGTCGAGCTCCTCGGCCGCCTCGGAGAGCAGCAGCGTCGTCGGCAGATCCACGTCGTCCATCACATGAAGTAGTCGAAATCCCTTTCCGTCGTGACGTGGCGCCGCAGCCGAAAGACGTGCGCCGGCGAGCGCTGCGGATCGAGCGCGACAAAGTTGCGCGGCCCGTGCCACAGGTAGCGGGCGCCGGATAGAAGATCGTGGAGCTGATAGGGCCGGGACGGCTCGAGGCCGAGCTGCGCGAGCGGCAGCTCGACGTAGCCGCTCTGGACGTGGTGCGGATCGAGATTCGCGACGACGAGCACGATGTTCGAAAGATCCTCCGTTCTCTTCGAATAGCAGATGAGCTCATGATTATCGATCGTGTGAAACTCGAGGCTCCAGTCGGAGTGCAGCGCGGGATTCTCGCGTCTGATGCGGTTGATCCGCGCGATGAGATCGGCAAGGCTGCGCGGATCGCGCAGATTCCAGCGCCGCACCTGGTACTTCTCCGAGTCGAGGTACTCCTCGCTGCCCGGCTCGCGCGCCCGGTCCTCGAGCAGCTCGAAAGCAGGCCCGTAGATCCCATAGCTCGCCGCGGCGGTCGCCGCGATCACGAGCCGGCACATGAAGGCCGGGCGCCCGCCGTACTGCAGGTACTCGTGCAGGATGTCCGGCGTGTTCGGCCAGAGGTTCGGCCGGAAATACTCGCGCGACTCGTGCTTCGTGAGCTCCGTCAGATACTCGACGAGCTCCTGCTTCGTATTGCGCCACGTGAAATACGTGTAGGACTGCGTGAAGCCGAGCTTCGCGAGCCGGTGCATCACCCGAGGCGGCTGAACGCCTCCGACAGAAAAATCGTCTGCGGATGGCGGCCCTTGATCTCGCCGATCACCCATTCCCAGAACGCGAACGCCTTCGTGTGCGGATTGTCGACGCGGAAGATGTTGACGCCCTGATCGATCCAGAACTCGAAAACGCTCGCGAGCTCCGTCCACAACCCGCGCCAGTCGTCGCACTCGAAGTCGAACGGATAAATGTCCTCGTATTTCTTCGGCGGGTTCTCGGCATACTGCACGCTGCCGTCCGGACGGCGGCGGAACCACTCTGGATGCTCGCGCACGTAGGGGTGATCGGGCGAGCACTGAAACGCGATGTCGAGCGCGATCTCGAGACCGTGGCGGCGCGCGTCCTCGCAAAGCTGCCGGAAATCCTCGAGCGTGCCGAGAGCCGGATGCACGCTTTTGTGCCCGCCTTCGGCCGAGCCGATCGCCCACGGCGAGCCCGGATCGTCCGGACCCGCGCCGAGGCGGTTGTTCGGGCCCTTGCGGTGCGTCGACCCGATCGGGTGGATCGGCGGCAGATATACGACGTCGAAGCCAAGCTTCGCGATATACGGCAGACGCTCTCGCGCGGTCTCGAACGTCCCGTGCCCACCGTCGCCGTTCACTAGCGAGCGCGGGAAGAACTCGTACCACGCCGAGAAGCGAGCCTTCTCGCGCTCGACTTCGACGGCCAGCACTCGCGGATAGACCGTCTCGAAGCGGCGATCGGGATACGCCGCCATCGACTCGAGCAGCGCCTCGGAGAGCGCGAGCGCGCGCCGGACTTCGAGCGGCTCGTCGCCGCGAAGCCGCGCGGCGAGAGCGTTCAGGCGCGCGGCATCGTCGCCCCGTGCCCGGCTCGCCGCGCCGGCGGCGAGCTCGGCACCCGCGGCGAGCGCGAGCTCGACGTCCGCCGGGTCCTCGCGCCGGGCGAGGTCGTGGCGGAACGACAGGAATCGATCCGTCCAGGCGGCAACCGTGTACTCGTAGCGGCCGAGCTCGCCGACTTGGAAGCGCGCGCGCCAGCGATCGTTCACGAGCGGCTCCATCGGCGTTTCTCGCCACTCGGTGTCGCCGGGCCCGCGGTGCTTCAGCCGGCAAGCGATCCGGTCATGGCCGTCCGCAAAAACGTCCGCCTCGACGTCGACGACGTCGCCGACGACTCGCTTCACCCCGAAGCGCCCGCAATCGACCTCCGGGCGCACGGACTCGATGACGACACGCCGGCGGCCGTCCTCGACCTCGATCACGCCGCCTCCTCGGGCTGCTTGAACACGACGACGGCGAGCGGCGGCAACGTGATCGTCAGCGAGTAGTAGCGGCCGTGGGCGCCGACGGGAGCGGCTTCGGCGCCGCCGAGGTTGCCCCGCCCCGATCCGCCGTAGAGCTCGGCATCGCTGTTCAGCACCTCGCTCCAGTATCCGCCGCTCGGCACGCCGACCTGATAGTTCTGCCGCGGCACGGGCGTGAAGTTCGCGACGGCGAGCAGCACGCGATCGCCCGAATCGCCCTTGCGGATGAAGCTCAAAACGCTCTCCTCGCTGTCGTTGCAGTCGATCCACTCGAAGCCGTCGCCGGTGAAATCGTGCGTGTGGAGCGCGGGCTCGCCGCGGTAGAGCGTGTTGAGGTCGCGCACCCAGCGTTTCAGCCCCGCATGCAACGGCCATTCGAGCAGCGCGAAGTCGACGGCGGCCTCGTGGCTCCACTCGCTCCATTGGCCGATCTCGCCGCCCATGAACAGCAGCTTCTTGCCCGGATGCAGCATCATGTAGCCGAAGAGCGCGCGCAGATTCGCGAACTTCTGCCAGTCGTCGCCCGGCATCTTGCCGATCAGCGAGCCCTTGCCGTACACGACCTCGTCGTGCGAGAGCGGCAGCACGAAGTTCTCGGTGAACGCGTAGACGAGGCTGAACGTCAGCTTGTGGTGGTGGTACTTCCGAAACAGCGGGTCCGTGGACATGTAGGACAGCGTGTCGTGCATCCAGCCCATGTTCCACTTCATCCCGAACCCGAGCCCGCCGACATGCACCGGTCGCGATACCATCGGCCACGCGGTGGACTCTTCCGCGATCGTCTGCACGTCGGGGTAGTGCTCGTACACGACCGTGTTCAGCTTGCGGAGGAAGCTCATCGCGTCGAGGTTCTCGCGGCCGCCGAACTCGTTCGGAATCCACTCCCCGTCCTTGCGCGCGTAATCGAGGTACAGCATCGACGCGACGGCGTCGACCCGCAGCGCGTCGACGTGGTAGTGATCCAACCAGAACATAGCGCTCGACAGCAGGAACGAGCGAACCTCGTTGCGGCCGTAGTTGAAGATGTAGCTGTGCCACTCCGGGTGATAGCCCTGGCGGCGGTCGCGATGCTCGAACACGTGCGTGCCGTCGAAATACGCGAGCCCGTGCTCGTCTGCGGGAAAGTGCGAAGGCACCCAATCGAGGATCACGCCGATGCCGCGCTGATGCAGGACGTCGATCAGATACTTGAAATCCTGCGGCGTCCCGTATCGGGACGTCGGCGCGAAGTAGCCGACCGTCTGATAGCCCCACGAGCCGTAGAACGGGTGCTCCATCAACGGCAGGAACTCGACGTGGGTGAAGCCCATCTCGGCGACGTAGTCGGCGAGCTGTTCCGCGACCTCACGGTAGGACAGCGAGCGCCCGTCCTGCGAGCGGCGCCACGAGCCGAGATGCACTTCGTAGATCGACCACGGGGCAGCGAGCGAGTTCGCGTGCTTGCGGCCGGCCATCCATGCCGCATCGCCCCACTCGTAGTCGAGCGACCACACGCGGGACGCGGTTCGAGGCGGGGGTTCCGCGAAGAACGCGAACGGATCCGCCTTGTCGACCCGATAGCCGTCGTAGCGCGAGCGGATGTGGTACTTGTAGGCGGCGCCGGGCTCGACGCCGGGAACGAATCCCTGCCAGATGCCCGACCAGTCGCCGCGCGCGCCGAGCGGATGCGCGTCCTTGCTCCAGCCGTTGAAGTCGCCGATCACGGACACGTACTCGGCGTTCGGCGCCCATACGGCGAAGCGCACGCCGGGCGTATCGTCGACCACGGCCGGATGCGCACCCAGCACGCGATAAAGCCGCGCGTGCGTCCCCTCGCGGAAGTAATAGAGGTCGCCTTCGTCGATCGCGCCGTGTCCGTCCTCTGCCGGCCACGCGCCGCCGGTCGTCTCTAGGGCCAAACCCGCCTCCGTTCGGTCACGCTGCACGAAGAGTGGACAACATAGGGCATATCGGGTCGCGCCCAGCAAGTTCCATGCCTGTATAGCCGCCCCGGCAGGCTACTACCGCGTGCTAGTTGCCGCGCTCGATGTGATAGATCAGGTCGCCGCCGCTCGCCGCCGTCGAGGACTCGGTGACGAGGCGCCAGCGCCGCGAGATCGTGTAGCGCAGCCTCAGCGTGTTCACGGGCTCGAAGAGCCCGACGCCGTAGCTGACGTAAAGACTCGGAGTCAGGTACTTCCCGATCACGAAGGACGCCGAGCTCGCCTCGGCGGGCCGCGTCTGGATACCGAACTCATCGAAGCCGAGGGCCTGGTTCAGGCGCTCGGAGACGAAATTGCCGCCGCGCAGCCCGAGCGCCATCGCGGCCTGCGACAGCGCCGATGTCTCCGAGCCCGATGCGGTCTCGAGCGGCCGGCCGAGGAGCAGATAGGAGAGCTGCTCCGAACGCACCATCGGCGGTTCCGAGAACACTGAAAGCTCGGGCCGGTCGAGCGTCCCGCGCACGCGCGCGCCGACGAGGATGTCCTCGGTCGGGCGCCGCACCGCCTCGATATCGAGACCGGGCCGCGTCACTGCGCCGCCCGCGAACAGCAGGCGGCCGGTCCGCACCTCGAGCTCCTGTCCGTACGCCTCGTACGTTCCCGACTCGACGCGCAGCTCGCCGCTGCCGGTGACCGGCTCGGCCGGAACCTCGACGAGCTCGAGCGCGCCGCCGAGCCTTGCGGTCAGCCCGAAGCCGTCGAACGTGATGTCGTCGCCGAGGGACAACACGACGCGCGCATACAGCGGCCTCGACAGCCGTCGTGTATCGGTCTCCTCGGCGTCGACGATGATCTGGTCGCTCGATGCGGTCACGGCGCCTTCGATCGAATCGCGGGGCGTGAAGCGCGCGCGCGGAATCAGCACGCTTCCCCTGACATCGATGCGATCCGGCGAGAGCTCGAGCGCGAGGTCGGGGGATGCAAAGACCCGCGCGTCGGGTGTATTCGCGACCTCGAACGCATCGCCTTGGAGCGCAAGCCGGCCGACGACGAGCGACTCGGCGAGGCGCAGTGTGCCTTCCGCCTCGAGAACCCCGCCGCCGGACATCGCGGACGCATCGATCGTCAGCTGCCCGCTGCCGTCGCCTTCGACGGCGGCGTCGATCTGCTCGACGACGATGCCCGGCTCCCTGAGCCGCGCGCTGCCGCCGCGAAGCACTGCGCTGCCTGCGACGGTCGGCGTCGCGACCGTGCCCGACAGCGCGAGATCCACGGACAACGCGCCGGACGTGCCGTCGACGCCGCGGACGAGGTCGGACAGGAACGCCAGGTTCGAGAACTCCGCCTGCAGGCGGCCGTCCAGCGCGCTCGCACCGACCGGCGCGCCGTCGCGGAGCTCGACCGCCGCGCGGCCGTCGATGCCGCCGTCGCCGCGCGCAAGCGGCAGATCGAGCTCGGCGTCGAGGCGCGCGCCGTCGAACGCGAGCGCCGCACGGCCTTGCGCAAACGCGAGACCCGCGACCGCCGCGCCCGCGCCGGTTGCCGTGATCCTTGCCGGGGTCGTCGCGAGCGTGACCGACACGCGCGGCGCAAGCTCCGGGGCCAGCTCGAGGCGCCCCGACCCCGACACGGAGCCCGTCACCCGCGTATCGGGAGGCAGATACGCCGAGAAGTGGGCGAACGGCAGCGCGGAAAGCTCGACGCTGACGTCGGTGTGCGAATTGCGCCGTGCCGCTTCGATGCAAAGCGCCGCGTCGGCCGCGCTGCTGAAGCAGGAGCGCTCGAGCTCCGCCCCGCCGGCCGTCAAGGTTCCAGCCGACGGACCATCGAGCGTCCATGCGGGCAGCGCCGAGTGCGCGATTCGGCCTTCGTCGAGCTCGAATCGCCATGCGTAGTCCGGCTCCCACGGCCGGTCGAATGCGCCGCGAAGCGCGAGCGCGGCTTCGATGCCGTTCATCGCGACGTCGGCCGACAGCCGGTGACTTGCGGACGTCCCCCCGGCGCGCAGCACGAGCCGCTCGATGCTGCGATCCGCAACCTGCGCGCCGCGCACGTCGAGCGCGACGCTCGAGTCCGCCGCGCCGGCCACGTCGAGCCGCGCCGTCAGAGACAGGGCCGCCGCCTCGATGCCGTTGAACGCGAGCGCCTCGCCCTCGGCCTCCGCGTCGACGAGCGGCCGCGCGCGCGGCCCGCTCGCGCGGCCCGAGGTCGAGAGGCTGCCGGCGAGTCCCGGCCAGAAATCCTCGAGGTTGTTGCTGTCGAGACGCCATTCGACGTCGATCCGCTCGCCGACGCTGCCGCTCGCCGCGAGCGTCGATTGGCCGGAACGGAGCGTGAGCTCATCGATCGACGCCCGATCCGGCCCGTCGTACCGGCCGCGAGCGCCGAGATCTAGCGGGCGGCCGCGCAGCGTCCCGGCGGCATCGAGCCGCGCGACATCGGCCGAGAAGCCGTCGGGACCTGCCGCCGCCCGGGCATGGATCGCGCCGTCGATGCGGCCTGCCCACTCGGGCAGCAGAAGACCGGGATCGAGGCGCGCGAATTCTGCGTCGATCACAGCAGCGACCGACGGATCCCACTCGATGCGGCCGCTGCCCTCGAGCTCGCCGTCGAGCACCGCGACGTCGAGAAGCTCGAGATCGAAGCTGCGGCGGTCGCCGTTGCCTTCCGCGCGCACGTGGCCGGACGCGCCCTCCGCCTGCCAGCCGTCCGCTTCGCCTGCCGCCGCGGCGAGGGCCGCGTCGAGCGTGAGGACGTACGCATCGAGCGTGCCCGACACTTGCAGCGCCCCGCGGCTGCTTTCGAGCCGCGGCGCGTCGGGCGGCCAGCTCACGTCTCGCCAGTCGAGGTCGATGTCGATCCGCTCGCCGTCGCGCCGCACGACACCGTCGATGCGGCCGTTCGCATCCCACCCCGCGGCGAGACGCGCCTCGAGCGCGGCGGGCGTGCCTCGAAGCTCGATCGTGCCGCGCGGGCTCGCCGCGATCGGCTCGCCGACGAGCGGCCAGCGCAGCGCCGACCACTCGCCGTCGAGCGCCGCGGAAACCTCGCCGCCGAGGTCGACTTGCCCGGCGAGGCGCAGCGCGCCCGGGCCGTCGCGCTCCGCGATCACGAGCCTCTCTATTTGCAGCGCGCCGCCGAGCCAGCGCGTGGAGATCTCGAGCTCGGCGTCCGTGACGTCCGGCATCGACGCGTCCGCGCGCCCCGTGATCGCGAGCGCGTCGAGCGGGCCGTCGAACGCAAGCTCGGCCGCGGCCTCTGCGAGCGGGACGTCGAGCCCGACCTCGGCGGGAACGAGCCGTGCACGAAGCGTCCCGTCGAGCGACGCGCTTCCGAGCACGTCGGCGACGACGAGGTCGACGTCGAGCGCGTACGGGCTCTCGACGGCGAGCCGCACACTGAGCTCGTCGAGCGTGCCGTCGCCGCGGAGCGTCGCGGTCGCCGCGGGCCTGTCCGGGGGGCGAAGCGTCGCGTCGAGCCCGAGCTCGGCCGGGTACCGGCCGCGCGTCGCGACCTCGGCGCGGCCCGCAACGTCGAAGAGCGGCGCACGCACGGCGAGCGACTCGATCGCGAGCGCGCGATTGTCGAAACGGAATGCAAAGCGCACGTCGTCGACGACGAGAGGCTCTGCGTCGGGGCCCGCGCGCACACGAATGTCGTCGACGGCCGCGAGCGCGACGTCGATCGCGATCGGCGTCGACAGCGACTCGGGCATCCGAAACGGCTCCTCCTGCTCCGGCTCGGAGCCGCCCGGCAACCGGACGACGTCGATCCCGGAAGCGTGCAGTCGATCGGCGGAGAACGTGCGGCGGAGCAGCGCGCTCGGTTGCCATGAGAGCTCGATGCGCTCGACGTGCGCGCGCAGATCCGGCCCGACGTAGCCCACGTTCGTCAGCACCAGCGGCCCCGCGAGGCGGCCGGCGACCGCGCCGATCTCGATCCCGTCAGGCACGAAGCGCGAGCCGATTCCCCACGCCGCGCGCAGCCCGCTTTCGGTGCCGACGAGCCATGCGCCCGCGGCCGCGACGAGCGCGACGACGGCGGCCGCGCCGATCGCAATCCTTTTCGCGGCGCGCCTCACAGGTCCGCTCCAACGCTGAGATGCAGGCGAAAATCCGTGTCCGGATCGTCGAGCGGATGCGCGATGTCGAGACCGACGACGCCGACCGGAGAGCGCCACCGGGCACCGATGCCGACCCCGCGCGAGAGCTCCGGCCGAGCCGTATCGCCCGCGTTGCCCGCGTCGAAGAAGAGCGCCGCGCCGTAGTCGCCGACGATCCTGACCTCGAGCTCTGCGCTCGCGACGAGCAGATAGCGGCCGCCGATTCGGGCGCCGTTCGCGTCCGCCGGACCGAGCGACTGATATGCGTAGCCGCGCACGCTGCCGTCGCCGCCGGCGTAAAAGCGCTGCGACGGCGGCAATCCCGCGAACTCCGATGCCGTGATCGCGCCGTACTCGCCTCGAAGCAGCACGCGCACCCGCTCGCCGAGCGAGCGCACGAAGTTGCCGCTCGCATACAGCCGCGCGAACGACGTGCCGGACGCGAGGGCATCGCTGCCGCCGCGCAGATCCACCGACCAGGAGTAGCCGCG
>Ga0079224_100002216_pt1 | contig 23337 bp, 23 predicted proteins | sample Stecom2015_FD_80414 | JGI IMG/M metagenome (GOLD analysis project Ga0079224, IMG submission 80414) | Agricultural soil microbial communities from Utah to study Nitrogen management - Steer compost 2015 | ecosystem: Environmental > Terrestrial > Soil > Agricultural land | place: USA: Utah... | reverse complement strand
GCCTTCTCCTCGGCTTCGCGTTTCGCCTTCTCCTCGGCCTCGCGTTTCGCCTTGGCTTCGGCTTCGCGCTTCGCTTTCTCTTCGGCCTCGCGTTTCGCCTTCGCTTCGGCTTCCTGCTTCGCCTTGGCTTCGGCTTCGCGTTTCGCTTTTTCCTCGGCCTCGCGCTTCGCCTTTTCCTCGGCCTCGCGCCGGGCCTTCTCTTCGGCCTCACGTTTCGCCTTCGCTTCGGCCTCCTGCCTGGCGCGCACTTCCGCTTCCTTGCGCGCCTTCTCCTCGGCTTCGCGGCGCGCCTTCTCCTCGGCGGCTAGCCGTGCTTTCTCCTCGGCTTCCTTGCGCGCTTCTTCCTCGGCGCGCTGGCGCGCCTCCCGCTGCCGGCGTTCGGCTTCGGCACGCCGCTCGGCTTCCTCGCGCGCCTTGCGCTCCTGCTCGAGCGCGATGTCCGGTTTGGCGGGCGGCGTCGGCTCCGGTTGCGCCTGCGCCGGCTCGGGTTGCGGCACCGGCTCCGGTTCGGGTTCCGGCTCGGGCACCGGTTCCGGTTCGGGCTCGGGCTCGGCCTTCGCCAGCTTCGGCGGCTCTTTCGGCGTCTCGGGCTCGGCGCCGTTCGCCTGCACGACCGGTTCCCACAGTTCGGCGGCGATGCCCTCGGGTGCGCTCGTCTGCCAGCGGATGCCGACGAACAGCATCGCGATCAGAAGCCCGTGCATCAGCAACGCGAGCGCGAAGGCCCGCAGCGTGCCCTTGGGCTGCGGCGGCGGCCGGCGCACGCCGCCGAGGCCGATCGAGTGGGGCATCGCGTCGCCGCTCGGAGCGCTTTTCCCGTGACGGGTCGGATCGGCCATTCGCGCTTCAGTTCGCCGGCTTGACCAGCAGCGCGATGCGCTCGATGTTCATCCGGCGCAACTCGCTCATCACGTCGATGACCGCTTCGTACTGCACGGCGCGGTCGCCGCTGATCACGACCGCCATCGGCCCGCCGTCGCCGCGCACCTGCTCGATCGCACCCCGCAGGTCGCCGCGGGCGACGCGCCGCTCGGTGGGGTCGCCGGTATTGACGCCGCGCACGCGCAGCTCGCCGTCGACCCGCACCTGCACCTCGATGTAGCGGTCCGGCCTTTCGCTGCTCGCGCCCGCGCTCGGCAGGTCGATCGCTCCCGGCGGCAGCAGCGGCGCCGTCACCATGAAGATGACGAGCAGCACGAGCATCACGTCGATGTACGGCACGACGTTGATCTCGTTGACCATGCGCCGGCCGCGGCCGCGGCGCATCGGTCCGGGGGTCGCCATCGCTCGCTACCTCGCCTGTCGCTGCAGGATGTTGGAGAACTCGTCCACGAAGCTGTCGAAGCGCGTCGACAGCCGGTCCATGTCGTACGCGTAGCGGTTGTAGGCGACGACGGCGGGAATCGCGGCGAACAGGCCGATCGCGGTGGCGACGAGGGCCTCGGCGATGCCCGGCGCCACCGCGGCAAGGGTGGCCTGGTGCACGTTCGCCAGGCCGCGGAACGAGTTCATGATTCCCCACACCGTGCCGAACAGCCCGATGTAGGGGCTCACCGATCCTGCCGAGGCGAGGAACGCGAGGTTCGACTCGAGGGCGTCCATCTCGCGCTGGTAGGCCGCCCGCATCGCGCGCCGCGAGCCGTCGAGCATCGCGTTCACGTCGCCGGGCTTTTGCTGGCGCGTCTTCAGGAACTCGCTCATGCCCGACTCGAAGATCCGGGCGAGCGGGCCGTGGTCGGCACGACCGGTGCGGATCTCCTCGTACAGCGCGCCGAGGTCGCGGTCCTTCCAGAATTCCGACTCGAATTCGTCGGTGGCGCGCTGCGCAGCGCGGATCGCGAAGCCCTTGCGGAAGATCACGGTCCACGAGCCGAGCGAGATCAGCAGCAGCAGCGCCATCACGAACTGCACGAGCAGGCTCGCCTGCAGGACGAGCGTGACGATCGACAGTTCGTTGTTCATCGTGTCTTCATCGCAGTCGGCATTCGGCGTTCAGGAATCCGTTCGGTGCGCGGGCGCCGGGTCCGACGGCAGCGATTCGCGGATGCGTTCGTAGAGCCCCTTCGGGAATCCCGCCGCCTGCCCGTCGGCGCGGCGGATCGCGGCGAAGCGAAGCTGCGCCACGACCAGCGGCGCCTCGGCGTCGCCGCGTCGCGCACTCTGCCACAATGTGCACGACGCCCTTCGAACGGCGAGCGGACGCACGTCGACGACCAGCTCGTCGTCGAGGCGTGCCGGGCGCCGGTAGTCGATGCAGACGTCGCGCACGACGAGCAGCACGCCGTGCTCGTCGGCGAGCGCGCGATGCCCGAAGCCGAGCGCACGCAGCCAGTCGGTGCGGGCCCTTTCGAAGTAGCGCAGCCAGTTCGCGTAATACACGATGCCGCCCGCGTCGGTGTCCTCGTAGTAGACGCGGATCGGGATCGAGAAGGCCGCGGCCGGCAAGGGTTCCGTCACGCGCGCGATTCTACCCACGCGAGGCTTCATCGCTCCACAGCTCGCCCGCCGAACCGGGCGCGGCGAGGCCGAAATGCCGCCACGCGGCGGGCGAGGCGACGCGCCCGCGCGGCGTTCGCTGCAGGTAGCCCTGCTGGATCAGGTACGGCTCGAGCACGTCCTCGATGGTGTCGCGCTCCTCGCCGATCGCGGCGGCGAGGTTGTCGAGCCCCACCGGACCGCCGGAGAACTTCTCGATCATCGTCTGCAGCAGCTTGCGGTCCATCACGTCCAGCCCGCTCGCATCGACGTCGAGCATGCGCAGCGCCGCGTCGGCGGTCTCCGCGTCGATGCGGCCCGCCGCGCGTACCTCGGCGTAGTCGCGCACGCGACGCAGCAGCCGGTTGGCGATGCGCGGCGTGCCTCGCGAGCGGCGCGCGATCTCGCGCGCGCCGTCGTCGGTGGCCGCCGCCCCGAGCAGTTGCGCCGAGCGCGTGACGATCCGGGCGAGCTCGTCGACGCCGTAGAACTCCAGCCGCGCCACGATGCCGAAACGGTCGCGCAGCGGGTTCGTCAGCATGCCGGCCCGCGTCGTCGCGCCGACGAGCGTGAACGGCTGCAGGTCGAGCTTGATCGAGCGCGCCGCCGGCCCTTCGCCGATCAGGATGTCGATCTGGAAGTCCTCGAGCGCCGGATACAGGATCTCCTCGACGACCGGCGACAGCCGATGGATCTCGTCGATGAAGAGCACGTCGTTCGTCTCGAGATTGGTGAGGATCGCCGCGAGGTCGCCCGGCCGCTCGAGCACCGGACCCGAGGTCTGGCGCAGGTTCACGCCCATTTCCGCGGCGACGATGTGCGCGAGCGTCGTCTTGCCCAGCCCCGGGGGGCCGAACAGCAGCAGGTGGTCGAGCGCCTCGCCGCGGGCACGCGCGGCGGTGACGAAGATCTCGAGCTGCTCGCGGATCTTCGCCTGCCCCACGTAGTCGGCCAGGCGCCGCGGGCGCAGCGCGCGCTCGACGAGCTCCTCGGAAGGTGAAGCGGGGGCCGCGGCCACCAGCCGGTCGTGTTCGATCATGGCTTCGCCAGCAGCTTCAACGATTGTCGGATGCCTTCGGAGACGGCGATGCCGTCGGGTAGCTGCCGGACCGCCGCGGTGGCCTCGCGCTCCGAATACCCGAGCGCGAGCAGCGCGTGCAGCACGTCGGCGCCCGCGTCGGCGCCGCGCGGGCGCGTCCCTTCGCCGACCGCGGGGGCGAGCTTGCCTTCGAGCTCGAGCAGCAGCCGCTCGGCCGTCTTCTTTCCGATGCCCGGAACCTTCTGCAGGCGACTGGCGTCCTGCTGGGCGACCGATTGCGCGAGCTCCGACACGGACAGTCCCGAGAGCACGGCGAGCGCCGTGCGGGCCCCGACGCCGGAGATGCGGATCAGCCGGCGGAACGCCTCGCGCTCGTCGGCGCGCAGGAACCCGTAGAGCAGGTGCGCGTCCTCGCGCACGACCGGGTGCACGAGCAGCGTGACGGGCGCGCCGACCGCGGGCAGCTCGTAGAAGGTGCTCATCGGCACGTCGAGCTCGTAGCCGACGCCGCCGACGTCGACGAGCACGGTGGGGGGGTGCTTCTCGAGCAGCGTACCGTTCAGTCTTCCGATCATGTCGCGGATGGTACCGCCCGCGGACGTCGGTTACGCGAGACGCATCCGGCCGCGGCGCAGGGCGACGCGCCGTCCGGCCGCCGCGGGCAGCTTCGCGACAGTCGCCGCTCCGGCGACCGCCGCCGCCTGCATCGGTGCGGCGTGTGCGTGGCAGATCGCGCAGGCCAGCGCGTCGGCGGCGTCGGCCGACGGCACGCCGGGCAGCGCGAGCAGGCGCTGCACCATCTGCTGCACCTGCGATTTCGCGGCGCGTCCGTAGCCGACGACCGCCTGCTTGACCTGCAGCGCGGTGTACTCGTGCACCGGCAGGCCGCGCGCGACGAGCGCGGTGATCGCCGCGCCGCGCGCCTGGCCGAGCAGCAGCGTCGATTGCGGATTGACGTTGACGAAGACGATCTCGGCCACCGCGCTGTCGGGCCGGTACTCGGCGATGACGTCGGCGATGCCGTCGTGGATCGTCTTCAGCCGGGGGGGCAGCCCGCCGGCGGGCGCGCGGATGACGCCGCTGGCGACGTAGCGCAGCCGCCCGCCGTCGACGTCGATGACGCCGAAGCCGGTGACGCGCAGGCCGGGGTCGATGCCGAGGATGCGCACGACGCCGGCCGACCGCGTCCGGTCAATGCCGGAAATGGCGCACGCCGGTGAACACCATCGCGATGCCGCGCTCGTCGGCGGCGGCGATGACCTCGTCGTCGCGCACCGAGCCGCCCGGCTGGATGACGGCCGTCGCGCCGACGTCGGCGACGACGTCGAGGCCGTCGCGGAACGGAAAGAACGCGTCGGAGGCGACGACCGACCCGGCGAGGTCGAGCCCCGCGTTGCCCGCCTTGATCGAAGCGATGCGCGCGGAGTCGACGCGGCTCATCTGGCCGGCCCCGACGCCGAGCGTGGCACCGTCGCCGCAGAAGACGATCGCGTTCGACTTCACGAATTTCGCGACGCGCCAGGCGAAGAGCAGGTCGCGGCGTTGCGCCTCGGTGGGCGCGACGCGCGTGACGACCTTCAGGTCCTCGGCACGCAGCGTGTGGTTGTCGGCGCTCTGCACGAGCAGCCCCGAGCCGACGCGCTTGATGTCGTGGGTGTTGTGGCCGCGCTCCCAGTCGGAGGCGCCGTCGGGGCGGACGTCGTCGAGTGCGATCCGCAGCACGCGCACGTTTGCCTTCGTCGCGAAGACGCCGCGCGCGTCGTCGTCGTACGCGGGCGCGAGCACGACCTCGACGAACTGCTTCGAGACGGCGCGCGCTGCCGCGCCGTCGACCGGCCGGTTGAACGCGATGATGCCGCCGAAGGCCGACGTCGGGTCGGTGCGGAACGCGCGCGCATAGGCGTCGGCTGCGTCGCGTCCGATCGCCACGCCGCACGGATTGGCGTGCTTGACGATGACGCAGGCCGGCGTATCGAAGGATTTCACGCACTCCCAGGCCGCGTCGGCGTCGGCGATGTTGTTGTAGGAGAGCTCCTTGCCCTGCAGCTGCTCGGCGGTGACCAGCGAGCCCGGCGCGGGGTGCAGGTCGCGGTAGAACGCGGCGCGCTGGTGCGGGTTCTCGCCGTAGCGCAGGTCCTGCAGCTTGACGAAGCGGCCGTTGATTTGGCCGGGGAACTCGGTGCGCGTGCCGTCGGGCCGCAGCGACGACAGGTAGTCGGAGATCGCGCCGTCGTAGACCGCGATCGCGTCGAACGCGGCGACGGCGAGCGCGAAGCGCGTCGCGTCGCTCAGGCCCCCGCTCGCGCGAATCTCCTCGAGCGCCGGCGCGTACTGCGAAGCGTGCGTGAGCACGCCGACGCCGCGCCAGTTCTTCGCGCCGGAACGGACCATCGCCGGGCCGCCGATGTCGATGTTCTCGATCGCCTCCTCGAGCGTGCAGTCGGGGCGTGCGATCGTCGCTTCGAACGGATACAGGTTGACGACGAGCAGGTCGATCGGATCGATGCCGTGCGCGGCGAGCGCATCGACGTGTGCCGGAAGCTCGCGCCGTGCGAGCAGGCCCCCATGGATCTTCGGGTGCAGCGTCTTCACGCGCCCGTCGAGCATCTCGGGGAACCCGGTGTGCTCGGAGACCTCGACGACGCGGATGCCGTGATCGGCGAGCAGCTTCGCCGTTCCGCCGGTGGAGAGGATCGAGACGCCGAGCGCGTCGAGCCCGCGCGCGAGCTCGACGACCCCGGTCTTGTCGGAAACGCTGATCAGCGCGCGGCGAACGGGAGTGCTCATCGCCGTAGGTCCTGCAGCATGCCGTGCTGCTGCAGCTTCTTGCGCAGCGTGTTGCGGTTGATGCCGAGCATCTCGCTCGCGCGCAGCTGGTTGCCGTGCGCCTCGCGCATCACGACTTCGAGCATGGGTCGCTCCACCGCCTGGATCACCATTTCGTAGATCGAGCTGGGGGGCGTGCCTTCGAGATCGTCGAAATAGCGCTCGAGGCTGCGCACCACCGCGTCGTCCAGGGGGGACTTGCGATTCATGCTGCGTCGCTCCGTAGGAACAGGGACTCGTTCGCCGCCGAATCGCGCAGACTGGTCGGCGACCTCCGCTCGAACCAGCGGTCGATCGCGTCGAGTTGCTCGCGGGCGGTCTGGAGGGTGAAGAAGCGGGCGAGGAAGGCTTGCGCGCCCTCGCGTTCGCGCAGATACCAGCAGACGTGCTTGCGCGCGCTGCGGGCGCCGCGCTCCTCGCCGTGAAAGGCGTAATGGTCGAGCAGGTGCGCGCGCAGCGCCGCGCGCAGCGTTTCGTCGTCGGGATCTTCGAGCCGTTCTCCCGTCTCGAGATAGTGCGCGACCTGCCGGAAGATCCACGGCCGGCCCTGCGCGGCCCGGCCGATCATCACCGCGTCGGCGCCGGTGAGGCGCAGCACCTGCGCGGCCTTCTCGGGCGAGTCGATGTCGCCGTTGGCGACGACCGGTATGCGCACCGCCGCCTTCACTTCCGCCGTCGTGAGGTGCTCGGCGCTGCCGCGAAAGCCGCACGCACGCGTGCGCCCGTGCACGACGAGCATGCGCGCGCCCGCGCTCTCGAACGCGCGCGCGAGCCGCACCGCGTTGCGCTGCTGCGCGTCGGGCCCGGTGCGCAGCTTCACGGTGACCGGGACGTCGACCGTGCGGGCGACGGTCTCGACGATGTCGACGGCCAGCGCTTCCCGTGCCAGCAGCGCGGAGCCGGCCGAGACGTTGCACACCTTGCGTGCGGGGCACCCCATGTTGATGTCGATGATCTGTGCGCCGCGCTCGACGTTGTGTCGCGCGGCCTCGGCCATCATACGAGGGTCGGCGCCGACGATCTGCACGGCGCGCGGCTCGCTTTCGCCGTCGTGGTTGGTGCGCCGTTCGGTCTTGACGCTGTCGAGCAGGCGCGGATTCGACGTGGCCATCTCGGACACCGCATAGCCCGCGCCGAGTCGCTTGCACAGCTGGCGGAAGGGGCGGTCGGTGACACCGGCCATCGGTGCGACCAGCGCGCGATGGACGATCGCGTACGGGCCGATCCGGAACGCTGTGCTCGTCATCGCGCGACTGCGATCCTTTGGAACGGGAGGGCGATTCTATCGAAAAAGATCGCACCCGACGATGCTCGAAGTCATTCAACCGGACCGCAGGCCGAACATCAGTGTCTTTGCGAAACGATTGCGAAGCGGTGCGGCCCAGTCGAGCAGATCGAACGCGACCGACTGGATCGGTGCGAGGGCGTCCCACTGGAAAAGCCGCGCGAGCGTGTCGGTGACGCCGACGGTGGCGGCGCGATCGGCGAAGCGACGGCGGCGGAAGCGCGCGAGCGCGTTCTCCAGCGTCTCGCCGCGCGCCAGCGCGTCGCCGAGCTCCTGCGCGAGCTCGAACGCGTCGCGCAGGCCGAGATTCAGTCCCTGTCCGGCGACCGGATGCAGCGCCTGCGCCGCATTGCCGATCGCCACGCAACGCGGGTTCTCGTCGCGCGGCGCGAGCCTGCGCTGCAGAGGCGCCTGGTGACGGCCGCTTGCCAGGCGCATCGCACCGAGCGCGTTGCCGAAGGCCGCGCGCAGCTCGGCCTCGAACGCGGGCGGCGCCAGTTGCGCGCGGCGTTCCGTCTGTTGCGGCGCGGCGCACCAGACGACGGCGCGCCGGCTCGGCTCGGGCAGCGGCAGCAGCGCGAGCGGTCCTTCCTTCGTGAAATGCTCGAAGGCGACGCCCGGCGCGTCGCGCTCGACGACGACCTCGGCGAGCAGCGCGGTCTGCCGGAAGTCGAGCGTGCGCGCCGACGGCGAACGGGAGTCGCCGTCGGCGCGCACCAGGATCTCGGCGGCTTCGCCGGGCGGCGAAGGCCGGGCCGTGTCGGGCGAAGCGGGCGGGCAGGACGCCTCGACGCGTCGCAGCGCTTCGAACAGTGCTTCGTGCAGCGCGGCGTAGCGTACGACGCAGCCCAGCGTGGGCGAATCCAGGTCGGCGGCGTGGAAGCGCGTGCGCCCGGCGCGTCCGGCGAGCGAGACGTCGACGGTGCGGATCGGCGCGGCGCCGGGCAGCTCGACGATGCGCGACAGCAGGTGCGTGCTGCCGAGCGACAACGCGAGCGCGCGCGCGGCGATGCTCGGCGGGATTCGTGCGGCGAAGGCCTCGTGCACGATCGACGCGACGGGAAAGCCCTGGCGCACGAGGAACAGGCGCAACGCGATCGCGACCGGGCCGCGGCCTTCGATGCGCAGTCGCTGCGTCATCCGGTCATCACCGCTTCGATGTCCTCGACCCGCTTGGGCGCATCGGCAGTGAGGATCTCGCAGCCGTCCTCGGTGACCAGCGCATCGTCCTCGATCCGGATGCCGATGTCGTGGAAGGCGCTCGGGACGTCGTCGGCGGCGCGGACGTAGATGCCCGGCTCGACGGTCGTCACCATGCCGGGGCGCAGCACGCGCGACGCGTTGCCGTCGGCCTGCGGGGCGCCCGGTTCGCGGTAGTCGCCGCAGTCGTGCACGTCGATGCCGAGCCAGTGTCCGGTGCGGTGCATGTAGAAGCGCCGATAGGCGCCCGATTCGAGCGCGGCGTCGAGCGGACCCTCGATGAGGCGGCAATCGATCATGCCCTGCGCGAGCACGCGCACCGCGGCGTCGTGCGCGTCGGAGAAGCGCGCGCCGGGCCGCACCGCGTCGATCGCCGCGCGTTGCGCGTCGAGCACGATCTCGTAGAGCGTGCGCTGCGCGGCGCTGAATCGCCCGCCGACGGGAAACGTGCGGGTGATGTCCGACGCATAGCCGTCGAGCTCGCAACCCGCGTCGATGAGCAGCAGCTCGCCGTCGCGCATCACCGCGTCGTTGGCGCGGTAGTGCAGCACGCATGCGTTCGCGCCGGCCGCGACGATCGAGCCGTAGGCCGGTGCGTCGGACCCGTTGCGGCGGAACTCGTGCAGCAGCTCGGCTTCGATCTCGTATTCGCGACGGCCCGGACGCGTCGCGCGCATCGCGCGCAGGTGCGCCGCCGACGAGATGCGCGCCGCGCGGCGCATGGTCTCGATCTCGTGCACGTCCTTCACGAGGCGCATCTCGTCGAGGATCCGGTTCAGGTCGAACACGCGGTCGGGCGCGCTGACGCCGGCGCGCGCCTGCGCGCGCACCGCGGCGAGCCAGCGGCGCACCGACGCGTCGAGCGATTCGCTCGTGCCGAGCGCGTACCAGAGCGCGGGGCGGTTCGCCAGCAGCTTGGCCATCTCCTCGTCGAGCGACTCGATCGGCGCGCCGCGGTCGAAGCCGAAGCGTTCGGCCGCCGCCGCGGGGCCGTAGCGAAAGCCGTCCCAGGTCTCGCGTTCCTCGTTCTTCGGTCGGCAGAACAGGATCGACTCGCCGCGATCGTCGTCGGCGACGAGCACGATCGCGGCCTGCGGCTCGGGAAACGTGCTCAGGTAGCGGAAATAGCTGTCGGTCCGATACGGGTACTCGGTATCGCGGTTGCGGATCACCTCGGCCCCGGTGCACACGATGGCGACGCCGCCGCCGGCCGCGCGCATCGTCTCGATCACCTTTCGTCTGCGTGTTGCGTTTTCCTGCATCGCGGTTCCCGTCGGAGCGTCCGACGATCGGGGGCGCGATTCGCGCGCCCCTTGCTATGGATTGCGCGTCGCCGATTGCGACGCGTCGCGCGCCTTCAATTGTGCATCCAGCGCGGCGAGCCGTTGCGGGGTGCCCACGTCGATCCAGCAGCCGTCGTGCCGCTCGCCGCCCGCGCGCCCGGCGGCGGCGGCCGTGCGCAGCAGCGGCGCGAGCGGCGCCTTGCGCGTCGGATCGACGCCGTCGAACAGTGTCGCGCGGTACACGCCGATTCCGCTGAAGGTCAGGCGCGGCGCGCCGTCGACGCGCAGGCGCTCGCCGTGCAGCGCGAAGTCGCCTTCGGGGTGGTGCGGCGGGTTGGGCACCAGGATGCACCAGGCGAGCAGATCGTCGTGCGCCATCCGCGCGGCGATCGCACCGACGCGTCCGTAGTCGAAATCGGTGAAGGTGTCGGCGGCGGCCACGACGAAGGGCCCGTCGCCCAGCAGCGGCAGCGCGCGCGCGATGCCGCCGGCCGTCTCGAGCGCTTCGCCCTCGGGCGAATAGCGGATGCGCAGGTTCCAGCGGGCGCCGTCTTCGAGCGCCCGTTCGATCTGCGAACCGAGGTGTGCATGGTTGACGACGACCTCGACGATGCCCGCGCGTGCCAGCGCCAGCAGGTGCCATTCGATGAGCGCCCGGCCGCCGACGCGCAATAGCGGCTTCGGGCAGCGGTCGGTGAGCGGGCGCATCCGTTCGCCGCGCCCGGCGGCCAGCAGCATCGCGCGCACGCTAGCCTCCCGTGCCGTGCATCGGCTCGCGTGCAGGTTCGGCCTGATGCGCCGATTCGATGCGTTCGATCAGCCGCGCCAGCGCGTGGAAGTCGCGATAGCGCCGCGCGGTGTGCAGCGTGTACGACAGCACGCGGGGCAGATCGGCGAGATAGCGGTCCTTGCCGTCGCGGTGATGCAGGCGCGCGAAGATGCCGAGCACCTTCAGGTGGCGCTGCAGGCCCATCCATTCCAGGTCGCGGTAGAACTCGCCGAAGTCGGCGGCCACCGGAAGCCCGCGCGCGCGCGCCGCTTCCCAGTAGCGCACCGCCCAGTCGATCTGCCGCTCCTCGGGCCATTCGACGTATGCGTCGCGCAGCATCGAGACCAGGTCGTAGGTGAGAGGCCCGTATACCGCGTCCTGGAAATCGAGCACGCCGGGGTTCGCGTCGGCCTCGAGCACCATCAGGTTGCGCGAGTGCCAGTCGCGGTGCACGAACACGCGCGGTTGTGCGAGATTGTTGGCGAGCAGCCGCTCGAAGGCCTCGTGCAGCGTCGTGCGCGCCGCGTCGTCGAGCGTGAAGGCGCGATGCCGCTCGACGTACCACGCGGGGTACAGCTCGAGCTCGCGCGAGAGCAGCGCGCGATCGTATTCGGGGAAGACGCCCGGGCGGCTCGCCGACTGCATTTGCACGAGCGCCGCGACCGCGTTGCGCATCAGCGCGTCGACGCGCGCGTCGTCGTGGGCGAGCGCGTGAAGCCGCTCCAGGTACGTGGTCGAGCCGAAATCCTCGAGCAGCAGGAACCCGCGTGCGAGATCGGCGGCGAACACGCGCGGCACACGCAGGCCGGCTTCGTGCAGCACCTGCGCGGCGTGCACGAAGGGGCCGCAGTCCTCCATCGGCGGGGGTGCGTCCATCGCGACGACGCTGGCGTGGCCGTCGAACGCGATGGGCGCACCCTCGTCGGCGGGCGCGGGCCGGCGGCCGGCGGGCGGGTCTCGCTCGATGGACGGATCGGCGCGTGCCGCCGGCTCGGCCGGCGGCACGACGTCGATGCGGAAATAGCGGCGAAAGCTCGCGTCGTTCGACGCAGGGCGGATCGTGTCGAGCGCGAGCGCGTGGCGCGGCCGCAGCGCGGACAGCCAGAGTCGAAGCTCGTGGAGACGGCGATCGTCGCCGTCGTGCGGAAGACCTTGGGGTTCGATCGATGCGACTCCGAAGCGGGGCGCGTGCGCCCGATGCGAGTCCGTATAATAGTAGAGGGGTCGCCGCACGAGGCCGCCTCGCGTGCTGCGCCTCGCTTGGCCGGTTCTCGCCGGCCCGGTTCCGCTCCCGACGAATGCGCCGGCCCCGAATCCGAATTCCTCTCGTTGCGCTCGCGCTGTCGTCGTTGCTCGGTTCCGGCAGCGCGGCTGCGCAGGGCTTTCACCTGAAGCTCGACCCCGCGCTGTCCGAATCGCGCGCGGCGATCACCGAGGGGCGCCCGGTGTACGGCAGCGGCGAGCGCCTGTTCGGCCGTTCCGATCGCGACGTCACGCTTGAGGGCGATGCCGAGGTGCGCAAGGCGGGCTCGGTGATCCGCGCCGACCGCCTCACCTATTACCAGGCCGACGACGAGCTGCTCGCGGCCGGTCGCGTGCGCGTCACGCGCCAGGGCAACGTGTTCACCGGCCCGCAGCTCGCGCTGAAGCTCGACGCGAACACCGGCTGGTTCGAGTCGCCGAGCTACTACCTCGCCGCCTACGACGGGCGCGGCAGCGCCGAGCGCATCGACTTCCTCGGGCCCGACCGCATGCGGCTCACCGGCGCCAGCTACACGACCTGCCAGTTCGACGACCCCGACTGGATCCTCCTCGCCGACACGATGACGCTCGATCAGGAGGAGGACGAGGGCACGGGCCGCTCGGCAAGCCTCTATTTCAAGGGCGTGAAGATCCTCGCCGCGCCGATCTTCGCGTTCCCGCTGAGCGACAAGCGCCGCAGCGGCTTCCTGCCGCCATCGGCCTCGGTGACGTCGCGCTCGGGCGTCGAGGTCGTCGTGCCGTACTACTGGAACATCGCGCCGAACCGCGACCTCACGCTGTATCCGCGGGTGAGCACGCGACGCGGCGTGCAGATGGGCGCGGAGTTCCGCTATCTGCAGCGGACCTTCTGGGGCAGTGCGGCGGTCGAATGGAACCCGGACGACCGGGTCACCGACAGCAGCCGCTATTTCTTCCAGCTGCACAACGACTTCAGCGACTGGGGCGGCTGGTCGGGCGGCTGGAACGTGCGCGGCGTCTCCGACGACGACTATTTCGTCGACTACGGCCGCTCGATCGTCTCGAGCTCCGAGCGGCTGTTGCCGCGCGTGTTCCACGCGTCGCGTGCGCTGCCCAACGACTGGACCGCGCTGGTGAGCGTGCAGACGTGGCAGTCGATCCTCGATGCCCGACCCGGACCGTACGAGCGAATCCCGCAGGTGCAGCTGCGCAACGTCGTGCGCGACGCGTACGGCTTCGACCTCGACACGGTGCTCGACGCGACGCGCTTTCGCGCGCCGACCGCCAGCATGCCCGAGGGATGGCGCGCCCTCGCCAATCCGCAGCTGAGCTATCCGATCGTGCGGCCCGGCTGGTTCATCGTGCCGAAGGCACAGGTGCACCTGACGAGCTACCAGATCGACAGCGGCTTCGGCGAGGGCTTCGACCGTACGGCGAGCAGCGCCGTGCCGACCTTCTCGATCGACAGCGGCCTCGTCTTCGAGCGCCCGGCGCGCTTCTTCGGGCGCGACGTCACGCAGACGCTCGAGCCGAGGCTGTTCTATGCGCGCACGCCGTTCCGCGACCAGTCGGACCTGCCCGTCTACGACACCACCGTCGCCGACTTCAATTTCGCGCAGCTGTTCTCCGAGAACACCTTCGTCGGCTACGACCGCATCGCCGACGTCAACCAGCTCACCGCGGCCGCGGTCTCGCGCCTCATCGATCCGGCCACCGGTGCCGAGCGCTTCCGCTTCGCGATCGGCCAGCGCATCCATTTCTCGCCGCAGCGGGTGTCGATCCCGGGGGTGGAGCCGCGCACCGACGAGCGCTCGGACGTGCTGCTGGCGGCGAGCGGCGAGCTGGGCCGGCACCAGAGCTTCGATGCGGGGCTGCAGTACAGCGTGCGCGACCGCGACGTGCCGCGCTACACCGTGCTGTGGCGCTACCTGCCGCCGGACGGACGCATCCTGAACGTCGGACTTCGCTATCGGCGCAACGAGATCGGCCAGTTCGACACCTCGCTGCGCTGGCCGTTGGCCGACCGCTGGGTCGCGCTGAGCCGGCTGAACTACTCGTTCCTGTCGGAGGGCCGCGACCCGATCAGCGGAGTGCCCAACGAGCGCGGCGTCATCGAGTCGGTGCTCGGCTTCGAATACGACTCGTGCTGCTGGGGGACGCGCTTCGTCGTGCAGCGCTTCCGCACGGCGCTCGGACGCTCGACCACGGCGTTCTTCATCCAGCTGGAGCTCAAGGGCCTGGCCCGACTCGGCTCCGATCCCTTTGGTATATTGCGCCGGAACATTCCGGGCTATCGCCTGCCCACCGATCGCCCCGAGGCGCCTTCGCGCTACTTCGGCTACGAGTGATGCCTTCCCGATTCCTGCTGCGCCTGGCCGTCGCGCTGTCGCTGGCCGTCGTCACCCCGTCGGTCGTCCCGCAATCGAACGATCCGGTGGAGCTCGACCGGATCGCGGTCGTCGTCAACAGCGAGGCGATCACCGAGCGCGAGCTGCAGCAGCGCCTGCGCATGGTCGAGCGCCAGCTGCGCGAGCAGAACATCGAGATGCCGCCGATGGACGTGCTCGAGCGCCAGGTGCTCGAGCGCATGATCGTCGACCGCGCGCAGCTGCAGTACGCGCGCGAGTCGGGGCTGCGCATCGACGACGCCCAGCTCGCGCGCGGGATCGAGGCGGTCGCCGCGGAGAACGGGCTGCGTCCCGACCAGCTGCGCGACCGGCTGCAGCGCCAGGGCATCGAATTCGAGCAGTTCCGCGAGGAGCTGCGCGGGCAGATGATCCGCCAGCGCCTGCGCGAGCGCGAGATCGACAGCAAGGTGCAGGTGAGCGATGCCGACGTCGACGCGTTTCTCGCGTCGCAGGGCGGTGCCGGGTCGGCGCCGGATGCCGAGCTGCACGTCGCGCAGATCCTGCTGCGCCTGCCCGAGGGGGCGAGTGCCGACGAGATCGAGCGGCAGCGGCTGCGCGCCGAGGAAATCGTCCGCCAGCTGCAGGCCGGGGCCGATTTCGCGCGCCTGGCGGCGGCGTTCTCCGACGCACCCGAGGCGATGAGCGGCGGTTCGCTCGGCTGGCGCAGCACCGACCGGCTGCCGCAGCTGTTCGTCGACGCGGTGCGCTCGCTGAACCCCGGCGGGGTCTCGCCGGTGCTGCGCAGCCCGGCCGGCTTTCACGTGCTCAAGCTCGTCGACCGGCGCAGCGCTTCTCCGATCGTCGCCGCCGGCCGGCCGGTGGTGCAGACGCACGCCCGCCACATCCTGATCCGCCCCAATGAGATCGTCAGCGAGGAGGAGGCGATCCGGCGCCTGCGCGAGATCAAGCAGCGGGTCGAGGCGGGCGCAGGCGATTTCGGCGAGCTCGCCCGGCAGTACTCGGTCGACGGCAGCGCGGGGCGCGGCGGCGACCTCGGGTGGATCTATCCCGGCGACACCGTCCCCGAGTTCGAGCGGGCGATGGACGCGCTCTCGCCGGGGCAGCTGAGCGATCCCGTGCGCACGCCCTTCGGCGTGCACCTGATCCAGGTCGTCGAGCGGCGCACCGACGAGAGCTCGCCCGACCGGTTGCGCCAGCAGGCGCGCCAGGCGCTGCGCGAGCGGCGCATCGAGGAGAGCTACGAGGACTGGCTGCGCCAGTTGCGCGACCGCACCTACGTCGAGTACAAGCTCGACCGTTACGCGATGTCGGCGCAGCCCTCCGGTGAGCACTGAGCGCGGCGGGCATCGCGCGCGCAAGCGCTTCGGGCAGCATTTCCTCGTCGATCCCTCGGTCGTCGAGGCGATCGTCGACGCCGTCGCTCCGCGTGCGGACGATCTGCTCGTCGAGATCGGACCGGGGCTCGCCGCACTCACCGACGCGTTGCTTGCGCGCGTGCCGCACGTGCATGCGGTGGAGATCGATCGCGACCTCGCCGCGCGGCTGCGGGCGCGTCACGAACCGCAGCGCCTGACGCTGCACGAGGCCGACGCGCTGCGCTTCGACTTCGGCGCGCTCGCCGCCCGCGAAGCGAGGCGGCTGCGCATCGTCGGCAATCTTCCGTACAACATCTCCAGCCCGCTGCTCGTGCGGCTGCTCGCGTTCCGCGAGCGCGTCCGGGACCAGCATTTCATGCTGCAGCGGGAGGTCGTCGAGCGAATCGTCGCGCCGCCGTCGACCCGGGATTTCGGGCGGCTGTCGGTGCTGATGCAGGCCTTCTACGAGGTCGAGCGGCTATTCGACGTCGCGCCGCAGGCCTTCGATCCGCCACCGAAGGTCGAATCGTCCGTGCTGCGGATGCGCGTGCGGGCGCAGGCGCTGGCGCGCGATCCCGCGCCGCTGCAGCAGGTGCTCGCCGCGGCCTTCGGCCGACGGCGCAAGATGATCCGCACGACGCTGCTGCCGTGGTTCGACGCGCACGGCGTTCCGAGGCCCGCGCTCGATCCGACGCTGCGCCCCGAGCAGATCGGCGTCGATGACTGGCTGTCGATCGCCGACCGTTGCGAAGAAGCCGGCATCGGACGGCCGCAAGCTCGTTGACGGTCCGTTCGAAACGGCGCAGAGTCGTTCGCAACGGGAAGCGACGAGCCGGCGAGGCAGCAGATGTTTGGCAATGGCGTCGTTCGTGCCCGGCGCCGGCAGCGTGGGCTCGCGCCGCGCGTCCTGTGCGCGAGCAGTCAAGTCTCCTGCGGGCTGTGCTGTGCGTTGCTGGCCGCCTCGCTCGCTTCGCTGACCCTCGTTCCCGGTGATGCACTGCGCGCGTTGCGCTTCGCGATGCTCTGGTTCGGCCTGCCGCTGCTCGCGCTGGCGATGACGCTCGCCGCCTCGGCCGCACGCCGGCTGGCGCGGGACGTCGACGCACGCGAGATCCTGCGGCTGCGCGAGCGCCTGTATTTCGTCGCCGCCCTCGTGCTCACCGTGCTCGTTCCGTCGGCGCTGCTCGGGCTTCGCGCAGCGCTGGTGCCGCGTCCCGGCGGCGCGTTGGCGGTGGGCGTGGTGGAGGCGGGCGCCTGGCTGCTCGCCGCCGGCCTGCTGTGGGGCAACGTCGGCGATGCGCGCGGCCTGGGTGTCGCGGGCGATCCGGGTCAGCGCGCCGACGAGTCGGCGTCGGTTCGCTCGATGAGCTCGATGCGATAGCCGTCGGGATCCTCGACGAAGGCGATCACCTGCGAGCCGCCTTTCACCGGGCCGGCCTCGCGCACGACCTTGCCGCCCTGGGCGCGGATGCGCTCGCAGGCCTCGGCGGCATCGGGCACCGCGATCGCGATGTGTCCGAATCCGTCGCCGAGGTCGTAGCGGTCGACGCCGTAGTTCCACGTGAGCTCGAGCACCGCGTCGGTGGATTCGTCGCCGTAACCGACGAAGGCGAGGGTGTATTTCTGCTCGGGGCGGTCCACGGTGCGCAGAAGCCGCATCCCCAGCACCCCGGTGTAGAAATCGGTGGAGCGTTTCAGGTCGCCCACCCGCAACATGGTGTGCAGGATCCTCATCGTGCCCTCCATAAGACGGCATCGCTCAGCGCGGCGCCGTGTCCTCGGGGAAATCGCGCAGCCAGGCGCGTGCCCGCTCGTATTCCGGGAACAGCTCGCCGACGATCGACCAGAATCGTTCGCCGTGGTTGAGCTCGCGCAGGTGTGCGAGCTCGTGCGCGATCACGTAGTCGACGATGTCGAGCGGGAAGTGCACCAGGCGCCAGTTGAGCCGGATCGAACCGTCGGCGCTGCAGCTGCCCCAGCGCGTGCGCGCCGACGACAGCGACCAGCGCCGCGGCGTGAAGCCGTGACGGGCGCCGAACCAGTCGATGCGTTCGGCGAACACGTCGCGCGCGCGCGCCTGCAGCCAGCACTGCACGCGATCCTTCAGCTGTTCCGCGCGCGCCTGTGCGGACAGTCCGACGACGAGGCGGTCGCCGACGCGTTCGGTGCCGCGCGCGTCCCGCGCCACGCTCAGCGTCAGCGTCTCTCCGAGATAGCGCAACGGCGCGCCGTCCTCCCAACGCACCGTGAGCCGCTCGCGACGCGCCTGATGCGCACGCCACTCGGCGAGCTTGTGCACGATCCAGCGTGCCTTGCCTTGCAGCGCCGACTCGATCTCGTCGTTCGGCACCCATCGCGGAGCGGTGACGCGCAGGCCGCGCTCGTCGATGACGAAGCCGATCGTGCGCCGGCGCGATCGGCGCAGCTCGTACTGCAGCCACTGCTCGCACAGCCGCGTGACGCGGATCGCGCCCGATGCGTCGGCGCGTCGGCCGATGAACGGCGCGTGCAGCGGATCGAACAGCGGAAGGCTCAATTGCCGCCCGGCTTCGACGGGTTCGCGCGACGGTGCGCGCCGACCGCCGCGTCTTCCGGCGCTCATGCCGAAGGCGCGGTGGCCGTAGCCACGTCGCGTTCTCGTTCGTAGAGATGGGGACTGATTCGGCGCATCTCGTTCTCGATCCAGCTCTCTACCTCGGCGGCCAGTGCTTCGGCGGTCTTGCCCGTGCTCGCGATCGGGGGACCGATCGACACGGTGATCGTCCCGGGTCGCAGCACCAGGGCGCGCCGCGGCCAGCATTCGCCCGAGTTCACGGCGACCGGTATCACCGGCACGCCGGTGCGAACGGCGAGTCTGGCGCCGCCCGTCTTGTACCGGATCCGGGTGCCGGCACGGGTGCGCGTGCCTTCGGGGAACAGGACGATCCAGCGACCCTGCGCGAGCCGTATCGACCCCTCGCGAACGAGTTGTTCGAAGGCGAGAGCGCCGCGGCTGCGGTCGATGTGGATCATGTCGAGCAGTCCGATGCCCCAGCCGAAGAACGGCAGCCAGAGCAGTTCGCGCTTGAAAACGTAGCACAGCTCGCGCGGCATCCAGATCGGATAGAAGAGCGTCTCCCACGTCGACTGGTGTTTCGACAACACGATCGCCGGCTCGTCGGGCAGATGCTCGGCGCCGAGCACGCGCCAGTCGATGCCGACGAGGCGGCGCGCGGCGTGGACGATCAGCCGCGGCCAGCCGAGCGTCAGCCGATAGCGCAGCGGCCTCGGCAGCGGCGCCCACAGCAGGCACAGCAACGCGTACGGAACGACGGTGACGAGCTGCAGCGCGTGGAAGAGCGCCGAGCGCAGCACGCTCATGGAGCGAGCTCGGCGGCCACCGCCGCGAGGTCGACGCGCACGACGGTGGCGGGCGGCAGCCCGCCGGCGGCGAGCGTCGCGCGGCCCTTGCCGGTGAGCACGAGTATCGGGCGGCAACCGGCCGCGTGCGCGGCCTGCAGGTCGCGCAGCTGATCGCCGATCGCATGCACCTCGGCGGCGTTGGCGTCGAAGCGCGCGAGGATCTCCTCGAACAGGCCCGGTTGCGGCTTGCGGCATGCGCAGCCTTCGTCGGGCCCGTGCGGGCAGAAGAAGATCGCGTCGATGCGTCCGCCGGCATCGGCGACGGCACGGTGCATCTTCGAGTGGATCGCGCCGAGCGTGGCGACGTCGAACAGCTTGCGCGCGATGCCCGACTGGTTGGTTGCCACGACGATCCGGTAGCCGGCCTTGCTCAGGCGCGCGATCGCCTCCAGGCTGCCCGGGATCGGCCGCCATTCGTCGGGGTTCTTGATGTAGGCGTCGCTGTCGTGGTTGATGACGCCGTCGCGGTCGAGAACGATCAGCTTCACGGACGGGCGGGAGACCAGGCAGGACGCCTCAGCCGAGCTTCGAGATATCGGCCACGCGGTTCATCAGCGCCCGAAGCGCGGCGAGCAGCGACAGCCGGTTCGTGCGCAGCCGCTCGTCGTCGGTCATCACCATCACCTCGTCGAAGAATCGGTCGACCGCGCCGCGCGCGCTCGCCATCACGCTCATCGCCCCGAACCAGTCGCCGTCGCGAACGCGCTCGTCGGCTTGCGGTGCGAGCGCGTCGACGCACTCCGCGAGCGCGCGCTCGGCCGGTTCGACCAGCAGCGAGCGATCGACGGGTGCCGTGCCGGCGTCGGGCGCCTTGCGAAGGATGTTGACGATGCGCTTGTTCGCCGCCGCGAGCGCCTCGGCTTCGGGCAGGCCCGAGAACGAGCGCACCGCGTTCAGCCGCGCGGGCACGGTGTCGAGGCGCATCGGGCGCGAATCGACGACGGCGGCGATCTCGTGCACCGTGTAGGCGTGCTCGCGCAGCCAGCCCGACAGGCGTTCGAACAGGAACTCGATCAACGCGTCGTCGGCGCCTGCAGCGGGGTCATCGAAGGCGGCGAACGCGGCCTGGACGAGCGCGTCGAGCGGTATCGGCAAAGACTTCTCGACGAGCATGCGCACGACGCCGAGCCCGTGCCGGCGCAGCGCGAACGGATCCTTGTCGCCGGTGGGCTGCTGGCCGATGCCGAACAGGCCGGCGAGCGTCTCGAGCTTGTCGGCGAGCGCGAGCACCGTGCCCGTTTCGCTGGACGGCAGCGCATCGCCGGCGAAGCGCGGGCTGTACTGCTCGGCGATGGCGAGCGCGACCGCCTCGTCCTCGCCGTCGTGCCGGGCGTAGTAGCCGCCCATCACGCCCTGCAGCTCGGGGAACTCTCCGACCATGCCGGTGAGCAGGTCGGCCTTGGCGAGCAGCGCGGCGCGCTCGGCATGCGCCACGTTCGCACCGAGCATCGCCGCGACCGTGCGCGCGATGCGGCGCACGCGTTGCGTGCGGTCGGCCTGCGTGCCGAGCTTCGCGTGATAGACGACGTTGGACAGCGCGGGCACGCGGCTCTCCAGCGTCGTCTTGCGGTCGACGTCGTAGAAGAAGCGCGCGTCGGCGAGCCGCGGACGCACGACCCGTTCGTTGCCGGCGACGATCGAGCGCGCGTCGTCGACTTCCATGTTCGAGACGATCAGGAACTTCGGCAGCAGCCGCCCGCCGTGGTCGAACAGCGGGAAGTATTTCTGGTTCGTGCGCATCGTGAGGATCAGGCATTCCTGCGGCACCTGCAGGAACGCGCGCTCGAATTCGCCGACGTAGACGGCGGGCCATTCGACGAGCGCGGTGACCTCGTCGAGCAGCGACGCGACCTGCGCCTCGTCGCCGAGCGATGCGTCGTGCTGCGCCGCGCGTTCGCGCAGCATCGACTCGATGCGCGCGCGGCGTGTCTCGAAGGAGGCGACGACGCGCCCGACCGTGGCCAGGCGCTCCTCGTAGCGCAGCGCGTCCTCGATCTCGATGTCGCCCTCGGACTGGAAGCGATGCCCGCGCGTGATGCGGCCCGAGGCGAGGCCGAGCACCGAGGCGGCGAGCACCCGCGCACCGTGCAGCACGACCAGGCCGTGCGCCGGGCGCACGAAGGAAACGGTGGTGCGACCGTCGGCGAGCTGGTACTGCATCGTCTTGGGGATGGGCAGCGCGGCGAGCGTCTCCTCGAGTGCCGGGCCGATCGCCTGCTCGAGCGTGTCGCCGGGCGCGACGCTGCGATACCAGAACACCTCCTGCTTGCCGTCGCTGGCGCGCTCCAGCGCATCGAGCGGCGCATCGAGCTTCTGCGCCCACTTGATCAGCGCCTGCGTCGGCTCGCCGGTGGCGTCCAGGCCGATCTTCACCGAAGGGCCTTTCGTCTCGACGAGGCGGTCTTCGGCCTGCACGGCGACGTCGTGGATGCGCGCGGCGAGCCGGCGCGGCGTGGCGAAGCGCTCGATGCGCGCGTCGGCCTCGATCAGGCCGCGCGTGCGCAGGGCCTTGGCGAGCCCGTCCGCGAAGGCCGCACCGAGCCGCTCGAGGGCCTTCGGCGGGAGTTCCTCGGTGCGCAGCTCGACGAGCAGCGGTGCGCGCGACTCAGGCCGCATCGCGCACCGCGTCGAGCATCGGGAAGCCGAGCCGCTCGCGCGACTCGTAATACGCCTGCGCCACCGCGCGCGCGAGCTTGCGCACGCGGCCGATGTACGCGGCGCGCTCGGTGACCGAGATCGCGCCGCGCGCGTCGAGCAGGTTGAAGGTGTGCGAGCAGTCGAGCACGCGCTCGTAGGCCGGCAGCGCGAGCCCGAGGCCGATCAGGTGCATCGCCTCGCGTTCGTGGTCGTCGAAGTGGCGGAACAGCCGCGATACGTCCGCGTGCTCGAAGTTGTACGCCGACTGTTCGACTTCGTTCTGGTGGAAGACGTCGCGATAGCGGATGCCGTCGGTCCACTGCAGGTCGAAGACGCTCTCGACGCCCTGCAGGTACATTGCGATGCGCTCGAGCCCGTAGGTGATCTCGCCGGTGATCGGCTGGCAGCGCAGCGAGCCGACCTCCTGGAAGTAGGTGAACTGGGTGACTTCCATGCCGTTCAGCCATACCTCCCAGCCCAGTCCCCAGGCGCCGAGCGTCGGCGACTCCCAGTCGTCCTCGACGAAGCGCACGTCGTTGGTCGAGGTGTCGATGCCGATCGCGCGCAGCGAGCCGAGATAGCGCTCGAGGATGTCGACCGGCGAGGGCTTGAGCACGACCTGGTACTGGTAGTAGTGCTGCAGCCGGTTCGGATTCTCGCCGTAGCGACCGTCCTTCGGGCGGCGCGATGGCTGCACGTAGGCGGCGCGCCAGGGTTCGGGGCCGATCGCGCGCAGGAAGGTCGCCGTGTGGAAGGTGCCCGCGCCGACCTCCATGTCGTACGGCTGCAGGAGCGCGCAACCCTGGCTGTCCCAGTATTGCTGCAGGCGCAGGATCAGTTGCTGAAAGCTGAGCATGGCGCCGTTGCGGCGTCGAAAAACGGCCATTCTAGCGGTTCGTCCGCAACGCCGCCGCATCGCGCGGGCTTCGTGACGTTTGCACTCGCGCGCTTTCGCGCCTTCGCTACGCCGTCCGGCGCCTCGCGGCGACCGGCAGCGCCCCCGCGAGCGCGACGCAGCCGACTGCGAGAGCGACGACGGGCGCGTTGCCGAAGCGTGCGTAGGGGGTCATTGCGTCGGTGCCCTGCACGTCGATCTCGAGCGCGCCGCGCGTGTACGGCTCGAGCTGCGCAAGCACGCGCCCGCGGGCATCGATCGCCGCGGTGATGCCGGTGTTCGTCGCGCGCAGCATCGGGCGTGCGAGCTCGATCGCGCGCATGCGCGCGATCTGCAGGTGTTGCGGCAGCGCATGCGAGTCGCCGAACCACGCGATGTTGCTGACGTTGGCGAGGATGGTCGCGCCGCGGCGCACCTGCACCGCGATCTCCTCGCCGAAGAGATCCTCGTAGCAGATGTCGAAGGCGATGCGCTGGCCGGCGATCGGCAGTGGCGGCTGGTCGGGCGCGCCGCGCGCGAAGTCGCCGAGCGGAATGTGCATGCGGTCGACGAACCAGCCGAAGCCGCAGGGAACGGACTCG
>Ga0079224_100002215_pt1 | contig 23339 bp, 13 predicted proteins | sample Stecom2015_FD_80414 | JGI IMG/M metagenome (GOLD analysis project Ga0079224, IMG submission 80414) | Agricultural soil microbial communities from Utah to study Nitrogen management - Steer compost 2015 | ecosystem: Environmental > Terrestrial > Soil > Agricultural land | place: USA: Utah... | reverse complement strand
GTGAACGACTTCAGATTGCCGGGGCGGGTGCGGAGCACCCGGGGACCCGGAAATGTGCTTTAGTGAACGTGGAAACCCTCCCTCATCACCATCCCGCATTCTGCTCAAACCCATTCAACCGCACTTCCCGGTCAGGAATTGGAAACAACAGTTTGTGTTCCTGAATGTTATAGGATGCGTCGCTTAAGCGGCTCAGGCGTTTTTTCTCCTCAATACCGTGTTCGGTCATTACTTCAATTGCCTTTCCTGTCCGAAGCAGCTGGAACCAGCGGTGATTCTCGAAAGCGAGTTCAACCCGCTGCTCGTGGTGGATCGCATCCCGCAACTCGTCTTTACCCAAGCCGGACAGCGGCGGCAGATTGGCACGCTGCCGTACCGCATTCAGATGCACATACGGATCACCGGACCCGGTTTCATTCAGCGCTTCGGCCAGCATCAGCAACACGTGCGCGTACCGGTACACCGGCCAGTTTTCATTGGCACGTCCATCCAGCGCATAGGGGGGATGATAGAATTTTTTGATAAAAGGTAATTTCCCGCCGAAGGCTTCGGACTCCTCGTACTGGGCGCTGCTGGGATCGTCGTACCAGGCGATCGAGGCATCTTTCCGCTCATCCCCGTCCTGATAGGCATTTACAATGCTGGGGGTAGGAATGTTGTTCCCGCCCAGATTGCCCGCGAAGCCCGTAAGATCCTGTTTTCCGTCTTTCGGACCGAATACAAAAATGTAGTTGCTGAACTCCGTTTCAAGCCCCGCATCAAACTGCACTTCAAAAATCGACTCGGAATTGTTTTTATTGGATGGACTGAATACCCGGCCATAGTCTTCAACCAACGCATAACCCAAGGTAGTCACTTCGTTAAGAATCCGGGCGGCATCCTCGTAATGCCCAAGCGTGAGCTCGACATGTCCCAGCAGGGTAAGCGCCGCTCCTTTGGTTGCGCGCCCCTTGTCGGCTTCGCTTGCGTAACTGACCGGCAGACTTTCAGCCGCTTCACGGGCATCCTTGACAATTTGTTCATACACCTGGGCAGCGGGGGTGCGCTCCCCCGTAAAAGCTCCGGAGGGACTTGTTACTTCTTCCAGGATTAGTGGTAAATCGCCAAAAAGCCGGACCAAATGGAAATAGTGCAGCGCCCTTAAAAATTTAGCCTGTCCGGCCAGCAATTCCCGCGTGCTTTCCTCTGCGAACTCAACTTCATCAATACGGGCAAGGATGGCGTTGGTCTGGTGAATATTGCTATAGAGCTGCGCCCACACCGTGTTCACATAATTGTTCGTTGAAGTAATCAGGAATTCATCGATCTCTTCCCGCTGCTGCGCCCCCCGGTCCGATTCGTTGTATTGGTAATTCGTATTGTCGGCGCGCATTTCGGTCATCGCCCAGAAATCGCCGGTATAAAGTGTCTGTAATGCCCCGTAGGCGCCGTTAACCGCCCGGAGCATCTGCTCTTCAGTTCCGTAATAATTATCGCCTGCGGAGAATGTGTAAGGATCCACCTCCAGCATGTGGTGACAGCCCGAAAGGCCCAACCATAGAATGGCTACAATTGCTATTTTCGATTTCATCTTCTTCTTTTTTTGGTTACAGAGTCAGGTTAACGCCCAGGGAAAAGGTTCGTGGAACCGGGTAGTTGGAATAATCCACGCCGGGAACCAACGCCCCGCTTCCTCCTTTGCCCATGTAATTGGTTCCCTCGGGATTCCCTGAAAAATCAGTGATCAGGAGCGCGTTCTGGACATTGAGGTAGAATCGCACGTAACTTATTCCCCGTTCCCCACCGATACCCTGAGGCAAGGTGTAGCCCACGGTGAAATTCTTTATCCAGGCGTAGTCGGTTTTTTCGACCGTCAGGGAATGCACGTCGCGATACATCACGCGACCCCGCCCGCTGCCGTTGGTGGTGGGCACCAATCCGCTACCGGGGTTCTCTTCGGAACGCCACCGGTCGGCAATGTCCTTTCTCACGTTGAATACCCCGTCAATGTTTCCGTTGTAATCGTTGGTTGCGTGAATCATTTCCGCCCCCACCGAGCCGACCACCAGGACGCGGAAATCGAAATTCCGGTAGGTGAGGTTATTGGTGAGCCCCCAGGTGAAATCCGGGTAAGGATTGCCGATAACGGTGAAATCCAGCCGGGGATTGATCACGCCGTCCCCATCGATATCTTTAAAACGCATGTTTCCGGGTACCGCACCGGGGAAGGCAGGTCCTGCTTCCACTTCCTCCCAATTCTGATAAATCCCGTCGTACATATAGCCATACAGCATGGCCAGCGGCTGACCCACCACCGTGATGTTTGTGGGATTCCCCTCGCTGCTCTGACCCGAGTAGATCGGCGCATTGGAACGTCCCAGGGCCAGTACCTTGTTTCTGTTGAATGAAATATTGAAGTTCGAACTCCAGGTAAAATCGGGCTTGACAATATTCTGCGAATTCACGGCCAGCTCGAAGCCGGTATTCTGGACATCGCCGCGGTTTTCAAGTACCGTTCCGAAGCCCGATGATTGGGGAATTTCCACGTTCAGGAGCAGATCTTCGGTATTCCGTTTGTAATAGTCGGCCGTCACCTGCAGGCGCTCCTCAAAGAGGCTTAGATCGAGTCCGATATTCAGTTCGCGCATTTTCTCCCAGCCCAGGTAAGGATTACCCAGGGAATTCATGGTCCTTCCGCCGACAAGAGAACCATTGAGCACGTAATCGGCGGTTCCGATATTACTCATGTACGAATAATTCCCGATATTGAAATTCCCGGAGAAGCCGTAGGACGCACGCAGTTTCATTTCGTTGACAGCGCGGCTGTTGCGCATAAAATTCTCTTCGGAAAGCCGCCAGGCAAGGGCGAAGGATGGGAACGTGCCCCACCGGTTCTCGGGACCGAACCGGGAAGATCCATCGCTTCGGACCGTAGCGGTCGCAATGTATTTTTCCTTAAAGCTGTAGTTGGCGCGGGCCAGGTAGGAAATAAGCGCCCACTCGTGTTTATCCGTTCCGTTGTTGGTGATGGTCGCTGCCCCATTGATGGGCCGGATGTCGTTATCCGGATAATTGTTGCCGGCGACTCCCAGTACTTCTGTATTCTGGTGCTGCACGGTGTACCCCACCAGCCCGGTAAAGGAGTGCCCGCCGGCGTCGGTAAGTTTATAGGTCAGCGTATTTTCGTTCAGCCAGTTCGTGTAGCCGCCCCGCCGGTAGGTGGAAAAGGGAATACTGGGCGGAGGCGTGTTTACGTCCCCGATTGTGGATGGCTTGAAATACTCGAAGGCAAACTGCTCCCAGTCCACGTTGAACGTAGATTTGAATTGCAGGTTATCCAGAATATCGTATTCGGCAAAGGCATTCATGATCAGCCGGGTTGTTTTCGTGTTGTCGGTCACCTCAGTCAGCAGCATGATGGGGTTGGGCAAGCCGAAGGTGCCCGGGCTCTGAATATAGGGGTTGAGACTGCCATCGGGCAGACGTGCCGGGGGGATTGGGCTGGCGATCCCGAATGCTTCCGCCCGGCCTTCGCCGCGGGCGCCTCCTTTTTTGGTCGCAAATGTAGGAGCAATACTGGCGCCCACTTTGATCTTTTCTGAAATGGTCGCATCCAGGTTGGCCCGGATCGAAAACCGCTCGTAGCCGGTGTTGAGCATGACACCTTCCTGGGAAAGGTAGCCCGCCGAAACATAGGAACGCACCGTTTCACTTCCCCCGCTTACGCTTACATTCACTTCGTTTACCGGCGCGGCTTCGGTTACCTCTTCGAACCAATTGGTTCCTTTACCCAATTGTTCGGGATAGCGGTAGATTTCGGGAATATCTTCCAGGGTAGGTTCACGGTTCTCTTCGAACCGGATTCTATCCTCAATGGCTTCCTTCCGGAACCGGGCGAATTCTTCGGCATTCATCAAATTAGGCCGGCCCTGCCTGGGGATGGCCTGGATACCGGTATTCGCCGATACCTGCACCAGCGGTTTACCGGATGTTCCTCTGCGAGTGGTAATGACCACCACTCCGTTCGCTCCCCTGGACCCGTAAATGGCCGTAGCCGAAGCGTCCTTCAGCACCGAAATGGACTCGATGTCGTTGGGGTTTATGGTATTCATGGGATTGGACACTTCGGAAGAGGAGGAGGGGATTGCAAAACCGTCTATCACATATAAGGGCTGGCTTCCGGCGCCCACCGCCCCGATTCCCCTGACCTTGATCTGAGGCCCACCGCCTGGTATTCCATTGGAGGAACTGATCTGTACCCCGGCCAACTGACCGGACAATGCTTGGTCCACTCCGGTCACGACCTGCCCCTCGATATTGGCCATTTTAATGGGAGCGATGGAACCGGTCACATCCTGTGCGCGCTGGCTTCCGTAACCCACCACCACCACCTGTTCAAGCGAGGCTACGTCCTGAGATAGCAGTACCGTAATGGGCGTTCCGTTTTCTGCGTTTACTTCTTTGGTCAGGTATCCCAGAGAAGAAAAAACCAGCGTGGCACGGGGTTGATCCCCCGGAAGCTGAAAATTCCCGTCGGCGTCTGTGCCCACGGCCACTTGGGTACCTTTGATGGTTACGGAGACCGCAGGAATGGGGTCTCCACTGAGACTATCGGTTACTTTACCCAAGAACCCTTGTTCCTGGGCATTTGATAAGGTAGAAAACAGACAGGTGGCCCATACCAATAGGAGACGGCCAGCCCATCTGTGGATGGAGCTGTTTTTTTTGATCATGATAGCAAAGACGTTTAAGTATGTGTAGCTCCAAAGTAGGAAACATACTTAATCCAACTGTCCTGCAGGATACTGCAGGATGGAAAAAATCATGACCAATAAGAACCCCCTTACGCCATTCATAAGGCGGAATTCCTGGCAGCAGCAGGTCTTTTACTTCCAGTTAAAGCGTAAGGGCATCGCGCAGCAAACGGCCCTTTTCGTTAAAATAAAGGTATTTTTTCTGAAACTGATTTTTTTCCACGGTAAGCCGGTATTGCACGCCTTTGGCAGGTGTGTCGTAAATCTCGGCGGCGGTTACCTCCCAACCCTCGACATATTTGCTTTTATCCAGTCCATCCTTTACTTCCTGCGGCAGGTCGTCGGGGTCGATGGCATAAATGGTATGCTGCCATTTTCCTTTGGAGGAATACATGCACGTATAGCTGGTGTCGTTCAGTTCAAACTCCACCATTACCCGAACCAGCTGGTTTTGTATGGTAAACTCTTCAATTCCCGGATACCGCTCCATGACATCCTCTTTTACCCGCGCTTCCACTTCTTCTGAAGATTGCGCGACAGCCTGGAATGAGATACCTGTGATCACTAAAACAAGCAGGGTTTTTATGGCGTTCTTGAACATAACAGGAGGTTTTGTTATTTTTGCTGCTAAATTAAGAAATCATGGTGAATCTATTGCTTGAAATTCCAGCTCCACCTTATATTATCGTTCCGGCTGTTACTTTTACCGGTCTGATCTTTCCGATCTGCGTGATTCTTTATTTTGAGGCACAGCGAAGAAAGGAAATCAGGGAAGAGAAGGAAAAAGGCCATTCTGCCCACCACTGACCGTCCGCTTCCCGCGCTTGCCTTAGGCGACCTTCCGCAAGCGGATAATGCGCATGTAATGCATTAACTTCATTACCGGATATACGGGATCGATCTCAAACCAACGCTTCGAAAACTTGGGGCTGTTGGGATGTTTGTGATGATTGTTCTGAAACAGTTCTCCCAGCATGGCGAAGCCCCAGGGCGTCGTATTTTTGGAATGATCGTGGTTATCGTAATTGGAATAACCGTACTTATGTCCGCACCAATTGACGATAGCACCCTGTACCGGGCCCATCAAATAGTGAATGGGAAGCAAGAGGAACATCCACCAATGGGTGGCATACACAATGTAAAAGACCGTATAAGCTACTCCGAAGCTCACCCGTGAAACCCAGTGATCCCCCAGACGGTCAATCAAAGGCCAGGTCGGGTAATCGATATCAAATGCCCGCTCAGGCTTGACCTTGTGGTTCACGTAATCGTTATAAATCTTCCGCGTCTGCCACATCATGGAAAAAACGTCCTTAAAAAAGTGGGGCGAATGCGGGTCCTTTTCCGTATCGCTGTAGGCATGGTGCATACGGTGCATAATTCCGTACGCACGGGGATTCAGAAAGGAGGCTCCCTGGAAAAACCATGTACAGAAGTAAAAGAATTTCTCCCAGAAGGGGTTGGCATTGAACATCTTATGGGAGGCGTATCGGTGTAGGAAGAATGTTTGGAAAAACAGGGATACAAACCAATGTATCAGAAAGAAATACAATATAATCACGACCTATTCATTAAAATTCAAATTGTACAAAGGTAAATATAAACCGGGCAGAATGCCAATTTTCCGCCCGGGTATTTGAACTTGTTACAAAGCAAACCGGCTGACAGTAAACAAATTGTGCCTTTTATTTAGCGCTAGGGATTTTATGGAAATAGGCCTGTTTCGAGCTTCCGGCCGGGTGCAAACCACGGAGCTCGGCACCTGTCTCAATCGCTAGATCCGCTTCGATGATATCAACACCTTCCCCGATCAGATTTTGGTAAATCCGACGGTCGCCTTCGAGATACTTCCGGTCGTAGATGCGCGAGCTTCCCACCACGCACATTGCCCCCTTTTGATGGATCAGCTGATAAATTCCGCGGTTTTCGGGTCGTTCATGACCCACAAAGGCAATGATGTTTTCCCAGGGAACGCCCGTGCTGTCAAATTCCGCTGCCTTGGCGGCATGAGGAATCATCACCTCCATCATCAACTTGCTATTGAGCTCGAAACATCTTTTAGCGTCCTGGTAACTATAAACGATTAACATGGCATGGGATTCCGCATTCATCCTGGTAACCAGTCGGGCCCGCGCTTCCATGGGCACATCCTTTTGATCCAGTACCAGAACCGTTTTTCCCCTGGCCCACTGAAGGGCTTCTTCAAGTGAAGGGATTCGGTACGGCGTAAGATTGCCTTCGGTGTCTTTCAGCCTCAGTTTCTGCAATTCCTCCCAGGTATGATCGGCGACCTTTCCGGTGCCGTTGGTGGTACGGTCCAGCGTCGCATCATGCATCAGCACGATGACACTATCCCGGGTATAGCGGGGATCTACTTCCAGGATGGCCGGGGTATGCCTCAACGTGTTTTCAAAGGTTGCTATGCAATTTTCGGGAAAACCGGGCCGGGCTCCGCCCCGATGCGCGCTTACCAGAGGTACCCGGTCGGTCGTATATCGGAAAAAATCTTTCAGCTTGTCCGGAGAATCAATCCGGATCACGTGCAGACTGTCTGCGTAGGGAAAGAAGATGGCGGGAGAAGAGGCTTCCCGCATGATGCGGTTTGCTTTTTTAACCAGGTCGGGGTAGTCGGCGCTGAGGTCGTGTTTCTCGCCGGGATCGGTACTCAGGTCGTACAGGGCAAGCGTTTCGGTCTCCCCGACGGAAATTCCGGTTTTAACGGCTTTCCATTTACCCATGCGGACAGCCTGACTTTCCAGCCAGTTCCGGGGGCGTGTATTGTCTTCCCGATACCAGTTCCAATTGTATGCATAATATTCCCAATACAGGAACCCGTGCGTTTTTCCTTCCTTCCCAAACAGTTCGGGTAACAACGACAGGCCGTCGGTATGTTCGGGGAGAGGAAGGCCGGCCGCTTCACAAAGGGTGGGAAGCAGATCCCAGGCCGCGGCCACGCGGTCGCTGACCGTTCCCGGGGCAATCCGGCCCGGCCAGCTTGCAATAAGCGGCACCCGGATGCCGCCCTCGTAAAGATCCCGTTTTGCTCCACGGAACGGTCCGTTACTTTGAAAGAAGTCGGCAAAAGCCGGGTTTGCTCCGTTGTCACTGGTAAACAGGATCAAGGTATTTTCATCCTTCCCCATTTCTTTCAAGCGCCGGGTGATCCGGCCAATATCGCGGTCCAGACGGGTGATCATGGCCGCGTAATTCCTGAATTTCCGGGGCCAGCCCGTTTCCGTGTAGGGCGTGTCATCGGGTACGACGTGCTCTCCGTGCGGAATGGTAAAGGGCAGATACAGGAAAAAGGGCTGTTCTTTTTGTTCCCCGATATACGCCAGGGTCTTCTCGACAAAGAGGTCGTGGCTGTAACTTCCACGGCTGGTTCCCTGATTGCGTGGCAGCGGAACCTTTACTTCGTTCTCGTATAAATGCGGCGGGTAATAGTTATGCGCACTGATTTGGTCAAGATAACAAAAGGAATAATCGAATCCCTGCGTGTTGGGGCCCTGGCCGGGACTGCCAATGCCCCATTTGCCGATCACCGCCGTGCGATAACCGGCCTCGCGCAGGTACTCGGCAATGGTTTTTGTCGAATCGGGAATGGACAGGTCGCCTTCGGGATACCCGGTATCAAAGTTGCCTTTGATGAAGGTATGACCGGTATGCATCCCGGTCAGTAAACTTTCCCTTGACGGTGCACACACCGTGCTTCCAGAGTAAAAGGAGGTGAACCGCATGCCGGTGCCGGCCAAGGAGTCGAGGAATCGAGTCCGGATCAGCTGTTGTCCATAACATCCCAGATCACCATACCCTAAATCGTCGGCAACGATAAGAATGATGTTAGGCGGGCGGTCCCCGGCTCGTCCAAGCCCGGAGGGGTCCGCCTTGGCCGGGAAAAAGCCGATCAGAAAATACAGGACAAACCCTACAACTTTTATCGGTTTCAAATAGTTCATTTCAGAAACGGTCAGTAATTCGGATTTTGTTCAAGCTCGGGATTTTGATCTATGGCATCCTGCGGGATGGGCATCCGGTAATTTTTGGACGGATCAAACCGGATGGTGCTGCCACCGGCTTCAATACGCTCGTAAATCAGGGCACCGCCCGATTCGGTGATCTTCATGGCATGGAGCGGTTTATTGAATACCTCTTCTGCGATCCGCCAGCGCCAAAGATCGTATAACCGTTTCCCCTCAAAAGCCAGTTCGACTCTCCGTTCCCTTCGGATGCGCTCGCGCATGCCCTGCTGGTCCAGTCCCTCCGGCAGGGCCGGTAATCCCGCTCTTTCACGCACCTTGTTCATGGCCTGATATACACTGGCGTCGGGTCCCGCCACTTCATTTTGAGCTTCGGCATAGTTCAGCAATACTTCCGCGTATCGGAACACAATGCTGTTACTGCCTCCGGTCTGGTTATCCAGATTCTCTCTTCCGGGCACAACCGTCGGGTCCAGCATTTTTTTAATAAAATACCCCGTTCTGCCCTTGCCGCCGGACCCCGAGGGATCCAGCTCATTCCGGTTGTTCGGAATACCCAAACGCGTATAAATGGGGCCGCCGCGCCACTCGGAACCGTCGTAAATAATGCTTGCATAGAAGCGGCTGTCCCGGTTCTCATACGGTGCAGCCGGATCGTAAACCGTCGAACCCTCGTCGGCTGTTTTCCCATCCAGGTATTCATAGCAATCCACCAGATCCTGCGTGGGATTCACCGCGCCCCAGCCGAAGCCATCTGCTACCAGGGGGGCAGTCCAATAGGTATCCCGACTGTGGCCCTTGATGTAAGGCGCATACTGCACGTCAAAAATAACTTCCGGATTATTTTCGTTTTCGGGATAGAAAAGCGCTCCGTAATCGGGGAACAGCTCGTATACCCCCAGCTCCATGATGGTCCGGTGCGTAGCGGCGGCTTCGTCGAACAGACCGGCATAAAGTTCGGTTTCCCCTTTCAGGGCAAGGGCCGCTCCGCGTGTGGCCCGCCCCAGATCCTGCGGCGCCAGGGTCTCGGGCAAATCGGCAGCAGCCTGTTCACATTCGTCCCGGATGAATTCCACGCATGCCTCATAAGTAGCTCTTGGGAAGGCGATGTTTTCGTCTTCATTACGATTCAGCACCTCGGTAATCAGCGGAACGCCTCCGTACAGATCTACCAGGGATTTATAGAAATAAGCCCGCAGGAACCGCGCCTGTGCCAGCATGCTGGTCGTGGTTGCCTCGTCGAAGCCCGCTCCGGCCACCTTTTCCAAAAACAGGTTGCATTTTCGGATGTTCTCATACATCCGCTCCCAATGGGGGCCGAATATGGGGTTGGAAGGGCCGTAGGTGCCGTTGGCGAAAAGCTGGTAGGAAGGGATTCCGGCGATGTTCCCGCTGAGCGAATTATCCGTGTAATTATCCAGGGGATCATTCCCGATCTGCATGGGCACATTGGTCCACAGGTCGGGCCAGGGACCCGGGTTGAGGCTATTGTAGATGTCATTTAAAAACAGATTTGCATTATCCGGCGTGCGCCACACGTCGGCGTCGGTCAGCTGGTCACTTGGATTCACCTCAATGGCCCGCTCACAGGCTATAAAAAGAAAAACTGCCGGTAATATATAGACGATCTTCTGCATGATGCTGAATTTTTGAATGCATTAAAATCCGATGTTCAATCCAAACGAATAAACCTTCTGCTGGAAATAATACCTCGCCCGGTTATTGCTCAGTTCCGGATCCAGGAAATCCACCGCCGAGAAGGTGATCAGGTTCTGCCCTGAAACGTAAACCCGCAAAGATCCGATACCCGTGGCGCTCAAGGCCTTTTGTGGAATGGCATACCCTAACTCCAGTGATTTCAGGCGCAGGTAACTTCCGTCACGGACCCAAAAGGAGGAGGTCTGGGAATTGTTTGTCGTAGGGGAAGGGGTTACCCGGGGATAGCGCGCATCGGGGTTATCCGGACGCCAGTAATCGAGGTGCTCCTGGAAGGCCTTTGCCCCATTGAAAAACGGCAGGGCGGCTTCGTTCGCCAGATAAATGCTGCTGCTTCCCGCTCCTTGCCAGAGCATGTTCAGCCCGATTCCTTTCCAGGAGAGCTCGGTAACCAGCCCGTAAATGATCTGCGGGATCAGGGGCTTTCCGATCACCACTTCGTCCTCGGGCGTTATCCGCCCGTCGCCGTTCATGTCCGCGTATTTGATATCTCCGGGCCGAACGTCGCCGAATTGGGTTGCCCACCCTTCGATTTCCTCTTCCGACTGGAAATACCCGAGGGCCTTATAGCCAAAACGGGTTTCATACGCCCTGCCTGTCCGGCGCCGGTTCGGATTATTGAAGGTGGCCTCGTTTTCAAAGGTCTGAATCAGCTTATTTTTCGCATAGGTGAAGTTAAAGGCCGCGTTCAGGTGAATGCCGGATGGGAAGCGGTGACTGGTGCGCAGGGAAAGATCTATTCCGCGGTTTTCCATGATACCGGCATTGATCTGGGAAATACCGATTCCATATTCCAGGGGAACGGTTTCCGCCGGATACAACAGCATGTCGGATCGCTTCTCATAGAAAACATCGGCTTCCAATCCGAATTTTCCGTTCCAGAGCGATGCTTCCAACCCGATATCGGTTTTGCGCGCAGTTTCCCAGGTAATATGGGGGTTGGCCTCGGCCCGTTCAAATACACCCTGTACCTGATAGTATTGCGGCCCCCCGAAAACATAGCTGTTGGCGACTCCGTACGAACTCAGGTATTGGAAAGCGCTGCCTGCCAGGTTTCCCGATTTTCCGTACGAGCCTCGGATCTTCAGGTTGTCCAGCCAGGAATAGCGATCCTTTAGGAAAGGTTCCTCCGAAATACGCCAGCCGAGGGAAAGGGCGGGGAAAAAATCAAATCGTTTCCCAGGAGCAAAATAATAATGTCCGTCGTAGCGGCTGGAGAATTCAAACAGGTACTTACCGTCATAATCGTAAGCCACCCTGCTGACCAGGCCAATCTGTTTGCTTTCGGTGGAAATCCCTTCGTTATCGAAATCCACCTTATTGGAACTACCCAACGACAATTCGTCCAAATCTACCGCGAAATTCAGCCGGGAGGCGCCCAGCCTGTTCCAGTCGCCGTTGCGTTTTTCGATCACTCCGAGGACGTTTACCGCGTGTTTTCCGAATGTTTGCTGGTAGGTCAGGTATCCCTGCAGGGTAATGACCTGGTCCTGACTGAATTGTTCGGCAAGGGAGGGCGCCGTGACACCACCCTGAACCGGTTCAAATTCATCCTCGCTATCCAGTGCATAATAGGTATATGGGGTCTGCCAATGCTTGTTGAAGGAAAAAGCCTTGTCAAATGCAGCAACCCCCTTGATTGAAAGCCCTTCCAGAAACGGCAATTCCTGCTGGATACTAAGCTGCGAATAAAAGAGGTTCTCCTGTTGACGGTTGTATCCGCTGTGGTAAATCTGCGGAAGCAACTCGTGTCCGGGAAGCCCGTTGCTGTACTGCAATTGAGCCGGTAGCAGGGGCGGTTGCTTGGTGATTACCGTGTAAATACCCGTTCCTGAAGTGGAACCCGGATCCTTCTTTTGCTCAAATGTACCCTTGATATCCAACGAAATGGTTGTGGTGGGGGTCGCGTCCACGTCCACGTTGCTGGCCAGGTTATACCTCGAATAATTGATGGTGCTGACCCCTCCTTCCTGGTAAAGAAAGCCAAGGGAACTGAAGAAGCGGACCCGTTCAGACCCGCCCGTAAAGGAGAGATCGTGCCGGGTCATGGGGGCTTCGAAATTAATTACTTCCCGCACCCAATCGTGATCCGGAAAATGATCCGGGTCGGTTCCATCCCGGTATTTCTGCAGTTCCTCTTCACTGTAGGTAGGCGGTTGGCCTACGTTTTCATTTGCGGCATTCAGCAAGCGGGCAAAATCATAGGCATTGAGATAATCCGGAAAACGGGTGGGACGCTGAATGCCATACCACCCGTTGTAATTGACTGAAACTTGGCCGGCGGCACCCCGCTTGGTCGTAATAAGGATCACGCCGTTGGCCCCTGCCAGCCCATAGGGAGCAATGGCAGCGGCGTCTTTCAAAACGGTGACACTTTCAATTTCCGCCGGATTCAACTGGGTAATATCCCGCGGGATCCCGTCAACCACGGTAAGGGCAGCCGCGTTCCGCCCTTCGGCGATTGTTCCGATTCCCCGCACGCGGAGTGTTGTCGCGTCGCTTCCCGGCTCCCCGCTTTCTTGGAATGCCAAAATCCCGGGAATCCGGCCGGCGATGCTGTTATTGATATTGGCCACGGGCGAATGGGTCAGTTCTTCTCCATCAAGGGCCGAAATAGCCGAGGTCGTGGAGGATTTCCGTTGCGTCCCGTACCCCACCACAACCACTTCATCGAGTGATTCCAGGTCTGCTTCCAGGGCGACATCGACCTCGCGACGTCCATTCAGGGGAACCTCCTGCTCCCTGTAGCCTATAAAAGAGATCAGCAGGATTGCATCGGCCGGCACATTTTCAAGGCGGTAAAAACCATCCGGTCCGCTGGAGGTCCCGTTGGAGGTGCCTTGGACCAGTACGCTAACGCCGGGTAAGGGATCGCCGGAACCGGCATCGGTAATCCGGCCGGTAACGACCTGTTCCTGAAAGGAGAGCAAGCGTAGCGGATCCCCTGTTGATACTCCCCGCCTTCCGATATCCGGAATGGGAGTAAGCGAACCGTCGCGATCCCTTTCTTTCCGGATGATGTATTGCTTGCCGCCCACCTTCTCATAGACCAGGTGCAGCGGAGAAAGTAATTTCTTAAGCGAAGTGGCCAAATTTCCGTCCTGAAACGTATGCAGGACCCCGGTACTCACGGTCTTCGTCCGGATCAGTTCACTGTTATAATTGAACCGGACCCGGTAGCGTTTGCCCAGGGCATCGAGCACCTCGCTCAGGGACACGTGTGTTCCACTTTCCGTCTGATCCCCGGATCCCGGGAAATTCGCTGCCGAGATCAGGTCCTGCGCCGCGGTGCTGGCTGTTAAACAGGTATGAAAAGGAATTGCTAAAAGAACTCCGTAGATAACAAATTTACATTTCATGATTCGTTATTTATAGTGGCTCCGATTCGTCAGGGCGAATGCGGATTACACGTTCTGATTTTGAAATGGACAATCCGAAGGATTTTTCCAGCGTTTCCAGTAACATCTCCAGGTCATCCGCTGGACTGGATCCGGTGAACCGCAGGGCGGCCGGATCAATGGACTCGAAATGAACCTGGTAGCCGAACAGGTGCGCGATGGTCTGGGCAACTTCTTCCAACGGCGTTTCTTCAAAGATCAGGAGGTTCTGTTTCCAGGAAGAATACCTGACCGTATCTACCTGGCTTCTGGACAGGGATGCCTCCCGCGGTTTGTATTCCACCATTTCACCCGGTTTTATCAGCAACTCTTCCGGCAGCGCGTTCCCGTGCTGAAGTTTTACCCGGACGCTGCCTTTGTTCAGCACCACGCTGGTGCCTTCGGAACGATCCTTCACGTTGAACTCGGTTCCCAGCACTTCAACCGAAAATTTGTCGGAGGTATGCACAGTGAATTTTTTGGCGCTGTCATGGGCTACCCTGAAAAATGCTTCCCCATCCAGCCATACCTCCCGTATACCCGCTGAAAAGCGGACCTGAATGGACGAATTGGCGTTCAATGTCACGCGGGTGCCGTCTTTCAGCTCCAGGTGCTTGATTTCGGCATTGCCAGTATCAAATTTGTGCCGACCGCTGCGGTTGAGGGACTGATACAAAAGGGTGGATATCACGATTAGTAACACGGTGGCTGCCGCGGCGACGATCCGGCCGGCCGAGGTTCCGGGAAGACGTCGGATCACGCCCCGCTTTCCCCGCTCGGAACGAAGCGGAGGTTTTGCCGCCGCGATTTCTTCCTGCAGTTTTTGGAACACCCTTGTCGAAGCAGCGGGGTCCATTTTATCTAAATCTGGATACGCTTCACGGAATTCCTCCACGGTGGGGAGAATTGTTTCGTCATCGGCCTCCTGAAGGTATGCGATCAGCGTCTCTATTTCATCCGGCGAGCAACGGCCCGCCATGAAACGGGAAAACAACTCGTTGATATAGGAGGGTTCGTGCAACATGGGCTCTGCATTTTACCCTATCTACAATCAAAGCAGACCGAGGGACGATCCCCGGCTCCGATTTTTTTTTGAAAAGCCTGCTTTGCTGTCAAACGGAAAAAGGGGAATAACCCAGCACAATCAGCATGGGCATGGCCATGTCACCATGGGAGCGAAGGTATTCTTTGATCGTCTGGGTCGCTTTGACAATCTGGTCTTTGACGGTGTTGGGCGATATTCCCAGCTTCTCGGCTATTTCCTGGTGGGAAAGTCCTTCCTTTCTACTCATTCGGAAGATCAGCTGCCTGCGGGGAGGCAGGCAGGAAATGGCGTTTTCTTTGGCCAGCTGAAGCTCGGACAGGATGAGATGTTCATCCGCACCTGGTTCCCAGGCCGGATAGTTGTAAAAGATATGCGTTTTCAACCGCTCGTCGTAAACGGCTCTTTTGAGAATATTGAACACGTAATTCCGCGCGATCCGAAAGAGATATCCCTGAATGGGTCTGCCGGGATCCAATTTTTCGCGATTCAGCCACAGTCTGAGAAACGTTTCCTGGACGGCTTCCTCTGCCAGGTCCCGGCTCCGCGTAACCTTCAAGGCATAGGAATACAATACATCTTTATGCCGGTCAAAAAGATGGCTGAAGGCTTTCGCGTCTCCGTTCCTGATCGCTATGGTTAACTTGTTTTCCTGGGGATCCATCACCTTCGGTTTGATGCAAAAATCATCATCCGGGATGAGCACACTGTTAAACCAGTATTAAATAAAATTAGAGCAATTTTTTGAAAATTTCAATTCCAGGACGGAACTGTGAAAAACAGAAGGCGGCTCCTTTCGGGATACCGCCTTCGGTCGATCAAAGGAAAATGTTCCGTTTGATACGATTGGGGATGAGTTGTGTGATTACTCGTAACCCGGGTTTTGCACCAGGGCACTGTTTCGGTTTACTTCATCCCGGCTGAAGGGACGGAAGTACATTTTGTCCACCCAAGTACGATTCTCAAAGTCGGTATTGATTACCGGGGTATAGGTGTATTCATACACCGTTTTGTCATGACGGTAGGGCTGTGACATTTGCTGTCCCGGCTTGAACTTGCCGGAAATGGTAATGTAGGTCATGTCCCGGCCCAGGGTTTCCTCAGCGATCATCCACCGCCGGGTGTCGTGGTAACGTTGCTCTTCGAATGCCATTTCGATCCGGCGTTCCTGACGATAGCGCTCGCGCAGATCGGCCTGGCTTGTTTCCGTGACCGCAGGCATGCCGGCCCGGAATCGGATCCGGTTCAACCAGAGCGTGGCTTCGCTCAATTGGTTCAGTTCAATGCAGGCTTCCACGTAATTGAATACGGCCTCGGTATAGCGGAAGAATGGCCAGGGGATGACCTGGCGGTCGCTCGCGTCAATAATCGCCGGATCGGGATCGATGAACTTCCGCATGTAATAACCCGTACGGGTCCCGTTCCAGTCCTCGATCGAGCTGAAACGGGTGTCCAGTCCCCAGTGGGTAGTCTTTCCGTTCGGACCGATGATGTCGTAGCTTCCGGTCTGGATCTGGTTGGCGGGATCCACGTTCCCCGATACCAAATCGCGGGGTTTCCAGGGCGCGCCGTCGTAGAGAATGCTGGCGTAGAACCGCGGGTCCCGGCCTTCGTAAGGGTTGGCCTTATGCGTGGGGTTGGACCAGCTGAAGGGTGTCCCGTCGGCCATTTCATAATCGTCAACCAGCAGGCCAAGCGGTGTATTTCCAGCCCAGTTATGGTATCCGTTCGGACCGTTGCTCCTGCCCAGACGGGCGCCCCATTCATCGCCTTTCTCCGGTGAGAAATGACGGGCGAACAGCAACTCAACCGCTGCCGCGGGATCGGCGTTCTCGGCCGCGCTTTCCCCGCCCATGGCAATGGAGAAATAATTATTCTGCCCTTCCTCCGGCGTGGCGGGACTGCTCAGATCGAGTTTGTATCCGCCTCCGGCAGCGTCCATCACCGCCTTGGCGGCATCGCGCGCAGCGGTCCACCGGGCTGTCCGGTCACCGCCCGTATAGCCGAGAAACTCCGGGTTCCCGTACTGTGCAATCAAAGACGATTTACTGCTGGCCACCGGAATATGGTGCAGGTCGCTGGCAGCGTATAACAGGATACGTGATTTCAGCGCAAGCGCTGCCAGGGCGGTAGCTCTGCCTTTGGCCATGCTGCGGCCTTCCAGCTGCAAGGCCGCGCTATCGCAGTCATCCACGATGAAGTCCACGCATTCTTCGAAGGTGTTCCTTGCCGCGGAATAGTCTTCGTCCAGGGAATACACTTTCGTGATCAGCGGAATGCTTCCGTAGTAACGAAGGAGCTGGTGATAGAAATAGCCACGCAGGAAATAAGCTTCTCCCAGCAAGCGGGCTTTCAGTTCTTCATCCGCGATCTCGTTGCGGTCCGGAGCGCTCAGGTTTTCAATCACGATATTGCAGGCCCGGATTCGGTTGTACATATTGTTCCAATCGTAGGTCTCATCCACCCAGCCTAGGTTGCTTGGGCTTAGGTCGCCTTGATTGACCACATTGATATTCCTTCCGGCGTGGGTGAAAACCGTCTCGTCAGAAAGGGAAGAAAGCATTTGTTCGAAAAAGCCCCCTTGGCCCAAACCATTGTAGATCTCGGTCACAAAGGCCTCAGCGGCGGGTCCGTCCTTCCACACCAAATCCCCGGATATCTGGTCAAGGGGCTCCCGGTCCAGGAAGTCCGTGCTGCAGGAAGCCAACAGCCCGGCGGCTCCCACGACAAACAGCATATATTTTATTGAACGATTCATTTTTTTCATGATTAGGGGTTAAAACGATACGTTTATGCCTGCATTGATGATCCGCGCCTGCGGATAATATTGACCGCTGCTGTTGGTGGATTCGGGATCCCAGACTTTGATTTCATCCCAGGTAGCCAGGTTCAAACCACTGAGATAAATCCGCAGGTTGCTGATACTCCAGCGATCGGTCAGGTTTGCAGGCAGGGTGTATCCGATCTCCACGTTTTTCAGGCGCAGGTAATCGTTTTTCCGGGCCCAGTAGGTATTTTCTCCGGCGATTGAGAAATTGGTGTAATACGTATTTCCCCGGTTGGCCAGGCGCGGGTCCACGCTGCTGGGGTTATCGATGGTCCACCGGTGATCATAAGACCACTTCAGGTAGTTGCCAATGTCTCCCGATTCGGTAAGGCCCACAAACTGCAGGGCCCCGGTGGCTCCCTGGAACAACACGGACAGGTCGAAATTGCGGTATTGCAGGTTGATGTTCAGCCCGCCGGTAAAGGTGGGCACATTGGTCTGATCCATCCGGACCATATCGTCCCCGTCTATTTTTCCATCGTTGTTCACGTCCTTGAACTTCATGTCGCCCGGGCGGAGTGTTCCCGAGATGGCGCTGTAATCAATCGTGTTGGCATCAATATCGGCCTGATCGCGGAATACCCCATCGTACTGGTATAACAGGAACGCGTTGATGGGACGTCCCGTGGTCCGCTGCCACTCGGGGGCACCCGGCGTTTCGTCCCAGAACTCGATCTTGCTTTTGGCATACCCTCCATTCACACTGACATTGTAATAGAAATCGCCTTTTTGATCGCCGTAACCCAGCTGGAACTCCCACCCACGGTTGTTCACTTCACCCAGGTTCACCGGCGGCAGCTTATCCACGATGCCGCTGCTGCCCGGGATGGATCCGCCTCGGGTGATCAGGATCTCGGTCCGGTTGTTATTGAAGTATTCAAACTCCAGATTCAGCTTGTAGTCCAGGAAAGAGGCTTCCAGACCGAGGTTCATGTTATTGGCTACTTCCCAACCGAAATTCAAATTGGCAACGTTACTTTCCGACAGGGACTGGGTAACCTGATCGGCAATGATGTAACTTCCATAGCCCATGCTGGCAAGGTATTGATATTCAGCCAGCGTACTGCTTCCGGGCAGGTAGGCTTCGGCCCCCATCTGTCCCCAGGAACCTCTGATTTTCAGGTTATCCACGAAGGTGATATTGTCTTTCCAGAACGGCTCTTCCGAAATTCTCCAGCCCAAGGTAATGCCCGGGAAAAAGCCGAATCGCTGATCGGGAGGAAAGATGTAGGAACCATCCACCCGCCAGAGGAATTCGGCCAGGTATTTTTCCTTGTAGTTGTAGCCCACCCGTCCAAAGTAGCTCAGGCGCGCCCGCTGGAATAGACCATATGGATCCCCGTTGTCCACGCCGATATTTTGTTCGCTATTGCCGCCCACCGACAGTTGATCGATCAGACTGGAAATAAAATACCGGCGGAAAGCCCAGAAATTATCGTGATCCACTTCTTCCCGCTGCACACCGGCCAAAAGATTGAATGTATGATCGCCGATTACCCGGTCGTAAGTCACCATTCCGGTCAGGTTCACGGCCAGTTCGCTCGCGGCCCACTCCCGTAGCCTCGGGTCGGTGAATGGGGAACGGACTTCGCCTCGAAGGGCCGGGCTTACGCCATCGTCTTCAAAGGTGTTTCCGTCCCAGTAATAAAGTGTCCAGGGCTTTTCCCAACGCTTCCTCCGTCCGGAGAACTTATCGATGGCTGCCTGACCGGTAATTTTTAAGCCGTCCACCCCCGGAATGGTAATGTCAACCTGTCCGTTGGTCTGGAAGTAATCCCTTTTGTCGCGATCGTATCCGGTGAGATCGGTCGTGATCACGTAGGGGTTCTGTCCGTATTCAATGTCCGGCCCCGGGAGACCGTTTGGCCAGACTTCGATCTCAGTAGGCTTGCCGCGCATGATCATCCGGAAAATGTCGCCGGCCCCCAGGGTGGGGAAGTGACGGTATTCCTCCCGCGCATTGACGCCGATCCGGGCGCTGATGAAATCGGTGATCTTCGCATCGAGATTCAAACGCAGGTCGTATTGTTTATACCCGGTGGCCGATTCCCGGTAATACCCGTCCTGGTTCTGATAGCCCAGGGACGCCAGGTATTTGACATTATCGGTTCCGCCGCTGATCTGCAGGTTGTGCTGCTGCTGGGGCGCCCAATCCCTTAACGTGGTACCAAACCAATCTGTATTGGGATAACGCAGGGGATCGGATCCGTCCCGGAATTTCTGCAGTTCGTCCGGTGAATAAATCGCACCCAGCTCGCCGCCGTCGTTCCGTTGATAAACCTCACCCGCATTAAAGGCGGTCCATGCCGCCTGCCATTCCTCCGAAGGAAGGTTGTCGAAGATCTGAAGTTCGTTGCGGATGGTTGCATATTCAGGGGCATTGGACATTTTCGGCACCCGGGTTGGTTGTTGCAGGCCGTAGCTGAAATCGTAACTGAGCTGCGGCTTTCCGCTTTGTCCCCGTTTGGTAGTAACCAGGATGACCCCATTGGCTGCCCGGGAACCGTAAATCGCCGCCGAGGCATCTTTAAGAATGGAAATATTCTCCACATCGGCCGGATTGATCCGGGCTAGTCCGCCGGCCCGGTTGGGAACCCCGTCGATAACCACCAGGGCATCGCTGTTTCCCAGGGAGTTCACTCCGCGGATCCGGATGGTGGAATTGTCATATCCCGGTTCCCCCGATGATTGCATGGCGGTTACGCCAGGAAGCCGCCCTACCAGGGTATTGGTCAGGTTCACCGTGGGCGACTTGGTTAAATCCTCTCCTTCCACGGTCGCGACCGCGCCGGAAACAACCGCTTTTTTCTGGGTGCCGTAACCCACCACAACCACCTCGTCCAGTTGCTGCGCGTCCTGCTGCAATGTGATGCTCATCGCCCCACCCATGCTTACCGGTACTTCCTGCGTGGCAAACCCCACCATACTGAATACCAGGACATCGTTTTCGTTGGCCTGGATCGTGAACGCGCCGTTTTCATCGGTTGAGGTACCCACGGTAGTGCCTTTGACCAGCACGGTGACGCCCGGCAGGGGAATCCCCGCGGTGTCGGACACGGTTCCGCTCACGGACTCCTGCCACTTTTCGGCCTTGTAGTTTTCATCCATGCTGGAGGAAACGTATGCAAGGCGGGTACCCACGCCCGTCAGGCGCGGACGGCTCCAGTTGATGGCGTATTGGCCCTCGGATATTTTCTTGACACTGAACCGGTAGTCCCGAAGCCGTTCCAACAGGTAACGCTCCGCTTCGTCCCGGTTCGTGAATCGTTTCCCTTCATCGGCCGCAATTTCCATCCGTAAAAGCTGAGACTTGCATACGAATTTCATCGCGTACTGATCCTCAAAAGAAGCCAGGAATTTTCGCAACGACATCCGCTGTTCCCGGCTCGTCTCCTTTTCCGTCGCCGACGCCACGGAGGAAAACACGTACTCCTGCGCCACCAATACGGAGCTCAGCAACGTGCATCCTGCCGCGAAGCAGACACTTAACAGCGTCCTGGCAATACCACCTTTTTTTCTCATTGTAATTTTTGCTTAGGTTCAAAAATCAGTTGATTTCCTTCTTTTCTGATTGTTATATTTAATGCAAAGGATAGTGCGTTTACAAATGTCTGGAGGTTATCCGCCTCCAGCACACCCGAGAGATTGCTATCGCTTATTTTTTCGTCTGCAATGACCACTTCCAACCCGTAGTTATCACGGATGATCTGAACCAGTTCGCTGACCGGGGTCTGATCAAAAGTGTAACGCAGGTTCTTCCAGCTGGTATATCGCTCGGGGTTGACCTTGTTTTTGGTCAATTGATGTTCCTTCCTGTTGAATTCAATGTGCTCGCCCGGGGCCAACGTGACCGATCGCCCTTCGTCCATGCTCACCTGCACTTTTCCACTCTGGAGGGTAACGCTGCTGTTTGAATTGCGGTCTTTTACATTAAACGCAGTTCCCAGCACTTCCACGGCCATGCCCCGGGTATGGACCCGGAAATTTTGGTAATGACCCGAGCGGTCCGTTTCCTTTTCCACCTGAAAAAAGGCTTCTCCCTCCAGCCATACTTCCCTGTTGAAGCCACCCAGTATACTTTTATGATACCTAAGACTCGAGTTCGCGTTCAGGTATATGATGGAGTTGTCAGGTAGTTTAATCTGTTTCATCTGCCCATAGCTCGTCCCGACCACCACCGGTCTTTTTTTAAAAAGCATCCAGGAGGTGCTTCCTGCAAGACCCAGTATGGCCACCGACGCGGCGATCCGGATCAGCCACTTTCTGCCCTGCCCAAGCCGTCGCATCTTTGTTCCGTCACCTTTCTCGCCGTCTTCAGCTGCATGGACCATTCCTTCCATAACGACCGCCTCCTTTGCAAGGGCCCGTTCCCTGAACCGCTCTAAGGCAGCCTGTTCCTGTTCCCTCGCTGGCAAGTGCGTCTTAATCTGCATACTCCGGATAAAACTCCTTGCCGCAGCGATGGCCTCGTGTTTTTCGGGATAATCCCGGAGCACCTGCTGCCATAAAGCATCATCCCTGCCCTCCATCACCCAACGGTGAAAGCGCTCATCAAGAATAAAATCGTCCACAGTATACTGATCGTAGAACTTCCCTGTTTCCATATATCGTCTTTACGGTACGTTGTATAAGGAAGAGTACGAAGCAGCGGAAATTACCCCATCGCGGGAGCAAAAAATTTTCAAAAAAAAGGAGGTGCCTGCGCCGGGTAAGAAACTAACGGTTCCCCGAAGGGGGCGGGGAGCAAAGAACGAGCGCAATCAGCATGCATTGTTCGCTCTCAAGTTCCCTGCGGAGCAATTGAATTGCCCGGGCTGCCAGTTTGTAGACAGCCTTGGCAGAAATGTCCATGATTTCGGCTATTTCCTGGTAACTCAGTTGCTGGTAATACTTCAGGAAGATGAATTCGCGTTGCCTCGAGGTCAGGGTGGCAAGCGCATGGGAGATTTTACGGCGATTTTCATTCCGACGCTCATTCCGGATCATAAGCTGGTCGGGAGATAATTCAATATGGAAGTCGTATTCATCGGAAAGGGACTCCAGCTGTTTTCCCCGGTCCAATTTGATCTTCCGGAGCAGGTTGTTCCGGAACGCGGTAAAAAGATAACTGTCCGGAGAGCGGACCTCCAAACTGCCTTGTTGCCACAGGGTTAAAAAAATATCCTGGATAACATCTTCGATCAGTCCTTCATCCGGGCTGAATTTCCGCCCGTAATTAAATAGTTTGCGGAACCAGACCGCGTACAACTCCTCCCAGGCCATGGTGTTTCCGCCCTCCCGATGGATTCCCTGAAAAGTATTGCCTGAAGCAGTAGGCATGACAATGGTTTTGGTGCTTGATCGCTATCTGTACGCTATCAGTAAACGTAAAGTTAAATAAAAAAATAATTGTAAATCAAACATGATTAAAAATTGTGCCCGGATTGTGCAGCGCGACCCACCAGAGGAATTATTTTTTTTCACCAAACTTTAGGGATGCCGCTCCTTCGAGTGACTACTAAATAAAGGGGAACGCGATTACGATGCAGGAACAGGATCATCTCGAGGAAATATTGCGGCGTTATCTTCAGGGGGAATGTACCCCGGAGGAAGAAGCGCTGGTGAGGAGCTGGTACCGTTCACTTGGCAGCGAGCGGGAGCCCTTATCGCTTAGCAGCCGGGAAACGT
>Ga0079224_100002214_pt1 | contig 23340 bp, 19 predicted proteins | sample Stecom2015_FD_80414 | JGI IMG/M metagenome (GOLD analysis project Ga0079224, IMG submission 80414) | Agricultural soil microbial communities from Utah to study Nitrogen management - Steer compost 2015 | ecosystem: Environmental > Terrestrial > Soil > Agricultural land | place: USA: Utah... | reverse complement strand
TTCTTTTCTGTCAATATACGTTGCATTTCCTCTAACATAACTGGAAAGCCGGGATAAGTCATGCCGTGACCATAGCCTTGAAACTCCATCAATTTGGTATCAGGATGCCCCACAATATCCATCATGCGCTTAAGGTAAGCATTTTCCTCATATCTTCCCAACATTTCCTTTTCTCTATCTCCGGTCAACAAAACCAACGGAGGTGCGTCTTTACGCACCCAATACAGAGGGGCTAATGCATCTATCGTAGGTTGCTTTTCATCAATCCCCAATTCCTTGCGTGCCGTAAAATGGGTAATGGCTTGCCCACTAAAAGAAATAACCCCTGTTAAATCATTCGCATTCATCCCATGAGGTTCCAAGTAACTTGGGTTTAGTGCCAACATAGTCACCAGATAACCACCAGCTGAATGTCCGGACAAGAAAAATTTGTTTTTGTCACCATTATATTTATTAACTTGATTATAAATAAATGACACCGCTTTAGCTGCATCGTGGATAATCTCTTCTACTTTAACCTTTGGCGAAAAACGGTAACCCACCCCAACAACAACTAAACCTTTATCTTTCAAATAAGATGGAATCTCCTTCTGCCCTCCTGTCAATCCACCTCCATGAAACCACACGACCACCGGTCTTCCTTCTGCTTTCTCTTTACCATCTACAGGATAATAAATATCCAACAGGCATTGTGTCCGCTGATAATCATCCTGCCCAGCATCATAATACGGAACGTTCTCTACGAACTGATAATTGTATTTATCTTGAGCAAACGCTTGAAAAGTGAAACAGCTAATCAATAGACTAAGCAGGTAGAAGGTTTTAAATTTCATCATGTGTGTTTTATATAGTGAATACCAACTTTCTCAGTTAATACTAAAACACTAAAGATACACAACCTTACCAAAAAAAGCAACGCCCGATCGCGGGGAGCGTCGGGCGTTTACCAAACCAATTATTAACCTAAATTATGAAATTATGAATTCTCTTTTACAACTATAGAACGTCGTTATATTTCCTTTATTGTGTAAGATTTTATTTTTTTTAAAATAATGTGATAACAGTAAAAAGAATGAGAAAAAAATGGCCATCAATGCTTATACGTATCCACGCCTATTACATTCGTTACCTTTTTGCTGAGGCTTGTAATATCTGATTTCAGACCAACCATCAACGTTAAGAACTGCACAGCATTTCCCTCTATCTTTCTAAAATTATGCATATATCCTATTTCCGCTCCCAAAAAGAAACCTGGAAACTTATAATCTGCTCCTAATCCTATTTTTGCTGCAGGAGTTAACGATTTCTTATTTTCCATTTTTATAGTCTCGTTTACTAGGTTTCCCCTTGGCTCAGTTACCAGACCGAAAGCTGGGCCTGCATAAACAAAAGTATTCAATCGTTTCATTTGTTTTCTGCGACCTGCCGCCAAACTCAGCATATAAAAACTGACGCGCCCATTTTCAATCATCTGGCTGTATTTTGGATCCTTGATCTGCTGGTCGTAACCAAAAGTAAGTAGATATAAGGTCGGCAATAAGAAATAATCTGAATTTTTCAGAGCAATATCCAACCCCATGCTTCCTGCAAACAATTTCGTGGATAAGGCTTCTTTGGACTTACCTATGGGAAACGAAAGCCCTGTCCCCCCCATATAATATACCTTGCGGTAGTGAATGGTGTCGGCATCTGTCTGTGCATAGCCTCCATAGGTTAACAACAACAAAAGTAACAAAAGTAGGTTTTTCATCTGTTCATACTCTTTCCCTACAACAACTCTTACCAAGAAATGTTTGCCTTAAATGGCTACAAGAAAGATTTACTTTGCGGCCCTTGATTAAACAATAAGTCTACGACACTTAAATCAGGTAAGAAGCCATGCTTTTCCTCAAATACTTGATAATAGGATTTCGGATTTGCGAACAATGATTCCTTTTTCGGATGGATAATACTACGAAAATCTTGTCCATCTACCCGATTGTACGATTCTGTATAGGAGATAGAGCGCTGTATCTTCAAACATTTTAAAATAAGCTTCAATTGTTCCACATTAAAATCCAGAAGAAAATCAAACTGCTTTTCATAAAAGACAGAAAAATCATCTTCGTAATACTCAAAATAAGGCGAACTTCTGTATGCGGTCTGCAAGCTCAACCAATGCAGACGCTGCCAGTTAAACTCATAATTGATACGGATATCTTTCATTGCTACACGTTCTTTTCTACCATGTTCAATAGGTACAATCATATCCAGCACACCGTTTGCCGTTGCTATCTTTGCACGTGTACGGTATGTTTGCTTGGGATAATGTTCAAACTTTTCGATACATATCGGTAGCTCATGTTGCTGAATAACATGAAAGTACGACACAGGAGGCAAATAAAATGCAGGTAAAAGCAATGATGATTCCATGTATTTTGATTATTTTGCAGACAAAAGTAACTTAAATTAAGGATATTTGTAAAGCAATCGAGGAAATAGCCCGAATACATGAAGCAAAAGTTAACAGCAAGCATACTTTATATTTTTTCATTATTACCTTTTTGGCTGTTGTATAGACTGTCAGATGCTTTGTATATTCTCCTTTTTTATATTACGAAATATAGAAAACGTGTCGTGTTTGAAAACCTACGCAATTCATTTCCCGAAAAATCGGAACAAGAAATCGTTACGATTGCAAAAAAATTCTATCGCTTTCTTCCCGACTTGTTTGTAGAAGCGATCAAGATGCGTACCATACGCCCGGAAGAAGTCATCAAACGTATTGAATTACTGAATCCCGAAGAAGTATATCGCCATTTTGAGGCAGGCAAGGGAGTGATTGGCGTAACGGCCCATTACGGAAACTGGGAACTGGGCATACATCGCCTATCACTCATGACCGACCACCCTCGATTAGTAATATACAAACCACTGAACAACAAAAGTTTTAACACTGTTTATAATGATCTGCGGTGTCGATTTGGTGCAACGATGGTTCCTATGAAGCAGATTCTACGCCATATCGTCCGCTTGCGGAACACGCCACATATCAGTATGTTTGTAGCCGACCAGACACCGACCTACCAGGACTCCGACTACTTTATGGAGTTTCTCCATCAAGATACATTAGTCTATACCGGAACGGAACGCATAGCGCGTCTGACCAAAAATCCTGTCGTATACTGTCACATCGGACGAAAGAAAAAACGTGGACATTATTATTGTAAATTTACTACATTAGTGGAAAATCCTGACGATTTTGCCGAACATGAGATTACCCATCTTCATAACCAGTTTACGGAGCAAATGATAAGAAACCAACCCGAGTTCTGGTTATGGTCGCATAGACGTTGGAAAAGAAAACGTAGAAAATGAAGCATTACCCAAAAGTAGCAATCGTCATCCTCAACTGGAACGGTAGATTTTTCTTAGAAAAATTCTTACCATCAGTCTACAACAGCACCTATCCAAATGTTGAGTTTATCATCGGTGATAATGGCTCTACAGATGATTCTGTTGCTTTTATAGCGGAAAACTACCCTTCTATTAAGGTCTTGACAAACAAGACAAATCTGGGTTTTGCTGGCGGGTATAATGCCATACTCGAACGTGTAAACGCTGATTATTATATCTTGCTCAATTCTGATGTAGAAGTCACGGCAAACTGGATAGAGCCCGTTATTGATTATATGGAAACCGAAGCTAATATAGCGGCAGCACAGCCCACTATTATGGCTTATCATGAAAAGAGCAAGTTTGAACATGCTGGAGCCGCAGGTGGTTTTATGGACAAATACGGTTACCCTTTTTGCAGGGGGCGTCTTTTTGACAAGGTAGAAGATAACCAAGGGCAATACGATAACAATACGGAAGTCTTTTGGGCTACCGGAGCTGCGCTTTTCATACGTGCAGAAGCCTGGAGAATCGTTGGGGGATTTGACGCAGATTTTTTTGCCCATATGGAAGAGATTGACCTTTGCTGGCGGTTAAAACGTATGGGCTACCGCATCGGTTGCTGTACCGATTCAATCGTATACCACGTTGGCGGAGGCACGTTAAATACCAGCAATCCGAAGAAAACCTACCTCAATTTCCGCAACAATCTTCTCATGTTGCAAAAGAACTTACCATTGCTTTCAGCTTATTGGATTATATTCATACGTCTGTGGATGGATTTATTAGCACTTATCAAATTCCTCATTGATGGCAAAGTCAAAGATGCCTGGGCTGTTAGTCGGGCGCATCAATATTTCTTCCTGAACATTTTTAAAACAGCAAAAAAACGCCAAAAGGTGACCATAGAAGAAAACCGGTGCGGACTTTATAAAAAATCCATTGTAAAAGCATTTTTCATGAATAAAATACAAAAATTTTCACAGTTAAAAGCTGAAAATTTCTATTAAAACCAATTATTCCGAAGAGCAATTTTTACAACTTCTGAATTTCGCTTCCAAAGTTTGCATAGTCTACCAAAATATTAGTTTTTATTTAGCTAAGGGCTATTTATTTTGTAATTTCGCTCACTATGTCAACAGCAATTCAAGAGAAAATTGAGGCTTTAACCCGAGAATTGAACGAATATAATTACCAATATTATGTTTTGGCCAATTCGCTAATTTCGGATTATGACTTCGACCAGAAACTCAAAGAATTAGAAGCATTAGAAGCACAATATCCTGCGTATAGAGACCCCAACTCTCCTACCCAGAAAGTAGGTGGAGATATTACACAAAAGTTCACCACGGTAAAACACCGTTGGCCCATGATGTCCTTGGGGAACACCTATAATGAACAGGAATTACGAGACTTTGATGAGCGCGTGAGAAAAGTGGTGGGCGATCAGGTTGAATATGTATGTGAGCTGAAATTTGATGGGCTTTCCATTTCCATTACGTATGAAAACGGCCTATTAAAACAAGCTGTGACACGCGGAGATGGTACGCAAGGTGATGAGGTAACGAACAATGTAAGAACCATTCGCAGTGTCCCCCATCGTTTAAAACAAGGACAATATCCCGATGTATTTGAAATACGTGGTGAAATTTTCATGCACCGGAAAGCATTCGAACGCTTAAACCAACAACGGGAAGAGAACGGCGAGCAGGTGTATGCCAATCCACGCAATTTTGCCTCCGGCACCATTAAACTGCAAGACCCCAAAGAAGTCGCTAAGCGTCCACTGGATTGCTTTCTATATTTTCTGTACGCCGATAATAGGAATAAACTTTTTGAAAGCCATTGGGACAGCCTTCAAGCAGTCAAAAACTGGGGTTTTCAAGTATGTGAGCACACCAAGCTCTGCCAAAGCATGGACGAGGTATGGAATTTCATCAACTATTGGGATGAGGCACGTCATAAACTTTCTTATGAAATAGACGGTATCGTTATCAAAGTCAATGACTATGCTCAACAGGAAGAACTTGGTTTTACCGCCAAGTCGCCACGTTGGGCAATCTCCTATAAATTCAAGGCCGAACGTGCGGAAACGGTACTAAAAAAGATAACTTATCAGGTTGGGCGCACTGGTGCGGTAACACCGGTAGCAAATCTTGAACCTGTTCTACTGGCAGGCACGACAGTAAAAAGAGCATCTCTGCATAATGCCAACGAGATTGCGCGCTTGGACCTACATGAAGGTGACACGGTATATGTGGAAAAAGGCGGCGAGATTATTCCCAAAATTGTGGGGATCAACACCGAAAAAAGAGTGCAAGGCAGCTCTCCTATTTCCTACCCCACAACCTGCCCTGAATGTGGAGAAATTCTCATCCGTCAAGAAGGCGAAGCAGTACATTACTGTCCAAATGAGGATGGTTGCAAACCACAGATTGTAGGTAAACTACAGCATTTCATCGGTCGCAAGATGATGGATATCCAGGGTATGGGCGATGAGACTATTGTTACATTCTATAAATTGGGGCTCCTTAGAAAGATTTCGGATATATACACTTTAAAGGAACATATAGAAGAATTAAAACAATTAGAGCGTTTTGGAGAAAAGTCTATTGACAATATGCTGAAGGGTATTGAACAATCGAAAGCCAAACCTTTCGAAAAGGTACTATTCGGATTGGGTATACGCCACGTGGGCGAGACTATTGCGAAAAAACTTGCCCAACATTTCAAAAACATCGATAACTTGACTACAGCAAATATAGAAGAGATTGCTGCTGTACAGGATATCGGAGGGCGTATAGCAGAAAGTGTATTCGATTACCTACACAACAACGAACATATTGTTGAAATAGAAAAACTAAAGACTGCAGGGCTAAACTTCGCTATCGAAGAAATAGAGGTTGTGATGGCTGGTGACAGCTTAAATGGCAAAACATTTTTGATTTCGGGCGTATTTGCAGATTTCTCCCGTGAAGAGTTGGCACAGCTTATTGAATCGCACGGCGGTAAGATGGTATCTTCCATTTCGACCAAACTAAATTATCTGGTAGCAGGCGATAAAATGGGTCCCTCCAAATTGACAAAAGCGGAAAAGCTCAACATTCCCATCATTTCTGATCAGGAACTGTTACAGCTTATCCAATAAATATTAAAATAAAGCTTAAAGCAATAGGCTGTAGGCAATAAGCTTTAACAGATACTTAAGGTTTACAGCTTAAAGACGTAGACTTTAAAATAAAAACCTATAAGGTTTGGTTATATATCCATGAGAAAAATGGGGTATCACGAAAATCTCCGTATCAGGAAAAACCTTATAGGTTTAAATAGAAAACTTTAAAATAAAGTGATGGTGATTATGACAGTGAAGAAAGTGATGAATGATATTGCTTCCATAACTTCGTTCACTTTCATAACTTTAAAATAAATAGACTATAATTAATAATAAACATATACAATGAACGAGCTTCATGGAGCAGGAGTAGCTTTAATCACTCCTTTTAACGCGGACGGAACAGTAGATTGGGATTCATTAGCCAGACTAATTGCATTCCAAATCGAAGAGAAAATGGATTACTTGGTTGTGCTTGGAACAACAGGAGAAACAGCCACGTTGAATGCAGAGGAGCGAAAGCGTATCTGGGAGTTCACGGCAGAGCAGGTAAATGGACGTGTCCCTTTAGTCGCGGGAATTGGCGGTAATAACACCCTAGAAATTGTACATCAGGTGCAAGCATTTGATACCGCGGGTTACTGTGCTATACTTTCTGTATCGCCTTATTATAACAAGCCTACACAGGAAGGAATCTATCAGCATTACAAGGCTGTTGCAGAAGCTTCAACACTGCCCATCATCTTATACAATGTACCGGGAAGAACCGGAAGTAATATCAATGCTTCTACAACGATACGCCTGGCGAAAGATTTTGCCAATGTTGTAGCCATTAAAGAGGCTTCAGGCAATTTTGCTCAATTCAGCGAAATTATGCGCGACAAACCGGAAGGTTTTCTATTGATCTCTGGTGATGACCCGGTTACTCTGCCGATGATGGCCTTGGGTGCTGCCGGGATCATTTCGGTCGTGGGTAATGCTTATCCGAATGAGGTTGCATCATTAAGCCGCCTATGTGCAGAGGGAAATTATCACGAAGCAAGAACATTCCATAACGCATTATTGAGAATAACAGAACTCTGTTTTGTAGAAGGCAATCCTTGTGGCGTAAAGTATATCCTACAGCAACAAGGCATCATTACAACCGATGCCGTACGTTTACCATTAGTTCCAATAGGTACAAACACACAGGGGGCAATCAAAAACGAAATGGCCAAATTGGCTTAACCGACAATCAACGATATAAAAACTGTCCTAAAAGAAAATCTCCGATATAGAATCGGGGATTTTTTTTATTCGTTTAAGTTTCTGTGGCCTCTTCTTCACTAAAATCAAGTTCACTAAAATCAAGGCGAATGCGTCTGCATTTCTTCGGGTATGCTACCACCCTTCTCCCTACCATGTTCGACTCGGGTTCGACAGCTCTTCGACTGCGCTTCGACAATTCTTCGAGTCGTAGTCGAAGGATTGTCGAAGCGCAGCCGAAGAAAACCCGAAGCTGTCCCGAAGCTGTCTCGAACGTGTCCCGAAGCACAGCCGAACAATACTCGAACAACTCTCGAACAGAAGTCGAAGAAATCAACGACCGATGATTCAAAGTACGGAGGGAAGAGCAATAAACTCCCTTACTATCCTTAATGTTCAACGAAGCGGTCACTAAGGATTTTATAGTAACAAGGTAGCCTAAGACAAGCCACTCTCCCAAGTTGGAGAGGGAGAAGAAACACGCCTTATGTTTTCACCGAACATGGCATCCTTATGCTGTCCAGCGTACTCAACAGCAAACGGGCCATTCAAGCCAAAATTCGTATCATGCGGATATTCAACCAACTTCGAACCGCAATAATGAGCGAGACAGATACCCGTCTTGAAATCGAAAAGATAAAATAGTCGCTCGGCAACCATGACAAGAATATCGAACTTGTATTCCAATATCATGACGAATTGAACGAGAAGGTTAGCCACCCTCCGTTGTCACCAGACCGAGAGCGGGTGGGTTCTAAAATCGGAGAAAAGAAATAAACGAGATTATAGCATTATACTACCTATAAATCTCCACGTTAATCTCCCCTTTTTCACTTACCGTACCACGGTACATGCCTTCGGTATTAAAGGGCATCGCTACCCGGCCATCTTTATCCAACGCAATCAATCCACCATCACCGCCCATTTTACCGATCTGATCAATGACCCCTTGGGCTGCTTGTTCAACCGTTGAGCCTTGATATTGCATACGGGCTGCAACATCATAAGCTGCCATAGCACGAATAAAAAATTCGCCCCAACCTGTACAGGAAACTGCAACATTTGCATTGTTGGCATACGTCCCTGCTCCAATAATCGGTGAGTCACCTACCCTTCCATATTTCTTATTCGTCATGCCTCCTGTAGATGTCCCTGCAGCAAGATTGCCCTGCTGATCCAAAGCTACACATCCCACTGTACCAAATTTCTCGTCTTTTGGCCTTTTATCCACTATTGTGGTTTCTGCATCGTGATCCAATTCTACCTTATCATTTTCCCGTTTAAGGAGATTTTGCAGTGCATCCCAACGCTCTTGTGTCCAAAAATAATCGGGTGTTACCAACTGTAACCCTTGAGCCTTTGCAAAATCCTCTGCCCCCTTCCCCACCAACATAACATGTTCGGATTTCTCCATTACAGCACGGGCAGCACTAATCGGGTTTCGAACGACCGTTACCCCCGCCACGGCACCGGCCTCTAAAGTACGACCATCCACTATGGATGCATCCAGTTCATTTTTACCATTGTGGGTAAATACAGCACCTTTTCCGGCATTGAATAAAGGTGAATCTTCCAAAACATGAATAGTCTGTTCCACCGCATCCAGACTGGATTTTCCTGCCTGCAATGTCTCATAACCGGTCTGTAATGCTTTTGTAAGAACAGTGATATAGGCTTCCTCCTTTTCCGGTGTCATTTTAGATTTTAAAATCGTACCCGCTCCGCCGTGAATCGCAAGTACGACCTTATCCACTTTCTGTTGTGCAGAAGCTTCGGATGGTAGCATTGATGCAAACAGCGTAATCATCATTATTGAAATTAGTTTATACATGGTTATGTGAGAATTTAAAAGCTATCCTAATATATCAAAATACCTAAAACAAAAAGCGCATTTCTTTATGCTGTGCCAAAACACAGCTTAAGAAACACACTCTTCTCTCTTATCAAATTTTCCTTACTATCCTTGGTTGGCACGAATGATATTCAACGCACCACCAGCTTTAAACCACTCGATTTGCTGTGCATTATAGGTGTGGTTCGCCAAGATTTCTTCTGAAGAACCGTCTGCATGATGCAATACTAAAGTCAACGGTTTATTAGGTGCAAATTCAGTCAAACCAATAATATCGATGCTATCATCTTCCTGAATCTTATCGTAATCATCCTTATTGTCAAACGTTAACCCCAACATTCCTTGCTTTTTCAGGTTGGTCTCGTGGATACGTGCAAAAGATTTTACCAATACAGCACGTACACCTAAGTGACGAGGTTCCATAGCTGCATGCTCACGGGATGAACCTTCTCCATAGTTTTCATCACCGACCACAATCGAACCGATCCCAGCGGCTTTGTAAGCACGTTGTGTCGCCGGTACGGAACCATATTCGCCCGTCAATTGATTCTTCACATTATCGGTCTTGTCATTGAAAAAATTAACCGCACCAATCAACATATTGTTAGAAATGTTGTCCAGGTGACCTCTGTATTTTAACCAAGGGCCTGCCATCGAGATATGGTCAGTGGTACATTTCCCCTTTGCTTTAATCAACAATTTCAAACCTTTTAAGTCCGTACCTTCCCAAGCTGCAAATGGCTCGAGCAATTGCAGACGATCAGAAGTTGGGGATACATCAACCGTTACTGAAGAACCGTCTTCTGCTGGAGCTTGGTATCCAGCATCCTCTACATCAAAACCTCTTGAAGGCAATTCGTCACCAATTGGCGGATCCAGTCTCACCTGTTCACCATTTTTGTTAGTCAAGGTATCCGTAACCGGATTGAATCCCAGATTGCCCGAAATCGCAATCGCAGCCACCATTTCTGGTGAGGTTACGAAAGCATAGGTATTCGGGTTACCATCTGCACGTTTGGCAAAGTTCCGATTGAAGGAGTGTACAATCGTGTTTTTCTCTTGCTTATCCGCACCTGCACGATCCCACATACCGATACATGGACCACAGGCATTGGTAAAGATAGTTGCATTTAAATCTTCAAATGTTTTCAACAAACCGTCACGATCAGCCGTATAGCGTACTTGTTCTGAACCGGGGTTGATACCAAACTCAGCTTTCGTAATCAATCCTTTATCAATTGCTTGTCTAGCAATGGATGCCGCCCTCGACAAATCTTCGTAGGAAGAATTGGTACATGACCCAATCAAGCCCCACTCTACTTTGGTAGGCCATCCATTTTTCTCAGCTTCTTCACGCATACGAGATACTGGCGTATATAAGTCTGGTGTAAAAGGTCCATTCAACGACGGCTCCAATTCAGACAGGTTAATTTCAATCAATTGATCGAAATATTGTTCAGGATCTGCATAAACTTCGGTATCTCCGGTCAAATGTTCTTTGATGCCATTGGCCAAGTCAGCAACTTCATCACGTCCCGTAGCACGTAGATAGCGTTCCATGGATTCATCATAACCGAATGTCGAAGTCGTCGCGCCAATCTCAGCACCCATATTACAAATTGTCCCTTTACCTGTACAGGATAGTGACTCTGCACCATCTCCAAAATATTCAACAATCGCTCCGGTTCCTCCTTTAACAGTCAAAATACCTGCAACTTTCAAAATCACATCCTTTGGCGCTGCCCAACCCGAAAGTTTTCCGGTCAACTTCACACCAATCAATTTCGGGAACTTAAGCTCCCAAGGCAATCCGGCCATGACATCACAGGCATCCGCTCCGCCAACACCGATAGCCACCATACCCAGACCACCGGCATTCACCGTATGTGAGTCTGTACCAATCATCATACCGCCCGGAAAAGCATAGTTTTCCAACACCACTTGATGGATAATACCCGCCCCTGGTTTCCAGAAACCTATTCCGTATTTATTAGACACTGAGCTCAAGAAGTTGAACACTTCTGAGCTTTCATTTTTGGCACGTGCCAAATCCTGCGCAGCACCTTCTTTCGCCTGAATCAAGTGGTCACAATGCACCGTTGACGGAACAGCCACCTTTGCACGTCCAGCTTGCATAAATTGCAACAACGCCATTTGTGCTGTAGCATCCTGCATTGCCACACGATCCGGAGCAAAGTCAACATAAGAAACACCACGTTCATATGTCTGCGTAGCATTACCATCCCATAAGTGAGCATATAGAATCTTCTCCGAGAGGGTCAAGGGTTTATTAGCCACCTGACGAGCAGCACGAATACGCTCATCATATTGGCTATACACCTTTTTAATCATTTCAATATCAAAAGCCATATCTCTTCTAAATAAATCTTTTGTTATAACAAATCAACTTAGCGAAAGTTACGGAAAAATGTGGTAAATGTCAAATTGGTATGGGAGAATATGCTATACACTATTTGTATTAATGATCTTTATTATTTAGATAAAACAATTTTTATGAAAAGAATAGAATTGGATAAATCTAACAATAGAATAGCTTTTGACATAGGTTCAAAAGTCATAGAATTAGCTTAAAGCAGATTAATGGGAAAATATTTTTAGATTTAAAAAATTCCGCCAACAATGTATTACAAACTTATGATACGATACTGTATAATAACTATATTGACAATTTTGACTTCAATAGTAACCTCTTATGGACAAAACGAAGAACGGAACTGCAACTGTCCAGAAAATATTATGGCAGGGACAACAGAAGAAAGCAAACCAGATACGACTTTTCATTTTTCCAATGGCAAGACAATAATTCTTTGCGGATATAAAAACCCAGACAGCAACCCCATAACTTTTTCCGAGTTTATTCTTTCTGTTTGCGAACAAGATACAATAATCGATTTTTGGGGAGCTATGCTAACTTGCAGACTGAAAGTTCACAATGATACTTTGTTCGTTGACGACCTCAGAAATTTGCCAACAGGGGAAAACTTGAAATACCAAGAGACTGTTTGGTCAACAGAAAAGATTTATTTCAACGAACAACGAATTGTTCGCCAGTGTGCCGTTAACAGACAAATCAGAAAATATGACCAATCCGAAATTAACACAGCTCTAGGAGAATATGAAATGGCTAAGTTTGGACTTGACGATAACAAAATGGAAATAGCAACAAAATTATTTATGGCAACAATTTCGGGAGACAAGAAAGCAAGACAATATTTTAAAGAATTCGCAACTAAATTCGGGACACTCGACGGTGCTTTTGCAGAAGAGTATAAAGATTTGACGTCAATGCTTGAACTATGGGACGACAAAAAATAAAATAACTAAAAAAAAACACCCAAAATTCTCACGAACTTCGGGTGTTTTTATACAAAGACCGAACAAACAATTAATGAACCAATTGTTTGTTGGACGGTGTGAATTTAGTCAAGTCGATATCAGCTACTGCCGCTTTGTATTCTTCAATAGTCGGGATTCTACCCAAAATTGCTGACAAAACAACAACCGGAGTAGATGCCAACAAAGATTCACCTTTTTTGCGCTCTGAATCTTCTACTACACGACCTTGGAAAAGACGAGTTGAAGTAGCCATAACAGTATCCCCTTTCTCTGCTTTTTCCTGGTTTCCCATACAAAGGTTACAACCTGGGCGTTCCAAATACATCATATTTTCGTATTCGGTACGAGCAGCACCTTTTGGAGCAGCGTCGTTAAACTCAAATCCAGAATATTTAGCCAACAATTCCCAATCACCTTCTTCCTTCAATTCATCAATGATATTGTATGTAGGAGCAGCTACAACAAGAGGCGCATTGAATTTCACTTCACCTTGCTGTGCTTCTAAATTGCGGAGCATTTTGGAAACGATTTTCAAATCACCTTTATGCACCATACAAGACCCCACGAAACCAAGATCTACTTTTTTATCACCACCATAGAAGGTCAAATCACGAATTGTATCATGCGTATAACGCTTAGAAACATCTTCATTATTCACATCTGGATCGGCAATCATCGGTTCATCAATGATATCCAAATCAATTACTACCTCTGCATAATATTTTGCATTTGCATCTGGTTTCAATGCGGGTTTATCACTAGATTTAATTTCCTCAATACGTTTATTCGCTTTGTTGATCAAACCTTGAAGAACAGCATTGTGATTATCCATGCCTTTGTCGATCATAATCTGAATTCGGTGTTTCGCGATTTCCAAAGATTCGATCAAGGTATCATCCTCCGAAATACAGATAGACGCTTTTGCTTTCATTTCTGCTGTCCAGTCGGTAAACGTAAAGGCTTGGTCAGCTGGAAGTGTTCCAATGTGAACCTCGATAATCCGACCTTGAAATACGTTTTCACCACCAAACTGCTTAAGCATTTGTGCCTGAGTAGCATGAACCACATCACGGAAATCCATATAGTCTTTCATTTCACCTTTGAAAGTCACCTTTACAGATTCTGGAATCGGCATAGATGCCTCACCTGTTGCTAAAGCGAGTGCAACCGTACCCGAATCGGCTCCAAAAGCAACCCCTTTGGACATCCGTGTGTGTGAGTCTCCCCCGATAATGATCGCCCATTCGTCAACTGTAATATCGTTCAATACCTTATGGATAACGTCCGTCATCGAATGGTATTCGCCTTTCGGGTCACGAGCCGTAATCAATCCGAAATCGTTCATGAATTTCATCAGTTTCGGGATATTAGCCTGCGCTTTTTTGTCCCAAACTGAAGCCGTGTGACAGCCCGATTGGTATGCACCATCTACAATCGGCGAAATGACAGTAGCTGCCATGGATTCCAGTTCCTGAGCCGTCATCAAACCTGTTGTATCTTGTGAACCAACAATGTTAACCTGCACCCGAACATCTGAACCGGCGTGCAAAATCTTGCCTTCAGTTACGCCTACAGCATTTCTATTGAATATTTTTTCAACAGCAGTCAAGCCTTGTCCTTCAATAGAGATTTCTTTTGAAGGAGCAAAAACCGTCGGAGCTTCTATCCCCAAAGTTTTCGCAGCGAATGTCTGGATTTTTTTACCGAACACAATCGCATACGAACCTCCGGCTCTGATAAACTCCATTTTCTGAGGAGTCAGCGATTTGGAAATATCGATCAGTTCCTGATTGCCGTTATATAATTTTTTGGTTTTCGTATTAATGGTCAAAACCGTTCCTGTTGCTACCGAATAAACCTCTTCTAAAACAGGCTCTCCTTTTTCATTCAATACAGGTTTACCATCCGCATCAGTTTTCTTTACCCAGTTCTTTAAGTCGATCCCGATACCACCTGTTACATCTACGGTCGTTAAGAAAATTGGTGAAATACCGTTTGTTCCGGCTACAATCGGCGCAATATTCACAAATGGCACATACGGACTAGCTTGTTTACCGGTCCAGAGAGCCACGTTATTAACACCTGACATCCGCGATGAACCTACGCCCATCGTTCCTTTTTCAGCAATCAACATCACGCTTGCATCAGGATGTTTTGCTTGTAAAGCTTTGATTTCCACTTGTGCGTGAAGCGACATCATACATTTTCCGTGCAATTCACGATCAGAACGCGAGTGCGCCTGATTTCCAGGAGAAAGCAAATCTGTAGAAATATCTCCCTCAGCTGCGATGTAAGTCACAACTTTGATTTCTTCCGCTACTTCCGGCAATTGGGTGAAGAATTCTGCTTTTGCATAGCTTTCCAGAATTTCTTTAGCTATAGCATTTCCACTTTCATAAGCTACTTTCAAGCGATCGGTATCGGCATCGTAAAGGAAAACTTGTGTTTTCAAAACTCTTGCAGCTTCTACGGCGATAACTTCGTCTTCACCTAATGCCAAATCAAGCAACACTTCGATAGAAGGCCCACCTTTCATGTGCGACAACAATTCAAAGGCGAAAACAGGTGTAATTTCCGGTACAACAGACTGACCAAGAATAATCTCTTTCAAAAACTTTGCCTTTACACCTGCAGCAGGAGTCGTCCCCGGCAAGGTATTGTAAACAAAGAACTGGATCGAATCTTCCCGATGTGGGTTGTTCGAATCTTTAATTTGTTCGATGATTTCGGTTAACAATTCTGCTCCATCAATAGGTTTAGGATGAAGTCCTTGTCCTTCTCTTTCTTCGATTTCCTGAATGTAATCGCTGTATATACTCATAATGGTGTTTTATCAAAGCTAAAACCGATTTGCAACACTTAATATTGCCGGCTATACCTCTTTTTTGTTACTATTCTTTTCCTGTGCCAATTTACCTAAAAAACGGCACATTTTTTTCAGCGCAAAAATAAGAAAAATCACGCTTTATATAGAATAGAAACAAGTGATTACATAATTTGGAATTGTTCTAAACTAAATCTTAAACTACCTATTATCGAAAGGAAATTTCTCTATCCGTTTAATACGAACCTTAGCAAAGTCTGGATGATTTGGGTTGAGAAGAAAGTTATAATCGCCCTGTGTTACAACCGAAGGCACTTTCACGGCACAATATTCATTTTCAGCGACAAACATATCCCCAAAGTTCTGGGTAGACATAGGGTGAAGAAATGCATTCCAATGGGTTGGCAAGTCTTTTTCTTCCAATTCTTTTACAGCAATATCATCGGGTATCTCAATCGTGATCATCATATAGTCATTGGGAAGGGTCGCAAGGGTAAAATGCACCGCCACCTCCGCCATAGCTAAAGATCGGTTGGCAGCTGTATAAATCAGTTCAACACCTATCGAATTCCATCTTGCTCCTTTCAACGCAGCACCTTTACCCGAAAGCGAACCCGCAAACCGATCCCTTGCCAATCTGAATACTTCCATCGACTAAACAAGAATACCGTGACTAATCCTTGTCAACTCACCAAGAACCAACTCCTTGCCATAGGAATCCCGCAAAAGCTCCATGGGCAAAAGATTACCCAATGCATAATTTGGCGTGTTTAGCCATAGTTTGAACTTATCCATATCGCCAAACACATCAAGCCCCACATCCGTCACCTCAGCTATCTCAATTATTTTCTCAGACTGCAATGGCTTAAAATGATGATTGGGAGACTGTTTGTAGCGCTGCAAAGATTTGGTGGAAACATCCAACAGACTTGCCCAATCACTCTCTGTAAAAGGTGTATAGTCTTGGATTAAGTTAAATAAAGAATAAGGCACACCCATCCTTATAGCCTTTATAATCAACATCTTGTCGGAAAGAAAATCTTGATACGTGATGCTGCTTGTAGTCTCATAGAGAACTCCAGGCTCTCTTGCCTCATGAATGAAAGAAGCAACTTCCTTATTCAACCGCTCTTCCAGATTATATTTTTTTGATTTAGCCACAACCTCGACATTTGTCTATAAATTTAAGACTTTTTTCTGAGAATTCAAATATTCTTACAAAAAAAGCCTAAGCTTATTGGCTCAGACTCATTATTAGTTGATGTAAGACCTATAAGGTTTTGGAAACCTTATAGGTCTATGTACGAACATGTTGCCCGCTATATTAAAACAATCAAACTTTTTGCAAAAAAGGGTCAATCTCCTTCAAAGCCTTTACTGTTCCGATAGGATCTGCCGCGTTGAATACAAATGATCCTGCCACCAACACATCAGCACCGGCTTGCAACAGCTGAGCAGCATTGGTCGTAGTCACACCTCCATCAATCTCGATTAGCAAACCATCATTAACCCCCGATGCCAAGGCACGCAGTTCCCGAACTTTAGCATAAGTATGTTCGATGAATTTCTGTCCACCAAAACCCGGATTAACTGACATCAGACAGACTAAATCAATATCATGAATCACATCCTTCAGCAACTGTACCGAGGTATGTGGATTCAATGCCACTCCTGCTTTACAACCTAGTTCCTTAATCGCAGCAAGCGTGCGGTGCAAATGTGTGCAAGCTTCATAATGCACCGTAATCACTTCCGCCCCATTATCCTTACAAGTTTTCAAATAACGATCTGGATCAACAATCATCAGATGCACATCTAACGGTTTTTGGGCATATTTGGCAATAGCACTCATAACGGGGAAGCCAAAGGAAATATTCGGCACAAACACACCGTCCATAATATCGATGTGAAACCAATCCGCTTCACTTTCATTGACCATCTGAATATCCTTTGCCAAGTTTGCAAAATCAGCGGCTAATACCGAGGGAGCGATTAAGTGTTTTGATGTAGACATGTTTTTACTTTTTTTTGCAAAGATAAGCAAACTCTCAGTAAAGCGACCTAAATATGAGATAGGTATTTTTGTTCTGGCATAGGTCTTACCCTTGGATAAACATAAAATTACAATAGTAATTCCAGTATAAAAATAACTGTTAGCGACAGAGGAACGACAAACAAATCATTTTATATACAACCCTAATTATATTGTATATAAAGGTGAATTTATGTAGGTTTGTTAGGTAAATTACATATCATTCTCAATATAACACGTGGCAAAACTTAAAATCAACTATACACAGAGCAAGTATCAGAATAACTCCGTTATTCTCAAGTTCGCCATGATCCTCATGGCCATCATACTCATCTGTATATTCCTCCCTAAGCAACCACGCTTTCAATACGAATTTCAGAAAGGAAAAGTGTGGAATCACGACAATCTGGTCTCTCCTTACAACTTTGCCATTCTAAAAACTCAGGAAGAGTTGATGCGCGACAGGGAACAAATTCTCAAAACTATACAGCCCATCTACAACCTAAACAGCAGTGTCAATAAAGAGCAAGTTGACCAATTCAATACCGATATAGGTGAAAAATGGCAAATCTCTCATATGGATTCTATCCCGGGACAAGACATACAAACTTATCAGACTACGGGAAACACCTTACTAAACTACATCTACAATCGAGGCATTATATCGCTGAACAATCGTTACCAAAATAAAGGTAACAATCCGGAACAGGTGGATCGCACACAGAGTCAATACAACTTTACGTTGATTCACGACAACATTGCCCAACAAAAGAATACCGCAGACATATTCACGATTGAAAGTGCGCATCAATATATTGATGAAACGCTGGCAAAAAACAACAAGATTGATCGAAAGAAATGGCTGGCAGAAATTCTAAAAAACTATGTTACAGTAAACTACAGCTTCGACGAAAACCTCACCAATAAAATGGAGCAGAATGCACTGGCAAATGTTTCCACCACTCGAGGTGTTGTACAAAAAGGTGAACTGATAGCTGAAAAAGATAAGATCATCAATACCGAAACCTACCAAAAGCTGGAATCCCTACGAAGAATCTTTGAGGACGAAGCACGTATCAGTGGTAATCAGTTTCTGGTGCTTTTGGGGCAATTCATCATGATTTCGCTATGTGTATCCTTGTTGATGGTTTTTCTTTATTTCTTTCGCAGTTCTATCTACCAAAACAACAGACTGATTTTCATCATCATGATTGTTATCGTAGCGATGCTTGGCGTATTATCCTGGGCTATCAAAATGAAGATACCAAGTCTTTATTATATTCCATACTGTAGCGTACCGATCATTTTCCGGGTATTGTTCGATACACGTGTGGCACTCAACATCCATTTGTTAATGGTTCTTATCTCCGCCTTATTCGTTCCGAACAGCTATGAATTCGTTTTCCTACAGTTTATTGCCGGCATGGTCGCCATATACAGCATCAAAACCTTGGTCAAACGCGAACAATTCTTAATTTCGTCCCTGATGATTTTAGCGACATACATTGTTGCTTATATCGGACTGACGCTAACGAGAAATGGTTCGTTCAATAATATTTACTGGACGGACATCATTCCGTTCGTTGTTTCGGTCGGCCTTACACTCCTAGCCTATCCACTTATTTATGCATTTGAACGTCTATTTGGCATCGTATCCGATCTTACACTGATGGAATTGACCAACAGTAATTCAAAACTTCTTCGAGAACTCTCACTGAAAGCCCCTGGTACGTTCCAGCATTCGCTACAGATAGCCAATCTTGCAGAAGCCGCCATCTACAAGATTGGAGGGAATCCGCTTTTGGTCCGAGCAGGTGCATTATACCACGACATCGGAAAAATGCTGAATCCACTTTTCTTTATTGAAAACCAAAAAAGCGGATCTAATCCACACGAGGAATTGACCCCTGAGCAATCTGCCCAAATCATCATTTCACATGTACACAAAGGGGTTGAAATGGCAAAGAAAAACCAATTGCCTGAAGTAATCTTAGATTTTATCCGAACACATCACGGTACAACACGCGTAGACTATTTCTACAATATGTTCATCAAGAATAATCCTGATAAACTCGTGGACGAAAGCATCTTCCGCTACCCGGGGCCGGTGCCTTTTTCCAAAGAAACTGCCGTGCTGATGATGGCGGACTCTGTAGAAGCTGCATCCCGAGCGATAAAAGAACCTACTGAAGAGTCCATCAACTCGTTGGTAGATAAAATCGTGGAATATAAGATTACCCAACGACAGTTTACCAATTCCAACATTACAATGCGGGATATCACGGAGGTTTCTGATATCTTTAAGTCTATGTTGAAGAGTATTTATCATGTTCGAATTGACTATGATGTGAATAAAAAACCAGCCACAGCCAACGGTTAAATAAAAAATCAAATTGATGCTCAATTGGTTATTTGTTTTTTCAGAAAAAACAGGTTTAAAGCTTTGGAGTTTGATTTTTTTGCGTTATGTTTGCACTGTCAAACCCGGAAGGGTGCCTGAGTGGCCGAAAGGAACAGTTTGCTAAACTGTCGTACTGGAAACGGTACCGCGGGTTCGAATCCCGCCTCTTCCGCAAAGACAAAACCGCATTCAACACATTACATTGAGTGCGGTTTTTCTATTTTTGAACCACAGATATCACCAAAAAGAAAACTATCCTCCATTTTCAAATGACAATGATGTTTACCTTTTCGAGACCAGCACTTTTCCTGTTTAATAGTTTGATCCAAACTTACTGAAGAGCCGGGATACCTTGGTATAATAAATAAGCTGTTTGGTCTAAAAATTCAAAAATCTATTTTTTTGTTTTATTTCTTTGTACCCACAGAACAAAACGAAAAAATGATTACACGTTATTATACCACTTTTGCTTTACTTTTAATATCAGGCTTTACACATTCTCAAACTAATGATTCTGCCGCTAAAAAAACAGCACATCAGATTATAGAAAGATTCCCGACTACAAGAACAATGGGGATCCAATATGAGGCTTTCGACAACAGTGACTTTAGCGTCAAAAATTTCCCTGGTGCCGTCGACGGGAAGGTATCCGATTTGAGACGGATGAAAGCATCGGCAAACCTCCCTGTTTTTGCGATAAAAAGAAAGTTTATCGTGACCCTATCAGGCAACTATAGCCATACAAAGGGAACAGTAGACATTGAAAGTCCGAAAAATTATATAGCGAAGGAAGACTGGGATTTAAAGTACTGGTCGGGATCTGCTAATCTCATGTATATAACCAGGCTATTTAACAAGCCGACTATATTTACCGGCTCTGCATCCACAGACGGTGATCAAAATAACTTTCAGTAGGGGCTTAGTAACATCTACGATCATGCTGCAACGAACGGCAAGCAAAAGTTCTTCTGTAGGTCTGATCGGTTTGATAGATAAATCCGCTCGCATTCCAGTCATTCCCATGGTAGCTTATGAGAGGCATCTGACGGGAACACCGTGGACAATCGAATTATTCTTTCCGCAAAGATTCATGTTAGAAAGACGCATCACGGAGAACAGTCTGCTTTTTCTTGGGAGCGAAATATCTGCGGATAGAAACTATCTGACACTAAATACAAACGGGCTAAATGGTGTCTATCAATTTAACGAAGCAAGTCTTAGAAGTGGGATAACATACGAACATCGGTTTTTCAACCACGTATATCTCCTTTTCAAAGGTGGCATATCTAACCCGATAGAAACCAGATTGGTCGAAAAAAACAGTAAATCATCCGATTACGTGCTCAAAACAAAACGTGACGGTTCGCTATATTTTAACATTGGACTTTCTTACAATCTGTTTTAATCCAAAATCGGTATTTAAAGCAGCAATTCACATTGAAACCCGCACAGTTCCAAAACCCTCTCAACCTCGGAAGGCGCATAATTCCGACCTTCTACACGAAGTATCTTATCGCAGTCTTCCAAGTCAAAAGTAACACGTATAGGGTGCAGAAGATTGTCCAAAATATCCAATATTTCCTGTGCATCATCGTGCCGATAGACATCCGTTTTAAAGACTTTTATAATAACGTCGGTTTTTTCCATTGTGTCGTTCATATCTGTTCTTTTTAATTGTTCAATCATCAATATTGCATAAAGATACCGGGTTTTGTATATCCGGATTTTTTTTTTAGACCAACAGGCTAAATAATTAGACAAAAAGGTATTTTTCAGTTTTTAGAGTGTTATTGTGGCTGTTTGGTCTTTGAAATCCGCCATCTTGTATAATTTTGAAAAAAGAACAGGAGGTAAATATTATCTTTACTTTGTAAGAGATTTTAATTGCAAAATCGTGGAATATAGCATAAATCATATCAATCATCAGAAGCCTATACTTTTTCTAACACAAACAAAGTACAGGTTTCTTCGCCACAGTATTTTTCTTATTTCATTTTTTGTCTTTCTGTACCAAATGAGCCCTTTACATGAATACAACGATGAAGACAGAATTCCAATGTTGCTCATTGTTTATTCCTTTTTTGTCCTGATGTTCTATGTGAACATGTATGTGCTTATACCTAGTTTTTTAATGAAAGGACAATGGCCATGGTATATCCTGATTTTATGCCTGATAGATGCCGCCGGTCTCTATATGCTCAGCAGTATAACAACGACGTATTTTCCCAAAGTAGATACGGCTTTAGTAAACGAATGGAAACTTGACCTGTTTGATGAGATATTTTTATCCATCATGCTTATCTTAACGAGCACAACCATGAAACTATTCCAACGTTGGACAATAGACATGGAGCAGATAGCCGAACTCAACCAACTCTCTTTAAATCTCGAATTGAATGTGCTTAAAAATCAAATAAACCCACATTTTTTGTTCAATATGTTGAACAATGTAAAATCCTTAGTACGCAAAGATCCCGTATTGGCAAGTACGGTAATCGTGAAATTATCCGGATTTTTGCGCCATCAGCTATATGGCACCGGCGATGAAAAAGTTTTACTCCGTTCAGAGATCGAGTTCTTGTCCAATTTCTTAAGTCTGGAGAAAATAAGAAGGGATAACTTACTCATTGAAATAGAGACTGACGATATACAGGAAAACGGCGATATTGACACTGTTTTTTTACCGGCAAATATTTTCACCGCTTTTGTTGAAAATGCCGTGAAACATAGCGCGGATTCTGACGGTGAAGAATCGTTTATCGCCCTGTTCTTTTCTATTACCGACAACCGTCTGCTATTTGTATGTAGAAATTCAAAGAATCCAAAAATCGTATATATCAATCCAGCAAAAGACAGTGGTTTGGGACTTACCAACACACGAAGACGACTTGATTTGCTCTATCAGGAGCAATACAGTTTAAACATATCTTCGACAGCAAACGAATATACCGTCACTTTAAATATACCACTATGAATTGTATCATCATTGATGACGAGCCATTGGCCAGAGAGGAGTTGGCACATCTTGTCGGAGAGGTTTCTGATTTACAGATTATCGGTTGCTTCCCCAATACCAGACAAGCCCAATCATTTATGGAAGCAAATCAGGTGGATTTGATTTTTTTAGACATAGAGATGCCCG
>Ga0079224_100002213_pt1 | contig 23342 bp, 21 predicted proteins | sample Stecom2015_FD_80414 | JGI IMG/M metagenome (GOLD analysis project Ga0079224, IMG submission 80414) | Agricultural soil microbial communities from Utah to study Nitrogen management - Steer compost 2015 | ecosystem: Environmental > Terrestrial > Soil > Agricultural land | place: USA: Utah... | reverse complement strand
TATGAAGCGTTTTGCCACGGGTGCCATGTCGTTCGGTTCGATATCGCACGAAGCACACAGTACACTGGCCATTGCCATGAACCGCATCGGCGGCAAAAGCAATACCGGTGAGGGCGGTGAAGATGAAATGCGCTACACGCCATTGGCAAACGGCGATTCCATGCGGTCGGCCATCAAACAGGTCGCTTCGGGGCGCTTTGGTGTAACCTCCAACTACCTTACCCAGGCCGACGAATTGCAGATCAAAATGGCTCAGGGCGCGAAACCGGGAGAAGGCGGCCAACTGCCTGGCCACAAAGTTGACTCCTGGATAGCCAAGGTAAGGCATTCCACGCCCGGCGTAGGGTTAATCTCTCCCCCGCCCCACCACGACATCTACTCCATTGAAGACCTTGCGCAATTGATTTTTGACTTAAAGAATGCGAACAGGGAGGCGCGTATCAACGTCAAGTTGGTTTCGAAAGCCGGTGTGGGAACGATCGCTGCCGGTGTTGCCAAAGCCCACGCAGATGTTATTCTTATCGCGGGGTACGATGGTGGAACAGGGGCATCACCCATCAGTTCAATCAAGCACGCCGGGCTTCCCTGGGAGTTGGGCCTTGCCGAAAGCCATCAGACACTGGTAAAAAACGGGCTGCGAAGCCGCGTCGTATTGCAAACCGACGGACAGCTTAAAACGGGTAGGGACCTCGCTATTGCGACGCTGTTGGGAGCCGAGGAATGGGGTGTGGCCACGGCTGCTCTCGTTGCCGGTGGGTGCATCATGATGCGCAAATGTCACTTGAATACGTGTCCGGTGGGTGTAGCCACCCAAGATCCGGAGCTACGCAAACTATTCAGCGGGAAGCCTGAGGATATTGTCAACTTGTTTCGTTTTCTCGCTGAGGAACTACGCGAGGTTATGGCCGAACTCGGCTTCCGCACCATCAACGAAATGGTGGGGCGGGCACAATTCCTTAAGAAACGGGAGAACATCGAACATTGGAAAATCAATAAACTTGATCTCTCACGCATCCTCCATGTGGCCCATAGCCGTACGGGTGATACCCTATACCAAACGGAGCAGCAGGACCATGGTTTAGATATGATTTTGGATTGGGGCTTGGTCAAGCAAGCCCGCAAAGCGTTAGATAGCAAAACGCCGGTATTCGGCACGTTTAATGTTAAAAACACGGACAGAACCATAGGCACCCTGCTTTCGAACGAGGTTTCTAAAATCTACGGTGGAGAAGGGTTACCCGACAACACCATCAATTACAAATTTATCGGTTCAGCGGGACAGAGTTTTGGCGCATTCGCAGCTAAAGGGTTGTCATTTGAATTGGAAGGCGAGGCAAATGATTACGTGGGCAAGGGGCTTTCGGGCGCCCAGCTGGCCATCTACCCGCATCAGGACAGTCCGCGTGTATCGCACGAGCACATCATCATCGGCAATGTAGCGCTCTATGGAGCCACCTCTGGACATCTCTTCGTTTGCGGCCAGGCCGGGGAGCGATTTGCTGTTCGTAACTCAGGGGCAACGGCAGTAGTAGAAGGCGTAGGCGACCATGGTTGTGAATATATGACTGGCGGTCGCGCACTGATACTCGGGGCTACGGGGCGGAATTTCGCGGCCGGCATGAGCGGCGGCATCGCCTGGATCTATGATCTCGAAGGTACATTCAGGGATAATTGCAATACCGAAATGGTAGACCTCGATCCGCTGGAGACCGAAGACGAAACTGCCATCACAGCGTTGCTTAAGCGGCATATTCACCTTACGGGAAGTAAGCGTGCCACACAGCTATTAACCAACTGGAAAACAGAACGGGTCCGTTTCATTAAGGTATTCCCAAGGGAATACAAGAACGTGCTACGGTCAACATTAGTAGAAGCATAATCGTTACAACATGGGAAAACCAACGGGATTTAAGGAGTTTGATCGGATGCTTCCGAAGAAGGACGCTGTCGCCGAACGCAAAAAAACATATCATGAATTTGTACATACCTACAGCGATGATGAGCTGAACAAGCAAGCAGCCCGGTGCATGAACTGTGGAATACCATTTTGCCATTCGGGCTGCCCACTTGGCAATGTTATCCCCGAATTTAATGACGCGGTATATGACGGCCGATGGGAAGATGCGTACCTCATATTGACATCGACCAACAATTTCCCCGAATTTACCGGGCGAATTTGTCCGGCACCGTGTGAATCTGCCTGTGTACTCGGCATCAACCGGCCACCGGTAGCCATCGAAGAAATTGAAAAGCATATTATCGAAATCGCATTCAAGCGCGAATTTATAAAAGCGCGGCCAGTACACCTGAAGACAGGGAAGCGGGTTGCCATTGTGGGCAGCGGGCCGGCTGGGCTTGCTGCCGCCGCTCAATTGATTAAGGTGGGCCATGAGGTGACCGTGTATGAGCGGGATGATAAACCTGGCGGATTACTCCGCTACGGCATCCCGGATTTTAAATTGGAGAAATGGGTGATTGACCGGCGGATAAAGCTTCTGGAAGAAGAGGGTGTACTGTTTCGTTGTAACGCCGAAGTGGGCGGCAATGTGCCTGTCACCGAACTTCAGGCTTACGACGCCGTGGTGCTTGCGGGCGGGTCTACCATCCCGCGTAACCTGGATATACCGGGACGGGAACTAGATGGTGTGCACTTTGCCATGGAACTGTTGAAACAACAAAACAAGCGAGTGGGCAATTCTCCATTTACCGAAAAAGACATCCTTGCGACGGGAAAAAATGTCCTCGTCATCGGTGGTGGAGATACCGGCTCCGACTGCGTAGGCACATCAAACCGCCAGGGAGCCAAATCAGTGACCCAATTTGAATTGATGCCGCAACCGCCGAAGGAGCGCACAGCTGCTATGCCCTGGCCTAACTACCCCATGTTGTTGAAAACCACATCATCACACGAGGAAGGGTGTGAGCGTGAATGGGGCATCGGCACAAAGGCATTCGTAGGCGACGAAAGTGGCCACCTGAAGAGCGTACGTATTGTGGACCTGCAATGGGAACATGATCAGCTAGGGCGGCCGGTAAAGTTTACGGAGGTGGAAGGATCTGAGCGGGAAATGCCCTGTGAGCTGGTACTACTAGCTATGGGTTTTCTACATCCGCAAAAGGAAGGCTTGTTGCAGCAACTGGGTGTGGAACTTGACGGGCGGGGTAACGTACGAGCAACGGAAGGGGACTATCAGACGTCTGTTGGCCGGATTTTCGTGGCTGGAGACATGCGTCGGGGCCAGTCGCTCGTCGTATGGGCCATATCTGAAGGCCGGGAGTGCGCACGCAAGGTAGATGAATACCTGATGGGTTATTCCGAACTAGAAAGCAAGGACGCCGTGTTTGATTACGCTTGAGCGGTAACTTCTGGTTGCTTTTTTGTAAGCCGGAATTTCAATACAGGATACAGGAAAACCGCACAAAAAATAATGATAGCGCCGGCATAAAAGCCGGCGCTCATTTTTTCGCGCTGCCCGAAAAACAACCAGGCCAGCAAAATACCGTATATCGGTTCCAGATTGCTGGCAAGTGCTACGCGAAATGCGCTGATTTCTTTCATTACGGAAACGGCGGCAACATACGCTCCCGCTGTGCAAACCGTACCCAGAAGGATAAGGTAACCGATATCTCGACCCTTGATACCGATATCATGACCGTATCCACCCGTCAACAGCATAAAAAACGACACCCACACCCACGCACCTGCCATTTCGTAAAAGCTGATGACCGTTGCTCCGCTTTTTTTGACTAGCTTGGAATTGATGGTACCAAACAGCGCTGCGGCCAACGCGGCCAATAACCCCAATACAATACCCCGCATATACTCGGTCTCAAATCTGAAAATAAGGTAGATACCGATAATAATGAGTAAACCGACGAAAACATCGGCCTTTGAAGTACGGCGGCGGTAAAACAAGGGCTCAATGATTGCCGTAAACAACGTAACGGACGAGAGACACACCAGTGTTACGGAAACTGTTGAAACCTTTATTGACTCGAAGAATAGTACCCAATGCAATCCAACAAGACCACCGGTAAGGAAAAAATGGACAAACTGCTGACGGCTCACGGTAAAAGGTTGCTTTCTGAACCAAAAGTAGGCCGCAAGCGACACCGACGCTATCAACACCCTGTACCAGACCAATTGTACGGAAGAAATAGATATTAGATTACCCAATATCCCGGTGAACCCCCACACCAAGACCGTGACGTGCAGGATAATTAAATTACGACCGGGTGCAGAACTTTCCATGGAAACGGCGATATTTTATTTTGGTGCTTTGTATAACAGGTAGATCGCCAATAGTCCAAAAATCACGTTTGGGATAAAGACCGCAATAAGTGGGGGGAGCCCTCCCTTGAGGGAAAACATGGTGGCGAACTGAATAAATACAATATAGGTAAAGCTTAAGGCAATACCGATACCTAAGCTCAATCCAATACCACCTCTTACTTTCTTTGATGAAAGCGCCACGCCCATAATCGTGAGTACATAAGCCGCCAACGGCGTAACGAACCGTTTGTATTTCTCCAGCAACAGGTCTGTCATCATTCCTGTCCCCCTTGTCTGCTCCTTCTCAATGCGGGCATTCAGCTCATTCATATTCATCGCCGTAAAAATATTGTCATAGACTTCAAAATCCCGCGGTGTCATATCCAGTACGGTATCCAGACTGGAGCCTTTTATCATCTCCTCCTTCAGCGAATCGATAATCCGGATAGAATAATTTTCAATACGCCAGTTGCTTTTTACGGAGTCCCACGTAATGCGTTCTGCCATGAGCTTCTCCCTCATCTCTCCCTCATCAAACTTTTCAAGCACAAAATGGTAACCTACTTTACGGTTATTATCGAAATTATCAATGTAAACGTAACTCTCGTCGTCGATCTGCATATGGGTCGAACTCTTCGTATTATTCGCCACGGGCTTCACATATATGCGTTCAAAGCCTACTTTCAACTTGTTGGTACGCGGGATGATATATACACTGAAAACAAAGTTAAGCGCAAAAATAATGGTTGCCGCAACCATATACGGTCGGATGAAACGGTTGAAGCTCATCCCGCCACTCAAAATAGGCACAATCTCCGTTTGGTCGGCCATCTTCGCTGTAAAGAAGATAACGGCAATGAAATTAATCAGCGGCGATAGCATATTGAGGTAAAAGGGAACGAATCCGGCATAATATTCAAACACAATTTTCGATAGCGGTGCCTCGTGTTTCATGAAATCATCCAGCCGCTCAGAGACATCAAAAACCACGGCTACAACGGTGAAGATGCCCATGGTAAAGAGGAATGTACTCAGGTACTTACCGATGATATACTTATCTATCGTATTTAAATAAGGTATACGCAGCCACTTCATAACTTGTCTCCCAATTGCAAGGTCATTTTGTTCTTCCAATCGCGGAAATCACCTGCCAGGATGTGCATACGTGCTTCACGTACCAACCATAGGTAAAAATGGAGATTATGCAGCGACGCGATCTGGGCTCCCAGAATTTCCTGCGACCGAATGAGGTGACGCAGGTACGCCTTTGTATACATCCTATCCACCAACAGGTCACTTTCGGCATCAATCGGTGTGAAGTCGGTTTCCCATTTTTTGTTCTTGATATTGATGATTCCGTTTTTTGTGAACAGCATGCCGTTGCGTGCATTCCGTGTAGGCATCACACAGTCAAACATATCGATACCCAGCGCGATGTTTTCGAGGATGTTGACGGGTGTACCTACACCCATCAGGTAACGAGGCTTTTCGGTAGGGAGAATGTTACAAACCACTTCCGTCATTGCATACATTTCTTCCGCCGGTTCACCCACAGACAGTCCACCGATGGCGTTGCCATCACGACCGAATGAAGCAATGGTTTCAGCGGACTTTTCCCGCAGGTCACGATACACCGAGCCCTGCACAATGGGAAACAACGTCTGCTCATAGCCATAAAGCGGCGGCGTATTGTCAAACCGGTCGCAGCATCGCTTCAGCCAGCGGTGGGTCATGTCCAGGGAACGCCTCGCATAGTGATAATCGCAGGGATAGGGAGTACACTCATCAAAGGCCATGATGATATCCGCGCCGATAATCCGTTGCGTATCCATCACATTTTCAGGCGTGAAAAGGTGTTTGGATCCGTCGATATGGGAACGGAACGTAACGCCTTCTTCTTTGATTTTACGCACCTCAGTAAGCGAATACACCTGATAACCGCCGCTATCGGTCAACATCGGCCCCGACCATCCGTTGAACTGATGAAGTCCGCCGGCACGGTGTAATACATCAAGTCCCGGGCGTAGGTAAAGGTGATAGGTATTGCCGAGGATGATTTGAGCTTTCACGGCGTCTACCAATTCGTGCTGATGCACAGCCTTTACAGTACCCGCAGTTCCCACCGGCATAAATATGGGGGTTTCAATGGTTCCATGTGCGGTTTCCATGAGACCGGCACGTGCCTTGGATTGGCTATCTGTTGCCTGAAGCGTGAATTTCATTTCCGCACAAAAATAGCAAAAACAACCCATAGCCACAGGCAGCTGACTATGATTTTAAATTTAACCTGTTATCTTTGACGGCATATATGGATGTACTCAACCAAATTACCGAAACACCTTTTTTCCTGTTGCTGGGCGTATGCGGGTTACTCTTGGTTTTTCAACTGTATTTTTTGCTTTTTATCTATAGTCGGTTGACGTTCTACAAAAAACCCCAGGCAAAAGAAACCGTTGATTCCCCTCCCTTGTCTGTCATCATCTGTGCCCGCAATGAGGAACAGAACCTAAGGGAAAACCTGCCGAAAATCCTCGGTCAGGACTACCGGCAATTTGAAGTTATCCTGGTTAATGATTTTTCTGAAGACGAAACAAAGTGGTTACTGAAAGAATTGTGCACGCAATACAACCGGTTAAAGGTGGTGGAAATCGCGGAACATGTTCGCCTCAAGCACGGAAAAAAGTTTGCCGTTACCCTTGGCATCAAAGCTGCCCAATACGAGCACCTGATTTTTACGGACGCGGACTGTGTGCCACAATCTGACCAATGGCTACGACACATGGCCACCGCCTTCGATGGTGGCGAAGAAATCATCCTGGGATATTCCCCTTACACCCGGAAACGGGGATTACTGAATGCGCTAATCCGTTTCGAAACCTTTCACACTGCTATGAGTTACCTATCTTATGCGCTGAAAGGGAATGCTTATATGGGTGTTGGTCGTAACCTCGGATATACCAAAAGCCTATTTTTCCGCGGCAAGGGTTTTGCATCGCACATGCATATCCCGTCGGGCGATGACGACCTGTTTGTGAACCAGAATGCAACCCCGCACAACACCGTCATCTGCATCGATCCGGAGGCACAGGTATGGAGTGCCCCTAAAACGACATTTTCGGCGTATACTCAGCAAAAGACCCGGCATGCGGGTGCCTCGAAAGCCTACCGGCCATCACATCGGCGGATGCTGGCCACTCAGCTAATGAGTGCATTCTTTTTTTACGTGCTGGCTATCCTGTCGTTAGCCTTGTTCCCGACGTATTGGTATGTCATTGCTGGCATGTACACGTTACGCTTTGTCGTACAGTTGGTTATCTATATACCAATCATGAAAAAACTACAAGTAAAAGGGTTGATATGGTGGTTGCCGTTTCTGGATGTCTTTTATTATGGGTATATATGCTTGAATGGGGTGTTTGCGCTGTATAAAAAAGACGTGAGGTGGAAGTAATTGATAAAAATATGTTAATTCCCGGCGCTGATATTGTTTATCATTATTTCCCGACGCTTTCGGAAAAACAACGGGAGCAGTACCAGCAATTGGGTGCGTTGTATACCCATTGGAATACGCAGATCAATGTAGTCTCCCGCAAGGACATCGATAAGCTTTACCTCCACCATGTCTTGCATTCGCTGGGTATTGCAAAGTTTACCAACTTCGTGCCCGGTACACGGATACTGGATGTGGGGACGGGCGGGGGGTTTCCGGGGATACCGCTGGCTATCCTATTCCCTGAGATCCGGTTCCACCTGGTGGACTCCATCGGGAAGAAAATCAAGGTTGTAAGGAACGTTGCCGATGCACTAGGTCTGGAAAATGTGGAAGCCGACCATCTTCGCGCCGAGCAACTGGATGAGAAATACGACTTCGTGGTATCCCGAGCCGTTACTCGCCTGGCCGATTTCTACCCGTGGGTAGCAAATAAGTTCCGTAAAAAGCACTTAAACGCAATTTCCAATGGCATTTTATACCTAAAAGGCGGTGACTTAGGAGAAGAATTAAAAGAAGCACGACTTCCTGCTGAAGTATATGCGCTTTCCGACTATTTTGAGGAGGATTTTTTTGAAACCAAGCAGGTTGTTTATATCCCTGTTTGAGGTCAATTATTGTTATCGTTAAAAAAAGGTACCAGCTTTACCGTTACAACCAGTTGCCCCACGTGCCGTTGGGTGTGTTCGGCCGCGTGGAACAACAGCCCGATCAACGTCGTCGGTATTCGCTTTCTACCGAGGTAACGCACATCGGTGAGTGTATTTTCGTCCGTTCCCTTCAGCTGTGCTACGGCCCTCTCCACCTGTTTCGCCAAAGCCAGCACTAGGTCGGCCGAACGGATATTCAGCACCTCCTGACCCTCCGCCCGGAGGTATTCAAACTGCCGTTTGGACAGCGGCTTCATTAACGCATAGGTAAATAACCTGTCGACCACGCCGCTGATGTGCTGCAAATGAAACCCTACAGAAGCGCGACCAGCAGGCTTTAACCACAAATAGGCATCATCAAAACCGCCCATATAACTAGTCACTTCTTCTTTAGCCTGCATTAATGCATGAGCTACGGGCTGCAACAATGGCGGGACGTCGGGTATCGGACCACGCATCCAGACCTCGGGTCGGGGAGTTTCTTGTTCAGACATGGAACAAATGTAACAGACATATCCCATTTCAACAAATTCAAACATGGTGACGGCTTTTATACGTTAGAGTCCGAGGATTTCACTATCTTAGCCATCCAAGATGAGCCTACTTTACCAGATTGCATTAACTAAGGTAAACGGTGTCGGTCCGGTGGTTGGCCGTCACCTCCTCTCTCATTTCGGCAGCCCCGATGCCATATTTTCCGCAGCAAAGAAAGACTTTGCCGGCATACAGGGCATGAACAGACGTATAATTGAGGGGCTTTCCAGTGCAGAAGTGCTCAGGGCGGCTGAAAAGGAACTTCAGTTTGTTGAAAAACATAACATACAACCTCTTTTTTGGGGGAATGACAATTATCCCAAACGACTTGCCGAGTGTGCCGATGCTCCGCTTTTGCTTTATTACCGGGGAAATGCCGACCTAAATGCACTACGCATGGTAAGTATTGTGGGTACCCGTAATGCCACAGCTTATGGTAAGGCGATTTGTACCGATTTCGTAAAGGCCCTTTCGCCGTACGACGTTACGATAATCAGCGGCCTGGCCTATGGTATCGATAGCCACGCACACGCGAATGCATTGAGCCATGAAATACCGACAGTTGGTGTGCTGGGACATGGACTGGACCGTATCTACCCTGCTGCTAATCGCGAAATGGCAACAAGAATGCTCAATTGTGGTGGATTACTGACTGAGTTTGGATCGGGCACCAAGCCCGATCGGCAGCATTTCCCAATGCGGAACCGTATTATCGCCGGGTTGGCCGATGTAACCATCGTGGTAGAAGCAGCAGCCAAAGGCGGAGCATTGATTACCGCCGAGTTAGCGAATTCATACAGCCGTGACGTATGTGCTTTTCCGGGAAGCGTGAACCAAGAATTTTCCGCGGGAAGCAATTACCTGATAAAAACACACCGTGCCCACCTGATTACTGGCGTGAAGGACTTGCAGTATCTTATGAACTGGCAACCGGCTTCTGCACCAAAGCCGCCCCGGCAACTCCAGTTACCTGTTTCGCTCGACACTTCACAGCAGCGCGTGTATGACATCATCGCTGCTGCGGAACAACTATCGATCGACGAACTGGCCGGGAAACTCCAATGGCCACAGAGCAAACTTGCCGTAGCCTTACTCGAACTGGAAATGAACGGTGTTCTTATTGCCTTACCCGGCAAAATCTACAGAACAACATAAAGCGTACTGCAAGCCAACACCTTGCGCACTGTACGTAATTTTTATTGGCATACACCACTTTTTTTGCTACTTTTGCCGTGGGTAAGTCTTTTACGACCAGCTCCCCGAGAATCCCCCAGGGTGGGAACACAGCAAGGGTATCGGGTTGTAGCGGTGCGATAAAAGTAGCTTACCCTTTTTTTATTCCATAGATTAAACCAATCAGCGATACTTGCATATCCACGCAAGTTTATCTAAGTTTGCATCCCATAATATAAGTTGCATGAGTTGGTTTAGACGTGAAAAGGCCGGGATCAGTACGGCTACCGAACATAAAAAGGAAGCTCCCGATGGCCTATGGAACAAATGCCCGTCGTGCAAAAAGCCGCTGCTCAACATCGAGCAGCTTGAAAACAAGTATGTGTGTCATTATTGCGGTTATCACCTACGTATCGGTTCGGCCGCCTACTTTTCCATTATATTTGACGATAATCAGTTCACCGAACTTTTCGCTAACCTACGATCCGGGGACCCACTCCGGTTTGAAGACACGAAGAAGTACACAGAGCGACTCGAAGAAAGCTACGCCAAAACAGGCTTGAATGATGCTATCCGCTGTGCACATGGTAAGGTGGAAGGACGAGATCTCGTGTTGGCCTGTATGGATTTTACCTTTATCGGCGGCTCTATGGGGTCGGTGGTCGGCGAAAAAATTGCACGTTCCATCGATTACTGCCTACAGCACAAACTTCCGTTCATGCTGATTTCAAAGTCGGGTGGCGCACGCATGATGGAAGCTGCATTTTCATTAATGCAAATGGCAAAAACATCGGCCAAACTCGCCTTGCTTAACGAAGCTAAACTGCCTTACATCTGTTTATTGACCGACCCCACCACGGGGGGGGTTACGGCATCTTACGCCATGTTGGGCGATATTAACATTGCCGAGCCAGGAGCGCTCATCGGGTTCGCCGGCCCACGCGTGATCAAAGAAACCATCAAGAAAGATCTACCAAAAGGTTTTCAGACGTCTGAATTCCTGCTTGAACACGGTTTCCTCGATTTCATCGTTGACCGCCGTCAGCTCAAACAAAAAGTTGCGTTGTTTTTAAGCATGGTCGAATAACGAATTTTTTAAAAATTAATTAACTTTACCGGGGTTCCTCATACCGGTTCGGAAACCATCGACAGCATTGTAAATGGCAAAAGCGAAATACCATTACAACTCCCATACGCTCAAGTATGAAAAGATAAAGACAAGCACCCGCACCTGGGCATTGCGCGCAGTTGGATTTCTCACCAGCTCATTTGCATGTGCCATGCTCCTTCTGTATATTGGTTTTACATTTATTGATTCGCCTAAGGAAAAGCAACTACAACGAGAAGTAGACCAGATGGCATTGCAATACAGCATAATGCAGGATCGGATGAAGCAAATTGATGCAGCGCTGGCGAACATGCAGCATCGCGACGATAATATCTACCGGATTATTTTCGAAGCAGACCCGATATCTCCGGATGTGCGACAAGCAGGTTTTGGCGGTGTGAACCGGTATAAAAACCTCGAACATTTCAGCAACTCGAATCTGATGATTGAAACAGCAAAAAAACTGGATTATATATCCAAGGCACTGTATGTACAGTCTAAGTCGTACGACGAATTGACGGAAATGGCAAAATCAAAAGCCGAAATGATGGCGAGCATCCCGGCTATACAGCCGGTAGACTCCCGGAAAGCCCGTACTGGTATTTCCGGATTCGGCGTCCGGATTCATCCGGTTTACAAAATCCGAAAGATGCATACCGGGATTGATTTCACCGCCCCTTCGGGTACACCCATATATGCTACCGGCAATGGCAAAGTGGAGGCCGCAGGGTTGGACGGCGGCTATGGCCGCCGGGTTGTGATCAACCATGGGTACAGTTACAAGACCCTGTATGGTCACATGAGCCGTTTTACGGTAAGGACTGGCCAACAGGTAAAACGAGGCGACTTGATTGGATATGTGGGTAACACGGGTACGTCGACAGGCCCGCACCTACACTATGAGGTACATAAAAACGATAAACCTGTAAATCCGATTAACTTTATCTACAACGACCTTACCCCACTGGAATATGCCGCAATCCTGGAAGCGGCTTCGCAAGAGAATCAGTCGTTTGACTAATTAACGGATTCGCGGGGTGTATAATAATTCAAATGTAATCGTATCTTTGTGATAGCGGACTATCTTATTTGCTGATCATATGCCTTACAAAGAGCGCGAAATAAAGAAACTCTACTATACCATGGGGGAAGTGACGGCTATGTTTGACGTTAACGCCTCCCAGATACGGTTTTATGAGCGTGAGTTTGACATTATCCAACCGAAAAAAAACAAGAAGGGGAATCGGCTCTTCACCCCCGAGGATATTGCCAACCTTAAAATCATCTTCAATCTGGTTAAGGGTAAAGGATATACCTTGCAGGGTGCACGTGAGTACCTGCGGGAGAAGAAGAATGAGGCACGGGAAAACCAACGGGTTATCGATTCGCTCCAGCGCCTCAAGGCTTTTTTATTGGAAGTGCGCGACAGCCTCTAATAACTTTCTGCTACGGCTTCCATTTCTGACAGCCGCACAAATTCCTCCACCTTTTCTACCATCTCCGTACTACCAATGAATATCGGCGTTCGTTCATGTAGCGCTGCTGGTTGGATGTCCAATATCCTACGGTAACCATCGGTTGCTTTACCCCCGGCCTGCTCAATAACGAACGCCAACGGATTACATTCATACATCAGCCTCAATTTACCCCGTGGATGAGAAGAAGTGGTTGGGTAAAGGAAAACACCACCCTTGATCAGGTTGCGGTGTATATCAGCGACCATGGAGCCGATGTATCGGGATGTATACGGCCTGCCTCCCTCGCTATCCTCCACCTGACAATACTTGATATAGTCTTTTACGCCCTGCGGAAACTTAACGTAATTACCTTCATTGATAGAGTATATCGTCCCGTTACGTGGAATTTGCATATCGGGATGAGAAAGACAGAATTCCCCGATGGAAGGATCTAGTGTAAATCCGTTTACGCCCTTACCCGTCGTGTAGACCAGCATCGTTGACGATCCGTACACCACATAGCCGGCAGCAACCTGCTGTGTACCTTTCTGAAGGACCTCTTCCGGTCTCACCGGACCCTCGCTGGCCATACGCCGGTAAATAGAAAAAATCGTGCCGACGGATACATTCACATCGATATTTGACGAGCCGTCCAACGGGTCGATACAAACAATGTACTTTGCATGTTGCGATATCCTGGAATTGATAAAGATACATTCGTCGTGCTCTTCCGAGGCGACCACACAACACTCGCCGCCGCTTCGCAGGGCCGATATAAATTGCTCATCGGCATATATATCGAGTTTCTTCTGCCCCTCCCCCTGCACATTGATGGTACCGTTATCTCCGAGAACATCTACAAGCCCTGCCTTATTTACCTCCCGGTTAACAATTTTGGCAGCGATACCGATATCACGTAGCAGTCTTGACAACTCACCTTTTGCGTACGGGAAATCTGATTGTTTTTCAATAATAAACTGACCTAATGTAGTCGTTTTCGTCATAACTTATCGCTTAGTTAGTGTATTTTTTGCAATTTACAATGCGCACAAAAATAGCCAAAAAAGCAATCAAACCAATATAAAACAAAAACTTAGTGTATTTTAACAGCTATCTTGAAGCCAATTCTATGATTTCAAGATTTTCGATACAATTATCGTCTATGCTAAAACGTAAAAGCGTACGAACCTTGTGCCAGCCTTGTTTTCCGGCGGCTCCGGGATTAAGATGCAGACATTGTAACTTTTTATCAAAAATTACTTTGAGAATGTGGGAATGTCCGCAAATAAAAAGTTTTGGCGGGTGCTGTTGAATTACTGATTTCACCTGCGGGCTATAACGGCCGGGGTAACCGCCAATGTGTGTCATCCATACGTCCACCGCCTCGCAGGTAAACCGCAAATGCTCGGGATAGACGCTACGTATATCCTGCCCGTCGATATTGCCGTATACACCTTTTAATGGCTTGAACGCCGCTAATGTATCGGCTACGGCAATACTGCCAAAATCACCCGCATGCCATATTTCATCACAATCCTCAAAATGTGTTAAAATAGCCTCATCGAGGTATCCGTGTGTATCTGAAAGTAATCCAATCTGCGTCATAAGGTGTTGGCGAAGATAGGCATTCTTAAAATGCAAGAAAAAAGGGTCCTAGTAATTTTCGATATGCCGTACTATACACACCACGGCGCTCATAGATAACGAAATCAGTTTCGCTGCTCGTCCCCGTTTCCGTGGTACTACTCAGAAACAGCACCTGTCTTATCGGTGAGTGGGAACTAAAGGATCGGATAGTCGTCGACGCCCGCAATGCCAGCCCGTAATTGCGGATAGCGTGCTGCTCAACACGGGATGCCAGGTTAGTTGGAAGAATGATCTGCAAACACCCGGTGGGGCTCAACCATTGTTTCGATAGCGCCAGCAACTGGTCGAAAAAGTTCATGTCGGTATGTCTGGCCATGCCTTTTCGGTTATCGTCGCTCCGAAGGGAATCCAAAAAAAACGGCGGATTCGAAACAATTAAATCATACGGGGCCTTTGGTTCAAACTCACCTAAGGCAACCGCATGGATCGTAAGTCTATCCTCGAAAGGTGATCGCTCAAAATTGCGGCCGGCAGTGTCGGCTGCTATAGCATCGATTTCAATCGCATCGATCATTGCCGACGGAAAGCGCTGGGCGAGCATCAACGAAATAACACCGGTGCCCGTACCCACATCAAGCATACGCGTCGGAAAATCTGCTGTCGCCATAGCGGCCAACAGTACGCCATCTGTATTTATCTTCATGGCACATCCCGATTGATCGACTGCAAATTGTTTGAAATGAAATACAGACATCAGCCAAAATTAAGGTAATATTTTGATTTTTATTTTGTAAAAACATGAATATTCCCTACCATTGTATAAGTACTTACACAATTAAATACTGATGGATATTTACGAGACGTTGGGTCCGTTGATTTTAGGTAGCCGATTGCGTCGCCTTAGTGAATACTTCATTGCAGAGGTTAATAAAGCCTATCAGGAAGAAGGCATTTGTTTCGACGCAAGCTGGTTTCCGGTATTTTATCTTTTGTCCGAAAACCCATCGATTTCCATTCGTGAGCTTTCGAACACCTTACAAGTTTCCCATTCGGCTGTAAGCCAACTTATCAGCAACCTCAAACGGCGCCATTTGGTAGACAGCACAGCGAGCGGCCACGACGCCCGGCGGCAACAAGTTCGGCTTTCGGCCGACGGCCTGGCCCTTCTGCACCGTATAAAACCTATCTGGGAGGCCATTTCTTCCGTTTTTGTGCAAATGCAAAATCAGAACGAGGCGGTAACCCATTTAATTCCGGGCCTCATTGCTATGGAACACCTTTTTTCGGAAAAGGCCCTTTCTGAGCGCATTAACAGCCTAAATTCAACTTATACATCATGAAACCGTCATGGTTTCCAAAAACCACACAGGGAAATGATTAAACCATGACAGCTTCATCACCATAAAAAAACAAATTTGGACAGATGAAAAACTTCCGATACGGCACCGACAAATTAACGATAGGCAAGACCATGGCACTTACCCATGGTCGGCTTCATGGCACCCTATCTGCAAAAGAACGGCATAAAATCGACCGATCTGAATCGTTTGTGAAAGACATTGTTGCTCACAGTGACGTAGTATACGGCATCAATACGGGGTTCGGCCCACTTTGCGATACGATTATCACGCCGCAGGATACAGCCAACCTGCAGCACAACCTGCTCAAAAGCCACGCAGTCGGGGTTGGCAAACCTATCCCCAAATCGATCGCTAAAACCATGATGATTATTAAGGCGCAAGCTCTGGCGCAGGGGTATTCAGGTGTACAACTGCGTACGCTCGAACGTATCATCTGGATGACCGATCAAGACATCATTCCGGTCGTACCTGAGCAGGGGTCGGTGGGTGCCTCCGGCGACCTGGCTCCGCTTTCTCATCTTTTTTTGCCACTGATTGGCCTCGGCCAGGTATATTATAAGGGAGACATTGTGCCAGCAAAAGAAGTATTGCAGGCACGCGGCATGCCTCCGCTTCAACTCGCTCCAAAGGAAGGGTTGGCACTAATCAACGGCACACAATTTATCGCCGCCCACGCGGTACACGGTTTATACCGCATGCATAATGTCCTGGAAGCTGCCGATCTCATCGGCGCCATGTCGCTTGAAGGGCTCATGGGTTCCTATAAACCTTTTGACGCGCGACTGCATGAGATACGGCCGTTCCCGGGCAATCAATTGGTCGCCCATCGTTTATGGCAATTATTGCACACGTCTGAAATTGCCAATTCGCATCCCGATTGCGGGCGCGTACAGGATCCTTATTCCCTGCGGTGTATGCCACAGGTTCATGGCGCATCACGTGCTGCCTGGCTCCACCTCAAAGAACTCACGGAAATAGAGATCAACTCGGTAACCGACAACCCGATTATCCTGGGACCGCATGACACCATCAGCGGTGGAAATTTCCATGGCCAGCCACTGGCCATTGCGCTGGACTACGCCGCAATCGGTGCCGCCGAACTTGGAAATATTGCTGACCGCCGGTGCTACCTGATCATTGAGGGCCGTTACGGTCTCCCCAAACTGCTTATCCAGGATGCTGGGCTAAACTCGGGCTTCATGATACCTCAATACACCGCAGCTGCTCTGGTATCTGAGAACAAAGCACTTTGTTTTCCTGCCAGTGCGGATAGTATCCCCACGTCGCTCGGCCAGGAAGATCATGTTTCGATGGGATCCATCAGCGGCCGTAAGTTGAACAAAATTGTCGATCACCTTGAATATATCTTGGCTATAGAGCTCCTATATGCCGCGCAGGCGCTCGATTTTCGCCGGCCGCTACGCTCATCTGACGTGCTGGAAGCCTGCCACACGCTGGTTAGACGCCACGTATCTTTCACCGAGCGTGACCGCATCTTTGCCAACGATATCAACGCGCTCCAACAGCTTATTAGCAGCGGAAAATTTGTGCAGGAAGCAAACAAAGTGGCAGAGACACACGACTACCAACTTAATCAAATAACTTATGAAGCTTTCAACATTTCTTGACCGATACGCCAACCACCCCCATTATGTATCGCCTACAGGCAATGGTCTGCATGCCAAAAGCTGGCAAACGGAAGCACCGCTACGCATGCTGCTCAATAATTTAAATGCCGAAGTAGCTGAGAACCCCGACGAATTGGTAGTATATGGTGGAATTGGGCAGGCCGCCCGTAATCGGAGTGCGTTGCAACGGATTATTGAGTTGTTGCTTACATTAGACGATGACCATTCGCTTCTGGTGCAATCAGGAAAGCCTGTTGGCGTTGTACGTACCCACCCGCAGGCTCCCCGCGTGCTGATTGCCAATAGCAACCTAGTGCCTAAATGGGCCACGTGGGAACACTTCAATGAATTGCGTGCCAAGGAATTGATGATGTACGGTCAAATGACCGCAGGCAGCTGGATATACATTGGTTCGCAAGGCATACTGCAAGGTACTTATGAAACGTTTGTGGAATGCGGACGGCAACATTTCAACGGCGATCTTCGGGGGCGGCTGCTGGTCACGGCGGGGTTGGGAGGAATGGGGGGCGCACAACCCCTCGCCGCCACCATGGCGGGTGCTGTTTTCCTGGGAGCGGACGTGGATAGAACACGTATACAAAAGCGTCTTGACACGCGTTACATTGATCGGATGACCGAGTCTTACGACGAGGCTATCCATTGGATAAAAGAAGCTGTTGCCGTTAAGCAACCACTTTCTGTAGGCTTGGTAAGTGATGCTGGCAACCTCCTTGAACGGCTTTTGCAAGATAATATCATCCCCGATATACTGACCGACCAAACCTCCGCCCACGACCCGATATCGGGATACATCCCCCATCAGCTGACATTGGCTGAAGCGCTCTCGCTGCGCGCTACAGATCCCGGGTCGTATAAGGAAAAAGCATTAAAAAGCATGGCCAGGCATGTTGGTCTTATGCTCGAAATGCAACGTCGCGGGGCGGTTACGTTCGACTACGGCAATAATCTCCGGGAATTTGCCAGAGAAGGCGGAGAACAGCACGCCTTTGACTTCCCCGGGTTTACCCCGGCATTTATCCGACCGTTGTTCTGTGAGGGGAAGGGACCCTTCCGATGGGTTGCCTTGTCGGGTGACCCACAAGACATCTATACAACCGACGAAGCACTTATCGCACATTTCCCCGAAAATAAGACGCTGCACCATTGGCTCCGCCAGGCAAAGGAAAAAGTAGCCTTTCAGGGGCTCCCGGCCCGCATCTGCTGGCTGGGTATGGGCGAACGGGAACAAGCAGGACTGCTATTCAATGAATTGGTCAAATCGGGCAAGGTGAAAGCCCCTATCGTCATCGGCCGGGACCACCTGGATTGCGGCTCGGTGGCATCGCCCAATCGCGAAACCGAAGCGATGAAGGATGGTTCGGACGCCGTTTCAGACTGGCCATTGCTCAATTTAATGGGCAATGTGGCCGGCGGAGCAACATGGGTTTCTTTTCACCATGGAGGGGGTGTAGGCATGGGTTACGCGCAACACGCGGGCATGGTAGTGGTGGCCGATGGTTCTGAACGCGCGGCAGCGTGCCTGCGCAGGGTGCTGTATAACGACCCGGCTCTGGGAATCTTCCGGCATCACGATGCGGGATATGAAACGGCAACAGCCTGTGGCGAAAAATTCGACTTGTTAGTATAGTATGAAATTGATAGGCCCTTTCTCCCAGCTGTTGACCTTACGTGGAATAGCCATGAACGGCCCGCTTGCCGATCACCAATTGGAAGTAATCACCGCTGGAGGTATCGTTATCGATAATGGCCGTGTTATGGACACCGGCGATTTTGATACACTTTACAGACGGTACCCCAACATTGCCGTCGATCCAATCAGAGGTCAGCAAACGGTCATTCCGGGATTCGTCGATGCCCATACACATATTTGCTTTGCGGGAAGCCGGGCAAACGACTATGCTTTTCGGGTAGCGGGAAGGACTTATCTGGATATTGCCAAAGCGGGTGGCGGAATATGGGACACGGTGTCGCAAACCCGGGCAACATCGCAAACAGCACTGGCTGAACACACGGCAATCCGTGCAGACCGGGCACTGCAGGGTGGTGTAACCACTATGGAGGTGAAAAGCGGCTATGGACTGGATTTGGAAAACGAACTGAAGATGCTGCGTGCAATTGCCGTGGCAAACTCACTCACCCATGCCGACCTAATCGCTACCTGCCTTGCCGCACATATAAAACCGCGCGATTTTACGGGAGGCGAAATGGCATACCTGAACGAAGTTTTAACAACACTATTGCCCATTGTACGGGACGAAGGATTAGCCTCCCGTACCGATATTTTTATCGAAGAGTCGGCCTTCAGTCCATCCGAAGGAAGCTACTACCTACAACAGGCACAGCAACTGGGGTTTGCGCTTACCGTCCATGCGGATCAATTCAGCCCAGGGGGATCGGCTACAGCCGTTGCGTGCGGTGCAGTATCGGCAGATCACCTGGAGGGAAGCACCGATCAGGAAATCAAGTTGCTGGCACAATCAGCTACGGTTGCTGTGGCATTGCCAGGAGCATCATTGGGACTAGGCTTGAACTTTGCTCCGGCACGTAAGCTATTGGACGAGGGCGCATGCGTTGCCATTGCGAGCGACTGGAACCCCGGATCGGCGCCAATGGGTGAGTTATTGATACAAGCATCGATATTAGGAGCGTACCAAAAACTGACATTGGCCGAAACATTGGCCGGACTCACCTACCGGGCTGCCCGGGCATTGCGGCTTGCCGATCGCGGTACGCTTGAAAATGGCCAGCTTGCCGATATGCAAGCCTACCCCACGGCAGATTATCGGGATATCTTATATCATCAAGGTGCAATGAAACCCAGCCAGGTATGGAAATACGGGAAAACGACACAATAGATACACGGTTTTATCGTGTACCTTCCATGCGATTATGGCGCGGCAGGGACGACGGAAACGAACCATCGCAACGACGTTGGCACCAGCATATACAGCTGATCGACCTGACCGGACCAGCGATGGACGACTTGAGAAATAAGTCTGCCGTTGCCATCCTGGGGTTTGCCTGTGATGAAGGAGTAAAAAGGAATCAGGGGCGTATAGGTGCAGCTGGGGGTCCCGAAGCTATCCGCAAGGCGTTAAGTGCCCTCCCGGTGTTTCATCCCGACTTATCCATTTATGATGCAGGCGATATCCATTGCAGCGATGGTGAGCTAGAAATAGCACAACAGCAACTGGCGCTGGCGGTAGTTAAAATTTTGCGCCGCGGGGCATTTCCCATCGTATTGGGCGGCGGCCATGAAATAACTTATGGACATTACTGCGGTATATACGCGTTCCTGAGGCATCAACAGGAGGCAGGTCCCGGCGTGATCAATTTCGACGCTCACTTCGACAACCGGGAGGTTACCGCGAACGGACCGACCTCCGGAACAGGTTTTTGGCAAATTGAAACGGACTGTAAGCGGAACGGCGAAGAGTTCCGTTATCTTGCATTGGGGATCCAAAAGACAAGTAATACCCCGCATCTATTCGAAACAGCGCACCGTACAGATACCCGGTATGCACTGGCGACGCAATTTGACGGGCACCATCGCGATCAACCCGCGGATTTGGTTGAACGCTTTTCTCGAACAAATGAATGGCTATACGTTACCGTAGACTTGGATGTTTTTGCTGCACCCTACGCGCCGGGCGTCAGTGCCCCCGCGTACAACGGCATTCGACCGGATACCCTATTTTTTAACTGCCTGGAGAAGGTATTTGCAACGGGCAAACTCGTGTCGCTTGATATTGCTGAATTAAACCCCGCTATGGATATTGATGGACGAACAGCAAAGCTCGCAGCAGCTATTATTTTCTACGCAGTCAATTATTTATCGGAAACGCGTCGTTAGGCCTCAAATTTATACCCTACTCCTTTTACTGTAGCGACATAATCTTCACCTATTTTTTCCCGCAGCTTACGGATATGTACATCAATCGTACGATTTGTTACCACGACTGAGTCCTCCCATATATTTTTGAGAATAGCCTCTCTCGTATACACTTTGCCCGGCTTGGATGCTAACAGGTACAGCAATTCGAATTCTTTCTTAGCCAGGACTATTTTCTCTCCATTCTTGAACACCAGAAAAGCCTCCCGGTCGATTACGAGATCTTTGACCTCCAACTTTTCGTCAGTCGGCTCTTCATTTTGCATATTCCGACGGAGAATGGCATTAATGCGGCTTAGTAGTGCACGTGGCTTGATGGGTTTTGCGATGTAGTCATCTGCTCCTACATTGAACCCTGCAATTTCCGAATATTCTTCGCTACGGGCGGTAAGAAACACCATGAACGTACTCTTAAATTCGGGCATGGCACGCATAATGCGGCACGCTTCTATGCCATCCATTTTGGGCATCATGACGTCAAGGATGATCAGATCAGGCATCGCTTTTTTAGCCGTGGTCACGGCTTCCTGTCCATTAGTTGCGGTATATACCTGATAGCCTTCCCGCTTCAAGTTGTAGGCTATCAGTTCAACGATATCAGGCTCGTCATCCACTACCAGTATCTTTTGCTTCATGGAACTCATGGTGTTATTTTTTGCTAAAATATGTACACAAGGACAACAAATGGTTAAATCTATATTAACAAATCATTAAACCACACCGTTCGTTAACGCAAAAAACGCATTAATCAAATGTCTTTTCCAGAAAAGCTTCCAGGTCTGGTCCACGCAGGTTCTTAGCGATGATGATACCATCGGGGTCGAGCAGGTATGATGTGGGTATGGCCTGTATGCGATATAAGCCGACCACGTCACTGCCCCACTGCTGTAAATCAGAAACCTGAGTCCACTCCAAACCATCTTCCTTAATAGCGCGCAACCATGAGCCCGGATTACCATCTAATGATACGCCGAGCACGGTAAACCCCTTATCCTGGTAGCGATGGTATTGTTTTACAATATTCGGGTTTTCCTCCCGACAGGGCACACACCAAGATGCCCAGAAATCGACCAACGTATATTTTCCCCTGAAATCGGAAAGTTTTACCGGTTGGTTGTTAGGCGTGAGCGATTCGAAAGCGGGTGCCGGCTGGCCGACAGCCAGCACCTTCAACCGCGCCATTTCCTCCATGAAGCTCCGTACGCGTGCGTTATCATCCCATCGCCCTGCAATACGGTCAGCATAGGTAATCAATTCAGTCTCGGCCAGTTCCGTATCAAGCGTAGTCATGGCATAGAAACCCGCGAGATCATCGTGCTCGTTGGCAAAACGTAAGGTAGCCTCGGTATAATCGGCCATTTGCTGGCGATATCGCTGTAGAAATTGCTGCCTCAGCGCCATGACTGCCGTATCATCCAGTCCGGCAGCCTGGTCAGCAAATGACTCCTCCAATTCAAGCTGCAACCGTTCCTTTTCTGCAAGCGTTCCAGCGAAAAGCTTTATCTTATCCGAAAGCGGTGAGCCGGCCACCTCGTAGGCATCGATCGGCTCCGAAAGGTCGGCATGGAATGAAACCCGGTCGCCATTCTGGAGAATGAGGTGATACCGGTTTTGACCTGCTTCCAAGGTAAGCAACCGCGGGTGCGACGCTGTTCGCTGAAATTTAAACCTGCCCTGTTCGTCGATAAAAGCCGAATCCAGTTTGCGCTCGCCTTCATAGAGCGTCACCGTCTGTATACGTTCGGCATGGCTTACCTGCCCTTCGACAACAAATACCTCATCGCCCGCACAAGACGATAATAAAAAAAATACCCATCCGAGGGTTACCATTAATCTATTCATCACTTCTACTCTGCTACTGTACCGGACTGTACATATGTTCTGGCTTTGGCCAGGGCTTTGTCCAAACCACTTATATCCTTACCTCCTGCGGTGGCGTAAAAAGGCTGCCCGCCTCCACCGCCTTTTATCTCTTTGGCCAACTCGCGTACAATCGTTGCCGCACTCCAATCACGCTCCTTAACCAGCTTATCGGAAATGACCACCGTAAGACCGGGCTTTCCATCGATATCCGTGCCCAACACAAGAAAAAGGTTATCGATGTAGCCTTTCAGCGCATACGACAAGGTCTTGATTGCATCGGCAGACGGCAGATCCACCCGGGTTAT
>Ga0079224_100002212_pt1 | contig 23359 bp, 20 predicted proteins | sample Stecom2015_FD_80414 | JGI IMG/M metagenome (GOLD analysis project Ga0079224, IMG submission 80414) | Agricultural soil microbial communities from Utah to study Nitrogen management - Steer compost 2015 | ecosystem: Environmental > Terrestrial > Soil > Agricultural land | place: USA: Utah... | reverse complement strand
TGGCAAACCACTCGCTCTGCGTCCACGTCGTCCCATCATTCACCGCCGCCGCTCGCAGCCGGTAGCTGCCCCCACTGTAGCCAAACTCCACCTGCGTCACCACGCCCGTCAGATTGGCCCCTATGAATATCAGATGCCGATCCCCCTCCGCCATGCTGATGCCGTTGGGATCAAAGTAGAAACGCACCCGATAGCGAGCCTCCGACACCGGCAGATCGTCACGCACTCCCATCGCCGTGTTGTCGTTGATGACTGCCCGCAAACCCTGACTGCCCCACAGCGCCGCGCTCGGATGCACGTGCAGATCGCCGCCACCTGTGATCGCCATCGACCAGGCATTCAGATTGCCGCTCTCAAACCCGTCGCTGAAAATCACATCCAGCGGATCCACCGTCGGCGTGCTCGTCGGCAGCGGCGTATTGGTTGGACTTGGCGTGATTGTCGCTGAACCCAGAGCCAGATTAAGAACCGTAACATCATCAGGGTCAAGGCCGTTGTAATCAGGATCGGCGCTGATTGCAGGCGAGGTGATAATCGTATATGTTGCATCGCCATCCGGGATACCATCATCCACACCTGTCACCGTGATTGTCCGGGGATCATTCCAGGTCTCGGGCGTAAAGGTGACTGATGTGGGAGCGACAGTGCCTTCGGAAATATTGCTGCTGGTCAGTTCGATTGTTACATCGCTCTGCGGCCGGCTGTTGAGGACGATAGTGAAGGTCGCCGCTGCGCCGGATTCGCTTGTGTGACCACTGATTGGGGAAACCGTAATCCCGATACTGTTATTATCTGTGATGTCTACCACAACATTAGAAATACTGGTCCCCACATATTCCGCAGCACTGCCTGCGGCAACAGCATGGGAGATCGTGCATGTATGATCGCCTTCAATGAGGCCATCATTGACTGCGCCAACCGTGACCGTTTGTGGATTGCTCCAGCGCGATGAACCGGTACGGGTAAAAGTCAGCGTGATCGGATTAACACTGCCATTGACGCTGCACTGGCTATCTGGAAACACAGTAATCATAACATTTGTACTGGGCGGGCTGGCAAGGCTTATCATGTAAGTATCGGTTGTGCCAGCTTCTGAAACCGCCAATTCGTTTATGCCATCCAGAATGACAGCAATCGTTGGCGGCACGGTCAACTCAATATTATTTTCCAGAACTTCAAAGTTGACCCAGTTATAAGTGTTATTGTTAAAGGTCAGCGAACCAAGGATAGGTTTAGCATCATCAATGCTGTTAAACAGGGCATTGTAGACTGCCTCATCATCGGTTGTAAAATCAAAGCGCAGGGTATCAAAGCCACCCATGCCATCAATCATACCGGTAACGACGGCATTGTTGGTCAGGATCACAGTATCGTTGCCATAGCGCTGTAACGTCACCGACTCGGGGCCTTCGCCATACACACCGCCGTTGACCACACCGTTGATAATGATGATATCGTCGCCACCTGCTGAATAATCACCGTGAATATTGCCGTGAGATGTACCGTTGTTAACGATCACATCATCGTCTGATACGCCCAGCGAATCATCACCGAATATCGCCCCGTTATAACCCTCCCACATGGTCCACGGGCCACCGTAGACGACACCATTGTTAGTGATAACATCATTACCCGTGCTACCCCAGATACCATCATCATTCATGGACTCGCCGACTGTGCCATTGTTAATCAGGTTATCCCGTTGCGAGGGATTCGCACTGAACCCACCCCCCCACAGATAGGTGATGATATGCCCATCGTTGACAATGTTGTCATTGTTGGGGCTACCGTCGACGACGGCGGTTGTTCCGGTACAGTAATAGTCAAACCCGGAACCGTTTGGTGTGGAGGTACAATCGGCCAGCACTGGCCCAGCCATAACAAAGAGAAAAAGTGTGATGCAAGTAAGTATGAGGGTGTAGTTATTGATGTATGGCGTCATCTTCTATTCCATGGAGATTGGCGCTATTAAAAATCAGCATTAAGTGTTCATTCAACTTTATATCACCCTACAAAAGCCTAACATTTCTAATCTCGTTTGTTCTACACCTTGCAAATTCAACGATGTGCGCTAGTCGAGCACCTGCTGAATGCGCCCCACATGCGGATACAGGGTTCCCTAAGGCCGTTTTTGAGCCGGAACGTCAGTTCGGTTTATTGCTATGTGCTGAAAAGTCGAATAGACTTAATTGTGATCCGTCGAGACTGTTTGAGAACGGGCGATAAAATGGCGGGACAGATAGGGGACAGGCTCTCCAGAAAAAAAACTCCCCATAACGTTCCTCAGCTTGATGAGGATAAGCTAGATGTACGTGCCCCTCAGTCCGGTATTGTCCAGCTTCAACGCTATATTGGAAACAGCGGCGTTCGCCAGCTGCTGGGCCATGAAGAAGAAAGCGAAGGGGATGAATCCGGCACAATGGATTTTGGTGTGCCGGCTTATCTCACGGCAGCAATCAATCACCATGCCGATACACCCCGTTATCGAGGGGCGCTGAGTCAATTCCGGGCCGGTCACCCCAGCGCCAGACTGCAACTTTATCGGGATCATCTCAGCGAAGCAGGGCCGGTAGTACACCATTTTGATTCTAATCCGTTGCAAGCGATTCGACGGATGGGACGCGCCAATCGAGAATCGCGCGAAGATCTGGAAACTGCGCCTGTAACTGATGAATTTGTTGCCGACATCATCGCCTTTTTCTACCCCGATTTTCAGGTATCGGAGGTCAATGACCAGCTTCGCCAACTGGCTGCCGAGATGCTCCACCAGGCGATCCAAGGCTCCCGGATGATGGACATGGTTCCTCGCCCACCGGGCAATCCTGGAGTAGGCTGGTTAGCCTTGCAGGCAGTTCAGATGGCCTGGCGGCGTGGGCGTGACGAAGGTATCTATGTGGCTGTACGCAATACCATAGCGGCCAGCTATCGCTCACGCTTTGAAATGGCGCGCCTTGGCATTTGATGTCTGAAGCGACTGACCTCGCAGCATTGGCTTCGTTTCGTCAACTGCTTCCGTTCATCCAGCAGTATCTCGAACAACAGGCGCTGCCTGCTGCGTATCCCGGCCTGGCAAGTTGGATACGCCGGTTTTTGATCGACAAGCCGCTGGGGCCGACAGCGGTACTGCCGCTGGCAAGCTGCGCGGCGGTTGGCGGCGATCCCCGGCAGGCGATCGCTGCTTCGGCTGTCTGTGAGCTGCTGCATCTCGGGGTTCGCGCGCTGGATGATCTTCAGGATCAGGACGCGCCGAGAGGTTTGTGGACAGAAATCGGCCCCGCTCGTGCGTTCAATTACAGTGCTTCGCTGTATGTGCTGGCGCATTATGTGCTTACCCACGCCAATTTTCCTGCCCGTCTGCGCCAGAATATCCAGCGAGCCATGAGTGAAGAGGTGATGCAACTGGCAGCGGGGCAGGAACGCGATCTTACTCATCAAACGGAAACGATTGAAGATTACTGGCAGACCATCGCGGCAAAAAATGGCCGGTTGTTCTCGTTGGTATGTTGGCTGGGGGCATTATGTGGAACCGGCCAGCAGCGATACATTGACGCTTGCCGCCAGTATGGATTTCATCTGGGAATCATCTTGCAGCTTTTCGACGACTTCGAGGGGACGTGGGCTGCTAATGATCTGGAAATGGGCAGGATTACCCTGCCTGTCCTGTACGGGCTGAACATCGATCATCCCCGGCGGGATGAACTTCAGGCATTGAAACAGGCAGGACAAATTCACACCAATGCCGACCTGGTTCGGACAATACTGGATCAGATTGAGACCCGTTCTTTTATCATCTGGGTGGCATTGCAGGAACGGGATCGAGCACTTGCCAAACTGCAAGACTGCCCTGGGGCCGCAGGTGTGGCTACCCTGACCAGCTACGTCGATGTGATCTTTGCCGATGCTGAACAACTTCTGACGACAAAACCCTCAGCATAAATTTGTTACCGACTGTGTTGATCGGCTTGAACTTGCCCCCGATGCGCGGGAGCCTGGCGCAGCATGGGTATATCGGTATGTGGTCTGCTAGATAGATCAGCAGGCTGGCGAAAAGCCCGATTGATGATAGCGACTGTCCGCTCTCGTGGCATGAGCTGTTGCGCAACGGAGTTCCCACGGGGCGGCCCTGTTGTTAGCGCGCTGAAAGGTTGATTGGCTAACGTACCTAGTAAACATCAACCGTCTGAAACAACACACAGGAACTTCCAATGCAGCATTCGCCCGACGTAATTCGGCGTGCCTACGCCGTGACGGTGTTTTTCATCCTGACACTATGCTACGGCTACTTTATGCCCAGATGGGGGGACTGGAACGCCAATTCACGCGCCGATCTGGTATACGCTTTCGTCGATCAGGGTGTGCTTTACATTGACGATTATCACGAGAATACCGGCGACAAAGCCTGCTTTCCCGGCCCCTATGATCTGGAAGCAGATATATGCGAAGGCCATTATTACACCGACAAATCGCTCGGCCCTTCGCTGGTCGCCATGCCGTTCTACGCCGTTTTCAAAGTCATCGCGCAGCTTCCGCCTGTGCAGCAGTTGATCGAGAGCGGCCGGCTGCCCGGCAACTTTGACCAAACGCTCAATCCGGAAGGGCGCGGTGCTCTGGCAACCAGCATCTATCAGGGCATGGCGCTGACATTCATGACGTTCTTTGCCATTTCAATTCCGTCGGCGCTGCTGGGGACAGTGGTTTTCCTGTTCGCGGCGCGCTTTACCGACCGCCCTGTTCATGCGTTTGTGCTGGCGCTGGCTTACGGTCTGGCAACCATCGCCTTCCCTTACAGCAGCGCCCTGATCCAGCACCAGCTAGCAGCCTTTGGGGCATTCGTCGGATTTTACCTGCTGTGGCGCGTCATTTATGAGAATGCCTCCCTGAACTGGCTGTGGCTGGTCGGGGTGCTTTTCGGGCTGGTCGCCATGACGGAATATCCGGTGGTGATAATCGCGGGGATCATCTTCCTGTGGGCGGCGTGGGTATTCCCCAGACGGCTGGCGCTGTATCGCGTCGTGCTGGGCGCTGTGCCGCTCGGGCTGATCTTCGCGGCCTATAATTACGCTGCGTTCGAGACGATCATGCCCGTCGGCTATGAGTATTCAACGCTGTGGCAGGATTTTCATGGCGAAGGCTTTATGAGCCTCACCTCCCCATCGCTGGAACGTCTTTACGGGCTGACCTTCAGCCCGGCAAAGGGCCTGTTCCTGATCTCCCCGTTTCTGCTGCTGTGCGTGCCGGGGTTGATCGCCATGTGGCGGCGCGGCCATCAGCAGAGACCGCTGGTCGTGGCGCTGGCGCTCAGCATTGCCGCACTATTCGCCTTTTACGCCTCCAGCGTGATGTGGTGGGGCGGCCACACAGTCGGCCCGCGTTATCTGATTCCTATCCTGCCCTTCATGACCCTGCCCATTATCCTGACGTTCGCTTATCTGTTCAGGCGCGTGTGGGGCATCCTGCTGACCGGCGCACTGCTGGTTATTTCCGTCATTATGGTATGGGTGCAGACGATAGCCGGTCAGGCATGGCCGCCTACGGACGCCTTCCTGCTGACCATTGACCTGATGAACAGCTCCAACACCTTCATTGACTATTCGCTACCGCTGCTGCTGGCCGGGGATGTCGCCCGCAATTACGGGGGCATCCTGCTGGGGCTGGACGGTCTGGCCGGCCTGCTGCCGTTGCTGATCGCGCTGCTGGTGACCGGCATCGGCGTACCCTATGCGATGCTGCAAATCATCAGAAGTTTCGATGGCAAACATCGTCATACAAAACTCGCAGCTACGTCTGAAACACCTTAATATAGATTGACTCAAATGAGGGGGTGGTGAATGTCCCGCAGCATTAGGTCACTTGCAAAAGCGATTCTCCTTCGGACCCTTCCTTTGCAGTACATTCGACTCATAAGATTTATACTCAAGGCCCAGTGGCGAGTCGAACAGCTTGAACGCAATGTGCAGCGGTTAGCGGCGCTGGCAGCCCATGAGCAGTATGGCAGTATGGCACCGGAGCAGGCGTGCAAATCGGTGATTAACCGGCACGAATTTGGTGTCTATTCGCAGAACGGCGAAGATGGTATCCTGCTCTATATCTTTTCGCAAATCGGAACCACCAATCGCAGTTTTGTCGAATTCGGCATCGAGGATGGTCGGGAATGCAATTCCGCCAATCTGTCCATCAATTTTGACTGGCATGGCCTGCTCATGGAAATCGATGAAAAGTCCGTCGAAAGTGCGCGTCACTACTATGATCGCGTCCTTGGAGATCGCAAGCGGGATGTCAGGATTCTGCACACGATGGTCACAGCGGAAAACATCAACGGCATCCTGACAGAGAATCAGATCGACCCGGAACCTGATCTGTTCTGTATCGACATTGACAGTAACGATTACTGGATCTGGAATGCGCTGGAAGCCGTCAAGCCCTGCGTTCTGGTGGTTGAATACAATCCGGTGTTTGGGCCGAATCGTTCATTAACCATCCCGTATCAGCAGGGGGCATTCAACCGCCACGACGCTCATTTTAGCGGTTTCTATTTCGGGGCATCGCTCACTGCCCTGACCCTGCTGGCCCATAAAAAGGGCTACGAACTGGTCGGCTGCGATTTGACAGGGACAAACGCCTTCTTTGTACGCCGGGATGTCATGGCGGGTGATTTGAAACCGCTGACACCGCAGCAGGCTTTTTATCCGAGTATACGCTATTATAGTGATGTACGTCAGGACGGCGTGGTAAGCCCGCCTGAGCAGTTCCCGTACATCCAGCATCTCGAATTTGTCGAGGTTGATTGAAACCGGCGCAACCCTGATCGACATATGGACATACTTCTGTACGACAAAACCGCCGTTATCACCGGCGCGGCGCGTGGCATTGGCCGGGCGATTGCCGCCGCGATGCACGCTGCCGGGGCGCAGGTAGTGATCGCGGATATTGACCTGCCTGCCGCCCGGCAGACCGCCGCCGAACTGGGTACGCGCGCGCTGGCGCTGCACGTGGATACGGCCAGCGTCGAAAGCTGCCGCCAACTGGTTGCGGATACGATTGCGCAGGCCGGGCAGCTTGACATTCTGGTCAACAACGCCGCGATTTGCCCCATTCACCCTATTGAGACGGTAGAGCCTGACCTGTTTGACCGGATGATCGCCATCAATCTGCGCGGGCCGTATTTTCTGTCTCAGGCAGCCGCCCAGCACATGCGTGCGCGCCAGACCGGGCGCATCATCAATATCAGTTCAGTGGGCGGCAAGACCGGGGGCACGGGGCAGATCTCCGTCTATGCCGCGACCAAAGCGGCCCTGTTTTCTCTGACCAAATCGTTCGCAAAATACCTCGCGCCATACGGCACGGTCAACAGCATCGCGCCCGGCCCGTCGAATACTGATCTGACGGCCGGCTGGAATGACCCTGATCTGCTGGAACAACTGCGCCAGTCCGTGCCCTTGCAGCGGCTGGGGACACCGGTTGATTTCACCGGTGTGGCCGTGTTTCTGGCGTCCGATTTTGCCGGCTACATCACCGGCGCGACGATTGATGTGAACGGCGGCATACGGATGGATTAAACAGGTGCAGAGGTTTGCACAAAAACTGCAAGCTTTATTGGTTGACGACCTGCTGATAAGTAGTCATAACCTGCTGAATTATCCGAGGCCAGGTAAACTGTTCAGCCCGCTTGAACCCGCGATTTTGTAACTCTTCCCGCACCTGTGGCTGCGTAAATATCTGATTCAGGTATTCCGCCAATCTGTCCTGATCTTCAGCATCAATAATCAGCGCCGCATCTCCAGCAACCTCCGGTATCGAACCGCGATCAGAAGCGATGATCGGCGCGCCACAGGTCATCGCTTCCAGCAGGGGAATGCCGAATCCCTCAATCCATGAAGGAAAAACGAAAGCTTCTGCCATACTGAACATGGCGCTCAGGTCGCGGCGCGCCGGACGCACCATCAACCGGGCAAATCCGCTTCTGATAGCTTCGTGAACGACAGGCAGCACGTCGGGCGAACGCGAAAAGAACACGATTTCGTATTGCTCGCGCTGGCTGTCAGACAGCAAATGCCATGCCCGCACCAAAACACCAGGATTCTTGAAGGCTTCGGCGAGAACAAAAGGGCGCTTCAAGTTGAGTCGGTTGCGTACCTCAGCCAGTTCATCAGGGTCTTCAATACGGATAATATCGGGCGGAGTAGCATGGGGAATAACCACCAGTTTATCGAGACTCAGGCCGCTGTAACGCGCAATCTGCTGGCGGGAATATTCCGAAACAGTAATCACTTTATCTGCGCGCCGCAAAGCCGCCTGCGTTACAAAATGCAGATACGTCATCATAGTAACAGTGCGCACGTGTTTCCGGTGACTGCGAATAATCTGTTTCAGGGGCAGGACATTGATTTCATCCTGAAGGGTGATGACAGTGGGCAAACCTGCCGGCCCGAAACCGTAACTAGCCGGAAAATGAACGAGATCGAGGTGATCTTTGGCGATCTGGTTGCGCATGAACAAATCGTTATAAATGCTAGAAACAGGGTTGTGGTATGGAAGGAGCCGTAGGGTTACATGATCGGGCAGGGAATCCAGCTCGAAGGGCCGTTTGGTATCTGCATAAAGATAGAACTGATGTTCTCTGGCTCCATCCACGAGATGGGGTATTAGACTCTTCAAATAGGTGTGAATGCCCCCAACCAGTCCATGCGACAGATAGCGAACATCGATACCAATACGCATCTACCTACTCTCCCTTGTATTAATACACTTTCTAATCTCAAGCAGGCGCAATGAACCCGCCATGCAGCGAATCGCATTCCGTTCGGACCTGGTGAGCAAGTAGCTGCGCGGCCCGAACGGATCACTTTCCAGCAGACTGATTACCTGAGGGAGTGAATGCTATTTCAAAGCAACCGCCTGATTTTGCAAGTGAGGTGACTCGAAGAGGTCCAGATTATCCTGTACCCATGCGGCCAGCTTGGCAATTCCTTCACGGCTGCTGATCTGGGGCCGCCAGCCAAAATCGCGGGTTGCCTTGCTATGATCACTGACGTAGACTTTCTGGTCGCCCGGGCGCCATGCTTTGTAATCAACCGGAATATCGCGGCCAACAAGTTCAGTGAGGATAGGGCCAAATTCGCGCCAGATTGAAATGGTATTTGACTGCCCCCCCCCAATATTATAAACCTGTCCTCTGGTGACCGAAATTTTCTCACGCGCCAGATCAAAGGCACGTACCAGATCATCTATATAGAGAATATCGCGTACCTGCTTTCCATCACCGTAAATCGTAATCGGCCATCCGAGCAGGGAGGCAATGATAAAATACGCAACCCAGCCCTGATCTTCGCTTCCAAACTGACGTGGCCCATAGATGCAACTCATACGAAAAACAACGGTGGGCAAATCGTAGATGCGGCTGTAATCACGCACATACTGATCAGCAGCGCCTTTGGAACAGCCGTACGGGGAGTGGAAATCCAGCGAATGCGTTTCATCAATGCCGGCCGGATAATCCTGGTAAGCATAGCGGGTCTCATCTTCTACCACAGTCACATCTTCCATGCCACCATAGACTTTGTTGGTTGATGTGAAGATGATCTTTGGCTTGTGACCGCTTAAACGAGCCGCCTCAAGCACATTGAGCGTGCCCAGCGCATTGACTTCAAAATCCTGAACCGGATGAGTGACAGAGGTCGTGACAGCAACCTGACCAGCCAGATGATAAATTGTATCAGCCTGAGCAACAGGCGTTTCCAGAGCGGCAGCTTCCCGAATATCCCCCGGCACATAGGTGAGATGAGTATCGCCATGAACAGACTGAAGCCAGGCTAAATTTCGCTCCACACCAGGGCGAGAGAGGTTGTCAAAAATGATTACGTCCTCTCCACGAGAAAGGAAGTAGTTCGCCAGATTGCTTCCGATGAAGCCAGCGCCGCCTGTAATTAGGATGCTCATAAATGTACGTCCCTTTGCATCAATTCTGTGCAGTGTGTTCATTGTAAGCAGCGGGGTTTGCAATCACCTAAAATAAAAAAGTGGTTTTTTTAGTGGTCAGATCGGCTGTATCGGGAAAATCAGTTGGCAAAACTAGCTGCGCCACGCCCGCACGCAGAGAAATGATGGATGCTCCATACACCGGGCGTAGCCCTGGGGATCAGCGCGCCGGAAATCCTCGGTGGGCAAGGCTTCAGTCATACGCTCGATGATGAACCCGGCCTGTGCCAGCGCCCCGGCGATGGCGCTCAGCGGGCGGATGTAGAACGAGACGGCCACCGGTTCGCCGCCCATCCGCCATGCTTCGGTCACCAGCCGGGTTTCAAAGTACGAGCCGGTGTGGTGCTGGTAATCGTTGAAAGGATGATGGCACGAAAAGACGAACCAGCCGCCGGGCCGCAGCAGGCGCGCGAACCCGGCGAACAGTGCATTCTGATCTTCGATGTAATGTACCACCAGCGACGAAAACACCAGATCGAACGACGCAGCCGCCAGAAAATCCAGCGGCTGGCGCAGCTCAGCCACGTGCAGCGAGACACGCTCAGACTGCACTTCGCGCCGCGCCAGTGCGATCATCTTCGGGCTGACATCAACGCCGACCACTTCCCGCGCACCCTGATCCAGCAGCCATTGAAGGTTGATGCCCGCCCCACAGCCTGCGTCCAGCACCCGCGCACCCTGAATATCGGGAACCAGTGCGCGTATGGCCGGGCGTTCGAGATAGGCATTGTGGGGCTTTGTCCTGACCGCTTCGGCGTAGCGTTCGGCCATCGATTCGTAGGCGTCCAGCGCAACCGGTTTGTCATCCATCGGGCATTGTTTCTACTCAAAGATCATCGGGCGTGAAGGGAACGGGAAGCTGCACCATTTCCAGTGTGATGTTATCCGGGTCGAGCATGTAGCACGTCCAGCCGCCGGTATGCCGCCCGTGCGTAATCTTCACCGGCGCATCCGATTTCATGCGCACGCCCGCCGCTTTCAGACGCTCAAATTCAGCGTGAATATCATCGACTTGCAGCGCCAGATGCGCCGCGCCGGGCCGGTTGGTCGTGGTATCAGTCGGCTCGCCGCGCGGGTTGACGTACTCAATCAGTTCCAGAAAGTGCCCGGACGGCGATGACCCCTGCGGCATATCCGGCAGATTGAACAGCGCCACCTTCAGCAGCGCGTTGGCGAAACCGATCTGCGTGCTGGTGTACGTCTGGTCATGCACCATGCGATGCACCAGCTTGAGGCCGATCAGGTCCCGGTAAAACTGTACCGAACGTTCGATGTCAGACACGGTAAAGCTGAAATGAAAATAGCTGATGAAGGGCATAGGTAATCGACTCCAGTGCGATTCATTGGATATGCCCCTGTTTTACCCGATCAGCGATTTTTACGCTTGTCCCGGCTTAAGTCCAACAGGTCGCCAAGCGGCTCGAATTCGCCCGCCTCAAGGTCAGCCAGCCGCTCGCGCACCAGTTCGAGTTCGGCCTCATCGAGCCGGCTCAACAGGTCATCCACGCGCTGCTGCGAACGCCGGGGCGTTTCCTGTTTTTCCAGCACATCAGGGATATATTGCAGCACGCGCAGAATCTGATAGGTGACGAAGAAGGCCACAATCGGCCCCAGTATCAACGCCCAGCCGTAGATATTGGAAGCGTGCAGCAGCTCCAGCATCATAATCAACATGCTCCAACCAACTGCGATTATCAAACTCGCCCAGAAATTTTTCCACGTTTTCATACTGGTTGTACCCCTGAATTCACCGTCGCTGACATCCCCTTTTACGCACCTCTGCTCGAAAAGTCGCGGGCAAAGGCGTGAATTGGCTTGAATATCGCCACCGGAAACGCTATCCTTGGTATCATTGTGGTTTACTGTCGAATTAATGGAAACAAGGAGCAGGTGTATGGCGATAGAATTTCTGTATTACGAGGACTGCCCTTCGCACGATGTCGCGCTGGAACGGCTCCAGACAATTATGGCCGAAGAAGGCATCCACGCTGACATCAACATCATCAAGGTCGAAACCGAAGATCAGGCCCAGCGGCTGAAGTTTGTCGGTTCGCCGACGATTCGCATCGGCGGGCAGGATATTGTGCCTGTCCCGGCAAACGCCCACTACAGCCTGACCTGCCGCGCTTACCGGTTGGACGATGGGCGCATCTCCCCGCTGCCCTCGCCGGATATGATTCGCCGCGCCCTGCGGGAACATATCGCATCCGTCTGAATCCGTGTGTGATGTCGGGGCACGGCACGCCGTGTTCCCACTGTATACAACCAACAAGTTGATATAAGGAGAGAATCATGGCGAACTTGAAACCTGGCGATCAAGCCATCCCCTTCAGCCTGCCCGGAGTCGATGGCAAGACTTATGCGCTGGCCGACTACAGCGACAAAAACGCCGTCGCGGTGATCTTCACCTGCAATCACTGCCCTTACGCACAGGCGTGGGAAGGTCGTCTGATTCAGGCGCAGGCTGATTACGCGGACAAAGGCGTGCAGATTCTGGCGATCAACGCCAACGACGCCACCACCCACCCCGGCGACAGTTTTGAAGCCATGCAGCAGCGCGCACAGGAAAAGGGCTTCAACTTCCCCTACCTGCATGACGAATCGCAGGAAATTGCCCGCGCTTACGGGGCGGAACGGACGCCGGAAATCTTCCTGTTCGACAAAAACGGCAAGCTGCAATATCACGGCGCGCCGGACGACAACTACGAAGACCCCAACGCCGTGCAGCACGCCTGGTTCCGCGACGCGATTGACGCCGTACTCGCAGGGCAGACCCCCGCAGTGACGACGACGGAACCCAAAGGCTGCACGATCAAGTGGAAACAGCCGGCATAAGTCAGGTGCTGTGTACCGGGTGCTGAGTCAAGGACGGAGACACAGCGCCCGGCCAGAACTGGTTTGCCGCACCTGAAGGCATTCCTTCGAGGGGTGGACAAGCCACCCCATCCTGCTTGCCGCCGCCGAGGGCGGTGTGGCGGCAGGGCGGGCCATTTCAGCCCGAAGTTATCCTATCCCTCGTCCAGCAGTTGATCGGTGGTCAGGATGGTGGCGAATTCATCCTGAAGACTTACCAACGAGAGGGTATGCACGGTCTCTGCGGGGTAATGGACACCATCGTAGCCGGTGTGTTCATGCGACGCCGTTGCATCAGCGACCACAATAGTGCTAAAACCCAGATCGCTCGCCATGCGCGCCGTCGTCGAAACACAATGCTCGGCTGTCAGACCGACGATCACAACCGACTGTATGGCCGTCTCCCGCAGGCGCTTTTCCAGATCCGTGCCCACGAAAGCATTGTTCACCGTCTTCTGAATAACCAGCTCATCACCCTGCGGCGCGACAACACGCTTGATGGCGTTGCCCGGTAATTCAGGTCGCAGCGGCGAGTCCGGTTCGGTGGACATGTGCTGCACATGGTAGATCGGGCGGCCTTTGGCGCGCCAGTCCGCCAGCAGCCGGGCGATGTTGTTTTCGGCGTCAGGATTGCTGCGCCTGCCCAAACGCGGATCATCCAGCCCTTCCTGCACGTCGATGATAATCAAAGCGGTGCTGTCGGTGAGCCAAGTCATCGTATCGCTCCTGCTGTCTGTGCTGAGTGCCGAAACAAAATCACCCGCGCACGCCCACGTGCAGCACGTGCAGCGCCACGATCAGATACTCGCGGCGTTCCGCGCCGAATGTTTCCAACCCCTCGACGCAGGCGCGCAGCATCCGCAGGGCCAGTTCGTCGTAATAAACAGAAGGCGGCAGCGCCCGGATCATCTCCACCAGCGCGGCAGTGCCTTCCGCCAGCGCATCACGCGCGAAATTTTCGGAACAGGCCGAGAGTGTTGCACGTAACGGCTGAGAAATCGAGTGTGCCAGTCGGTTGCGCAGTTGGGTAATCTCCTGCGCCGCCGCCGTGCCGGGGTCGCTGCGCACCTGCCGCAGCAGCCGGATAAAGTGATGCTCCTCGCCCAACATACGCGCCAGTGACAGCGCCAGTTCCATGCGGGCACCCTCGTTCTGGGTCTCGCGCATCAGCTTGAACAGAGTATCGATTGCCTCTGTTGCCCGCAGATTGCCAAGTGCCGCAGCATAGGCCATCAGCAGGCCCTTGTCAGTCTCCTTTTGCAGCCGTTCGTGCAGCAGGGGGATGCTCTCGCGATCTCCCAGTGTGCCCAGCGCCCGCGCACACTGGCCCTGAATCGAACGGTAGGGGGAATCCAGTTCTGCCCGCAACGCCGGCACAGCCGATTTATCGCCCATACGGCCCAGCGCCCAGGCCGCCATCGCGCTCAGGGCCAGTTCCGTGCCGGTCAGCAGGTTGATAAGCGCCTCAGTCAGGCGGGGATGCGGCTTCATGCGGGCAATTGAGATGGTGGCTTCGAGACGCACGTTAAAGCGCGGGTCGGCCAGCGCCTCGATCATTTCGTCGACGGTCAGCGGGCTTTTGGCCTGCCCCATCTTCTCCGTCAACACGACGGCGGCACGTTCGTCTCTGGCGCGGTAGTAACGCACCATCGTTTCCAGCGCGTAGATCGGGTTGCCCTGCATGAACATCGAGGCGAACTCGCTGACGCTGACGGGGCTGTCAGCGCGCACCCGGTGGAAGATCATGATGCTGATGGCCGGCAGCACAATACTGGCGATCATCAGCGGCGTAAACGGGTCGAGCGTCACGAACAGGAACTGGCCGGAAATCCCGCTGAACGCATCCAGCAGGCGGCCACCGAGCAGTTGGCTTGCGCCGCCGATGATGCCGATTATCGCATAATAGACCGCCATGTATTCTGACTTGCGTTCGGCCGGCACGACACTGACGAACAGCAGCCGGCCCGACCCAACCATCCAGGCAATACCGGCGATTCCCTGAAAGAAGGCGATCACCAGCGCCACAAACAGGCTGGTATCCGCGTGGCGCGGCATCAGCAGCCAGGCCACCGGCAGGCCGATCTTCATGACAACGCCGGAGATCATCACCGGCTTGCTGCCGTAACGATCCGCCGACCAGCCCAGCAGATACGATGACAGCAGCCCACCCACCAGCGCCGCCGTCGCCAGCGACACCACGCCGCTTTCCGTCAGGCCGATCTGTTCCTTCATGAAAATCGGCATAAACGAATAAAGTGGGCCGGTTCCGAAGGTCAGCAGCGCGATACCAGCCAGGTACAGCAGCAGATTGCGGTCACGGGCCGCGCTCAGCAGGTCGCGGTAAGACGTGCGCCGTTCATCGGCTGATTGTACGGGCGCGCCGCCGGGAATGTGGCTGAACATCCACACCGACAGCCCGCCAAAAGCCACCCCCACCGCGAACAGCAGCATAAAGCGGTTGAGGCCCAGATCAAGGCCCAGCACGAAGCTGGCGACGCCGACGGCCACCATGCTCGCCAGACTGGAGGTGACGTTGTTTGTGGCGGAGTATTTGCCGCGAATCGAGGCGGGGATGAATTCCTGAATCCAGGGATAATAGCCGGTTTCGGCAACCGCCCGGCACAGGCCAAACCCGGCGGTAATCACCGTAATCACAAAGATAGCGGCTTCCGTCCCGAACTCCGCAACGACCCAGGGAACCAGCAGCAGGAACGCGGTCATCACCTTGCGCAGCCCCCAGAAGGTGATGTAGGTGCGTTTGTAACCAAAGCGGGCCACTGCCGGGGCGACAAACAGCGCCACCAGACCCATGAACGGGAACAGCGACAACAAAAAACCGATCTGCGTGTTGCTGATCGACAGCTCGCTGAGGAACAGAATAAAAACCGAGCCAAAGAAGGTAAACTGGGCAAAGACCGAATTAGCCGCGTTCGCTGCCAGGCTCCAGGGCAGGCTGCGCATCTTTTCGACGGTGGTCGGTCCAGTTGACTGTGCGACGGCTGTCACCTGACATCTCTCCCTGCGTTTCACCGGCCAGTCTGGTATTAATCGTACCTGATGAGCGTAGGGATGTCATGGCTCTATTCGGCCAGGGCGATGAGAGTCAAACCGGCCCCATCGCAGTACCACGATGGAGCCGGCTCATGAATCAGACATCGGATCAGGCCCGGATTTCCTGCTGCTGGAACAGGACATAGTTCAACGCAAACAACAGGATAGTCGCAGCGATCAGGCCGGTCAGATGCGGCCAGATCAGCATGACGCTCTCACCCAGCGGCAGCGGTGTGCCCAGAATTGCACCCTGAAGCTGGGATGGCAGCACCAGCCCAAAGGCGCGCACCGCCGGGTTGAGCAAACCTACCGTCGCCTCGACATAGAGCGTGTTGGGCGAAAACCGGCTGAGGGTTTGCAGCACCTGCGCCTGATCCAGAATCTCCTGAGTTGTTCCGATCACTATCGGCTGCAAGGCGCGGGCGACCAGATTCGCCAGGATGTCCCAGAAGATCACAAAGAACAGCCATACGGCGATTGAGGCGAGTGCGGCTGTTGCCGGCTGGCGGAATATAGTCGAGAATGTTTGCGCCAGAGCCAGCCAGATGCCCCCATAGAAGATGGTCGCAACCAGAAACAGCAGCATCCGCCCCACTTCCTCACCGCTGGGCGGGAGGCCAAGCTGCAAGATACCCATGCCGATAATCAGCAACCAGATCGCCGCCAGCACCAGCGCCAGCGTGAACAGACCAGCCAGGAATTTGCCCAGCAGCAGGGCGTCACGGTAGATCGGCTGCGCCAGCACCCGCGACATGGTGCGCTGGCTAAACTCGCCATTGATCGAATCGAAGGCCAGCGCGATGGCGATCAGCGGAACCAGAAAGCCCAGAAAACCCACGAATGCGGGCAGCGGATCGCGCGCGGTGGTAAACAGTTTCAGAAATACGAACGGGTTCTGACTGGTGCTGCTGCGGATGTCTTGCAGGGCGACATAGACTGTGCCCACCGCCGTGAGCAGGATCAGCAGTTCCAGAATACGCATCCGCGCGCTGGTCAGGTGATCGGCCATGTCCTTGGCAACCACTGCCCACACCCCGCGCCAGGGCGAACCTTCTCGTTTGACCCTCGGCGCAGTCGTGGCCTGTGTTTTCCGTGACTGCGCGGGTATGATGCGACTAAGCGACCGCAGCATGTTCCACCTCCTCGAAATACCGGCTGTAGATTTCATCGAGACTGGGGGCTTCAGCATTCAGCGCGGTCAGTTTGCCACCCGCCTGAATGACCGCCTGAGCAGCCTCGGCGCGCAGGTCTGCCGTCGACTCGATGACATAACGGTCAGGCGCTTCCTGCCGGACTTCGACCACGCCCGAAAGGTCGCGCAGCGCCGGCTCAAGCTGGCCGTTCGCGCCAGCGGTTTCCAGTCTGATGCGGTAAGCCCCGCCGAGTACCCGATGCGCCAGTTCGTTCACTGTGCCTTCCAGCACCACCCGGCCCCGGTTGAACAGCCCCACGCGATCACAGACTTCCTGAACCTGATGCAGCATGTGTGACGACAGCAGAATCGTGATCCCCGCTTCTTTCAGGTCGCGGATGATGTTCAGGAAGCGGCGGGCTGCATCCGGGTCAAGGCCCTGCGTCGGCTCATCCATGATGATGATCTCCGGCTGTTTAAGCAGCACCTCAGCTACGCCGAGCCGCTGGCGCATCCCCCGCGAGAATGTGCCCACTTTTTTGTCGGCCACTTCGCTCAGGCCCATTTTTTCGATAGCAGCGTCGATGCGCTGGCGGGCTTCGTTGCGCGGCAGGCTGTTGAGGCGGGTAATGTAGCCAAGATTCTCGCGCGCGGTCAGGTTATCGTAGAACCCGACGCTGTCCGGCAGATAACCGACACGTGCCTTGACACTCAACGGCTGGCGCACCGGATTCATCCCCAGAACCTCGACGCTCCCGGCGCTGGGTTCGGTCAGGCCGAGCAGCATCAGGATAGTTGTGGTCTTGCCGGAGCCATTTGGCCCCAGCAGACCATAGACTTCACCCCGGCTGACGGCCAGATTCAGCTTATCGACCGCCACGAACTTGCCGTAGCGTTTGGTCAGATCACGCGTCTGGATCACGGTGTCGCTCATGGTCTGCCCCCTTTCCTAGCGGCGGCCAAAGCGAGTCACCGCGAACCCAACCACCCCGACAGCGATGGCGATCAACCCGACACCGGCAATACCCCACAGCGTGGAGGTGCGCACTGTCGCCCGATACTGTACGGACTGCGATGAACCGCCTTCCGGCTGAGCGCGGAACGTCACATTATAGTCACCAGCCAGCGCGTTATCCGCCGGTCGCACCTGAGCGGTCACTTCTGCCTGCTGGCCGGGTTCGATCACTTCGACTTCCGCCGGCTCAAATTCGACCACCCAGCCGCTCGGTTTCGTCGCGTTCATTTTGATGCTGCGCGCCGGGGCTGATCCCGTATTTTGCAGTACCAGCGTAACCGGGGTGTCTTTGCCAACTTCGGCATCACCCGAAAGCCGACCATCAGGCGTCGTCAGAGTCAGCGATGATTCGCCCACCACCTCGGCCATCAGTTCAATCGTGGCTTCAGTCTCGCCACCCTGCGCCACAACAGTAATAGGATAGGTATCCGCCGGAACCATGCTGAGCAGAGATTTGGCCTCGACATTGATACGTTCAGAACCGTTCGCCTTGATGGGGATGTTGGTTACTTCCTGTGCGCCGGATTTGAACACAACATCGAAGAACGGCGGCGCTGAGGCCTGCAGATCGACCGTCATATCGACATCGCCCTCATTTCTCAGCGTCAGATTGTAGCGGAAGGTGCTGCTTGGCCGGCCGCGCACATTCGGCAGATCAACCTCAACCGCCAGACTCGCCGGGGCCTGTTCCTCGACGGTCAGTGTCACCGGCAGTTCCGAAACCGTGCCATCACCCCGCGCTACCACGCTGAAGCGGTACGTGCCCGGCTCGATACCGCCCACCGGTTCAACCCGCAGATCAACTGTCGCCTTTTCTTCCGGCTGAACAAAGACGGACTCCACGATACGGCCACCGCCCCGGAAGGATGCGGCCCAGTTTTCCGGCAGATTAAGCACTTCGAGATCGACAATCTGGGGTTCGGTATCGGTCAGCAGATTAAGGTTCAGGGTAATGGTTTCACCGATGCCAACCACCTGTGATGGATAATTGGTGAAAAGCAGCAGTTCCTGCAAGGGGCCTGTTGGCAGCTCATCCTGAGCCAGAACTGACGAGCCAGTCACGATCAGGACCAGCATTACCAGCAGAGAAATACGACGCAAAATACTGTCCATCATATTACCTCCTGCCAGATATAAAGTTTGTTTAGGGATTGGGTTATGGTTAATTCCCCATTACACGGGATAAAGGGCAAATATCAGAAAAATGCATGAAAATGTTATAAGGTTCATTAAAGATCGTGGGGTTGTTACAGGGGAAAAAGAGAAGCTCCGGCAGGCGGTCCGGGCGTGAGATCAGGCTATCCGCACCGGATACATGCCGCAGCCTCTTGAATAAACCCGCCGCGCATCACTGGCTTCGGCTTCTTCCAGTAGGCGCAGCAGGTAATTGGCCGCCGGGCCGATTACCCCGCCAATTTCCGCAAAATAAACCGCCTGCTCATCCTGGGCGCGGGTGAAGCCGATGAGTGCCGGGCTGAATGCGCCCAGCAGCCACACGAGCAGAAAACCCATGATTCGCAGGCGTTTCATTGATTTCAACTCAATCGCGCTCTGGCGCGGTAACCTGTCTGATCGTCCTTTCGCAGCCTGGCAGCATCATCTTCAGACGATAATTGGACCTTTTATCGTAGAAACGAAGCCTACAGCTAAAATCGACCTACTGACCTATACCGATACCGGCCAGTTGACCCATACCCCTGTTCCCCTATTTTTACATTTGCGCTACGATGGTAGCACACACAAGAGGGAGGAACATGAGTAACCAACGTCTTCGATTCAAGCTGCTGTCGGTGATTCTGCTGGTGACGCTGGTGGGCGCGCCCGTTACGCGGGCCTACGACAATTCCGCCAGCATCCTGCAAACCATCGGCGATTTTCTCAGTCTGGGGGCCAACACCGTCCGCGAGGTGCAGGAAGCGATCCAGCTTGCCAGCGGTGAGGCCAAAGCTTTGCTCGAACAACTGGAGGGCCAGCTCAACCAACTGCTGGCAACTGTCAGCCAGGCGTACCAGGACAACCTGAACATCACCATCGACAGCCTGGACGCGGCCACGCGCAACAAACTGCTCGAACTGCAAACCATACTCGATCAGGTCAACCAACAGTTACAGGAAGACATACGCCTTATCAGCGACGAAGCGCAGGAGACCATCCGCACCGCCAGCCGCGAAATCCAGAACTCGATCATCACGCTGGAACAAAGCCTGACCAATGTCATTGTCGTCGGGGGCGAAACCGCCGCCTTCATCCTCGATCTGGCCGTGTTCAATGCTATCCTGATCGTGTCGCTGGTGCTGCTGGCGATTGGCCTGCTGGTGTTCGTCTGGCTGTTGTTCAGCAAGCGATTTCCAACCGGGCTGGCCGGGGTGCTGGCATTCGTGTTCATCATCGCCTATGTCGGGGTGTTTGGGGCGCTGATCCTCGTGCCAACGGCGCGCACCTTCGTCATGACCTTCACCGGCATCGGCCTCAAGCAGCGGCTGGAAACGGTCACCGATCAGCCGCGTGTGGTGGCGGTCATCCCGGAAAGTATCCTGCTGGGCGAAACCCGCGAGGTGCAGGTCTGGGGCAGCAGCCTGCTGCCGAATAATCAAGTTCCGACGGTGCGGATCGCATCGAGGACCGTGCCGGTGAGCGCCAGCAGCAATCAGCAGATTGTCGCCAACGTCACCGGCCTGTCCGCGCCCGATGGCAGCACCAATCTGGCGCTGGAATACCCTGAGCGCGACCCGATCACGTCGGTGGTGCGCATAATTCAGCCGACGCCCGTGCCACAGCCGCCCGACCTGGTGATTACCAGCTTCAGCATCAGCCCGACATCGCCTGTCCAGCGACAGAACGCCCGCGCCACCATCACCATCCGCAATCAGGGCGGGCTGGAAGCGCGCAACTTTACCCTGCAATGGAAGCCGTTTGCGGCCCATCCGGGCGAATCGACACTGGTTTCCCGGCTGAACCCCGGACAATCGCAGACTTTCAACTTCGACCACGCCTACATCAACTCCGGCACATTCGATTCGGTGGCGGTGGTGGATGTGTTCAACAATGTGGCAGAAGGCAATGAGGGCAACAACAACCAGACGCGGCGTGTCACCGTGCAGCCCGCGCCGCCGCGTCAGGCCCGGGTGACGGTAACCTTCACCCAGATCACCATCCATTCAGATGCCGACCCAATCGCCGAGGGTGAACTCTTCCTCGACTTCAACGTCAACGGGGTCACCCGGCGCTTCCCGCGCAGCGGCACGCGCAGCATGACGGACGGCCAGACGATCACGCTGAACGAAACCTTCACCTTCACGCTGACAGAAGGCATCAGCACGCTGAATATCTTCGTCAACGGCACAGATGAGGACTCGCCGGGTTTCCCCGCCTTCGACGATCATGACCCAATGGGCACGGTTTCGCGCACGTTCAACAGCGGCAATCTGTGGGGCGCTGGCAGCCACAGTGTCCGCAGCACGTGCCCGGATGGCTGCTATACGCTGCACTTCAACATCACCACCACGTTTCTGAGCTGATTTTCCGCCGGAAACACAAGACCGCTCGCACCCAGTGAGCGGTCTTTTTGTCAGTCATGGCAGCATCGTCCTGCGGCTTGGTCAGGGAGATTTTTCCCCAATAGCTATCCCACGATCATAACGCCGACAACTCAGCTTGTGAGTCTGGTGAATGCTGCTACAATGCAACCGGGTAATTTGCCGGAGCCTTGTCAATCAACATGTCCAGCTACAGCACCTACACCATTCCGTTCAACCGGCCCAGTCTGGCGGGCAACGAGCAGCGGTACATCCAGCAGGTGATCGAGAATGGTCACGCCGCCGGGGATGGCCCGTTCACCCAAAAATGCCATGCGCTGCTGGAAAACATCCTCGGCGCGCCCAAAGCCCTGCTGACGACAAGCTGCACCCATGCGCTGGAGATGACTGCCCTGCTGCTGGACATCCAGCCCGGCGACGAGGTGATTATCCCGGCGTTCACCTTTGTTTCGACAGTGAACGCCTTTGTGCTGCGCGGGGCGCATCCGGTGTTCGCCGACATCCGGCCCGATACCCTCAACATCGACGAGACGCAGCTTGAACGCCTGATTACAGCGCGGACGCGGGCCATCGTTGTCGTCCATTACGCCGGGGTCGGCTGCGAGATGGATACGATCCTCGACCTCGCCGGGCGGCACAACATCGCCGTGATTGAAGACAACGCGCACGGCCTGTTCGGCAGGTACAAAGGCCGGATGCTGGGGACGTTTGGCTGCATGGCAACGCAGAGCTTCCACGAAACCAAGAACATTTCGTGCGGCGAAGGCGGCGCGCTGATCATCAACGACCCGCAGTACATCGAACGCGCCGAAATTATCCGCGAGAAGGGCACAAACCGCAGCCAGTTCTTCCGGGGCCAGGTGGATAAATACACGTGGGTGGACATCGGTTCCAGCTATCTGCCGTCCGACCTACTGGCAGCGTTTCTGTACGCGCAGCTTGAGGCATCTGAGACGATTCAGGCTAACCGCCGCCGCAACTGGCAGCGATACGACGCCGAACTGCGGGATTGGGCCGCCGCCTGCGATATTCGACTGCCGGTTGTACCCGATTACTGCGACCAGCCGTATCACATCTACTACCTGCTGCTGCCATCGCTGGAGATGCGGCAGGCGCTCATCGAACATCTGAAAGGCTGCGGTATCCTGAGTGTGTTCCACTACCAGCCGCTGCACCTGTCGGTCATGGGCCGGCAGTTCGGCGGCAAACGCGGCGACTGCCCGGTGACGGAACGCATCAGCGACCAACTGCTGCGCCTGCCGCTGTTCAACAACTTCACAGACGAAGAACAGACACGGGTGATCGACGCGCTGCATCGTTTCCGGGGTTAACAGGCCGCGCCGCCGCTGTCACTGACAGCGTGTTCGGTGCCGCCGACCAGAATCCGGGTTGTGTTGGGGTCATCGGGCACGGCAGCAGTCTCGAAATACACCTGGCCGGGGTTGATTCCGTCCCCTGCGGCGGCCGGCAGCGGCCCGCCGGTTTCGCCCGATGCGATAACTTTCCAGGTGAACATCAGCGGATCGGTGTTGGCATTGTCTACCCGCCAGCGGCGTGTTGTATCCGGGTCAGCCGAACAGACCGACACGAGGTTCAGACTGATGCCGGTAATCTCGCAGGCATCGCCCAGACCATCGCCATCTGTATCCGTCTGATCGGGATTGTGCGCCGCCGGGCAGTTGTCGGTCAGGTTGTCCACGCCATCCCCGTCACTGTCGCCGTTGGGCGTCGGGTCGCAGGCATTGCCCAGACCATCGCCATCTGTATCCGCCTGATCGGGATTGTGCGCCGCCGGGC
>Ga0079224_100002210_pt1 | contig 23362 bp, 21 predicted proteins | sample Stecom2015_FD_80414 | JGI IMG/M metagenome (GOLD analysis project Ga0079224, IMG submission 80414) | Agricultural soil microbial communities from Utah to study Nitrogen management - Steer compost 2015 | ecosystem: Environmental > Terrestrial > Soil > Agricultural land | place: USA: Utah... | reverse complement strand
TCGACGATCAGAGGGAGACCGCTCGCCGAAAGGACATCGACCGAGAAATCGAATCCGAGTTGAAACGGAGATAAGGTGATGGACATTCACATAACAAACCAATCCTGGATAGAAGTTGACGCTGATGTGCTGCTCATACCGCTCTTCGAAGACGAGGATTCTACCTCTTCTTTCTTTTCCGACTTGAATGGTTCGCTGGAAGGTCTCCTTCAGGAGCTTGTCGAGACGGGAGAATGGACAGGCAAGGAAGGTGAGATCAAGGTTTTCTTCAAGCCTCCTCATTTCAAGGCCAGACGGCTGGTTCTGTTGGGCTGCGGAGCCAGGGCTCAATATAGCGAAGCCAGAGCCCGTCGTACCGTTCTACATGCTGTCAAGCGGATCTCCAGCTTTCAGCTCCGGCATTTTTCAATACTCAGTCGTCGCAAGAACAACCTGGGAACGATGGCTCAAGCTCTAGTTGAGGGTATCGTTCTGGCCACTTACGATGTGGCCGAGTACAAGACTGAGGAGCGCTCCAGGGCCCTCATTGACAGAATCACGGTTATCACCGAGGGCGAGTTTGATGAAAACCGCGTACGAATGTTTATGGAGCGGGGTTGTGTACTGGGCGAAGCAGCAAACCGTGCTCGCCTGTGGGTAAATGAACCGGGTAATCTTTTTGGACCTGTGACGTTGGCCGAGCGAGCACGTGAAATTGCTGAAAAATACGGCCTGCAGATAGAAGTTCTGGGGGAGCCGGAGATGGTTGAGCTGGGAATGAATGCCATTCTCGCGGTAGCCCGGGGTAGTGATGAACCAGCCCGATTTATCGTTCTTAAGCATCTGGGTGATCCCTCCCCCGATGCTCCACCTGCAGTTTTGATCGGGAAGGGTGTTACTTTCGATAGCGGTGGCCTGTCCCTTAAACCGTCCCAGTCGATGGAAGATATGAAGGCAGACAAGGCCGGTGCATGCGCAGTACTGGCAGCCATGCAAGCAATAGCCAGTCTTCAACTTCGTTGCAATGTCGTGGCATTGCTCCCGGCCGTTGAAAACCTCCCCAGTGGAAGAGCCCAGCGGCCGGGCGACGTGATCCGGTCGATGTGCGGGAAAACGATCGAAGTCCTCAATACAGACGCGGAAGGCCGTTTGATACTCGCAGACTCTCTCTGTTACGCCCGACAGCAACTGAACCCTCGCTATATTATCGATGTCGCCACCCTAACCGGTGCCTGTATTGTGGCGCTCGGTCATCTTCGCGCGGGTCTGTTCAGCAATGACGACGCTCTCTGCAGCCGGCTACTGGAGGCCTCCTCAAGGTCGGGTGAGTTGCTATGGCGTCTGCCACTAGACGACGAGTATCAAAAAGAGATCGAGAGCGATATAGCCGACATCAAAAACGTGGGCAGTCGCTGGGGAGGAGCGATAACTGCAGCGAAGTTTTTGCAGGCCTTCGTAGGAGACACACCCTGGTGCCATCTCGACATCGCGGGCGTCGACATCTACCCGGAAAAACATGAGATGAAAGGCCCCACAGGCTTCGGAGTCCGAACTCTGGTTGAGCTCATCCTTTCAGAACTGCCGGACCAGCCTGCCCTCTAAGATAATGGCTTTCACAATCTTTTTATCCGGCTAGATTACAAATCCCGATGGAGCTACGCGGGCCTTCTGAGGTGGGCGGTGAGCTTTAAGCCGTACTCAATGGCCGCCACCATGCTTCCCGGGTCGGCTTGGTTCGATCCCGCGATGTCGAAGGCGGTCCCGTGATCAGGGGAAGTCCTGACGATTGGCAATCCGAGCGTTACATTCACAGCCCGGTCAAAAGCCAGCAATTTAACCGGGATCAGTCCTTGGTCGTGATAAAGAGCCACCACCCCGTCAAATTCTGCATGAATCGCTTTCCAGAAGACGGTGTCGGCGGGATAAGGGCCGGAAAAGGCATCGGGGCCGAATCGGCGGCGAAGTTGGTCGAGCGCGGGTTTGACGACTGTTTCTTCTTCGTCACCGAACAACCCTCCCTCGGACGCATGTGGATTGAGACCACAAACTGCGATAAGTGGTGGACGCCCCAGGAGGCGGTACAACGCCTCTCTGAATTGCTCGGAACGCCGGACCAGATCCTCTGCGCTTAAAGAATCAGGAACATCTCGAAGAGGAATATGAGTCGTCGCCAAGAGTACATTCAGCGGATCGGAGAAGAACGCCATCGAGGGCCGAGATTCGCCAAAGAAAGACGCCACAAATTCAGTCTGGCCGGGTGAAGGAAAACCCGCCAGGTGAAGCGCCTCCTTATTGACCGGGGCGGTGACCAGCAAGTGGGCACCGCCGTCGCGGCAATATCGGCTTGCCTGCGACAGGGCCTCCATAGCCAGTTGGCCGCAGTCCCGGGATACCTTCCCCCATGAAGGTGGATAAGGAAAGTCTCCGGTCGACACGAGCTCGATCCGACTCCAATCCAGTTCTGTACCGAGGTCACGGTCAAGGCTGCGAAGGTAGTTAGCGGCCCCGAAAATGACCGGTCGGAAGTCAGCTTCCGAACGGCCCAGCGCCTTAAGCAGGACCTCTGGGCCGATCCCGGCCGGATCCCCCATCGTTAATGCGACTGGCGGCCCCTCATCAGTCCTCGTCATCCTGATAGATGAACTGTCCCTGGTCTTCCTTATCCTCGAACTCTTTGTGAATGTACTTTATCGAGTGCTTTGGAACTAGCAGGTTAGGCTCAGTTTCCCGATTGACCTTGATGCAGCGCTTGTCATACCACTCAATGATTCCGTGAATCACTTCGCCGTCAATCAACTTCACGACCATTGGGGTCTTGTTGGCCATCTGCTTGAGATAGTAGTATTCCTCGGCGCTGGTTTGCTCCGGTGGCACTCTCTTTCGCTGATTTCTTGCGTATTTTGATTGATCCTGCTCCTTCAGTTCTGAAAGAGACGGACGTATCAGTTTACGGTTAACCATGACACACCTTCATTTTTTAGCACTTCAAGAATGGGTTATTTTCTTCAGAGCATATAGCTGCTGGGCGGCTTCTCTGTAGTAAGTCCAAGATTAGCACCCGATCAATCTTTTTGACAAGTTCAAATCAGGTACAATAGTCTGTAAAAATGACCCGGAAGAAGATGTTTCTTTTTCTTTCGTTTTTGGTTGTTTGCTTCGCTTACCCGCAAGAACGGGAGGAGCGGAAGAAGCCCGTTCTTATTCGCGCTGATCAAACGGAGGAAAAAGAAGAGGTCGTAGAACACAGCCCTGAAAAAGCTCGAGAAAGCGTAGAAGTCGGCGACTTCTATTTCAAGCGAGACAATTACAAGGCTGCCGCCGACCGATACCGGGAGGCCATTCGCTTTAACGTCGAGTGGCCCGAACCGTATGAGAAGCTGGTGGATGCCCTTCTCGAGTTAAACGACCTCGAAGGCGCGATCCAAACCTGTGAAAGCTTCGTAACCACCAATCCCGGGTCTAAAGCCGCCGCGAAGTTCCGAGAAAGAGCGCAGAAGCTCAGAGCCCAGGCTTCCCGGTAGATTTCCCCACTAGTGCTCAGCCGAGCAGTTTAAACATCCACCCCCATTTCCGCCAGTTTCAAAGTTCAGACAGCACTTAAGCCGCCCACACATTCCGGATAAACGGTTAAGGTTCATCCCCAATCCTTGCTCCTTCACCGTACGGACACTGACGGAGCTGAGTTCCTTTAGGAACAGCTTAGAACAGTTTTCCCCAAGGCCACAGCATCCGAGGCCACCGATCAGACGGGCTTCATCCCGAGCCCCAATCTGACGCATCTCGATTCTTGTGCGCAGCTGACGCGCCAGGTCCTTCACCAACTCTCTGAAGTCAACGCGGTGATCTGCAGTGAAATAAAAAATGACGCGACTTCCGTCGAATATATATTCCACTTTGGAAAGCTTCATGGGAAGCTTTCGCACCTTGATCCGCTTGCGACACAGATTAAAAGCGAAATCCTCACGATCCTTCTTCTTTTCATGAAGATAAAGGTCGCGCTCAGTAGCCTTTCGCAGCGCTTTGTGGAGTCGCTGCTCCTGAAGATTCTCGGCACGCCTTAGGTCTACCACCATCCCAAGCTCAACTCCCCGATCGGTAGCGACGATGCATCGATCACCGATTCGGAGAAATAAATCATGAGCTAGAAATTGGTCGGTCGGCTTTTCCGAGAAGAACCTGACCGTAGCGATTTCGACCATAGGGCAGTTCCGAAGTGTCCGTAAATGTTGGCCCTATTATAGCGAGAATCGAGATTCAAAGCTGGTTATCTTTTTCGACGGTTTGCCTGAAAGGGTGAGCCACAAAGTTTCGAAGCACATCAATGGGTTGACATACTGCTCAAGATCGCGTTGAGCCAGGGCAACTTGCTGGAGGAAACTTCTCAGAAGTGACAAAGGCACTTTCAGAGCGATTTCTTTTAGTGACTCGATTCGATCACGGTTAACGATGCGTTCCTCGGTTTCCACCTGTAAGTAGTAGATGTCGAAAAGGATCATCTGCAGTAGTTGCAGCAACTCCTGCACAGAGTCTCTGGACTTCATGCGAGCCCGAAGCTGATTCCCTTCGATTCGTTCGTATAGACGGTGGAAGGAGCGGTGATTGATCCATTCCTCCAGGATCTCGAGGAGCAGGTCTCGTGATTCCAGCAATGGCTCGACCTCCAATGCAAGAGCAACGCCCAGGCTCCCTCCCGAGAAACCAGCTCGTATCTCAGGCCGGTCTACGGCAGTCCTTTCTTCGAGATAGGACTGAACCTTCAACACGCTCAGGGGGAGAAAAGAAAAGGTCTGGCAGCGCGAACGTATGGTGGGCAGTAAGCGTTGAGGATAGGCTGAAACCAAAATAATTCGTGTGGTATCAGGCGGCTCTTCGAGATTCTTGAGTAGCGAATTGGCCGCCTCTTCCGTCATTCTTTCCGCCTCGTCGATTATGAAGAAACGAAGAAATCCTTCGTAGGGCCTGTAGTGAGCTTCCTGGTTCAATTGCCGTATTGCATCTATCTTGATGGTCGCCCCTTCTGCTCTTATCAACCGGATATCTGGGTGGTTGCCTGACCGAGCTCGAGCACACGAGCGACACTTTCCGCAGAGATCGTCTTCCTCCGGCTGCTTGCAATTCGCCATCTGGGCCAGTAAAAGAGCGAGCGTTCGCTTACCGATCCCTTGAGGGCCGGCAAAAAGACTGGACTGGGGAAGTCTTCCTCCCCTGAGAAGGGAAACCAGTCTCTCATTGCCGATAAAGTCTTTTATCTGCATGGCTGAAGGTCAGTTGATATCGATTCTCTAAGACGTCCAAAATTCTTCGGAGTACTTCTTCCGGATTTCCTTGTGCCGGAATCACGACGAGCCTGTCGGGGTAGCGCTCTGAGAGCAGCCGGTATCCTTCACGGATTTTTCGGTGAAAATCCTGGTCCTCGTCTTCGAATCGGCCGAGAGCTCCCGTCCCATCGGTCTGGTTTCGCAAGCGGGCGCGCGGCAGCGCGACCTCGACTTCCAGGTCCAGGACCAGCGTCAGGTCAGGTTGGCGAATGCCCAGTAGATCGGCCAGCGATTCCACGATCTCAAAACCGAGTCCGCGGGCATGGCCTTGATAGACGAGCGTCGCGTCATGGTAGCGGTCACAGATCACAACTCGCTCCTCTTTCAGAGCAGGCTCGATTACTTCTTTGAGATGCTGGTAGCGATCAGCGAGATAAAGTAGCAGTTCCGAAAGCGGTTCACGCTTAGCTCCCTTTTTGTTCAGCAAAATGGCACGGAGCTCCTCACCGAAGGGAGTACCGCCCGGCTCGCGAGTAAACAGAGAGGGGATGGCAAGCCGTGTAAACTCCTCTTTGAGTAGTTCGATCTGGAGACTCTTACCCGTCCCTTCGCCCCCTTCGATTGTGATGAACTGTCCTGCAATGTTCATCGGTGCACTCGCTGCCTTATAGTATCATCCAGTCCCTTCCCGCTGAGTCACTCGTATGTATACTAAAGCCAGTGACTACTATAGCGTCCAATCTCGACCGGCTGTACGAACGCGTGCGATCGAGTGCCGAAAAGTGCGGAAGAGACCCTGATGAGATCCGGGTGCTTGCCGTATCGAAAACTTTCTCCAGCTCGGAGATCATTGAGGCCTATTGCTGGGGTCAGCGGCTTTTTGGTGAAAACCGCGTCCAGGAGGCACAGAAGAAGATAGCGGAGCTGAAGGGGAAAACGATTGAATGGCATCTAATAGGCCATTTGCAATCCAATAAGGCACGCCTCGCCGCGCAGATTTTTGATGTGGTCCAGAGCATTGACAGTACAAGACTTGCCATACGGCTCGATCGCATTTGTCAGGATCTGGGCCGGAAACTGCGCGTCTATATCCAGCTGAATCTGGCCGGCGAGTCACAGAAGTCGGGAATCGACCCGCAGGAGCTTCCCGAGCTGGTCGATAGTCTGGATACCACGGAGGCCCTGAAGCTGGAGGGCTTAATGACAATCCCTCCCTATGATGAGAACCCTGAGAATACACGTCCTTACTTCAGACGGCTCCGCGAGATTTTGGAAGAGATCAATAGAGGACGTCAACAGCCACTCACTGAACTGTCGATGGGCATGAGTCACGACTTTGAAGTGGCCATTGAAGAAGGCGCGACGATGATCCGTGTCGGGACTGCAATCTTTGGCCAACGGGCCGGTTGAACATCAATTAACAGGCGAGATTCACTGGTGTTAGCGATTCACAGGAGTGCGGACAAGCTCTGTTTCCAGGTACGGGTACAGCCGCGAGCCAGCAAAGACGAAGTCGCAGGTCTCTTGCAAGGAGCCCTCAAAATCCGTCTTACATCTCCTCCCGTGGACAATCGTGCGAACCGGCACCTGACCAAGTTTCTGGCGTCGATACTAGGAGTGCCTGGTGCGTCAATCAAAATCCTCTCCGGTGAGAAATCACGCCTGAAAACGATTGGAGTAGAGGGCCTTGAGGAGTCGAAGCTCCGCCAAAGACTAGCACAATATTTAGTATAATATTCTAGTTGGCATACCAAATATGGAGTGCCTTTCGTGAATTCTCCCCGAGAAATGTCAGGGATGATCTTTTAGAATGGCGCCCACTGAATTGTTGAAAACCAAAAGTCAGAGAAGACGGGGCACCGTTCGGAGGAGCAGATGAAGAAACCAGCTAGCAGTCCAGAAGTTGCCAAGAAAATTAAGATTGAACGTTATTTTACGACCGCCGGAACCCATCCCTTTGACGAAGTTGAGTGGGACAGCAGAGTCGCTGAGATAAAGGATTGGAAGACTGGAAAGGTCTCGTTCCGCCAGGAGAATCTTGAATTCCCAAAATTCTGGTCTCAGCGCGCCACAGATATTGTCGCCAGCAAGTATTTTCGCGGACCCCTGGGAAGTCCTGATCGGGAACACAGCGTCAAGCAAATGATTGGACGCATTGTAAATACCATTACGCGGTGGGGAGAGAAGGATGATTACTTCGAGTCGAAAGAGGATGCGGAAGCCTTCAATCACGAATTGACTCACCTGCTCTTGCACCAGATGGCGGCTTTCAATTCGCCGGTCCAGTTCAACGTGGGAATTCAGAAGAAGCCACAATGTTCGGCATGCTTTATCAATTCCGTCGATGATTCGATGGACTCAATTATGAAGCTTGCCCGGACAGAAGCAATGATCTTTAAGGGAGGTTCCGGTTCGGGCGTTAATCTTTCGAGAATCCGTTCCTCTACCGAGCAACTCTCAGTAGGAGGGTTTGCTTCCGGACCGGTTTCATTCATGCGCGGCTTTGACAGTTTTGCCGGTGCGATTAAGTCAGGAGGAGCAACCCGGCGAGCCGCCAAGATGGTGATTCTGAATGCCGATCATCCTGATATTCGGGAATTTATCTGGTGCAAGGCCAACGAAGAAAAGAAGGCCCACAAGCTAATAGAGCTTGGCTACGATGACGCGATCGACGGTGAGGCCTATCAGAGTGTGCAATTCCAAAACGCTAATAACAGCGTTGCCGTAACCGACGAGTTCATGCAAGCGGTTGAAGAAGATCGGGAGTGGAAAACGCGTAAAGTGACGAGCGGGGAAGTAGCACAAATCTATAAAGCCAGAGAGATGATGGAATGGATTTCCGAGGCGACCTGGCTGTGTGGCGACCCCGGACTGCAATTCTCGACCACGATTAACGACTGGCACACGTGTTCCAACAGTGGGCCAATCAATGGGTGCAATCCCTGCTCTGAATATGTATTCCTGGATAACTCAGCCTGTAATCTGGCCTCGCTGAACTTGATGAAGTTCATTGATAAAGATTGCAACTTTGACGTTGAATCTTTCCGCAGGGCGGTCCGCATCATGATTGCCGCTCAGGAAATCATTGTCGATAATTCCAGCTATCCGACTCGTGAAATAGCGAAAATCAGCCACGAATACAGGACACTGGGTTTAGGCTACGCCAACCTGGGAGCCCTCTTGATGGCCCGAGGCCTCCCCTATGACAGCGATCGGGCTCGTAACCTGGCGGCGGTAATCACCGCCTTGATGACCGGTGAGGCCTATCGGACCAGCGCAGACTTGGCCCTGGCCAAGGGAGCTTTCAAAGGCTTCGAAAAAAATCGCGTGCCGATGATGCGCGTCATCCACAAACATCGGGAGGCCCTTTCCAAGATCGACTCCGCACTCGTCCCGATGGACCTTCTGCATTCCGCAATGGAAGCCTGGGATGACGCGATTGTTAAGGGCTCGGTTCATGGTTACCGCAATGCCCAAGTCACCCTGCTCGCCCCAACCGGAACGATCGCTTTCATGATGGACTGCGACACGACTGGAATCGAGCCAGATTTTTCACTGGTCAAGTTTAAGAAACTGGTTGGCGGAGGCACACTGAAAATTGTTAACAATACGATTCCCCTGGCACTGAAGCGACTTGGATACGATGCAAAGGCGGTCGAGTCGACCCTCGATTACATTGAGAGTAACGAGACCATTGAAGGTGCCCCCGATCTGAAGGTTGAACACCTGCCAATTTTCGATTGCGCCGACCGGCCCGCTAATGGAACACGATCCATCCACCACATGGGGCACATCAAGATGTGCGGAGCCGTTCAGCCTTTCCTTTCAGGAGCGATTTCGAAGACGGTAAATCTTCCAGCCGAGGCCACCATTGAAGACATTATGGACGCCTATATACAGGCCTGGAAATGTGGAATGAAATCGGTATCGATTTACCGGGATGGCTGCAAAGCCGTCCAACCTCTCTCAAATAAGGAGAAAAAGGCGAAAGAAATCCAACATGTCGGTCCCCTGCACCGTAATATGCCTAAGGACCATCCAGCTCGGCAGCATGAGTTCCGAATCAAGGGATTCAAAGGCTTTCTTACGATGGGCCAGTACCCGGAAGACGGGCAACTTGGAGAAATCTTTCTCAACTTTGCCAAGCAGGGCTCGACCTTGCAGGGCATGGCTATGGCCTGGGCCATCGCAATCTCAATGGGCTTACAACGGGGTGTACCGCTAGAAGATTACGTCAGGATGTTCGCTCATATGAGTTTCGAACCGGCCGGCTTTACAGATAACCCGCAGATCCCATTTGCCACGTCGATTCCCGATTACGTGGTCCGCTATCTGGCCAGTCACTATCTTCCAACTGAAGCACAAGAGGCGTTGGGGATCCATCAGGTAAAGCCGAACGGATCCGTACAGGAAGGGGTGCAGGTCAAGTTTCCTGAGAGCTCAGTCCGGCAGGACTCCGGGTATTCTACTCAACGACTCGTCTCGGACGCCAGCAAGGCTGACTCACCAACCTGTCTGTCCTGTGGCAACTTAATGCAGCGAAACGGTAGCTGCTACGTATGCACGGTGTGCGGCAGCACCTCAGGCTGCAGCTGAAATCGTCTTCAACCAGACCAGAGGCATAGGGGCACACCTCTATGCCTCTCTGGTTAACGCTGATTACAGAAAACACGTCAGGGTTTGTTCGAGACGAAAATTTACTCGTTAAATTTCGGATCGTGTGTTCGGGAATATATTGCTGGAGCGACGTCTCTGCGGTTAACCACCTCACCACAAACCGTGGTCAAAATCCCTGGAAATTCCAAAAGTAATCCCGGTGCAGGGATCTGTGTCTCTTAATCCCACCTGAAAACCGAGATCCCAAAAAACACCAGCAGCGGCGACTCTCCCGCCCAGGCGAAGGCGTGTCTGTTCCTCCGTTCCTATTCCACCAGCCCCGGCCCTTCCATAAAAATCAGCTACAAGCTCCGCCCTCGGATTCAGGGGCACAATCAGTGCAACGCCATAAGTTAAAAGGTCATCCTGTGAGGCCGGACTGACGGGATCCCCCAGGATGGCGATCCCCAAGTTGGAAACCAGTTGGATATCCCTGAAGGATCGCTTCACTAGCAAGGCAGCAAAGAAATCCGTTTCGTCTGTCCCAAGGCCACTTTCGTTGGAACTATTCGGCAGTTTGACTCCAAAGCGGAAACCAATACCCGGAAAGCCATCGTCTTCATCCACCAGTCGAAGCTTCGTAGCCAGGATCAAGTCACCGAAGTCGCTGGTGGAGCTACCCGCAAAATCAACGACGTCTGAGTTGGGAGCATCGAACCTCCTTTCCACATTCAAGAACTCCTGTATCGTACCGAAAACTTGAATTTCGGCTCTTTCTCCTGCGCCCAACCGAGCGCTGAACACGCCGAGGCGGCTCAAGTCTCCTTCCAATCCGGAGAGTCGATAGGTGGCATCTTGAAAGAACTCAAATCCCAGGTCGAAACGAAGGTATCCGTCACGGACGGTGTCGACCGTCTCTGTAATCAAAGGACGAGTCTGTGCTGATGCATAGATGGAGCAGGATAGCAGACAGAGAATGAAGGAAAGTGCTTTCATCGCCGGGGGAGTGTAGACACTCCCATGGCTTTAGTCAATCGTGGGTATTGAGGTCTCCATACTCGTATTGAAGAATCGATAACCCGACAAGAGGAGCAGTTTCGGCGCGCAGAATCCGACGTCCAAGGCGTAACTGCGGAAGCGAGGAGGCAACGAAGATGCTGCGGTCCCGCTCGGACCAGCCACCCTCAGGACCAACCACCAGCGAGCAACGACTGATATGCCGGTGGCTCCTCAGAAAGTCCTTAAATGGAACTTCTCCTGCTTCATCCAGGACAAGCAACAACTCATCGCTTCCCATTTTGATGTAGGTTTCGAGCTCGAGTGGCTCGTGAAGAACAGGAAGTTTCGTTCTGCGACTTTGCTTTACCGCTTCCCCGATAATTTTTCTCCAGCGGGTCATCTTCTTTTCTTCCCTGCGGTCGTCGAAGCGTATCTCCGTTCGTTCAGTTATCAAAGGCGTAATTGAAGCGACGCCTAGCTCAACCGATTTCTGAAGGACCCATTCAAACTCGTCTTTCTTTATCAGGGATTGGGCCAGTCCAATTTCGAGATGGGACTCAGTGGATTCTTCCACTAGCCTCACGACCTCGCCCCGCCATCCCTTCTCCCCTTTCTGAAGACGGCAAAGGTAAGCTCTGCCCGAAACCGGATCAATAGCCTCAAAGAGTGTCCCTTCCCGGCATCGGCGAACACGAACCAGATGATGAATCTCGTCCTCAGGAAGCAACACCCGATGCTCCGACAGTTCTTTCAGAAAGACACGATACTTGCTCATGGGATCCTTGCAAGATGGCAACAGCCCCAGTCCTGTTCGCACCAGGAATGTGCGACTTCGAATCGGCCATTTTTCTGAAAAAGATTCAGCACGGCAGCTTCTTGCTCGCAGGTAAAACCCGAAAGGACCAGGTCTCTCGCGCACAGTTTCGAAAGCCTGAAAGCCAATTTTCGGAAGATTTCCAGAGTCAGGTTTGCCAAGACCAGGTCAAAATCTCCCGCGATCGAGTCCGGTTCCCCAATCACCAGGCGAATTCGATCTTCCTGTTCATTTGCTCGCAAGTTCTCTCGGGCCGCCTCAATCGATTGGCTGCTGTTATCGATTGCGACTATCTCGGCACTGGAGTTCAAAAGCGCTGCAGCAATCGCCAGTATGCCGCTTCCGGTGCCTACGTCGATGATGCGACTCGCAGAGGATCCCACAGCATGCACGGCCCTCAACGCGAGCCGAGTTGACTCATGCGTTCCGGTACCGAAGGCGTGGCCTGGATCAATCTGGATCGCTATCGACGATTGAACGGGTGGGATGCTCCAGGAAGGATAAATGTAGAAGAGGTTGTCAACCGATACACCCTGGAAGTGTTTCTGGTAGTTCTTAATCCACTCATCCCCATCGAACTCGACCCATGCAGTTGTGACTTCAAAATGAGAGTCGCCGGTGGTAGAAAGCTCCCCCTTCAGGTGTCCGACCACGTCTTGTACACTGCACGAGGGCCCAAAATAGGCCAGGAGAAAAAGCCGCTCACCTGCTTCTCGTTCCTCAACCCCGACCGTTTCACACTCCCACAGGAGTTCGATTGCCCGGTCCCGGTGTTCGGGGGAGCAAGCGACTTTGATGATGAGCCATTTGCCTCGATTCACGTTCTATTGCGGGAAGGGCCTGACTTGTAACTCTATCAGGCACCGGTGGAGGTCACGATCAGCAGGATTTAGCCGAAGATATCCTTTACCTTTCCGAAAAAGCCCTCATTTGGAGTTTTCTCCTCGAGAGGAGGAGAGATTTCTTCAAGCTTACGGAACAGTTCCTTCTGCTCACGGGTCAACTGGGTGGGAGTGACGACCGTGACAGTCACAAGCTGATCACCCTTGCCCCTGCCGTTCAGGCTGACGACCCCTTTTCCCTTGAGCCGGAAGACACTCCCCGTCTGAGTTCCCTCGGGAATCTTTAGAGTTTCCGAGCCCTCCAGAGTAGGCACTTGAATTGTGGTTCCGAGGGCTGCCTGGGAAAACGTCAACGGAACCTCGCAGTAAATATTGTCTCCCTGGCGCTTAAAGAAGGGATGATCCTTTACTGAGATAACTACATAGAGGTCGCCTGGAGGTCCTCCATTGACGCCGCTTTCTCCTTCTCCACTGATTCGCAAACGTGACCCATTCTCGACTCCCGCCGGAATCTTAATCTCGAGTACCTTTTCCTGTTGCACACGACCGGAACCATGACAATTTGAGCAAGGCTTTTCAATAATCGTTCCGCTTCCCTGACAGTTCGGGCAGGTTCGGCTGATCGTGAAAAAGCCCTGCTGAAAACGTACCTGCCCCTGGCCCCGACAGGTTGAACAGGTGGTGGTGCCATGTTTTGGGTCTGCTCCGCTCCCATTGCAGGCGTCGCAGGTTCGGGCTCGCGGAATTTTTATCTTGGCCTTTACGCCAAATACAGCTTCTTCAAAATCAATGGTTAAATCGTAGCGCAGGTCAGCACCCCGTTGAGGCCGGTTCCGCCGTGCCCGACTGGAACCGAAGATATCGCCAAATCCAAAAAAATCACCGAGGATATCGCTGAAGTCGCTAAACACATCGGGGTCGAACCCGCCAAACCCACCGGTTCCTGCAGCCGCGTGTCCAAACCGATCGTAGTGTGCTCGTTTATCGGGATCACTGAGCACACTATAGGCCTCTGCCGCTTCCTTAAACTTTTCTTCGGCTTCTTTATCTCCAGAATTTCGATCTGGGTGATAACGGACGGCCAGCTTCCGATAGGCGCTCTTGATCTCTTGAGCGCTGGCATTCCTGTCAATTCCCAGAACTTCGTAATAATCGCGCTTCACTCGCCAATGCCCCCTTTGTGGCTCTTTGTGGCTTTTATAAGATTCATGTCTTGTCAGGACAAGTTGCAGGATTCTTATCGCTACGGATGGACTGCAACTTTAACCTGAGCTGGACGCAGCAACCGATCTTTTAGCAGATAGCCCTTTCTGTACTCCTCGATGATTTCTCCGTCCCGGTATTGATCGGTTTCCTCGCGGGTCACAGCTTCATGGATGTTGGGGTCGAAGTCTGCTCCTTCTCCCGGAACCTCGACTACACCGTATCGATCCAGCACTGCCTGGAGTTGCTTCAACAGGAGTTCATAACCCTCACGAAAGGAGAGGATAACTGGGTCGTCCGTCACGACCTCCATGCTTGCGAGACCCTTCTCACAGGCGTCGACTACCAGAAGGAGGTCCTTAATCACTGCGGCCTGACCGCTCTGGTAAGCGTCCTCCTTTTCTGACTGGGATCGGCGGCGGAAATTCTCAAATTCAGCCTGCAACCGTAGCCACCGGTCGTACAGTTCTTCCTTCTCGGCCTTCAGTTCTTCGATGACGGCCGCATCAGTAGAGGCCGTTTCCGGCTGTTCCATTTCTTCTGCCTCAGTTTCAGGACTATCTGCCATGCCTGCAGCCTCCTGCGTCGATCTATCCTCCTCTGTACTTTCGGTCTTCTTTGGGTCGCGTCTCTCTTTATGCATGGCGATCCTCTCTCACTTCATAGTTCTATTCCTATTATGTATTATGCTCTGTTTTTGTTTCGGGATTTGTAATGTGAAGCGGGCCAGCCAGGAGGATCAAGACGCCCGATCCAGGATCCTTCCACACAGCTTCGCTACGTAGTCTACCAAACTAATAGCCTTTGCGTATTCCATACGGGATGGACCCAGGATTCCCAGCGTTCCCGCCATACGTTGATCGTAAAGATAACGGGAAGTAATCAGGCTCCAGTCTTTCATGCCGGGAATGTGGTCTTCGAGTCCGATCGTAACAGTTGGACCAGCCTCATCCTCTTTCAGACACTCGCTGATGATCTTAATCAACCGGCCCTTCTCCTCAAGCGTTTGAAACAGCGCGATCATTCGATCCAGCTCCGCACCATCGAAATTCCGGATGATAGCGGAGGTACCACCCAGATACACGTCAGACAGCTTGGTATCTTCGACATCGGACTGGATCGCTCCGGCTGACCCGAGCAGGACGACATTCTTCAAAATTCGGTCGTAGAGTGCCTTTTCCTGGGACATTAACTTGATCAGTTCCGTGCGGATTTCTACCAGACTCTGGCCAGAAAAGTTCTCCACGAGATAGCGCCCGGCCTGATCGAGTTCCGACTGGCTCAAGTCCTCTTCCAAGAAAATCACTCGATGATGGACGAGCCCCGTTCTCGTCACCAGAATGACCATAATTCTCTTGCGGGCCAGCCTGACGAACTCAATATGTTTCATTACGGAGTAGGAGAGGGGAGGGGAAAGGACAAAGCCCATATGACTCGAGTAAGCGGCCAGCACTCTGGAGGCCTTGCTCATCAGCTCACCCGGATCGGTTTCATCCCTGAGACTTTCCTCGATCTGTTCAATCTGATCGGGGGAAAGCCGGTCGGCTTTCAGCAGATTCCTGACATAGAGGCGATATCCATCAGGTGTCGGAACTCGCCCGGCTGAGGTGTGTGGCTGGCTGACATAGCCCAGCTCCTCCAGATCCGCCATTACATTGCGCAGAGTAGCTGGACTGAGGCGTTCCGGGTAGATTCTGGAAAGTCGTCTGGATCCAACCGGTTTGCCAGTTCGGATGTGCTCTTGAATGAGATGTTTGAGCACGTTCCGAGCTCGTTCACTCAGCTCTGTGTTCTCGTGCCCCCATAAAGACATGATGAGTCAAACTTATGAAATAACAGCAATTAACGGTGTTTTTATAGCATAACAAGAGTTCTTCACGCAATCTTCAGGTCTTGCGTGTCGAGGGCCCCCACTTCGACTCGAATGCTCGTTGCAAGTAAGGCTGCAATTGTTCGAAGGAAAACGGCCTGGATGACGCTTCTGCTACAGAAACCATAGCCTGGCGTAAGACTGATTCATTGCTGCGGAGGCAACCTGCCATTACCGTATAGTCGATTGAAAGCGGGATCGATCCGTGCTGCAGAAAGCTTCTCCGTAACCTTCGTTGGGCGCTTCCGACAATCTTTCTTCCCCTCCAGGTTAACTCGTACCGGGAGACGGAGGAGAAACAAGCAAAACGCCGGCGAGGATCATCGGAGCTTCCTGGTGCGCCAGCGTTTATTTCGATATCAATTCCAGCTTCGTGCAGTCCATCGCGCAAAGCTCGAGAGATCAATAGATAGGCGGAGGCGACAGTACCCCCAAATTGGTCGACCTGATTTGAAATGACGGCATATGTCAGCTCGTGGTGATGAAGCACAGCTCTCCCCCCTGTAGGTCGCCGGACCACATCGATCTTCTGCTTCCTGCAATAGTCGCCGTCGACAACCGATTCTTCGACCTGATGCTTTCCAATCGAGACCGTGGGGTTTTCCCAACGGTAGAAGCGGACGAACGTAACCGGTTCCGGCGTCTGTTCAATCAAACTCAACAGAGACGCATCGATCGCCATATTTGCTTTTCCACGGCGCGGCGGATCGACCTGAATGTTAAGTCCAACCTGAAAAGGTTTGTCGCGAAAGCCCAATTCGGCCAACTCTTCAACCGCTATCGCGCCAAAAGGACTCTTCAAGCCAGCAGTTCCTCCAGATCTGTATATTCTCTCTTTTGAGCCTCGGCAACGGGACGAAAGCACACATGGCCTCTGTAAAGATTGACTCCCGGCTTAAGATAGGGATTCTCTTTCAGTGCGTGCTCAAGGCCTCGAGCGAGCTGCCGAACATACGGCAAGGTAACATTAGTGAGTGCCTGAGTCGACGTACGAGGCATTGCTCCAGGCATATTGGTGACACAGTAGTGGATAACTCCATCTACTTCATACACCGGGTTGCTATGGGTGGTAGGCCGAGTAGTCTCGATGCATCCTCCCTGGTCAACCGCCACATCGACGATCACTGAGCCCGGTTTCATGGTCTCCACCATTCCTCGTGTAACCACCTTCGGAGCGTTGGCGCCTGGGATCAGCACGCCCCCAATCACCAGATCGGCTCTTTTGACTGCCTCCGCTACGTGAAGTTGATTCGACATTAATGTTTCGACACGTCCGAAGAACAGGTCGTCGAAATACTGCAGCTTCTCGACATCGATGTCGAGGACACTGACCTGCGCCCCCAAACCCATAGCAATCTTGGTGGCATTGATCCCCACAACTCCGGCTCCCAGTACAACCACCAGTCCGGGCCTTACACCGGGGACACCTGACAGAAGGATTCCTCGTCCGTCTTTAGATTTCTGAAGGTAATAGGAGCCCACAACAACCGACATTCGACCTGCAATCTCACTCATCGGTGTCAGCAGGGGAAGGCGCCCATTCTCATCCGTAATCGTCTCGTAGGCAACGGCAATGATCTTCTTCTTCAAGAGCTGCTCCGTCAGTTCCCGAAGAGGGGCCAGGTGAAAGTAGCCGAAGATAATCTGCTCTTCACGGATCCGGCTGCATTCTTCCAGGGTCGGCTCCTTCACCTTCACGATCAGGTCGCTTTCCTGATAGACACGATCTGCGCTTTCTTTAATGACGGCACCGGCGTCGAGATATTCCCGGTCAGAGAATCCAGAGTCTGTTCCTGCACCTGTCTCGACAAGAACGGAGTGCCCATCCGAGACAAGCGTTAGTACGCCGGCCGGCACAAGTCCGACGCGTGATTCATTATCCTTGACTTCCCTGGGTAATCCGATGATCAAGACGAGACAATTGTAAAGGACCGACAAAATGAAGGGAAAGAGGCGAGCCCGGAAAGCTCGCCTCTTTCTTCACTGCCGACGCGACGCTGCTTTCAGATCAGGGCTTCCTGAAAGATGTATACCTGATCGACTTTGAACCCCGCTCGACCGCAAGATAACGGACAACAACCCCTTGACCGGCAGCGATCGAGTCAAGCTGAGTCTTCAACTGTTCAACTGTTTCAACCGGATGTCCATTGATATGGGTGATGACCTGCCTCGCTTCTAGCCCCGCGTCATCGCCGAGACTGCCGGGGGTTACGTTCAGGATCAGAACGCCACGTTCGTTTTCGAGACCCATCTGGTCTGCTTCTCGAGCCGTCAGCGTCTTCACTTCAAGACCGATTTCTTTTGGTCTGGTTTCCTCCTCGGGTCGCTGATCCAGCGAAAATCCTCGGCTCGCTTCTCGCTGCTGCTGTTCCAGTGTCCGTTCAGCCAGATTAACGTCAAAACGCAAAACTTGCCCTTTACGAACTACGACGATAGGCACGGTTTCACCAGGTGCAGTATTGGCCACGGCTGCTCTGAGGTCCCACAGGTCCTCGATCTCCCGGTTGTTGAACTGGACGATCACATCTTCAGGCTGCAAGCCTGCTTTGGCGGCCGGTCCGCTATCTCCCGGCTCCCCACTTTCGTCGATCAACTGCGTGATGATCACACCGTCACCATCTTTGATCCCCTCAGGATCGTTCCCCGCTACACCAAAGAATTCAGCCATTTCGGGAGTCATTGGCGTGTCGTTCATCGACACTCCGAGCCAGCCTCGTTCGATTTTTCCCGTGGTGACGAGTTGATTGTAGGAATTGACAAAAACCGATGACGGAACGGCAAACCCTACACCGGCAAAACTGCCAGTGGTCGTAGTGATAAAGCTGTTGATGCCAACAACTTCACCTCTCATATTGACCAGCGGTCCGCCACTATTTCCGGGATTGATGGCCGCGTCAGTCTGGATATAATCGCCAAAGATACCGGTTCGAATCACTCGTTTGGTAGCTGACACAATGCCAGCGGTGACCGTTTGAGTCAAAGAGAATGGACTTCCGACGGCTAATACCCAGTCACCAACCTTTAGCTGGTTCGAATCGCCCACCTGCGCGAAAGGCAGGGGCTTATCGGCCGAGATCTTAAGGACGGCCAGGTCCGATTCGGGGTCGACACCGATTACCTGGGCCACATACTCTTCACCATTGTAGAGCTGCACCTCAATCTTATCGGCCACCTGGCGAAGGCCGGCTGATGTCTGGATCGGGGCAACTACATGGTAATTAGTCAGCAGGTAACCTTCACTATCGACAATGACTCCAGATCCAAGGCTGGTCCGCTTCTGGCGGCTTGGACCTTCATCCGGTCCGAAGAAACGATCCCAGAAATCATCCCCGAAAAAGTCCCGGAGGGCGTCTGGAGCTTGTGGAGCGCGACCCCTCTCAACTATCGACTGGGTACTAATATTGACAACCGCAGGTTCAATGATTTCGGCAACCTTGCTGAAACCGTCTCGCAATGAGATCTCTTCATCCAGAACAGACGGTGTCCCTTCGCCGCGAAGCTCAAGCTTGGCGACCTGCCTTTCTGTCTGGGCACTGAAGACGCCGTCTGAAACGATTGAACCGATCGTGATTCCGAGACCTAACGTCAAAAGCAATATGAAAAATGTCAGACCAGGCCGGGATCTCATGAAATCGTCGAGTCTTGCCATGGAATACCTCCGCGTCCGAGCACATCAGCTCGAGACTAAACTTCTATAGACTAACCACAATAGATTGATTTTCGAGTACTTGTACGATCACGGGAGCGAAGCGTTCACTTTTAATTCTAGCACAGGCGATTCAGCCACTTAGGCGATGCCCTATTGAAGTAACGACGCCTCCGCACCTCCTAAAATTCGACTCAAACTGGATTCTTCCACGTTCTTCACATTACCGCCAGTACCGAGCCAACAGGCTGAAAAGGAGCGTTGCGGCTTCCATGTCCACCACTTCTGGACGCTTTTCCGACCTCTAACCGGACGATCCATTCGACCCGTGCCGAGACAGGTAGTCTCGGGCAGCTCCCATCACCCGTGGAGCCAAAAGTAGAGCGGCGATCATGTTGGGGAAAGCCATCAAGGCAAAAGCAGTATCGAGCATATTGACTACCATTCCAGCGGTCCACACTGCTCCCACATAGAGCATTATGAGATAGAAATAGTCGTAGACTTTACTGCGATGCGCCCCGAAGAGGTAGCTAAAGCACTTTTTTCCGTAGTAGGAGTAGCCAAACATCGTGCTTAGTCCGAAAGAAGCAACTATGATTACCAGTAGAAACTTACCTGCAGAACCTAGTGAGTTTTCGAAGGCTTGCAGTGTCAGAGCCACTCCCTGTATACCTTCGGCAGCCCTCCAATCGGCAGCGGCCAGAATAATGAAAGCGGTGAGCGAGCAAACAATGATGGTGTCAGCCAAGGGACCCCACATGGCAACCAAACCTTCACGGACCGGCTCTGTGGTCTTGGCCGCACCGTGGGCCATTGGTGCAGTGCCGATACCAGCTTCATTGGAGAAGACCGCCCGCTTGATACCGGTTTGAACGACCGTCAAGAACCCGATTCCGGCAGCGCCCCCGGCAGCGGCAGTTCCGGTAAACGCGTCGTGAAAGATCTGGTAGAAAATCGTCAAAACGCGGTCACTATGGACACCCACGATATAGAGAGCTGTCATGAGGTAGAGCAGACACATCGCCGGAACCATCCGACTCGCCACATTAGCAATTCTTTTGAGGCCTCCCAGGATAACGATGGCGACCAGCAGGACCGTAGCAATCCCTGTCAGTGGAGCCGATACTTCATAACTGGCAGTCAAAATTTCGGCGAGTTGATTGGCCTGAAACATTGCCAGACAGCCGATCATCCCGCAGATGGAGAAAAATATCGCCAGAAAGCGATATTTAGGTCCCAGGCCAACCTCAATGTAATACATAGGACCGCCCTGCACCTGACCCAGGCTATCGCGCCCGCGGTACATAACTGCCAGCGTGCAAGTAAAGAATTTGGTGGCCATTCCTACCACAGCCGCGACCCACATCCAAAAAACCGCACCCGGCCCTCCCTGTGTGATGGCAATGGCTACGCCTCCAATGTTCCCCAGGCCAATGGTCGCTGCTAGTGCTGTACTAAGAGCCTGGAAATGGCTGATATCACCAGGGTCATCGGGCCGGTCATACTTTCCGCGGAGAATGTCAATGGAGTGTCCGAGCAAGAAAAAGGGGAGAAATCGCGAATAGACCAGGAAAAACAGTCCACCCCCGATCAGCAGAAAAATCAGCGGCGGACCCCACGCGTAGTCTACCGCAATCGAAAAGAACCGATTCAGTCTCTCCAAAATTCATCCCCGCCAGCGGACACCAACTGCAAGCCGATACAACCTGAACGAGATCAACTGACGCTACAACGGTTTCAAGTTGGCATACCGCTGCAGCATTTTCTTAATGCCTTTCCCCGGAAACTGAACTGTGATTTTGATATCGCCGTCACTTTTCGGTTCAACACTGAGTACCTTACCGGTTCCGAATTTCTCGTGGACAATCAGTCCGCCGGCAACAATTCCCTTGACACCTTTCGCTTGCCCCCGTTCCTCGAGAAAATTCTTAACGCTTTCCACGGAATTGTAGGTCTTTCCCTCGTAGGGTCGAGACGGCCGGTTGGGGGGTGCACTTGAAAGAAAGGACGGTGTTGTATAGGAACGCTCGAAGCCCCGATGCAATCCAGCGACTTCAAGTAACTCGGCTGGGATCTCACTCAGGAAGCGACTCGGTTTGTTCAACTCATTTCCTTGCCGTCCAAAAAAGCGCCGCCGCCGAGAGTAGCTGAGATGCAGCTGTCGCTGGGCCCTGGTGAGCCCGACGTAACAGAGCCTCCGCTCCTCTTCTAAATCATCCTCTTCAATCGAGCGGCTGTGAGGAAACAAGCCTTCTTCCAGGCCCGCAAGATAAACGATCGGAAATTCCAGCCCCTTGGCATTATGGAGGGTCATTAAAGTGACCGGAGCCTGCGCATCATAGTCGTCGATATCGGAACGCAGCGCAGCATGGTCTAGAAAACTCTGCAGCGGATCGTTCTCGTCCTCGTAATCCCCGGCTACAGTAGTCAATTCCTGTAGGTTGAGGAGGCGGCTGTCGGCTTCTTCTGAATCTTCCTCCCGGAGAGCGGAGATATATCCGCTTTCCTGTAAAACTGTGTCCAATGCCATATGCAGTGGCTTTTGGAGGGCCTTTTGCCATCCCTTCACCAATTCCACGAATCTCTGCAAGGCCAGGTGGCTTCGGGCAGGAAAGTAATTCTCTTCCAGGCCGGTCAGAATCGCCTGCCACAAGGTAATTCCTCGGCTACGCGACAATTCGAAGACGCTCCCGATAGTTGTGCTGCCGATTCCCCGGGGAGGTTCATTGATTATTCTGGTCAGTGAGACTTCATCGTCTGGATTCCGAGCCACTCTCAGAAAGGCGATTGCATCTTTGATCTCTTTCCGCTGATAAAAGCTGAGCCCTCCCACCAGTCGGTACTTGATACTTAACCTTCGCAGCGCCTCCTCGAACTGCCTGGATTGGAAATTCGTGCGATAGAGAATCGCGATGCCTCTGGTACCCTGCTGAAGGTTCTGATAAATCTGGCGGGCTATATGATCCGCTTCGTCGACAGCATCATCAGCAATGTACAGGCGGATCAGCTCTCCCTGCGGCTGCTCTGTCCACAGGACCTTGCCTTTCCGGTGGCGGTTGTTTGATACGACGGCAGTTGCGGCATCCAGAATGTTTTGAGTGGAACGGTAGTTCTGTTCCAGCTTGACGATGGTGGCACCAGGAAAATCCTCCTCAAAACGAAGAATGTTTGTGATATCGGCACCTCTAAAGCCGTAAATCGACTGGTCCTCGTCTCCGACGGCGCTAATGTTCTGATGGACTGACGTGAGACAGCGAATCAACTCGTACTGAGGCGCATTGGTATCCTGATATTCATCAATCAACACATACTGAAACCACCTCCCGTACCATTCTCGAACACTGCCATTCTCTTTCAGAAGGCGAACTGTAAGGAGGATAAGGTCGTCGAAATCCATGGCATTGGCCCGTTTTAATGCCGTCACATAAGCAGAGAACACTTCGTAGATAACCGGCGCGTCAAAGTCTCGAGATGTCCTTAGGTAGTCGTCGGCATCCATGCCGTGATTTCTGGCTCTGCTGATGACGGCCAGGCTTTTCTCTGGCGGGAGTTCCTTATCGCTTAGCCTGAGGTCTTTGTAAATCTGTTTGATTAGTCGCTTCTGGTCGTCGTTGTCACAGATCGTAAAATCACGGCTGTAACCAAGTAACGACGCATTCCGCCTCAAGATTCGAACTCCGAGAGAATGAAAGGTGCAGATGAGAGGAGCCGCCTCAACCTGTTGGTCGACGAGCTGATCCACTCTCCCTTTCATTTCCTCAGCCGCTTTATTGGTAAAGGTCACCGCCAGAATGTTCTGTGGCGGACAGATTTTCTGTTCAATCAGGTAGGCGATTTTGTGGGTGATAGTGCGGGTCTTCCCACTCCCGGCTCCTGCCAGGATTAGCATTGGGCCATCGGTGTGAGTGACCGCGTATGCCTGTTGGGGGTTAAGCTGATTCAGAAGACTATGATTTTGAGCCATCGTGCTGTTGAGATCCCTTCAAAGGATGTCAGATTCACCAGAGGCTTTCCGGGATTTCGGAAAGGTTCAGCGGCTTGTGAAGGGTAATCCGCAGGTGAAGCGAAACCTTCCCACAACCCGCTAGTTTCACAAGCACGCACGACAGCCCCCCGTCATGTGGATCAGCTGGTGACGCGATTGATTAACTCGTC
>Ga0079224_100002209_pt1 | contig 23372 bp, 20 predicted proteins | sample Stecom2015_FD_80414 | JGI IMG/M metagenome (GOLD analysis project Ga0079224, IMG submission 80414) | Agricultural soil microbial communities from Utah to study Nitrogen management - Steer compost 2015 | ecosystem: Environmental > Terrestrial > Soil > Agricultural land | place: USA: Utah... | reverse complement strand
CTGGTGGCGTCGTCGAGCACGAGCAACCGAGGCTCACGAGCCAGCGCCCGGGCCAGCGCGAGGCGCTGGCGCTGCCCGCCGGACAACGTCGCGCCGCGCTCACCGATCGGGGCGTCGAGGCCACCGTCGAGCTCGGCGACGAAACCGTCGGCCTGGGCCAGGCGCAGTGCGGCCCATACGTGCTCGTCAGGCATCGCGCGTCCGAGCGTCACGTTGTCGCGCACCGGGTCTTCGAAGATGAACGGCTGCTGGAACACCAGCGCCACGGCCCGCGCCACCTCGCCGTGCTCGAGGTCGCGGAGGTCGGCGCCGTCGATCACGATCGCACCGCTGGCGGGGTCGACCAGGCGCACCAGCAGCCCGGCCAAGGTCGACTTCCCGGAGCCGGTGGATCCGACCACGGCCACGGTTCGCCCGGGCGCCACGTCGAGGGTGATGTCGTCGAGCACCGGGGTGTCGTCGACGTAGGAGTACGACACGTCGTGGACGCCGACGTGGGCAGGCCCGTCTGCGGCGGGAAGCCGTTTCGGCCCGTACGACAGCGAGTCCGAAGCGTCGAGGACGGCGGACACCCGTCGCCACCCCACGACCGCGCGCGGCAGTTCGCCCAGGACGAAGCCGATGGCGCGGATCGGGAAGGCGGTGACGGTGAGCAGGTAGGAGATCTGGACGAGGGTTCCGGCCTCCAGCGAGCCGTTCACCACCCGCGTGGAGCCGATCAGCAGCACCGCCAGCACGCCCAGGTTGGGCAGCGCCTCGAGCGCCGGGTCGAAGGCTCCCCGGATACGTCCCACCTGGACGTTGGCGTCCCGCAGGTCGTTGGCCACGACCGCGAAGCGTCGGGTCTCGTCGGCCTCGCGACCCATCGCCTTGACGACGGTGGCGCCGTCGAACGACTCGTGCGCCACCGCGGACAGGTCGGCGCGCAGCGCCTGTGACCGCGTGGCCGGCGGCGACAGCCGGCGCTGGTAGACGAAGTTCAACAACAGGATGGCCGGGAAGACGAGGGTGCCCACCAGCGCCAGCAGCGGGTCGGCGAGAAACATCGACACCAGGGCGAAGGCGAGCATGACGACGACGCCGAGGGCGAACGGCAGCGGCGCGATGGGGAAGAACGAGGACTCCACGTCGGCATTCGCGTTGGACAGCAACGTACCGGTGGAATGCCGATGGTGCCAGGACAACGGAAGCCGCAGGTACTGGCGGCTGACGCGGTAGCGGTAGCGCGCCTGCAGCCGGTACTGGCCGATGGCCGCGAAGTACCGTCGCACCGCCATGCCCGCGGACTTCAACAGGGCCGTCAGGATGATCGCCAGGGCCGCCACGGCCAGCGCTCCGGCCGCGGCGTCGCCTTCACCGAAGGCGGGAACGATGACGTTGTCGGTCGCCCAACCGATCACCTCGGCCGACGCGACGGTCATGATGCCGTAGACGGCGCTGCCGCCGATGGCGATGCCGAGGATGCGGGGTTCGTCGCGCAAAGCCCTCCGCAACACCCGCAGGCCCTCGCGCAGGGTCGCCTGGCGCTCGTCTCTCACCGCTCCTGCTCTCTGCTCCGCATCGTGACCACGGCGCCTGTCCGCGACAGAAAGTGCTGCTCGTGCTCGTGGGCCGTCCGGTTGTGTACGGTACCAACCGGCACCGACACCCCTGAGGGACGCTCCGGCGCACCGGCGTCATGACCCGTGCGCTACGCGCCCGAACCCGTCAGCGCACCGAATGCCCGGCCTTGGCCAGAACCTGCTTGACCTCACCGATGCTGAACACGCCGAAGTGGAACACGCTCGCCGCCAGGACGGCGTCGGCCCCGGCGTCGACTGCGGGCGGAAAGTGATCCAAGTCGCCGGCCCCACCGCTGGCGATCACCGGAACGTCCACGGCGGCGCGCACGGCTCGCAACATGTCCAGGTCGTAGCCGTCGCGAGTGCCGTCGGCGTCCACGGAGTTCATCAGGATCTCACCGGCGCCGAGTTCAGCAGCTCGGGCCGCCCACTCGATGGCGTCGATGCCGGTGCCGCGCCGCCCGCCGTGCGTCGTCACTTCGAACCCCGACTCGGTCTCGCCTCGTCGCGCGTCGATGGACAACACCAGGACCTGCGCGCCGAATCGCTGGGCGATCTCGTCGACCAGCTCCGGACGGGCCACCGCCGCGGTGTTCACGCCCACCTTGTCCGCCCCGGCGCGGAGCAGCCGGTCGACGTCGTCGACCGTGCGTACGCCACCGCCGACGGTGAGCGGGATGAACACCTGTTCAGCGGTACGCGAGACGACGTCGTAGGTCGTCTCGCGGTCGTCGCTGGAGGCGGTGATGTCGAGAAAGACCAGTTCGTCGGCGCCTTCGGCGCCGTAAACCCGCGCCAGCTCCACCGGGTCGCCCGCGTCGCGCAGATCGGTGAACCGCACACCCTTGACGACCCGGCCGGCATCGACGTCCAGGCACGGGATCACCCGAATCGCCACACTCACAGCAGCTCCCCCACCTCGCGCCCGACCTCGGGACGGTAGGCCACGGCTTCCACCTCGACCATCATCCGGGGGTCGATCAGCGCGCTGATCTGGACCATGGACGTCGCCGGCATGGTCTCGCCGAACGCGGCACCGTGCGCTGCGCCGTACTCCTCCCACCGGGAGATGTCGGTGACGAAGATCCGGGTCCGCACGACGTCGGTCAACCCGGCACCCACCTGATTCAGCGCCCACTCGACGTTGCGGATGGCCTGCTTGGTCTGCTCGTACGGATCACCTTCGTGCACGACCTCGCCGTCGACGATGGACGTGCAGCCGGTCACCCAGACGTGGTCGCCGGCCGCGACGGCGCGGCTGTAGCCGACGACGGCCTCCCACGGAGCACCGGACGAGATCCGCCGCGTCATCCAGCCGCCACCTTCAGCGCCTCTTCGAGCGTGAACGCCCCCGCGTAGAGCGCCTTGCCCACGATGGCGCCCTCGACGCCTTCGGGCACCAACTCGCGCAACGCGGCGATGTCGTCCAGGCTCGACACTCCCCCGCTGGCGATCACCGGGCGGTCGGTACGCGCACACACCTGGCGGAGCAGTTCGAGGTTCGGCCCGCGCAGCATGCCGTCCTTGTTCACGTCGGTGACGACGTAGCGGGGACATCCGTCGGCGTCGAGACGGGCGAGGACCTCCCACAGGTCGCCGCCGTCACGGGTCCAGCCCCGCGCGGACAGGGTGGTGCCGCGTACGTCGAGGCCGACGGCGATCCGCTCGCCGTGCTCGGCGATGACCCGAGCGGTCCAGTCGGGATCCTCCAGCGCGGCGGTGCCCAGGTTCACCCGAGCGCACCCGGTGGCCAGAGCCGCCTGCAGCGACTCGTCGTCCCGGATCCCGCCGGACATCTCGACCGCGACGTCGAGACGGCCCACGACCTCGGCCAGCAGCTCCCGATTGGAACCCCGGCCGAACGCGGCGTCGAGGTCGACCAGATGCACCCACGAGGCCCCCGCTGCCTGCCAGGCCAGCGCAGCCTCCACGGGCGAGCCGTACGACGTCTCGGTTCCGGCCGCACCTTGGACGAGCCGCACAGCTTGGCCGTCGGCGACGTCGACGGCCGGCAACAACACCAATTCGCTCATGAGGAGACCACCTTGATCGCACGGAACCGCAGCCGACGGTAGTCGGCCCACCAATCGCCATCGCGCCACAACGTCGGCCGGGCCTTCTCCTCGGCGCGTTCGAGCACCTCGGCGGGTAGATCGCTGATGACGTCGGAGGCGAACATCGACAGCCACTTGGCCAAGCCGTCGGCCCCGGCCAGCTTCGTCGGCCGGTCGTAGAAGTCGAGCTGCCGGATCTCGAGCCCGGCGTCCTCGAGCATCGCCGCGTACTGGGCGGGCGAGGAGAAGAACCACGGCCACACCCGCGGTGGCAGGCCCGCTTCGCGGCAGGCTTCGTCGACCGACGTGGTGATGGCGGCGACGTTGCCGGTAGCGCCCATCTCGGCGACGAACCGGCCGTCGTCGACCAACGCGTCCGATACGCACCCGAGCACCTCGACCTGCGCCGGCATCCAGTGCAGCGCGGCGTTGGAGACCACCGCGTCGACAGGTCGTTCGACGCTGAAGTCGTGCGCGTCGGCCACGCGCAGCTCCACGGAGTCGCCGAGCCGGGCTCGCGCGGCATCGATCATCGCCGGATCGGCGTCGAGGCCGATCACCGTAGCGCCGGCCTCGAGGATGCGTGCGGTCAGATCACCGGTTCCGCACCCCAGGTCGAGAATGGTCTCGCCCGGCTGCGGTTTGAGCCAGTCGAGCAACTCGGCACCGTAGGCGGCGACGAACGCGAAATCGCGGTCGTAGGCTTGCGAATCCCACGTGGTCACGGTCTACACACCCCTCACCCAGTTCTCGAGCAGGCGGAGCCCGGCATCACCGGACTTCTCCGGGTGGAACTGGGTCGCCGACAACGGCCCGTTCTCGACCGCCGCGACGAACCGGTCGCCGCCATGCTCGGACCAGCTCACGCGAGGCGGCTCGAACCGACCGGACCGCTCCAGTTCCCAACGCCGTACGCCGAAGGAGTGCACGAAGTAGAAGCGCTCTCCCTCCACACCGTCGAACAACACGCTTCCGGGCGGGACCTCGACGGTGTTCCACCCCATGTGCGGCAGCGGGACGGCGTTCAGACGCTCCACCGTACCGGGCCATTCCCCGATCCCGTCGGACTCCACGCCGTGCTCGACACCACGGTCGAACATGATCTGCATGCCCACACACACCCCGAGGACCGGGCGGGCCCCGGCGAGCCGGCGGCTGACGACCTCGTGCCCGCGCACCGCCCGGATACCCGCAGCACACGCAGCGAAGGCGCCCACGCCTGGCACGACGAGCCCGTCGGCCTCCAGCGCAGCCGTGCGGTCGGAGGTGAGCGTGACGTCAGCGCCGACGTGCTCCAGCGCGCGGACCGCGGAGTGCAGGTTGCCCGAGCCGTAGTCCAGCACCACCACCCGTCGCGCGCTCATCGCGTTCTCCGGCATGTCAGACTTCGGCCGTGAGTTCCGCCTCCGACGACGCCGCCGCCAGCGCGCCCGCGGCCCGGCGCTGGCCCCGCCACGTGGCCGTCGGGTCGATCACCGTGGCCGGACTGATCCTGGCCACCACCACCGCCGGCGGCTGGTACTACGCCGACGAACTGCTGCTGGTCCGCGACGAGCCGGCCGAGTACCCGGTGCAGGTCGTGGCCGTCACCGACACGTCGATCACCCTGACCGGCGAGGGCGCCGACCATCCGGGCATCATGGGCCTGGAGTGGGCCGACGGGTACGCGCGGGTCGGCCCCGACGTGCGGACCACCGGCGACGAGGTGGTACGCAGCCTGCAGCCGTTCCCGGACGTTCCTGCTCCTGGCACCGCCGTCCGGATGGACTTCTACGCCGCTCCGCCGGACGTCGCCGATCTCGCCGAGATCACCGGCCTCGAGGCGACGACGATCACCTACGACGGCCCGCTCGGGCGCTACCCCGCGACGTTCGTGCCCGGTTCGGAGTCGCGCTGGGTCGTGCACGTGCATGGCCGCGGCGGATCGCGCGGTGAGGCGTACCGGCTGCTGCCCCCGGTGCACGAGGCCGGCTACCCGCAGCTGTCGATCGCCTACCGCAACGACGACGGCGCCCCGGCGGACGCCGACGGCGAGTTCGGGCTGGGCTGGACGGAGTCCGAAGACCTCGCCGCAGCCATCGACCACGCGCTCGAAGCCGGCGCCCGCGACGTCGTGTTGGTGGGCTACTCGATGGGCGGGGCGATCGTGGGCAACTACCTGCGCACGCACGGCTCGGAGCACGTGGCGGGCGTGGTGTACGACTCGCCGGCGCTGTCGTGGCCGGACATCCTGGCCTTCCAGGCCGCCGAACGGGGGCTGCCGGGGTTCGCCGGGCGCATCGCCTCGACGATGGTGCGCCTGCGCGCCGGCATCGATCTGGGCGCCATGGACCAGGTCGCCCACGCCGACCGCCTCGACGTTCCGGTCCTGCTGGCACACGGCACCAACGACGCGACGGTGCCGGTGGCCTCGTCCGACGCCTACGCCGCGGCCCGCGAAGACCTCGTCACCTATCTGCGCACGGCCGCCGAACACGTCCAGAGCTGGAACGTCGGCCCGGAACGCTACGAAGCCGCGGTGAACGACTTCCTCGTCGGGCTCCGGTGAGCCCCAAGGACGGTGGCGGGGAGATCGCGTCCAAGGTGCGGATGGGCATCGGCGAGCGAGGCACGAGCGAGCCGCGGGCAGGGACGCGATCTCCTCGCCGCCGTCCCGCAGCGACCAATCACGAGCCCCGGCCGAGGTCGCGGTCATAACGCGCCCTTCGTGGACGGCACGCCACGCTCGCGCGGGTCGTGGGCGACGGCCGTGCGCAGCGCCCGCGCTACGGCCTTGAACTGCGCTTCGGCGATGTGGTGCGGGTCGCGTCCGCCGAGGACGCGCACGTGCATGGTGAGCCCGGCGTGGTGGGCGATGCTCTCGAGGACGTGTGCGGTCAGCGAACCGGTGAAGTGCCCGCCGATCAGCACGTACTCCTGCCCGGCCGGTTCGCCGGTGTGCAGAAAGTAGGGCCGCCCCGACACGTCGACCACCGCGTGTGCGAGGGCTTCGTCCAGCGGGACGGTCGCCTCGCCGTAGCGCACGATGCCGGCCTTGTCGCCGAGCGCGTCGCGTAGCGCCTGCCCCAGCACGATGGCGGTGTCCTCGACGGTGTGGTGCACGTCGATGTGGGTGTCGCCTTCGGCCCGCACGTCGAGGTCGATCAACGAGTGGCGGGCGAACGCGGTGAGCATGTGGTCGTAGAACGGCACGGTGGTGGAGATGTCATGCTGGCCGGTGCCGTCGAGGTTGAGCTCGAGCGTGACCTTGCTCTCGCTGGTCGCGCGTTCACGCTTGGCGATGCGCCCCGTCTGGCCGGTCATGGTGTGACTCCCTTGCTGCGTGTGGTGCCCAGGACTTCGGTGAGCGCGGATCGGAACGCCGCCATCTCCGCGGGCGTGCCCACCGACACCCGCAGCCACCCGTCCGGGCCGGTCTCGCGGATCAGCACCCCGCGGTCGAGCAGGCCCTGCCAGACGGCGTGCCGGTCGGGGAACCGGCCGAACAAGACGAAGTTCGCGTCGGAGTCGGCGACCTCGAGGCCGATCGAGCGCAGCCACGCCGCCAGCTCGTCCCGCCCCACGCGCAGGTCGTTCACCCGCGCCTGCAGCTCGTCGGCATGGCTCAACGCCGCCCCGGCGACCGCCTGCGTCACCGCAGACAGATGGTACGGCAGCCGTACGACCCGGAGCGCGTCGATGACCTGCTCCGACGCGGCCGCGTAGCCCACCCGTGCACCGGCGAAGGCGAAGGCCTTGCTCATCGTGCGGGTCACGATCAGGCGGGGATGCTCGCGCAGCACACTCAGGGCGCTGGGCGTACCGGCACGCCGGAACTCGGCGTAGGCCTCGTCGACGACGACCATGCCGGTGGTGGCCGCGTGCAGCCGCCGGACCAGCTCCAGCGGCACCGCCGTGCCGGTGGGGTTGTTCGGCGAGGCGATGAGCACGACCGACGGCGCATGCTTGGTCACCGCGGCGACCGCGGCGTCGGCGTCGATGGTGAAGTCGTCTCGCCGCGGCGCGGTGATCCAGGCCGTCGAGGTGTCGCGGGCGTATTCGGGATACATCGAGTACGTGGGCGCGAACGACAGCGCGCTGCGTCCCGGTCCGCCGAAGGCCTGAAAGATCTGCAGCATGATCTCGTTGGATCCGTTGGCCGCCCACACCTGCTCCGGGCGCAGAGTGACGCCGGACTCTCGTTCGAGGTAGGTCGCCAGGGCCTTGCGGAGCCCGGCGGCCTCGCGGTCGGGGTAGCGGTTGAGACCACGCACGGCGTCGGCGACCGCCGCGGCAGCATCGGCGACCAGCGCTTCCGACGGCGGGAACGGGTTCTCGTTGACGTTCAGGCACACCGGAACGTCGAGCTGAGGGGCCCCGTACGGCTCGATGCCACGCAGCTCCTCGCGGATCGGCAGCTCGCTCATGCCTCGCTCCCCTGGCCGGGCGTGAATCGGGCAGCCACCGCTGCACCGTGGGCCGGCAGGTCTTCGGCGTCGGCAAGCGCCTGGACGTGCGGCGCCACGTCACGCAACGCCGGTTCGTCGTACTCGACGACGTGCACGCCGCGTAGGAACGACTGGACCGACAGCCCGGAGGTGTGCCGGGCGCTGCCCCCGGTGGGCAGCACGTGGTTGGAGCCTGCGGCATAGTCGCCAAGGCTGACCGGCGAGTACGGGCCGACGAAGACCGCTCCGGCATGGCGGACCCGAGCGGCCACCTCCGCGGCGTCACGGGTCTGGATCTCCAGGTGCTCCGCGGCGTAGGCGTCGACGACGGCCAGGCCCTGCTCGACGTCGTCGACGAGGATGATGGCCGACTGCTGCCCGCCGAGCGCAGTGCGCACCCGGTCGGTGTGCTTCGTCGCTGCGACCTGCAGGCCGAGCTCGGCCTCGACGGCGTCGGCCAGCGTCGCGCTGTCGGTGACGAGGACGGCGGCGGCCAGCGGGTCGTGCTCGGCCTGGCTCACGAGGTCGGCAGCCACGTGGCGGGGGTCGGCGGAGTCGTCGGCGAGCACCGCGATCTCGGTGGGCCCGGCCTCGGCGTCGATCCCGATCCGTCCCTCGAGCAGGCGCTTGGCGGCTGCCACGTAGACGTTGCCTGGCCCGGTGACGAGGTCGACGGGAGGGCACAGCCAGGCGGTGGCATCGGTCTCGTCGCGCAGGCCGTAGGCGAACGTCGCGATGGCTTGCGCACCGCCGACCGCGTACACCTCACGCACGCCGAGCAACCCGCACGCCGCCAGGACCGTCGGGTGCGGCAGGCCGCCGGTGCTCTTCTGCGGCGGGCTGGCGATGGCCAGCTCACCCACGCCGGCCGCTTGTGCCGGTACGACGTTCATCACGACGCTGCTGGGGTAGACCGCCAACCCGCCGGGAACGTACAGGCCCACCCGCTCGACCGGTATCCATCGCTCGGTCACCGTGCCGCCCGGGACGACGGTCGTGGTGACGTCGGACCGGCGCTGATCGTCGTGGACGGTACGGGCGCGGGCGATCGACTCTTCCAGCGCTGATCGCACGTCGCCGTCCAGCGTGTCGACCGCGGCATCGAGGGCCGCCTCGGGTACGCGGACGTCGTCGATGTCGACGCCGTCGAAGCGCGCAGTGAGTTCCCGGACGGCGGCGAGGCCACGGTCGCGGACGTCGGCACAGATCGGCCGGACGGCGTCGAGCGCGGAGTCGACGTCGACAGGCGAGCGCGGGACGAGCGCACGGTAGTCGCGACTGTCCCCCGGGCTGCGTTCCCCGCGCAGGTCGATGCGGCGTATCACTCAGCCGAGTCTAGGTCGGCCGTTCATTGTTCGGACACCGCGCCCGGATACCAAGACGCGGGGTGGACACGCCTGGGGCACAGCCGTCGCGGGCGCCCCCGCCACGCACTCGCGTGGCGCGCCCGTCTCGCGTGGCGCGCCCGCCTCGTCCGGCCCGCCCGCCTCGCGTGGCACGCTGAAGTGTTCCACAAACGCGACATTTCGGGCGCGATTGGTCGCGTTCACCGTGCCACGCGGTCATTTTCACCGTGCCACGCGGCCTCCGCATCCGGCGCGCCGAGTCGCGCCCCCCGGCCCGGGCGAGTCACGGCGCGAGCCGGACCGCGACGCCGTCGAGACCGGGCCAGGTCGGGCCCTCCTGCACGCACCGGGCGAACAGCCACAGCCGCAGCCGCCGCGGATCGAGGTCGAGCATGGCGGCCATCCGGTCCGAGAGCGCCTCCGGGTCCGCGACCAGCCGGTCGGTGTTGAGCATGTGCTGTAGCGCGTCGTAGCACGGATCGCCGATGTAGGGCTTCGGGTCGATCATCAGCCACGGCTCGCGCCGTGCCGCGAGTACGTTCTGCGGGTGCAAGTCGGTGCACAGCACCACGCTGTCGGTGGCGGTGCGAGGCAGTTCTCGCATGAGCTCGATGCCGGCGCGCGCCAAGCCGGGGTCGAGCGGTTGCGGCGCCTGCTCGACCGTGCGCTCATACGCGTCGGCCCACGCGTCGCACATGGTGGTGAGTTCCCGGAACGGATGGCCGGTCGGCGGCGTGCGCCACAGCCGCCGCAACAGACCAGCCACCACCTCGTCGCATTCGGGCGCCGGCCGGGCCGATGCCAACGTGTCGCCCGGCACGCACCGTTCGAGCAGCAGCGCACTGGTGCGGTCGTACGCCTCGGCGCGATGCACCCGCACGGCACCCGCGCCGTCCCAGAACCGCAGGCCGGCGGCCTCGTGGTCGGCCTCGTAGTGCCGCCAGCCGACCTTCAGGGCCACGTCGTCGCCGGCGAGAGTGCGCGCCGGGGCCACCCACGAGCACTGCCCACCTGGCTCGAACGGTTCCCCGACCGTGAGCTCCCATCGGCCCGCCAGGTCCGCGACCACTGCGGGCAGGGATGCCCGCCAGTCGCGGAATCGAACGTCGTGATCGCCGACGGGCGATTCGGCGAGGTTTCGCGGCAAGCCGATCTTCACGACGAGCCGAGCCCCGGGATGTCCTGTTCCCAGAACTCGGCCCGCTCGCCGCGCTCGGTGCGACCGACGCCGTGGACCTGCATCTCGCGTTCACGCAGCTCGATCCGGCGGATCTTGCCCGAGATCGTCTTGGGCAGCTCCGCGAACTCCAGGCCACGCACCCGCTTGTACGGCGCGAGGTGCTCGCGGGCATGGCGCAGGATCGACTCGGCCGTCGCGGCGTCCGGCACGTGCCCGGAGGCCAGCACGACGTACGCCTTGGGCACCGAAAGCCGGATCGGGTCCGGTGACGGGACGACGGCCGCCTCGGCGACCGCCGGATGCTCGATGAGCACGCTCTCCAGCTCGAACGGGCTGATGCGGTAGTCCGAGGACTTGAAGACGTCGTCGGTGCGCCCGACGAACGTGACATAGCCGTCTTCGTCGACCGTGGCCACGTCACCGGTGTGATACGCGCCGCCGCGCATGACCTCGGCCGTGCGCGTGGGGTCGTCGCGGTACTGGGTCATCAGCCCCACCGGGCGCGGATCCAGGCGCAGGCACACTTCTCCTTCGCCGCCGGGCGCGGATCGGTCCTCGTCGCTGGCCGGGTCACGCAGCACCACGTCGTAGCCGGGCAAGGGCCGTCCCATCGAGCCCAGGCGCACCGGCTGCCCCGGACTGTTCCCGATCTGGGCGCACGTCTCGGTCTGCCCGTAGCCGTCGCGGACGGTGAGTCCCCACGCCGCCCTGACCTGCTCGATGACCTCGGGGTTCAACGGCTCGCCGGCGCCTACGACCTCGCGCAGCGGGATCTGCCCGCGGTAGGCGGCCAGGTCGGCTTGGACGAGCATCCGCCACACCGTGGGCGGCGCGCAGAACGTCGTCACCTGCTCCCGGGCCATGGTGTCCAGCAGGCCGGTGGCGTCGAACCGCTCCTGGTTGACCACCAGCACCGTGGCCTCGGCGTTCCACGGCGCGAACACGGTGCTCCACGCGTGCTTGGCCCATCCCGGCGACGAGACGTTGACGTGGACGTCGCCGGGGCGCAACCCGATCCAGTACATCGTGGACAGATGTCCGATGGGGTACGACACCTGCGTGTGCTCCACGAGCTTCGGTAGCGACGTCGTCCCCGACGTGAAGTAGAGCAGCAGCGTGTCCTCGGCGTCCGTCGGGCCTGCCGGCGCGAACGCCGTGGGGTGTTCCAGGCCGTCGCGATGGTTCAGCCAGCCGGCCACGGGATCGCCGACGGCGATGCGCGTGCAGTCCGCAGCCGCGGCGTCGAGCCGTTCGGCGTCGACGGAGCGAGCGACCACGTAGCCGATGCCGCCACGCTGCACCCGGTCGGTGATGTCGCTGGGCGACAGCAGCGTCGTGGCCGGAACCATGACCACGCCGAGTTTCATGCAGGCCAGCATCGTCTCCCACAACTCGGCCTGGTTGCCGAGCATGAGCAGCAGCCGGTCGCCGCGCCGCATGCCGTGGGCGTGATACCAGCCGGCCAGCCGACTGGACCGATCGGCCAGTTCGGCGTAGGTCAGTTCGGTCGCGCCGTCGCCGCCGACGATCCGCAGCGCCGCTCGGCTCGCTGTCGGTTCGGTCGCTGCGACGCGATCGAACCAGTCCAGGGCCCAGTTGAAACTCGCCGGGCGCGGCGGCTCGTACTGCTGCCGCGCCGCGGCGTGATCGTCACGAAGCTCCAGCAGGAGGTCGCGCGCCTGGCGGAAGCTGTCGTACGGGCTGATGCCGGTCATGATCGACCCCCGTGCACTGGGACGGCGTCTTGTGCGCGGGACCTTACCGCGTACGCGGACCGGTGTCTTGATCTCGACGTCAGCGGCGTATGCCGTCGAGCAGGTCGAGCTCCTCGCGGCTCAGCCGGAGAGCACCGGCGGCGATGTTCTGCTCCAGGTGTGCCGGATCGCCGGTACCGGGGATGGCGAGTACATGATCACCTTGGTGCAGTGTCCACGCCAGGCGGACCTGGGCCGGCGTCGCACCGTGCGCCTGCGCCACCGCGGCGATCTCCGCCTGTCCCGTCTCGTCGGGGGCTCCGGGTGTCGCACCGCTCGCCGTGGCGACGGCGAAGAACGGTACGAAGGCCACCCCGCGTTCGCCGCACAAGGCCATCAGATCGTCGTCCTGCCGGTCGGTCAGGCCGTACAGGTTCTGCACGCACACCACCGGTGCGATGTCCAGCGCCTCGGTAAGTTGGCCGGCCGTGACGTTGGACAACCCGAGCTCCCTGATCAGCCCGGCTTCGCGGAGCTCGGCCAGGGCGCCGAAGTGCTCAGCCACCGAGCTCGGGTCCTTGGCCATGCCGTCGCCCCACCGCAGGTTGACCACGTCGAGGTGATCGAGGCCGAGTTGGCGGATGTTCTCCTCGACCTGGCTGCGCAGCTGGTCCGGTCGGGCCATCGGTTCGAAGTCACCTTCGCGGGACCGGCTCGGCCCGACCTTCGTCGTGATCACCAGGTCGTCCGGATAGGGCTGGAGCGCATGGCTGATCAGCTCATTGGCTGAGCGGGTCGCGGTGAAATAGAAGGCAGCGGTGTCGATGTGGTTCACGCCGAGCTCGATCGCCCGGCGCAGGACCGTGATGGCGGCATCTCGGCTTTTCGGCTGGTCGTCCCACGGCATGCCGCTCAGGCGCATGGCGCCGAGGCCGACTCGATTGACCGTACGAGTACCGAGCTGCCAAGTGCCGGCGGCGTCGGCGGTCGGGGAACCGGGGCGGGCGTTGACTGCGGCGGTCTGGTTGATCGTCATGTGAACCAGCGTTGCGACCGGCCGTCCAACTGGTCCACGGATGGCAACAACCTGCCAGCGCCGAACTCGCCGGGCCGTGGGGTTCACAATGGATCTCATGCGCACCGTCGACGCTGTCACGATCGTCCACGACGAGCAGGAGCTGTTCCAGCGGACCAAGCACCTGTTCATGACCGCGACCGAGATCGCGTGTGCGGCCAACGATCTGTGGGTCTGGGCGTGGCGACACCAGCCCTACGACATCACCGCCCTGTCCGACGTGCAGCGCCGCACCGACATGCGGGTGCGCAAGATCTACCGGGCCGATGTCCTGCTCGATCCGGGAGCGTCGCACGAGCTGGCCAAGCGCCGCGACGAGTTCGGGGCGCAGGTTCGTGTCAGCACCGAGGAGATCAACGAGACGATCATCCTCGACGACCGGCTGGTGATCCTGGCCGGTGACTCCCGCGCGGGCCGGCGCAGCTACAGCGTGATCACTCAGGCCGGCGCCGTGCAGGGCGTGACCTCGTTGTTCGAGGCCGCCTGGCGGTCGGCGACCGACCTCGCCGTCTACGACGCCAAGATCGCCGAGATCCGTCGGCTCGCGCCGCAGGTGCTCGACCTGCTCGGCCAGGGCATCAAAGACGAGGCCGCCGCCCGGGCTCTCGGGCTCAGCGTGCGTACCTATCGGCGCCGGGTGGCCGAACTGATGGACGCGCTGGGCGCTGAATCCCGGTTCCAGGCCGGGGCACGGGCCCGAGAGCTCGGTCTGGTCTAGCGGCTCGCTCAGCGCTGTACGTCCCCGGCGGCGCCGAATGCGTCGAGGTCGGATCGCGTGGGTAGGCCCTCCCAGTCGCCGAGCGACGTGCAGGCGAAGGCGCCGGCTGTGGCCGCGGTGGCCAACCTGGTCCCGGCGTCACGCCCGGCCATCAACTCGGCGAGGTACCCGGCCACGAACGCGTCCCCGGCACCGACCGTGTCGACCACGCGCACCGGCACCGGAGGCGTGGTGCGCACCACGCCGTCGATGAACGAGACCGCGCCGTCGGCGCCGAGCTTGATGACGACCTGCGCAGGTCCGAGTCGAGCCAGGCCTTTCGCCTGCTGCTCCGGCTCGGCATCGTCGACGATCAGCGCCGCCTCCTCCGGGCCGGCGTACACCACGTCGGCCCGTGCGACCAGTGGCTCCAGGGCCGCGGCGGCAGTCTCGCGGTCCCACAACGCCGAGCGATAGTTGATGTCCAGCGACACCGTGGTACCGGCGCTTCGGGCGACCTCGACCGCGTGTTCCACCGCCTCGGCCGGGCCCGCGCCGAGCGCCGGGGTGATGCCCGTGACGTGCAGGACGCTGGCCGCCGCGACGGTGTCGGCGCTGATGTCAGCGGCGGTCAGCGCCGCCGCGGCGCTGCCGGAACGGTAGTACCGAACGTGCGTGCGGAGGCTGTTCGGGCGCTCCTTCACCATCAAGCCGGTGGGCCGCTCGGTGTCGACGCCGGCTCGCGCCACCACCCCCTCGGCCCGCAGTTCCCGCAGGATGAGCTCACCGAACGAGTCCGCGCCGACACGGCTGATCCACGTCGCCGGTTGTCCGAGCCGCCGGACCCCGATGGCCACGTTCATCTCCGCGCCGGCCACCGAGAGCTTGAGGTCGCGGTGCGTCGCCCAGGGGCCGACCTCGGCCGCGGCCATCAGCGCCATCGTCTCGCCGAACGTGACGAGCCCGCCGCCGGTCATGCCTGGCCCCGGGCGTCGCGTACGGCGGCCAGCGCGGTGCGCGCGCGATCAGCCAGGGCACCCAGGTCACCGCCATCGGCGGCGTCGCCGAGCAGCGGGCCACCCAGGCCGACGCCAACGGCTCCGGCCTTGATCCACTCGCCGATGTTGGTCAGGCTCACACCACCGGTGGGCATGATCGCGATATCCGGGAACGGCCCGGCCACGCTGGTGATGTACGACGGGCCGAGCGCCGAACCGGGGAACAGCTTGACCACCGCCGCCCCACCGCGCCAGGCAGCCAGAATCTCCGTCGGCGTGAACGCCCCTGGGTAGGCCGGAATCCCGGCGTCACGAGCGACGCGAAGCACCTCGGGCTCGACGGACGGCGACACCACGAACCCTGCCCCCGCCTCGACGACCGCTCGCGCCTGCTCGGCGTCCACGACGGTCCCAGCGCCCACGTCGACGGTGTCGGGCAGCTGCGCACGCACCGTGCTGATCGCCTCCACCGCTCCCGGCGAGGTCAGCGTGATCTCCAGGCACGTGATGCCGGCGTCGACCAGCACCTTGCTGATGTCGGCGAACCGCTCGGCCGACCGGGCCCGCAGGATCGCCATCACGCCGGTTTCGGTGAGCTGGGGGCTCGGTGGAATGCGATCAGTACCGCTCATGTGAGTTCCTTTCCAGATCGGGGTGCTCCGAGGCCGGCCGAGATGTCCCGACCGGCCGCGACGACCAGGTCGCCGAGTTCGTCGAAACGTTGCGGCGTGATCCGCGTGGCCAGTCCAGAGATCGACAGCGCCGCGACGGCAGCGCCGGTGTGGTCGAAGATCGTGGCGGCGACACAGCGGATGTCCGGCTCGTTCTCCACGTCGTCCACGGCGTACCCTCGCGAGCGCACCGCGGCCAACTCCGCCCGGAAAGCGCTCGGATCGGTGATCGTGCGCTCGGTCCGTGCCGTCAGTCCGTGCTCGATGACTGCCTCGACGGCACTCTCCCCCGCATGAGCCAGATACGCCCGGCCGACGCCCGTGCTGTGCGCGGGCTGGCGCGAACCGATGGTCGAGGCCATCCGCACCCGACCCGGCCCGTCGATCTTGTCGACATACACCACGTCGGGCAGATCGGGCACGACCAAGTGCACCGACTCCCCCGCCGCCATCATCAGCTCGCGCAGCACCGGGTGTGCCACTGTTCGCAGGTCGAGAGCCTCGAGGTAGACCTGGCCGAACTGAATCGTGCGCGGCCCGAGCACGTAGCGCCCGTCGACGACGAGCACCAACTCGTTGTCGGCCAGCGGCGCCAGCAGGCGCGAGGCCGAACTCTTGTGGACACCGCCGATCGTGGCCAGCTCGCTCAGCGTGGCGCCCCCGGTCGGCGTGGCGGCGGCGACCGCCTCCAACAAGGTCAGGGCGCGGCGTAGCGAGGTCGAGTTGTTCCGTTCCACGAGACCTTCGTTCAGTTGTGCTATGCACAGCGACGTTGTGCTGTTGTAGGGATCGTATCGAACGACCGGTCCCGCCTCGACGCGTGCCGCGGTGTGCAGAGCGCCGCGACGTCAGCGCGGACCCGGCTTGAGCAGGTCACGCAGCCACAGCAGCTGTTCACGCCGCTGGAAGGTCTGGCCGCCCTCATGTTCGTTGTACGGCCACACGCGGATCTCTTTCGGTCCGGCGTAGTGGTTGTACGAGGCGAACACGGTGGACGGCGGGCACGTCGTGTCCATCAGTCCCACGCTGAACAGGGCGGGGATGTTCGAGCGCGGCGCGAAGTTGACGCCGTCGAAATAGGACAGCGTCGTGAACACGGCTTGTTCATGATCACGGTGGATCGACAGGTACTTCGTGATCTCGCCGTAGGGCATGGTGTCGACGATCTCCGTCGCCCGGCGGAACCCGGTCAGGAACGGAACGTCGATCATGGCACCGGTGAGGTCGTCACGCAGCCCCGCCACCGCTTGGGCGATGCCGCCACCCTGGCTGCCGCCGGCGATGACGATCCGGCCCGGATCCACCAGCGGGTGCGCCGCCGCGGCGTCGACCGCCCTGACCGCGTCGGTGTACACGCGGCGGTAGTAGTACTGGTCGGGATCGAGCACGCCGCGCGTCATGAACCCAGGGGTCTGCGGATTCGTGCCGCCGACCGGGTCCGCGGTGTCACCAGGCGAGCCCGCCGAACCCTGACCGCGAGTGTCCATGACGAACGTCGCGTAGCCCGCGACGGCGAAAGGCAACCAGTCGTGCGGGAATCCGCGGCCGCCGCCGTAGCCGATGTACTGCACGACGGCCGGCAGCGGCTCGTTCGCCCCCGCAGGGACCAACAACCACCCGGCGATCTCGTGGCCGCCCCAGCCCGCGTAGCGGACATCGAAGACGTCCACGAGTTCGAAGCCGGCGTCGTAGTCGTCGAACGTCGCGTCGAGGGGGAACGTCTGCGCCTCGGCCAGCGTGCGCGACCAGAAGGCGTCGAAGTCCGCCGGTTCCTCGCGTTCGGGACGGTACTCGCGCAGCTCGGACAGCGGCTTGTCGAACAGGGGCATCGCTCGGAGTTCCCTTCTGTCAGGCGTCTGATCAGACGTCGGTCGGGGGACGGCGGTCGCCGACAGCGTAGCGGGGACCCATGCTGTGATCTGCTGATCAGGTTTCTCGAGCGTGCAGGTGCGCGCCCGTGGCGTGCGGCGGAGCGGCACAGTGACGAACACCGGCGGTTCGGACTAGATTGCCCCAATGAGTGCAACGCGCCAACGAACAGGCACGCCGGCGACCGTCGCGCTGGAGCGCGCGGGCGTGGCGTTCACCGTGCACCCGTACCGGCACGACTCCTCCGCACCGTCGTTCGGTCTCGAGGCGGCTCGAGCGCTCGGCGTCGCGCCGGCTCGCGTCTTCAAGACACTGCTGGCCGAGGTCGATGACGATCTCGTGGTCGCCGTGGTTCCCGTGTCGGGCTCGCTGGATCTCAAGGGACTGGCGCGCGCGGCGGCCGGCAAACGAGCGGTCATGGCCGCGACGTCCAAGGCCGAGCGGACCACCGGCTACGTGGTCGGCGGCATCAGCCCGTTCGGGCAGCGAAAACGCCTGCCGACCATCGTCGACGAATCCGTGTTCGGGTACCCGACGGTGTACGTGTCGGCCGGACGCCGCGGCCTCGACGTGGAGATCGCGCCGTCGGACCTGGTCCGGGTGACCACCGCGAAGACCGCCACGATCGCCCGGACCAGCTGATCGGTCACGGCGGCGGTGCGCCCGGCACCGCCCACGGTGAGCGGTCGTCACGGAACACCGCGATGACCGCCACGGTCACCGTCGCCGTCATCGACCACACGATCAGTCCGGCCTGCGACTGCATCTGCAGGTCCACCACGTGCTCGGTCCCGTCGGCCCACCCGGCCATGTCGTCGCTGCCGCCGAGCAGGCCTCCGGTCAGTTCGGCCAGCAACGACCCGCCGAAACCCAGGATGGCCACGGCCAGCAGCACGGTCACCGGACGATGCCGGTGCCGCGCGCTGAACACGACCGCCATCAGCAGCCCGCACCCGGCAGCCAACAGCGCGAACACGGCGTCACGGCCGAACAGCTTCTGTCCCTCACGGGCGTCGAGCCGCACCTCACCGTTCACCACGGTAGCGGTGACGTCAGGAGCGAGCAGCCACCACGCCACGCCCATGACGACTCCGGCCACCACCGTGGCCACGACGATCTCGGCCACGACCCGCGTCGTCCGCGCCCCCGCATGGCCCAGCCGCTCCGCTCTGGTCATGGTCATGTGAGACACGAGGGCCCCAACAGCGCCTTGAGGTCTCCCATCAGCGCCGTGGACGGCGTCACCCGTAAACCGTCGGCCAGCCGCATCACCGTCGTGCGCCCAGACCCAGTCAGCTTGAGGTGCACCTCGGTCATCCCGGGATGCGTGGCCAGCACGTCCTTCAACCGGTCGACCATCGGCGGCGTGCACCGGCTGGTCGGCATGGTGACGGTGATCGGCCCGGACGGGGCGTCGGCGAGGTCAGGCAGGCTCAGCTCGGCCGCGATCAGCTGCGGCGACTCCTCACGCCGGTCCAGGCGTCCCTTGACCACGACGATCTCGTCTTCGGCGAGTTGCAGCGCGTAGAGCTGATAGGTGGCCGGGAAGAACATCGCCTCGATGGCGCCCTCGAGATCCTCGATGGTCACGATGGCCCAGGTGTCGCCGCGCTTGCTGATCTTGCGCTGCATCGACGTGATGAGACCGGCGATGGTGACGGTGGTGCCATTGGGCACCTCGTCTTCGTCGGCCAGGGTGGAGATGGGGCGGTCGGCGACGTTGGCGATGACGTGTTCGAGACCGAGCAACGGGTGATCGGAGACGTACAGGCCGAGCATCTCGCGCTCGTAAGCGAGCTTTTGTTTCTTGTCCCACTCCGACAGCTCCGGCACCGTGACCTCGAAGCCCGTGGTCTCTTCGGCGGCACCACCGAACAGGTCGAACTGTCCGACCGCCTCGTTGCGCTTGAGGGTGATGACGGTGTCGACGGCTTCGTCGACCACGGACACCAAGGCGCGGCGCGCGTAACCCATCGAGTCGAACGCCCCCGCGCGGGCCAGCGACTCGACCACGCGCTTGTTGCACACATTGACCGGGACCTTGTCCATGAAGTCCGGGAACGACTCGAATCGGCCCTTGGACTCGCGCGCGGCCACGATGCTGTCGACGACGTTGGACCCGACGTTGCGAATGGCGGTCAGCCCGAAGCGGACATCGGTGCCTACCGGTGTGAAGTCGCCGGCGGATTCGTTGACGTCCGGCGGCAGCACCTTGATCCCCATGCGCCGGCACTCCGACAGATACAGCGCCGTCTTGTCCTTGTCGTCACCGACTGAGGTGAGCAGTGCGGCCATGTACTCGGCCGGGTAGTTGGCCTTGAGGTAGGCCGTCCAGTACGCGATGACGCCGTACGCGGCGCTGTGCGCCTTGTTGAACGCGTAGTCGGAGAAGGGGACGAGGATGTCCCACAGCGTCTTGATGGCGTCTTCGGGAAACCCGTTGGCTTTCATGCCCTCGGAGAACGGCACGAACTCCGCGTCGAGGACTTCGCGCTTCTTCTTGCCCATCGCCCGCCGGAGCAAGTCCGCTTTACCTAGCGTGTACCCGGCCAGCTTCTGCGCGATCTCCATGACCTGCTCTTGATAGATGATCAAGCCGTAGGTGGTGCCCAGGATCGGCTCGAGCGCCTCGGCGAGGTCGGGATGGATCGGCGTGATCGGTTGCTGCCCGTTCTTACGCAGCGCGTAGTTGATGTGGCTGTTGGCGCCCATGGGCCCGGGGCGGTACAGCGCGATGACAGCGGAGATGTCCTCGAAGTTGTCCGGCTTCATCTGCCGGAGCAGGGACCGCATCGGCCCGCCGTCGAGCTGGAACACACCGAGAGTATCGCCCCGCCCGAGCAGCTCGTAGGCGGGTTTGTCGTCCAGCGGCAGTTCCTCGAGAACGACCGGGTCCTTGCCGTTGCGCTGGATGTTGCGCAGCGCGTCGTCGAGGATCGTCAGGTTGCGCAGGCCCAGAAAGTCCATCTTGACCAGGCCGAGGTCTTCGCAGGTCGGGTAGTCGAACTGCGTGATGATGGCGCCGTCCTGCTCGCGCTTCATGATCGGGATGGTGTCGAGCAGCGGCGCGGAGGACATGATGACCCCGGCGGCGTGCACGCCCCACTGGCGCTTGAGGTTCTCCAGCCCCTTCGCGGTGTCGACGACCTGGCGCACCTCGGCATCGGACTCGTAGAGCGAACGGAACTCGCCGGCCTCGGCGTAGCGCGCGTGCTGGGGGTCGAAGATGCCGTTGAGTGGAATGTCCTTGCCCATCACCGGCGGCGGCATCGCCTTCGTGATGCGCTCGCCCATCGAGAACGGGTAGCCGAGCACGCGCGAGGCGTCCTTGATGGCCTGCTTGGCCTTGATGGTGCCGTAGGTGACGATCTGCGCGACGCGGTCGCTGCCGTACCGCTCGGTGACGTAGCGGATGACCTCGCCGCGCCGACGTTCATCGAAGTCGATGTCGAAGTCCGGCATCGACATGCGTTCGGGATTGAGGAACCGCTCGAAGATCAGCCCGTGGACCAGCGGGTCCAGGTCGGTGATGCCCATGGCATAGGCCGCGATGGAGCCGGCACCGGAGCCACGGCCGGGCCCGACCCGGATGCCGTTGCGCTTGGCCCAGTTGATGAAGTCGGCGACGACGAGGTAGTACCCGGCGTACCCCTTGTTCGTGACGACATCGGTCTCGTACTCGGCGCGCTTGCGGGCTTCATCGGGGATGCCGTTCGGGTAACGCGCGTGCAGGCCGCGCTCGACTTCCTTGATGAACCAGGAGACCTCGTCCTCGCCCTGCGGCACCGGGAAGCGGGGCATGTAGGCGCCGGCTTCCTCGACGAACTTCACATCGCAGCGCTCGGCGATGAGCATCGTGTTGTCGCACGCCTCAGGGAAGTCCGCCCAGATCTCGCGCATCTGTTCGGCGGACTTGAGGTAGTAGTCGTCGCCGTCGAGCTTGAACCGTTTCGGGTCGGCCATGGTGGAGCCGGTCCCCACGCACAGCAGTACCTCGTGCGCCTTGGAGTCATCCTTGTGCGTGTAGTGCAGGTCGTTGGTGGCCAGCAGCGGCAGGGACAGGTCTTTGGCCAGGCGCAGCAAGTCCTCGCGCACGCGCCGCTCGATGTCCAGGCCGTGCTCCATGAGCTCGAGGAAGTAGTTGCCGGGACCGAAGATGTCGCGGAACTCCGCGGCGGCCGCGCGGGCTTCGTCGTACTTGCCCAACCGGAGCATGGTCTGCACTTCGCCACTGGGGCAGCCGGTGGTGGCGATGAGCCCGCTGGCGTAGGTCTGCAACAGTTCGCGATCCATGCGGGGCTTGAAGTAGAACCCCTCGATGGAGGCCAGCGACGACAGCCGGAACAGGTTGTGCATGCCGCCGGTGGTCTCGGCCAGCATCGTCATGTGCGTGTACGCGCCGCTGCCCGCGACGTCGTCGCCGCCGCCGTCACCCCAGCGGACTCGGGTCTTGTCGAAGCGGCTGGTGCGCGGGGTGATGTAGGCCTCGGTGCCGATGATGGGCTTGATACCGAACTTGTTGGCCGTGCGGTAGAAGTCGTGCGCGCCGAACACGTTGCCGTGGTCGGTCATCGCCAGTGCCGGCATGTTCAGCCGCTGCGCTTCGGTGAACAGGTCGTTGAGCCGCGCCGCTCCGTCGAGCATCGAATACTCGGTGTGCACATGCAGGTGCACGAAATTCGCGGACGTGGACCCGGCACTCGACACGACGACTGACGCCTCCTCGATGATCGACGACCACCACCCAAGGCGGACTCGCGATGGGGACGAGAGCAACCCTATGCGCCCGCGCCGACACCGCTTCGCAGACTCACCGGCCGCCGCGCAGCCTGTGACTGATGAGGCAAATGTGACTATTGAGGAGTGGCTTCGACCTCCGCTCTGGGTGAAGAATGCGCGGGTGGACGATCATGAGCAGTTTGCAGCGCTGTAGCGCCGCAGGCGCCTCATGATCTTGCCTGGACGCGTTGCGCTGCTTCGCCGTGAAGATCGCCGTGCACAAATATGCCGGCCCGACCGGGTCGTGAAGGTCGTCGTGCACATATACGCCGGCGCGACCGGGTCGTGAAGATCGTCGTGCCGATTCGGGCCGACCATAGCGGCACTTTCGCGCACGACGATCTTCACGACCGAGTACGGCGGAGGCCAGGTTCCGATCACCTGGACGGATGCCCAGTACGACGAACGCTGCCGCCCAGGTGGAACGAACGCTGCGGCCCAGGTGGAACGAACGCTGCGGCCCAGATGGAACGAACGCTGCGGCCCAGGTGGAACGCACGCTGCAGCCCCGGCTGAACGAAAGCACACCACCGGGTGATCTCCGGGACCCGGGCTCAGCCGCGCCACACCGGCGGGTCGTCGTCTCCGGAGCGCTCCGCCGCCTCGAGCCCGGCCTCGATGACCGCTGCCACGATCGCCTCGATCGCCGCCCGCGACAGTGAGGGCGCGCGCCGCGCCATCGCGGTCACGATCTCAGCCTCGCGGGCGCGGTCCCGCCCGGCGTGTCCGCCGACGGGCTTGAGCTGCTGGATCCGCCCTGCCACTCCCACGCGGTACTCCAGCAACGTCGCGATGACGGCGTCGATGCCGTCGATCACCTCGCGGCCGGCTCCCAGCGTGCCCGGGACCGCCGGGCGCACGAGTGGACCCAACCGCGCCGCCGCCTCGCGCGCCTGGGCCACGTCCGCCGCGCTCACTGAACCGGACAACCACAACGCGTCGGCCCCGGCGGCCACTGCGACACCGGCGAGCCCGCCGACGCCTGCGCCTGGACCGGCCGCCGCGGCATCGGCACCGGAG
>Ga0079224_100002208_pt1 | contig 23375 bp, 20 predicted proteins | sample Stecom2015_FD_80414 | JGI IMG/M metagenome (GOLD analysis project Ga0079224, IMG submission 80414) | Agricultural soil microbial communities from Utah to study Nitrogen management - Steer compost 2015 | ecosystem: Environmental > Terrestrial > Soil > Agricultural land | place: USA: Utah... | reverse complement strand
TGGCTGATCGTCCCCGCGTAGACCATCGCCTCGGCCGCCACCAGCACGTCCGCGAAGGGGCCCCCGCCCCCCTTGAGGCCCGCTGCCACGGCGAGGGAGGCCGCCCCCGCCGGGACGAGGAAGTTCGCGAGCACGTTGGAGAGCTGGCGGGCGAGCATGGGATCGTTCCAAAGGAGGAGTTCGCGCCCCTTGCGATCGAGCGCGTTCACCCGCTCGCGGCCGTCTACGTCGGCCCCCGTCCACACCGCCGGCGCCGGGGGGCGGCGCATCCGCCAGACGTGGGAGGAGACCCAGATCGTCCCACACACGAGGAGCGGGATCCCGTGCTGCACCAGGTCGAAGTGCAAATGGCCCGGCGCCCCGGTGCGCCAGAACCACCACCTGCGGGGCCGGCGGCGGGGACGCAGATCCTCGAGGATGCGGGGCAGCGCCATCACCCCAAGATGCGGCCCCCATCGTGCCCCGGAAAGCCCCCGGCCCCTCCCCGCCTTGTCGCCGACCGACCGGCTCCGCTAACATCGATCGTGGCAGGGGGCATCGACCCGGCGGTCTCCTTGCGTGGAGGTCGGTGCATGCGGTCGTTTCTGGTTCTGGTTTCCCTCTCGCTGGCGGCACTCTCCCTTCTGGCGTGCGACGCGCTTCCCATCTGCGGGGAGGAAGGCACCGGCGAGGCGCAGGCGAAGTGCGGGCCCTGCGTCCGATGTGAGGCCCTTTCCGCCGACGAGCTGACCGAGGAGGAGAAGGCCGGCTACGATCTGAGCTGGCAGACGCCTCCGGAGTGGATCCTCGGGAAGTGGTCGGGTGCCTACGCCGGCGGCGGGACGATTCCCCCCTTCGAGATCACCGGCACGGTCACCGACACGAGCGAGCACACCGCGTTCGGCGCGAAGTTCTACGCGCCGCGCCGCGCGAACGACGAGTGCGACGCGGAACTCGCCGAGCCCTGCCCCCAGACGATCCAGGTGCCGGTCCAGGTGAGTTGGACGATCACCACGGCAAAGAACGACTATCTCTCGACGGGCTGGGTCTACCTCGAGGGCGACGGCAAGACGGTGTCGGCCCCCGAGGCGATCCCCTGGACGTACGCCTCCGTGTTCGAGGACGGTCGGGGCGGCGAGTTCTGGCTCGGCTTCGACCCCGAGGGCAAGCTCTGGCTCGTCCCCAGGGCCGGCTCGGGGCGCGGCACCCCCGTCGTGATCGGCGCGCGCGAAACCGCGCCCTTGGAGTGACAGCGCCCGGTCCCGCCAGACGCCGCGCATGCTCCCGCGCCGTCGGTCGGCCGCAGCTTTCCCGGATCGCGCTCAGCGGCGCAGGCGGCGCGCCACGAATCCGACGAGTTCCTCGAGCTCGCCCACCCGCAGGATCTTGCACGCAACGGCGTAGGCGAGTCCGCCCGCGGCGATGGCGAGACCCACGGAAACGATCCGTGCCCACACCGCCTCGACGCCGAGCCAGCCCTCCAGCGCATCCACGACGAGGATCGCGGCGAGCGCGCAGGGCACGGCCGCCAGCACCACGCGGCCCAGGTGCGCCGCCGTCGCCCCGAGCCGCATGCCCGCCTCGCGGCGGAAGGCCCAGATCAGGATGGCGAAGTTCAACGCCGCGGCGAGCGAGGTGCCGAGCGCCAGCCCCACGAAGGAGAGCACGGGGAAGAAGAGCACGTTGAAGGCGATGTTCGCCGCCACCGCGCTCACCGAGGCGTAGAGTGGCAGCCGCGCGCGATCGAGCGCGTAGAAGGCGGGGGCCACCACCTTCACGCCGGCGTAGGCGTACAGCCCCACCGCATAGCCCAGCGTGGCCCAGGCGGTGGCCACCGTGTCCTCGGCCAGGAAGCGGCCGTGCTGGAAGAGCAGCCGGACGATGGGTTCGCGCAGCGCGATCAGGCCGAACATCGCCGGCACGGTGAGGAAGGCGACCAGGCGCAGCCCCTGCCCCAGCGTCTGGCGCATCCCCTCGAGATCCCGTTCCGCGGCGCGACGGGCGAGGCCCGCGGTGGCGATGGTCGCGACCGCCACGCCGAAGACGCCGATGGGGAGCTGCATCAGGCGGAAGGCGTAGCTCAGCCACGCCGGCGCACCCTCCACCTGCGACGCGAAGATGGTGTTGACGAAGAGGTTGACCTGGGTGGCGGCCAGGCCCACGGTGGCGGGCCCCATCAGCCGCGCGATGCGCCGCAGGCCGGGGTCGGCGAAGTCGAGGAGAAGACGGAAGCGATGGCCGAGCGCGCGCGCCGCGGGCACCTGCACCAAGAGCTGCGCCGCGCCGCCGAGCAGGGTGAAGACCGACCAGCCGATCACCGCCTGCTCGTCGTGGGCGCCGGCAACGTAGAGGAAGGCGCCGCCGACGATGGCGACCACGTTGAAAAGGGCCGAGGCGAAGGCCGGCGGGCCGAAGCGCTCCTGCGCGTTGAGCTGCCCCATGGTGACGGCCGCGAGCGAGACCAGGGGCAAGAAGGGAAACATGATCCGCGTGCAGAGCACGGTGATCTCGCGCTTGCCCTCCACGCTCGCGAAGCCCGGCGCCATCGCGTCCACGAGCCAGGGCGCGAAGAGCATCCCCAAGAGCGTGAGGCCGCCCACCACCACGAGCACCGCGCCGATCACCGCGTTCGCCAGGCGCACCGCGCGCTCGCGCCCCTGGTTTTTCAGCGTGTCCGAGAAGGTGGGGACGAAGGCCGCCGAGAGCGCCCCCTCCGCGAAGAGGTCGCGCAACAGATTGGGAATGCGGAAGGCGACGACGAAAGCGTCGGCGAAGGCGCTGGCGCCGAGCAGCGCGGCGAAGAGCTGCTCCCGCAGAAGGCCCAGCACCCGCGAGAGCATGGTGGCGGCGGAGACGAGGGCCGCCTTCGCCCCCATGCGCACGGGAGCGGGCGCCGCGGCGGCTCGCTGTTCGGCCCGGCTCACGGCGGCAGGATGCCAAAAGCGCGGCGCCGGGGCCACGACGTGGCGAGCGGGCGGCCGCCCGTCCTGTGCACGAACGGATGCGTGGTCACATCGCGTGCCGGGGCACCTGGGCCTCGATGAAGATGCGGACGAGCTCCGCGTCGAGCTTCCCCTTGCGCGCCTCCTCCTCGAGGATGGAGAAGGCCAGCTCCGGCGAGACGGATCGCTTGTAGGGTCGGTCGGCCACGGTGAGCGCGTCGTAGATGTCGGCGATGGTCATGATCCGCGCCTCGAGCGGAATGGCCGATCCGGAGAGTCCGCGCGGATAGCCGCTGCCGTCGAGCTTTTCGTGGTGGGCGTACGCGATCTCCGGCACACGACGCAGCGCCCGCGTCCACGGGATGCGCGAGAGGAAGCGGTAGGTGTGGCTGACGTGGCGCTGGATCTCCAGCCGCTCCGCCGGCGAGAGCGAGCCCTGGCGGATGGAGAGGATCTCCACCTCGTCGGTGGTCAGAAGCGGCAGGTATTGCTCGTTCGGCCCCAGGTACTGGATCCGCGCCAGGGCCTCGAGCCCACCGAATCCCCCCACCGGGAGCACGGTCGGCCGGTTGCAGAGCGCGACCAGCTCCCATGCGCGATCGATCTCGTCCAGCCGCTCGCCGAGCCGCGCCTCCTCGTGCTCGATCGCCTCGGGGCCCAGGCCGCGCAGAAGGAGCTCGCGCTGCCTCCGCAGCGATTCCACCTCCACGCTCCGCCGCGCGTAGGCGAAGCGATCGCGAAGGGTGTCGAACTCCCAGGGGTGGAGCTTGTGGGCCTTGACGAGCACCTCCTCGCGCACGCCCACCTTGCCGAAGTCGTGCAACAGGGCGGCGTAACGCAAGACAATCCTTTGCTCGTCGTCGAATCGAACGGCCGCGTAGGGTCCGGTGCGCTCCCGCTCCACGGCGTCGGCGAGGCCGAGGGTGAGCTTGGCCACCCGCTCCGAGTGGCCGGCCGTGGTCCGGTTGCGCGACTCGATCGCCACCACAGAGGCGCGGACGAAGCCCTCGAGCAGCGTCTCCACCTCCTCGCGATGCAGGGCGTTGGCGATGGCCACCGCCCCCTGCCCGGCCAAGGCGAGGAGGAGCTCCTCGTCGTCGGCGTCGAAGGCGGCGCCGCCGACCTTGTTGAGTACCTGGAGTACGCCGATGATGTTGCCGTCCGGCTGGCGCACGGGCACGCAGAGCAGGCTCTGGGTGCGGTAGCCGGTGGTCTGATCGACGGCGGGGCTGAAGCGCGGATCCGCGTAGGCGTCGGCGAGGCTGACCGTCTCGCCGGTCTGGGCGACGTGGCCGGCGATGCCCACGCCGAGGGGGATGTTGATGGCCTCTCCCCCCTCGTCCATGCCCTGGGCGATCTTCGAGTAGAGCGTCCCCTGTTCCTGGTCGATGAGAAAGAGGGTGGCGCGGTCGGCGTCGGCCACGCGCGCGCTCTCCTGCACGATGAGGCGCAAGAGCGCGTCCAGGTCGCGCTCGGCCGCCATCGCCTTGGCCACTTCGAGGATGGAGTTCAGCTTCGCGATCCGCCGCAGCAGCGGATCGTCGTTGCCCCCCCAGCGGACGGCGGTACTCAGGCTCTTCCCCATTCGGTTTGCGTGAAATGCGAGGGCGGCAGACCCGTGGCCCGCTCGAAGGCCTCCTCCCAGAGGGAGTCGTCGTCCTCGCTCTCGAAGACGAGGTCGGGGTCGAAGGGGCCGGGAAACCACACCCCTTCCTTCATCTCGGCCTCGAGCTGGCCGGGGCCCCAACCCGCGTAGCCCAAAAAGAGGCGGAAATCGTGAGGCGGTTCGCCCCGGATCACGGCGCGCAGCGCCTCGGGGCGGTTGCAGACGGCGAGGCGGCCGATCTCGACCTCGCCCGGGAAGGTCGCGGCCGAGGTGCGGTACAGCAGCCAGCCGCTCTCCGGGTGCACGGGTCCTCCGATCCGCGCCAGGCGGCGGAAGGCTTGGGTGTCGGGGAGGATCTCGCCGGGACGTACCAGCTCCGCCGCCCGCAGGAGTTCTCCCACCGGATGCAGACCGGCGCCGTTCAGGACCCACCCCAGCGCACCCTCCTCCTCGTGTCTTCCGAGGAGGACGACGGTGCGCTCGAAGTTCGGATCCCGCAGGCGGGGCGCGGCCAAGAGGAGGGCGGGCGCGAGGGAGCGGAACGCCATGGCCCCATCCTAACCCGAGTCGGCCCCGCCGGCATCAGGGCTTTGCGCCTTCGCCCCGGCGGCGTCCTCCGGGGGTCCCGAGCGGGCCTCGAGGCCCATCAAGCCAGGGCCTGCTCCAGATCCCGCCAGAGGGCGTCGGCGTCCTCGATCCCCACCGAGAGCCGGATCAGTCCCTCGGTGATCCCCGTCGCCCGCTTGGTCGCTTCCGGCACCACGCGGTGGGTCATCGTCCAGGGATGCTGGATGAGGGTGTCGCAGGAGCCGAGGCTGACGGCGGGGGTGGCCAGCCGGACCTTCTCGAGCACGCCGAGCGCCGCGTCGAGACCGCCCCGCAGCTCGAAGGAGAGGAGGGAGCCGGGCCCGTGCATCTGCCGCCCGATCAGCCCCTTCGGATCGCCGCCGGGCAGGCCGGGGTAGAAGACGCGCTCGACCGCGGGATGTCCGCCGAGGCGCTCGGCGAGCGCGCGGGCGTTGGCCTGGGCCGCCCGGACGCGCAGGGGCAGGGTCTGCAGCCCGCGGTGCAGCAAGAACGCGGCCATCGGGTGGAGGAGCGCCCCGGTCATCACGCGGACCTGGCGGAGCCTTTGCGCCCAAGCCTCCGAGGTGGAGAGCGTTCCCGCGACCACGTCGCCGTGGCCGCCGAGGAACTTGGTGGCGCTGTGCAGGACGAAGGTGGCGCCCTGCTCGACCGGGCGCTGCAGCACCGGCGTGGCGAAGGTGGAGTCCACGCAGACGGGAACCTTTCCCGCCTGTCGCACGACGTCGGCGATGTCGATGAGGCCGAGCGTGGGATTGGAGGGCGTCTCGATGTATACGAGCGCCGTATCCGGACGGATGCGATCGCCGACCTCTTCGGCGCGGCAGAACTCGGTCTCGACCCCGAGCATCCCGCTCGCGAGGAGGTGGTCGGCGCTGCCGTACATCGGCCGCACCGCGACCACGTGGTTGCCCTCCTCCCGGACGGCGAGGAGGAGCGCGCTCAACGCCGCCATGCCCGAGCCGAAGGCCACGGTGGCCTCGGTGCCTTCGAGCGACGACAAGCCCCGTTCGAACCGCGCCACCGTGGGGTTGTGCAGGCGGGCGTAGACGGAGTTGTCGCGCACGTCGCCGCCGTTCGCCAGGTGGCCCAGCTCCTCGCCGCCGGCCAGGGGATCGGGAAGGGGATTGGTGCTGGAGAAATCGATCGGCGGCGCATGGACGCGAAGCGTGCGGAAATCCTCCCGACCTGCATGCACCGCCAGGGTGTCGAGCGCCTTTTTCATCGATTCGCCCCTTGGCCGGACGGTGCGCGCCGCCCGGTCCGCTGCAACGTGGTGATCAAGGCCACCGAGCCGACGACAATCGCCGACGCGACGCCCGCGCGCAGGGAGAGGGCCTCCCCGGCCACGAACCAGCCGAGCCATACGGCGACCACCGGATTGACATAGGCGTAGGTGGATACCACGGAAATCGGCGCGTGTCTCAGCAACCAGGAATAGGTGGAGAACCCCAGTAGGGAGCCCGCCACGACGAGGTAGGCGAGCCCCCCGATCGAGGCGGCCCGCACGGAGGTCGGATCGAAGCGCGCGAACTCGCCCGACGCGATCCCCAGGAGCAACAGACCCACGCCGCCCACCAACATCTCCATGCCCGAACCGAGCAGGGGCTGGGGGACGCGCTCGATGCGTTGGCCGAGGACCGAGCCGAGCGCCCAGCTCGCGGCGCCGCCGACGACGACGAGGGCGGGAAGCAGCTCGTCTTCGCCCAGGGTTCCAGGGCCGATGAGCAGGGCCGTTCCGCCGAAGCCGAGGAGGACGCCCAGCAGCACGCCGCCCGAGGGCCGCTGGCCGTACAGCGCCCACGCGTAGAGGACCATCCAGAGGGGGGTGGTGGTGACGAGGAGCGCCGCCATCGAGGAGTCGATGGATTGCTGCGCCCACACCACCGCGCCGTTTCCGCCGAGAAGGAGGAGCAGGCCGACCAGCGCCGCGGAACGCCAGTGGGTCGCATGGGGCTTCGGCGCACCACCGAGGCGCGCCCAACCGTAGAGCAGCGCGCCCGCCACGAGGAAGCGCACCGCCGCCATCGAGAAGGGAGGCAAGGACTCCACGGCGAAGCGGATGGCGAGGTAGGTGGAGCCCCAGACCACGTAGACGACGCCCAGGGCGAGGACGATCGAGAGGCGCGACGCGGGCTGCACGGCGCCTCTATCCCTCCGCCGCGGGAGGAATGCAACGGCGCTCAGTGCAGGGCTTCGGGCTGGGTGAGGACGAACTCCGGGACCTCGGCCTCGAAAAGGGAACCGTCGTCCCGGGACATGAGGAAGGTGCCGCGCATGGTGCCGATGGGCGTGCTCAGCGGCACCCAACTCGTGTACTCGAAGCTCTCGCCCGGCGCGAGGTGCGGCTGCTGGCCGACCACGCCTTCGCCCTCCACCTCCTCCGTGCGACCGTTGCCGTCCTGGATGAACCAGTGCCGCCGCAGCAGGCGCGCGGGGAGCTCCCCCACGTTCTCGATGCGGATGGTGTAGGTGAAGGCGTACAGCCCCGTCGTGGGGGAGGAGCGCTCCCGCCAGAAGGCCGGGCGCACCGTGACGCGGATCCCCTGGGTGGTCGCGCTGGGCATGTCGTCGTCTTGCACGGAACGCGAACGAATTGCAACGTGCAGGTGCGACCGGCTCGGGTTAGAAGGTGCGCATGGACGAGACGACCTACCTTCGGCTGGCCGACGAGGCCTTCCGCCGCATCCAGGACGCCCTCGAGCCGCTCGATCCCGATCGGGTGGACTTCGAGTTCTCGCACGACGTGTTGCAGATCGTCTTCGCGGACGGAGCCCGCTGCGTGATCAACACGCAGCGCCCCGCGCGCCAGCTCTGGCTGGCGTGGGACCGCCAAGCCTGGCACTTCGACTGGGACGAGACGAAGCGCGCCTGGCTGGACGACAAGGGTGCCGGCGTGGAGCTCTTCTCCAAGGTGCGCGCGATCGTCCGCGACAAGATCGGCGTCGAGATCGGCCTCTAACGCCTCAGGCGGCGGGCGCGGGTGCGACCGCCCGCCGGGGCGAAGCGAGCGTGCCGGCGCAGAGCAGGACCAGCGCGATCCAAACGAGGTCCGCCACCAACAGGTGGACGAGCTGCATCCACACCGGCGCCAAGAGGTACATGTTCAGAAAGCCCAGGCCGATCTGCAGGACGAAGAGCCCGACGAGCGCGGCCGCCGCGCGCTTGACGACGGGCGCCGGGCGGAAGAGCGAGGCCACGACCGCCGCGAAGGCGAGGTAGACGCCGGTGGCGATGGCGATCACCGGGTGCAGGATCCGCAGGCGGACCAAGAGGTGCGCGGTCGGGGAGAAGTCCATCGCGATGCCCTCGCGCAGGCTCCGCGCCGGAAAGAGGGTGTCGCCGAGCGCGGTGACGGCCCCCGAGGCGCCGAGCACGAGCATGGCCACCAGGCCGATGCCGAGCACCACCCCCATCCCCCCGTGCCCCCACGGGGAAAAGCCCCGGCCGCCGGAGGCCCAAAACGCCGCGAGGGTGAGCGCGCCGAGCAGAAGCAGCGTGTTGACCAGGTGCAGCCCCATCACCGCCGCGCGGGCGATGGAGTCGTCGTCGGCCACCAGGCCGAAGAGCACGAGCCCCGCGCCGAGCAGCGCCTCGACGATCATCATCGCGAGCGAGAGCGCGGCGCCGAGCCGGGCCGGATGGCCCTTGTCGAAGACGCGGCGGGAGGCCCAGACCATCGCGCCCACGAGGAGGAGCGCCAGGCCGCTCGTCGCGCGGTGGGAAAACTCGATGAGCGTCTCCACGCTCGGCGAGCGGGGGATCACCTCGCCGTTGCACAGCGGCCAGTGCGAGCCGCAGCCCGCACCCGAGCCGGTCGCGCGCACGTACGCGCCCCAGGAAATCACCCCCAGGTTGTAGACGAGGGTTCCCCAGGCCAGGAGGAGATAGCGCGTCCGCGTCACCCCGCCGCCTCCCGCGCCAGCGCCAGGCGCCCGGGGTCGCCGCCACAGAAGACGTCGAGCACCGCCTCGGTGGCCTTGGAAAGGGTGCGGCCGCGGCGCAGGAGGATGGCGATCGGCCGGGTGAAGGTGCCGTCGGCGATCTCCACCTCGCAGAGCGTGCCCGCCGCCACCTCGGTGCGCACCGAGGCGCGGGGGAGGATCGAAACGCCGATGCCGATCTCCACCGCGCGCTTGAGGGTCTCGACGTTGTCGAGCTCCATGATGATCTGCACCTGCGATCCGTGATCGCGCAGGAGCCGGTCGATGGCGCGCCGCGTGGGGATGTCGCGCTCGAAGGCCACGAAGTTTATCCCGTCGAGGCCGGAGAGCGGAATCTTGGCCCGCTTGGCGAAGGAGTGGCCGGGCGGGACGACCACCACCAGGCGGTCCTCGGCGAAGGGGATCTGCACGAGCTCCCGCCTCTCCTTGGGGAAGGCCACCAGGCCGAGGTCGGCCTCGCCCTTGGCGACCATGTCGTAGATCTGGTCGGAGCGCCGATAGGTGACGCGGGCGGTCACCTTCGGATGGGTGCGCAAGAGCTCCTTGAGCTGCGGCTGGATCTCGTGCAGGCCCACCGAGTGGATGGTGGCGATGGTGACGGTGCCCATCGCCTCGTCGCTCTGCTCGCGCATCACCTCGAGGAGCCGCTCGTACTGGGCGAGGACGGCCCGCGCGGCCTCGTAGAGCTTCTCGCCCGCGGCGGTGGGCTGGATGGCGCGCGGCGCGCGGTCGAGGAGTTTCTGAGCGAAGCGCTTTTCCAGCGCGCGAATCTGCTGGGAGATGGCGCTCTGCGTGACTCGGTTCAGGCGGGCCGCCTCGGAGAACGAGCGGGTATCCACGACGTCACAGAAGACCTTGAGCGTATCGATGTGCACGGCTCTCTCCCGGGTCATGCGGCCAAGACCAGCTCGGCGACCTGCCTGGCCAACACCTGATAGAGGCGATTTCCCTCCTCGGCCGTGGCGGCCGCGGGATCTCCCATGTAGGCGCGATCGGCCCCCAGCTCCCCGAAGGACCGCGCGCCCTCACGAATCTTCTTGCCGAGGTCGATGTCGAGCACGGGCAAGTCGCGCCGCGATGCGGCGACCCGCACCGGATCCGCGGCGAGCACCAGCGAGGTCTCGTACCGACCGGCGTGGCTGCCGCCGCGGCAGAACTCCTCGCCGAGCTCGAGCGCCCAGGGCTTCTTGCGGTGATCCGGGACGATGACGCGGGCGGGCTGGGCCGCCTCGGCAGCGCGATGCAGCGCCTCGAAGTGCGCGGGCTCGAGGTGATGGTTGACGAAGACCACCGGGGAAAAACCCTGCTCGTGGATCGAGCGGGCGATGTCGACCGCGAGCGCCTCCATGGTGGACGGCGCAATGCTCACCGTTCCGGCGAAGCCCCGCGCGAACTCGGTCACGCCGTAGGCGAGGGGCGGGAAGATCACCGAGGGACGGCCCGCCTCCTCGAGCAGGGCCTGGGCGCGCGCCGCCACCTCGCAGGCGATGATCACGTCGGTGGCGAGGGGGAGGTGGGGGCCGTGGGCTTCGGTGGATCCGACCGGCACGAGGGCTGCGGCGCCCTTCCGCGCCAGCTCGTGCAGATCCTCCCAACTCGAGTGGGCTGCGATGATCACGTGGCGGCGGCTCCCGGGCGTCTCGAGGCGTGGTGCGCCCGGCAACCGTCTATCTCGATTGTCGCCCACGGCGCAAGTCGGCCCGCGGCGCGTGGGCGATCACGTGCCGCAGGCGGCGGTGTAGCGCACCTCGATGCGCGCGCCCGGTGCGGGCGCGTGGCCGGGCGCGAAGGCCACCGAGTTCGACCCCGGGTCGTAGCGATAGGTGGAGGGGTCGGCCACTTCGCCGTCCACGCTCACCTCGATCCCCGCGCCGTCGGGCACGGCCGAGAGGGAGAAGGCGGTCCGGAAGGTGAAGACGTCCGCCGCGATCGCCGCCATGGCGGCGGACCAATCCTCCGCGCAGATGGATTCCACGAGGCCGTGCGTGCCGAGCACGAGCTCGATGAGCCGCTCGGCGCGGCCGGCGCCCTCGGGGCAGCCGGTGCCGATGTCCACGATCGCGTAGGCGCGCGCGCCGCCCTCCCCTTTGAGCCCGACGAGGAAGGCCAGATAGTCCTCCGGGGCGATGCCGGAGTGGTCGTCCTCGTCGGAAACGAAAATCAGGGCGAGCTTCGCGTCGTCGCGCAGAAAGCCGGCGTTCTCCCCGCTGCGCAGGGGCTCGCCGAGCGCGCGGCGCATCGCCTCCATCCCCTGCTCGAGTTCGTGGCAGACGCCCACCTGGAGGTTCTGCGCCAGGACGCTCCGCACGTCGGGCGTGGCCGGATCGAGCACGCGCGGGCGCGAGCCGTCCACGGGAACGAGGCGCCCCGCCTCGCCGCCGTCCGCGCCGCCCGGGCAGCCGCCCGCCGGCGCCGGCGTCATCCCGGTGGAGGTCACGCCGATGTGGAAGTCGATCCCCCGCGCCTCCGCCTCGTCCACGATGACGCGGGAGGCGGCGGCCAGCCGCGGCTGTTCCTCGGTCATGGTGCTGGAGTTGTCGACCACGAAGAGGATGTCCGCCGCATCGTCCCGGTGCTGCACGAAGCGATCGACGCGCCGGCCGTCCCGCTGCAACTCGCCGAGCAGCGGCACCATCAGGGGGCGGATGCGCGTGTCCTCGTGCACGTAGAGGGGCGCGGTGGAGAGGCCGCGCGTCTGGGCGTTCCATCGCACCCGCACCTCGAAACTCGCACCGGACGGGAGATCGAAGGGTTCGGTCGGCCCGGCGACGATCTCGAACTCGCCCTCGGAGGTTTGGAGCCCGAGCTCCAAAACCCCCACGCCCAGGGGGAGCGGGCAGACGTTGGTGAAGCGGATGCTGCCCTCGCGCGCGCCGCAGCCGGAAAGCTCCGAGCCAAAATCGAGGAAGCTGGGTTCGGAGACGAGGCAACCCGCGTCGCTCGACGCGCGCAGGGCGACGCTGAAGCGCTGCTGCTCGGTGGCGTTGACGGCGAAGAGCTCGAGTTCGCCGCGGTAATCGCCCTCCCCCGCCCCCACCGCGGCGGGGTCGAAGTTCACCATCCAGCCGAACCACTGGTCACCGGGGATGAGGAAGCTCTCCACCTCGCGCGTGCGGAAGACGGGATCCGAACCCTCGGCGATGCGCAGGTTGCGCATGATGCAGGTCTCCGGGCCAGGGTTGTAGATGAGCACCGAGAGCGTCGCGCCGCGCCCCGGGTCGAGCGCGCCGAAATCGAGAAGGTGCGGAGTGATCTCGAGCCGCGCGCAGGGCGGGATCTCGAGCGCGGAGCCGCTCATCGGCAGGCGGATCTCGGGGAGCGAAGCATCGTTCGAGACGATCACCAGCTCGGCTTCGTGCGTGGTCCCGGGCTCGAGCGGCTCGTAGCCGATCAACGCCTCGTCCGCCTCGCCGGCATCGAGCACCACGGGGTTTACGGCCAGGTCGCGATCCACCCCGAAAGGCGAGACGGTGGGGTTCTCCACGCGGATGTCGAGGATCTCGAGCGGCGGCGCGCCCGGTGGCGTGCCGGCGTTGGTGATCCGCACCGCGCGCTGCCCCCGCGCGCCGATGGGGACCGTGCCGAAGCGGATCTCACCGGGCGACACCTGGATCTGCGGCCCGCCGCCCGCGCCCCGCAGCTCCACCTCCACCTCGGGCGCGCGCACCGAGGTGGAGTGGATGCGCACGATCTCGCGATCGGGCTGCACCACCGTGGGCCGAAAGCCCACCGTCACCTGGACCGATTCGTCGGGTGCGAGCCGACCGAGGACCGGCGTCAGGGTGAAGCGATCGCTTTCGCCACCGAGTTCCATGGCGGTGATCTCGACGACCCTCGAGCTGACGTTGGTCACCGTGAAGGTGCGCTCGGCGGAGCGCTCCACCGGCACGTAGCCGAAGTCGACCACGGGCGGCGCGATCTGCAGCGCCTGATCGATACCCACGCCGATGAGGGGGACGATCGCCTCGTCGCAGGCGGGGCACGGGAGCAGGACGAGGTTGGTGACCACCCGCCCGGCGCGCTCCGGTTCGAAGGCGACCTCCACCTCGCGGGAGGAGAGGGCCGGGATGGTGAGGCCCGCCGGTCCCTCCACCGCGAACTGCGCGTCGCCGCGCACCGCGAGCCGGACCTCGATGGGGATCTCGAAGGTGTTGCGCAGCTCGAGGGTGCGAACCTCCCGCACGCCGATCTCCACGCGACCGAAGTCGAGCGTGTCGGGCACGGGAATCACGTGGGGACGGATGACCTCACCCCGCAGCGGGATCTCCCACTTGGGGTTCTCGGCATCGTCGGTCCGCACCACGAGGGTGCGCGAAAGAGGGCCCAGCTCGCGGGGCGTGAAGCGCAGGACGATGTCGACGCTGCGCCCTTCGCGCACCCGACGGCTGCCGCGCACCGCCACGGCGAAGTCCTCGCCCAGCCCCTCGAGTTCCCAGTCGAGGATGGCCACCGGCGCGCGGCTGCGGTTGCGCAGGGTGAGCGTGCGGGTGGCGGTGGTGCCCAGGCCGACCTTGCCGAAATCCACCTCCGCGGGGGCCAGGGCGGCGAGGCCGTCGATGGGCCAGGTGCGATCCTCGCTTCCGCAACCGCCCAAGAGCAGAAGGAGAGCGAACGCTGCATGGTAGTTGCGCCGATCCACCTTCGACCTCCCCCGTTGGCTGCATGGCAGCCATCCATGAAGCTAGGGAGGTCGAAACGTGCGCGAAACGCACATGCTCGGAGCGGGGGCCCTCGGGTGGGCCCCTTCAGTCGCGGAGCGCGGTGCGGAGGATCTTGCCGCGATCGCTCTTCGGGAGCGCCTCCATGAAGATCACCTGGCGGGGGTACTTCCAGGGCTGCAGCCTCTCCTTCACGAAGTCCTGCAGCTCTCGCACCAGCGCGTCGGAAGCCTCGACGCCCGGCTTGACCACCACGTAGGCCCGCGGCTTGGTCAGCCCCTCGGCATCGGTGAAGCCGACCACCGCCACCTCCTGCACCGCGGGATGCTCGAGCAGGCAGTTCTCGACCTCGGTGGGGGCGAGGAAGCGCCCGCCCACCTTGAGCAGATCGTCGGTGCGGCCGCCGTAGTAGAAGCGCCCCTCCGCGTCGCGCCGGAACTTGTCCGCCGAGACGAACCACTCCCCTCGGAAGTGCTTGCGCGTGTCGGCGGTGCGGCGGAAGTAGCCGAGCCCCATCGACTCGCCGCGGATCCACAGCGAGCCGAGCTCGCCGTCGGGAAGCTCGCGGCCGTCGTCGTCGCAGACCTTGGCCTCGTAGCCCTCCACCACCTTGCCGAGCGAGCCGGGGACCACGTCGCCGGGTCGGTTGGTGATGTAGACGTGGAAGAGCTCGGCCGAGCCGATCCCGTCGAGCACCTCGTGGCCGTACTTCTGCTGGTAGCGCTCGAGGAGCGCCGGCGGAAGGGCCTCGCCGGCGCTCGTGGTGATGCGCAGGCGCGACCAGTCGTAGCGCCCCGGCTCGGGCTCGAACTGCACCATGGCGTTGATGACCGTCGGCACGCTCACCAAAAGGGTCGCCCTGCGGCGGGTGACCTCCTCGAGAATCCGTTCCGGGGTGGGCTTTTCGGGAAAGAGCGCCACCGTGGCCCCGGCCCGAAAGGGAAAGAGCAGATTGGTGCCGAGCGCATAACCAAAAAAGAGACGTGAGGCCGAAACCGTCACGTCTCCTTTTTTCAAACCGAGGATGGGAAGGCCGTAGGTATGGGTGTTGTAGAGGAAATCCACCTGCCGATGGACGACCGCCTTGGGAAAGCCGGTCGACCCGCCGGTGTAGAGCATGTTGCAGACGTCCTCGGCGAGGGTCGGCTCCGGCTCGAACGCGGCCGGTAGCTCGGCGCGGCGCTCCTCCCACCGCACCGTCTTGGGAGGGAGCGGGCCGCCCTCGCCGCGGCAGGCGACGACGCCCTTGAGCCAGCGTGCCTTCTCGGGTTGGACCGCCGTTCCGAGGATGCGCTCCTCGGCCACGAGCAAGCGCGAGCGCGTGTAGTCGAGGTAGTAGGCGAGCTCCTCCGGCTTGGCGTCGGGATTGACGGCGGAGACGATCCCGCCCGCGCGCACGGTGGCGAACCAGAACCAGACGAACTCGGGGTGGTCGCCGAGCATGAGCAGCACCCGCTGCTCGGGCTCGAGGCCGAGTTCCCGGAGGAGGTGCGCCGCCTTGCAGACGTTTTCGAGCACCTCGCGGTACGTGTAGCTCTCGTCGCGGTACACGAGCGCGAGGTCCTCCCCCCGCCCCTCGCGCACGTGTTTCTCCACGTACTCGACGCTGAGGTTGAGCTCCCTCGGAAACTCGACGATGGCCATCGCGCACCTCCTTTCGCCGGATTCAGGCGAGCAAGTGTCTGGCGATCACGGCCTTTTGCACCTCGGTGGCGCCCTCGTAGATGCGCAGCGCGCGGATCTCTCGATAGAGCCGCTCGACGGGCGTCCCCTTGATCACGCCGAGGCCGCCGTGGAGCTGCAAGGCGCGATCGATGACCCGCTGCGCGTTCTCGGTGGCGACCATCTTGGCCAGCGCCGCCTCGAGGGTGATCCGCGCGGCGCCGCGATCCTTGGTCCACGCCGCGCGGTGCACGAGGAGGCGTGCGGCCTGCAGCTCCGCCTCGTTGTCGGCGAGGAGGAACTGCACGCCCTGCAGCGCCGCGAGCGGAGCGCCGAACTGGTGGCGCCGCTTGACGTGGGCGACCGCCTCGTCCTGCGCCCGCTGGGCCATGCCCAGGGCCGCCGCGCCCACGGTGGCGCGGAAGACGTCGAGGGTGGCGAGCGCGAGGCGGAAGCCTTTCCCCTCCTCGCCCAGCAGCGCATCCGCGGGAAGGCGCGCGTCCTCGAAGACCACTTCGCCGAGGGGATGCGGGCAGATCGTCTCCTGCGTCCGGACGCGCACGCCGGGCGTGCCCTGCGGGACGAGGAACGCGGAGACGCCCTGCGGCGTCCGCGCGAAGAGGGTCATCACGCCGAAGATGGACGCGTTGGAAATGAAGCGCTTGTGCCCGTTGACGATCCAGTGATCGCCTTCGCGCCGCGCGGTGCAGGCGATGGCACCGGCGTCGGAACCCGCCTCCGGCTCGGTGAGGGCGAAGGCGGCCGCCACCTCGCCGCGCGCCACCTTCGGCAACCATTCCTTCTTCTGCGCCTCGCTCCCGGCGAGGAAGATCGGGTAGGTGCCGAGGCCCTGCATGGCGAACATGAAGTCCGCCAATCCCATGCGATAGGCGAGCGTCTCGCGGATCACGCAGATCGAGCGGACGTCGAGCACCTCGAGGGCGCCGCCGTAGGCCGCGGGCACCGCGTAAGCGGTCAGACCCGCCTGGCCGAGGTGGGCGAGGATCTCGAGCGCGAGGCGATCCACGTCGTCCTCGCGGTGCTCGATGGGGCGGATCGCCTCGTCCGCGAAGGCGCGGACCCGCTGCGCCAGTTCCTCGTGCCGTGGCTCGAGAAATGCCATCTCACTTCCCCGAGAAGCGCGGCTCCCTCTTGCTCACGAAGGCCTCGTAGGCCTCGTGGAAGTCGCGCGTCTGCATGCAGATCGCCTGCGCGCGCGCCTCGCTGTCGAGCGCGCCGAGCAGGCTCTGGTGCTGCTGTTCGTCGAGCAGCTCCTTGGTCACGCCCAACGCGAAGGTCGGCCCCTTGGCGAGGCGCGCGGCCCACTCCAGCGCGCGCGGCAGGACCTCGTCCTGCGGAACGACCGCGTTGTGCAGGCCCATCGCCAGCGCCTCCTCGGCGGTCACCGGATCGCCGAACATGAGGAGCTCGGTGGCCTTGGCCAATCCCACGTAGCGCGGCAAGAGGTAGGCCGCGCCCATGTCGGCGCCGGCGAGCCCCACCTTCACGAAGAGGAAAGCGATCTTCGAACCCGCCGCCGCCACGCGCAGATCGCAAGCCAGGGCGATGGCCGCGCCGGCGCCGGCGGTGGTGCCGTTGAGCGCGGCGATCACCGGCTTTTTCAGCGTCCGGATGTTCTTCACCAGATCGCAGGTCATCCGGGTGAAGGCGAGGAGCTCGGGCATCTCCATCTGGGTGAGCGGCCCGATGATCTCGTGCACGTCGCCGCCGGAGCAGAAGGCGCGCCCTTCCCCGGTGATCACCACCGCGCGCACCTCGTCGCGGCGCGAAAGCTGCGCGAAGAGATCGCGCAGCTCGCCGTAGATCTCGAAGGTCAGCGCGTTGAGCTTCTCGGGCCGTGCCAGGGTGATCAGCGCCACCCCGTCCTCGCGCTCCTCGTAACGGAATCCTTTCGGCTGGGGCATGGAGGTCTTCTGCATCATTCCTCCTCCGGCAGGACGCAGGTCGCCTCGATCTCCACGAGCGCCCGGTCCTCGAGCAGATCCGCCACCTGCACGAGCGCCATGGCGGGGAAGTGCTTGCCCATGTGCTTGCGCCAGGAGGCGCCCACCGCGTCCGCCGCGGCCTGGTAGAGCTTTTTGTCCGTCACGTAGACGGTCATGCGGGCGATGTGCTCGGGACCGCCGCCCGCGGCGCGCACGACCGCGAGGACGTTGGCCAGCGCGCGATCCCACTGCTCACCGAAGTCGTCCGACTGGAACTCGTAGTTTTCGTCCCAGCCGATCTGGCCGCCGACGAAGAGGATCCGCCCCTTGGCGAGGATCCCGTTCGAATAGCCCTTCGGCCGCTTCCAGCCCTCCGGCTGGATGACCCGCAGAAGACTCATGCGATCACCTCACCTCCGTCCACGCCCAAGAGCTGCCCGGTGATCCCGCCGGCGGCGGGGTCGGCCAGAAAGACGACGGCGCGGGCGATCTCCTCCGGCTTCAGCAATCGACCCATGGGGTTTTGGCGCGCGAGCGCCTCCACGGCCTCCTCGCGGCTGCGCCCCGTCGTCCGGGCGATGTTCTCGACCGCATCCTCGAGGAGGTCGGTCTCGGTCCAGCCGGGGCAGACCGCGTTCACCGTGATCCCGCGCCCGGCCACCTCCACCGCCAGCGCGCGCGTCAGGCCGACCAGCGCGTGCTTGCTGGCCGTGTAGGCCGCGGTGTAGCGGTGCCCCGTCCGCCCCGCCGTGGAAGCGACGTTGACGATACGGCCGAAGCGGCGCTCGAGCATTCCCGGGAGCACCGAGCGGATCACCCAGAACGGCGCCACGTAGTTGACGGCCATCATCCGCTCGAGGTCCTCCCGGCTCGTCCGATGGAAGGGCGCGCTCCTGGCCAGGCCCGCGTTGTTCACCACGATCGAGACGGGACCGACCTCGGCGCCGATGCGCTCGGCGATGACCTCGATGGCGGAGAGATCGGTCAGATCCAGCGGGAAGGGAAAAGCCTCCCCGCCCGCGGCGCGGATGTCCTCGGCGACCTTGCGCAGCTCGTCCGCGCTGCGCGCGCTGAGCGCCACGCGGGCGCCGGCGGCCGCGAGCGCCTCGGCGCAGGCGCGGCCGATGCCCCGGCTCGCCCCGGTGACCCAGGCGACCTCTCCCCGAAGCGCATGCATCCAGGCTCTCCCGATGAGCCGTGGATCCTATGCCCCGGGAAAGCGGGCGGTCAATCGCGTCGGGAGAAGGACGCGTTCACGCGTGCCCCACAGGCCGACGGCCACGGCGAGCACGAGGAGGGCGGCGGCGCCGAGGTGCGTGGAGCCGGTGCGCACGTCCAAGAGGTGCGCGCCGATGGCGAGAACGAGAAGCGGCTGCAGCAGCGTGACCACCTGCATCCGGAAGAGGCTCAGCCGTCGCGCCGCGAGGTTGGTCAATCCGTGGCCGCCGATCGTGGAGACGAAGACGATGCCCAACAGCCAACGCCACTCGCGCCAGCCGTACTCGACGATGGCGAAATTCGAGACACGGAGAAATGGGGCGAGCAGGACGGCGCCGAAGGAAAACGTGAGCCCCAAAAAGAGAGACATCGGCAAGGCGCGGCGGGCGGCCTGGGTGACCGGAATGAACAGGGTGACGCAGAGCGCCGCGAGCAGGCACATCCCATCGCCGATCCACGCGCTGGGCCCGATCTCCAGATCGCCCGCCGCGACCAGAAAGACCGCCAGGGCGGCGAGGGCGATCGAGACCCCCATCGCCGGCCGGAAGCGCTCCCCGAACAGGCCTCCGATCACCATCGCCATCGCCGGCTGCGCCACGATGAGGAGCGCGCTCGAGCCGAGGCTCGTGAAGGAGAAGGCCGCCGTCCAGAGAAGGAGGTGCAGGGCGAAGATGGCCGCGCCGAGGAGGATCGACGGGAGAAGCGCGCGCACCCTGCGCCACGACTCCGCCCCCGGTCCGCTCCAAGGGGGTCGGCGCAGGAGTTCGACCCCGAGGAGAAGCCCGCCGGCGAGCGCCATCCGCGAGAAGGCCGTGGTGTAGGCGTCCATCCCGCTGGCCAGAAAGAACGGTCCCGAGGTGGAAGCGAAGAGAAGCCCGCCGAAAAGAAAGAGGAAGGGACGCCACCCGCCCATCGGCACCCGCCACCCGGCCCCTGCATCGGCCGCCGGCGCACATGTCAATGTGCAGAAGCTGCGGCCCGTCCTCCATCCCCCGTGCAGTGCACGCCCGTTCGTGCAGAAGCGACACGGATGGAGAGCGGGTGGTCGTCCATTCGCGGGGCGGCGCCGCGGAGCGAGGCGTGGGCAAAGAAAAAGGCCGCAGCCCGCGGGGACTGCGGCCCGAAGGAACGACGTGGCCCGGCCGCTCACCAGCCGCAGGTCTTGCCGGCGTTCTGCTCCTTCAGCCACGCGTGCAGCGGGGCGAAGTACTCGATGAGGGGCGCGGCGTCCATCTGGCGGGTGCCGGTGAGCGCCTCGAGGGCGTCGGGCCACGGGCGGCTCTGGCCCATGGCGAGCATCGCCCGCAGCTTCTCGCCCGCCTTCTCGCTGCCGAAGACGGAGCACTCGGCGAGCAGGCCCTCGTGGCCGGACAGGTCGCACATGGCCTTGTGGAACTGGAACTGGAGGATGTGCGCGAGGAAGTAGCGCAGGTAGGGGACGTTGGCCGGGATGTGGTACTTGGCACCGGGATCGAAGTGCTCCTCGGTGCGCTCGACGGGGGCAGCCACGCCCTGGTAGCGCTCGCGCAGCTCCCACCACGCCTTGTTGTAGTCCTCGGGCCCGACCTTGCCGGCGAAGACGTCCCACCTCCACTGGTCGATGAGCTTACCGAAGGGGAGGAAGGCGATCTTCTGCAGCGCCATCTTCATCTGGAAGTTGATGAGCCCGCGGTTGTCGGCGGGGGGCGCGTCGATGAGGCCGACCTTCTGCAGGTAGCTCGGCGTGATCGAGAGCGCGATGGCGTCGCCCACGGCCTCGTGGAAGCCGTCGTGGGCGCCCCGCTGGAAGAGCAGCGGGAGGTGGTTGTACTGCTGGTAGTAGAAGTTGTGCCCGAGCTCGTGGTGGATGGTGATCAGATCCTCCTCCGTCGGCCGGATGCACATCTTGATGCGGATGTCTCCCTTTCCGGTGAGGTCCCACGCGCTCGCGTGGCAGACCACGTCGCGGTCGCGCGGCTGCACGAGCATCGAGCGCGTCCAGAAGGTCTCCGGCAGGGGATCGAAGCCGAGCGAGAGGAAGAACTGCTCGCCGAGCTTGGTCATCTTCACCGCGTCGTAGCCCTTGCGGACCAGCGCCTGGTCCACGTCCAGATCCCCCTGGCCGGGGAAGGGCTCGACCAGCGGATAGAGATACGACCAATCCTGCGCCCACATGTTGCCGAGGACGTGGGCGGGGATGGGGCCGTCCGAGGGGATGCGGTGCTCGCCGTAGACCTGCTGCAGCCGCGAGCGGACGAAGCAGTGCAGGTCGTCGTACAGCGGCTTGACCTGCTGCCACAGGCGCTCGGTCTCCGCCTCGAGCTCGGCGGGCGACATGTCGTAGCCCGAGCGCCAGAGCTCACCGAGGTCGGCAAAGCCCATTTCCCGGGCGCCCATGTTCCCGAGCTCGACGTTCCGCGCGTAGTAGACGCGCATCTCCGGCGAGACGGTGCGCCAGCCCACCCAGGCGTCGAGGAGCTCGTCCCAATCGCGGCTGGTGGCCAGCGTCTCGGAGAGCTGGCCGAGGTCGCGGCAGGGGCCCTCGCCCGTCGGACCGCACCACTTGCCACGGCCGTAGATGCTCTGCAGCTGCGAGGCGACCATGGCGAGCTCGCTGCGCAGGGCCGGGTCGGACGGCGCGGGAAGCGCCTGGGAGAGCTTGAGGAGCATGATGGCCCGGGCGGTCTCCGGGTCGAGGTCGAGGCCGTCGAAGCGCTTCGACTCCTCCACCGCCCGCGTCATGTAGGCCATCACCTCCTCGCGGGCCCAAGCGGCGAGGCGATCGGTGTCCTCGGTGATGTAGGTGGCCTTCACCCACTCGGCCGTGGCCTGGCGGGTCCGAAGCCACCGAAGCTCCTCGTTGACGCGCTCGACGAAGGCCCGCGCCTCCTCGGGCGTGGCGGGCTCCGTCCGGGTGGTATTGGCGCCGGAAGCGGCGCAACCGACCAGCAGTAGGCTTCCGAACAGGGCGATGTGCTTTCTCATGCGGGGCATCCTACGCGATCCCCGGTCGGGATCGAGCCCGAAATGCCCCGCCGACGGCGCGCCTCAGGCGTACGGTGCGGGCGGCGGCGGTCCGGAGGATTTTTCGGCGGTGGCCTCCGCGCCGGAGGCGTGGGCCGGATGCCGCGTCTCGGCCGGACGGAGATCGTCCACGCCGTAGCCGATGCCCATCGAACCCTCCTCCACCCAGGCGTAGCGGCCCTCGAGCACGCCCCGTCCGATACGGTAACGGAGCGGGTCGTCGTTGAACCAGAGCTCGCGGAAGAGGCGGCGGATCTCCCGCCGGCTGGTCCAGCAGAAGAAGTCGGCGAGCTCCCGCGCCTCCCGCGCCGAGGGATGGCCTTGCACCGCCATGCGGTGCGCGCGCGAGACGGTGGCCGCCATGGCGAAGAGCTGCATCGCGATGTCGACCACGCGGAAGAGGAAGGCCTCCTTCTTCTGCATCCCTGCGCGATAGACCGCCATCCCGTGGAAGGTCGCGCGGGCGAGGCGGCGGCTCGCGCGCTCCACGAAGCGCAGGTGCTTGGCGAGCGGACCGAACTCGCGGTAGCGCGGCCAGCGGCCCCACCCCAGCCAGCGGGTCGGATACCACGAGGCGTAGAAGGCGGCGATGCGGGGGATGGCGGCGAGCTTCTCCCGCTGACTGGCCCGCCCGAAGACGAGGGGGCCGGCCACGCGCAGATGCCGGTCCACCGCCTCGCGGGCCATGAAGAGGTGCATGATCTCGCTCGAGCCCTCGAAGATGAGGTTGATGCGGCTGTCGCGCATCATCCGCTCCACGGGGATCGGCGGCTCGCCGCGCGCCGCGAGCGACCACTCCGTCTCGTAGCCCCGCCCGCCGCGGATCTGGAGCGTCTGGTCCACGATCCGCCAGGCGCGCACGGTGTTCCACTCCTTCGCCGCCGCGGCCTCGAGGCGGATGTCGTAGCCGGGCCGGGTGGCCATCTCCGAGGCGAGTTCGGAGAGGGAGTCCATGGCGAAGGTGGTCGCCGCGATCTCGGCCAGCTTGGCGGTGATCGCCTCGTGGTGACCGATGGGCGCGCCCCACTGCACGCGCGCCAGCGCCCACTTCCGACAGAGCTCGAGGCATTGCTTGGCCATGCCGGAGACGGCCGCGGGCAGGGTGAGGCGCCCCGCGTTGAGCGTGGTCAACGCGATCTTGAGGCCCTGCCCCTCCTGACCGATGAGGTGGCTGCGCGGCACGCGCACGTTGCGGAAACGGATCGCCGCGTTCGCCAACGCGCGCAGGCCCATGAAGTGGCAGCGGTGGGTGACCTCCACCCCCTCCCACTTCGTCTCCACCACGAAGGCGGAGATCTCGTCGGTCCGGGGGTTGCGCGCCATCACCACGAGGAGTTCGGCCAAGGTGCCGTTGGTGCACCAGAGCTTTTCCCCGTTGAGGATGAAGGCGGAGCCGTCCTCGGTGGGGACGGCCGTGGTCGAGAGACTCGCGGGATCCGATCCCACGCCGGGCTCGGTCAGGGCGAAGGCGGAGATGGCGCCCTTGGCGCACCGGGGCAGAAACGCCCGCTTCTGCTCCTCGGTGCCGAAGAGCGCGACCGGCTGCGGGACGCCGATGCTCTGGTGGGCCGAGAGCAGCGCGGTGAGGTTGCCGTCCACGCTGCCCAGAAGCTCCATCACCTTGGAGTACTCCCGCTGGGTGAAGCCGAGACCGCCGTACTCCTCGGGGATCTTCATGCCGAAGGCGCCCATCTCGCGCAGGCGCTGGACGACCTGCGGCGGATACTCGCCCTCGCGATCGATGGCGGTGGAGTCGACCTCCTCGCGCAAGAAGCGCTCCATCTCGCGGTAGAACGTCCGGAACTTCTCCCGCTCCTCGAGCGGTTCGGGGA
>Ga0079224_100002205_pt1 | contig 23391 bp, 21 predicted proteins | sample Stecom2015_FD_80414 | JGI IMG/M metagenome (GOLD analysis project Ga0079224, IMG submission 80414) | Agricultural soil microbial communities from Utah to study Nitrogen management - Steer compost 2015 | ecosystem: Environmental > Terrestrial > Soil > Agricultural land | place: USA: Utah... | reverse complement strand
TGCGCGACGACCCCGAGCTGCGCCCGACGATGCAGGACTCCGTGCAGGCGCTCAAGGCGATCACGAAGGGCCAGGAGGTCGGTGTCGTGCCGCCGACCGCGCCCGCCATGCCGACCGTGCCGGTGCTACCGCAGATGGTGAACATTCCGGCCGCACCCGCATCGCAGCCGGCTCCGCGCTCGTCCACTCGGGCGACGCCGTGGGCGGGAGTCCCGCGGACGTGGCTCCTCGGCGGGGCGGCCGCGTTCGTCGTGCTCGTGGTGGTCCTGCTCCTCCTGCTGCTCTGAACACAGGCTGCTCCGAGCACGCACGGCGGCTCAGGTCGTTTCGCGCAGGACCTTGTCGAGTTCGCGTAGCGCGGTTCGGGCGTTGGCGATCGCCTCGACCTGTTCCGGTTCCAGGTGTGCCATCGCGTCGCGCACCGTTCCCGACCACACCGAGCGGATCAGCTCGCGCGCCTCGAGGCACTTCGACGTCGGCATGAGGCGAGTGACGCGGCGGTCGGTGTCGCACCGTTCGCGCGTGACGAGTCCCCTGCGCACGAGCGCCCGCACGGCCGCACTCGTGTTGCTCTGCAACATGCCGACGCGCCTGCCGAGTTCGGTGACCGCGATGCCCGGTTCGGCGAGCACCTCCTTGACCACGGCGAGCTCACTGTTGGGCAGCGGCTCGAGGCCGGCGACGTCGGGGACGAGCCGGTGCACCGTCCACGCCAGGTCGCGTAGCACCGTCGCCAGGTCACCGTCGCCTGACACCTCGGAGGCAGCCGTCATGGGCTCATCGTAGGGACTGGTGCCTACTTATGTGTCCACAACCTTTTCGGCGCGAGAGAACCGTCAGACGGTCGCCTCCGACGGAGTCTCCTCCGCCGCGGCTGGCTGTTTCGGCGTGCGCAGCGCGGCCCGGACGTGCGGCACGATCGAGAACGCCGCACCGGCCAGGCACAGCACCCCGCCGAGCACGGCCAGCAGCGGCGGCACCTCGCCCAGCGTCAGCCACGACAACAGCACCACCAGCGCGGGCACGACCAGCGACGACGAACTGAGCACGCCCGCCGGGATGTGCTTGAGCGCGTAGCCCCAGAAGTTGAACGCCAGCGCGGTCGGGAACAGGCCCAGGTACACCACGGCCCACACCGAGGCGGCGGGCGCGGCCGACAGTTCGGTGGCGAGTTCGCCCGCGAACGGCAGGCAGGCCACCGTGGCGCCCGCGATACCGACGAGCGTCACGGCGTAGGAGTCGCCGCCGGTGAGCTGCCATTTCTGCAGCAGGACACTGCCTGCGTACAGCAGCGCCGCGACGAGTGAGAGCACCACGCCCAGCACCGTCAGGTGACCGGTCGTGGTGGCGACGGTGATGACCACGATCCCGGCCATCGACACCCCCATGCCGACGAACAACCGCACGGGCAGCCCTTCACCGAGCAGCAGACCGGAGCACAGCGCCACGACCAGCGGGGCGACGTTGACGAGCATCGCGGCGGTACCCGCGTCGACGTGCTGCTCTGCAAGGTTGAGCACCACGGTGTAGACGCCGAACCAGGCGACGCCCCACAGCAGCGTCCAGCCCCACGCCGCCGCCGTACGGGGCCAGCGTGGGCGCAGCAGCAACGCGCCGATCGACAGTGCCACGGTAGCGACGACCAGCCGCAGCAACGCCATCGAACCGGGCGAGAAATGCACCCCGACACCGCGGATGACGACGAACGACGACGCCCACAACGACATCACGGCCAGCGCGGCCACCCACGGCAACGCCGGGGAGTTCCGGAAAGACGACGGCATGCCTCAAGCTTCGCCCACCGCAACTAATGAGGACAAGCGAACAGTTCTGAACCTGACTTAAGCCCAGCTGTACGTCTTTGGAGCACCGCGCAGCCGCGCACGGGGATCACACGAGGCGGCGGTCGGTGGCCCAGCGGGACAGTTCGTAGCGGTTCGACAGCTGGGTCTTGCGCAGGACGCTGGAGACATGGGTCTCCACGGTCTTGACCGAGATGAACAGCTCGGAGGCGATCTCCTTGTAGGCGTATCCGCGGGCCAGCAGCCGCAGCACGTCGCGTTCCCGCGGGGTGAGCTGGTCGAGCTCGGGGTCGCTGATCGGCTCGGACCCCGGGCGTTCGGCGAAGGCGTCGAGGACGAATCCGGCCAGCCGCGGCGAGAAGACCGCGTCGCCGTCGGCCACGCGCACGATGGCCCGCACCAGTTCGGCCGACGAGATCGTCTTCGTCACGTACCCGCGGGCGCCCGCGCGGATGACGGCGATGACGTCCTCGGCCGCGTCCGACACCGACAGGGCCAGGAACACGACGTCGGGCAGATCGGTGCGCAGCCTGCGCAGCACCTCGGCACCGCCACCGTCGGGCATGTGCACGTCGAGCAGCACGACCTGCGGTCGCACGCGCGTGATGCCCGCGACCGCCTCGGCGACCGACCCCGCCTCGCCGACGACGCGTACCTCGTCGCTGATCGACTCCAGCTCCGCCTTCGCGCCCGCGCGGAACAGTGCGTGGTCGTCGACGAGGAAGACCGTCACCGGTTCCCTGGCCTCACGGGCGGTCCCGTCACTGTTGGTGTCGGCGCTGCTGGTGTCGTCACTGTTGGTGTCGGCGCTCATGTGGCTGCCCCCTGTGCTGATCGGTCCGCGGTCTGCTCACCGGCGGACGCCGCGTCCTGCCGCGGCATGGCGAGTTGGATCTCGGTGCCCTCACCCGGTGCGGTGCGCAGCCGGCACGTACCGCCGGCGCGCTCCATCCTGCCCCGGATCGAGTCGGAGAGCCCGTGCCGGTCGGCGGGAACGGCGTCGGGATCGAAGCCCGCGCCGCGGTCGCGCACGAACACGGTGACCGAGGTGGGCTCGACCTCGGCGTACACACTGACCTCGTCGACGCCTGCGTGTTTGGCGGCGTTGACGATCGCCTCGCGCGCGGCCTGGACCAGCGCGGCAAGCCCGTCGTCGAGTTCGGCGTCGCCGACGACGACCTGTTGCACGGAGATGCCGAACCGGTCCTCGACCTCGCCGCACGCGGCGGCGACGGCCGTGGCCAGCATGTCCGGTGCCGCCGGCTCCCCCGTGGCCGACGGCTCGGCGCGGTCGCGCTTCGGGGTGCCGTACCCGCTCGGCCCGTACAGCCAGGTGCGCAGTTCGCGCTCCTGCCCGCGCGCCAACCGCGCCACCTCCCGCGGGTGCTCCGAGCGCTTCTGGATGAGGGCAAGCGTTTGCAACACCGAGTCGTGCAGGTGTGCGGCGATCTCGGCGCGTTCCTCGGTGCGGATGCGCGCACGGCGTTCCTCGCCCAGGTCACGTACGAGCCGCAACCAGAACGGGACGGTGAGCAGGGCGACTCCGACGAGCGTCGCGAGCACGGCGACGAGTGCGACCTGCAGCTGGTCGAGGTTGCTGCCACGGAGCACGATCACGCCGATGCCGGTCATTACCAGCGCGACGCCGGAGAGGACCCGCACCACCGCCGACACACCGCCGCCACCGACGACCGCGCCCGCGACGCCGGTCCTGGCCCCGGTGCGCCACCGCCTGCGCTGCGTCTCGTCGGCCTCGCGCCACACCACGGCGGCGCCGACGAGCACCACCGCGAACGGCAACGCCGCCCACCCGGTGAGCACACCGGACAGCACACCGCCGACGACCGCGAAGCCGGTACCGAGCGCGAGCAGTCCGTAGGCCTGCTGACGCTGCCTGCCGGTGAGCTCCTGCTGCGGTTCGTTCCTGGCCTGCTGGGGCACGAACGCCCACAGCAGGCCGTAGAGCATCAGGCCGAGCCCGCCGAGCCCGGCCAGCACGGCAAACGCCGCCCGCACCCACAGGACCTTGACGCCGAGATGGTCGGCCAGCCCGCCCGCGACACCGGCCAGCGCCCGTCCACCGCGCCTGCGATACATCTTCGGCGGCGGCTGCATACCGTCGGGCACCGGAGCGTGGGCCGGGACGGTCACGGACGCGCTCGGCCTGCCGACCGGCGCGTCGGCACCGGTCGGTCTCGTCGTCGTGGCCGCTGCGGACTCGCGGGGGCCCTGATCGTGCACGTCATCCATGGTCGCCTTCCATCGTCACAGATGGCGGGCGCGGAATCATCAGGGAAACCCCTGATCACGACTCTCCTGGTCGCCGCACCGGGCGGGAGCGCGAGACCCGGGACGGTTTCAGGGTGGTCCCCGATGTGCAGGCGAGCCGTGCACGCGCATGCTCGATGTCATGAACAGCACGAGTGGTGCGGCCAGGCACCTGGACGGGTTCGAGGCGACCGTCAAGGACTTCTGGGCGAGCAGGCCGCGGCGCCCCTCCGACGGACGCAAGATCGCGGGCGTCGCCGCCGGCATCGGGACGCGTTACGGCATCGACCCGATCGTCATCCGGGTGGCGCTGGTGGCCCTGACCTTCTTCGGAGGCGTCGGTCCTGCCGTGTACCTGCTGGGCTGGCTGTTCCTGCCCGGCCAGGACGACGAGGTGTCGGCGTTCGAGGGGCTGCTGGGGCACGGGCGCAGCGGCACGAGTCGGGCCGGGGCCGTCGTGCTGTGCGCGCTGTGCTTTCCCGCGTTCGGCCTGGCGTTCGGGGGCACGTGGTTCGATGGCGGCGGCATCATCGCGCTCGCGCTCGTCGTGACGGCGCTCTACCTGATGCACCGCAGCCGCGGACACCTCAACCGCCCGCCTGCCAGGGGCCCGGTGACCGCCGCGATGTCTACGGCGAAGGGCACGCCGGTGGACACCACCTCGGACGACTGGGACGCCCTCGGCGCCGACCCGCTCGGCTGGGACCTCGCCGACCACACGGCACCACCCGCCGACCCGTACCGCCCACCGGAGGCTCCCGAGCCGCCGCGACCTCGACGTTCCCGCGGAGGCTCCAAGATCACGCTGGTGACGCTCGCGCTGGCCGTCGTCACCGCGGGCGTGGGAACGGCGTTCGTCGACGGAGAGAGCTGGCAGCCTGGCCACGTCGCCGCGACGACCCTCGCCGTGCTCGCCGGTGGCCTGCTGTTCGGGGCGTTCCGCGGTGGGGCGCGGGGACTCATCTGGTTCGCCGCGCCGGTCGCCGTCGCCACGCTGATGTTGAGCCCGTGGCCCACGGGCGGCTACCCGGGTGGCGTCGGCGCGATCAAGGAGACGCCGACCAACTTCCGCGAACTGCAGCCCAGTTACGAGCGCACGGCGGGCACGATCGAACTCGACCTCACCCAGCTTCCCGAACGGGACGAACCGATCTCCGTCGAGGCCAGCGTGGGCACCGGCGACATCACGGTGTTCGTTCCCCTGACCGCCGACGTCACGTTCGACTGCACGGCCCGCACCGGCAACGCCGAGTGCCTGAACCGCTCCCAGGGCGGGGTGGGCAACGGCAACCTCGTCGGCAGGGACAACGGCGCGGACGGCGAAGGCGGGCAACGGTTCCATCTCGTACTCGACGCCGGAATCGGCAACGTGGAGGTGCGGCGCCATGCGTGAGGCAACGGAAACCCCCGGCGACGCCGGGCAGGACACGCGGCGACGCGGATTCGACCCGCTGTCGCTGGTGGCGGGTATCGCGGCGCTGTGCGCGTCGGCCTACGTCTTCCTCGACGGTCCCGCGTGGATCGGACATCTCGATCCGCGGTGGATCCTCGCCGGGGTCGCGGTCGTGATCGGCGTCGGGATGCTGGCCGCCTCCCTGCGCCGCCAGTAGATCCCTGCGCCGGCCGAACCGGGAAGGCCTGCGTGACTGCCTACGTGACCAGTTGGCCGACGACGAGACCGAGGCCGATCAGCACGCCGGCGATCGAACCGGCGGCGAGGAACTTGTGCTTGGTCTCGTGCGCCTTGCGCAGTTCGCCTTCCGTGCGCGTGGAGATGATGAAGAAACCACCCTCGGACGGTTTCCCGATGATCAGCGGGCCCTTCCTGTCGTGCACCTCGCCGTGCACGTACAGCCGCTGCCCTGGACGAACGACCCATTCCTTGTACTTGTAGCCGATCGTCCGGTTCCCACCGCCGAAGCTGGGCAGGCGCACGCCGAACAGCTCGACGCTGCTGCGGCCGCCCTCGTGCGGTTCGAACCGGTCGACGACCTGTTCCGGCCGGTCGGGACGCTCGCCGCCGGGATCGACGCCGATGGTGCGACCGGCCTCGTCGATGATCGCGAACCCGTTGTTCGACTGGTGGTCGGTCAGCTTCTCGGTGCGGCGCCGCGTGTGCCGCTTACCGTCGCGGTACTCGGTGTGCTCGTACTCGCGCTCGACCGTGTAGCGGTACCAGACACATTCCGTTTTGGACAGTTCGGACGTCCGGGCACCGCTGGGCGGCGGATGCGCCGCACCCACGACCTCGGCGGACTTGCGGAACGAGCCCTTGGCGCCGAGATCGTCCGAGATCTTCCGCTGGTCCTCGAGTTCCGGGATCGTGAACGTCTCCGTACCGATCATGGCGTGCAGCTCCCGCTTGGTGTGCTGCATGAAGAAGAACGCGGCGACACCCGCCGCGATCAGAACGAGCCCTGCGATCCACACGTGTCACTGACCCCCGGTCCGTCTCGGCGCCCTTACTCCCACTCGATCGTGCCCGGCGGCTTGCTCGTCACGTCGAGCACGACCCTGTTGACCTCGGCGACCTCGTTGGTGATGCGCGTCGAGATGCGCTCGAGCACGTCGTAGGGTAGCCGAGTCCAGTCGGCTGTCATGGCGTCTTCGCTCGAAACCGGCCGCAGCACGACCGGATGCCCGTAGGTACGGCCGTCACCCTGCACCCCGACGCTGCGCACGTCGGCCAGCAGCACGACGGGACACTGCCAGATCTCCCGGTCCAGACCGGCCGCCGACAGCTCCTCGCGCGCGATGGCGTCGGCCGCGCGCAGCGTCTCGAGCCGGTCGGCGGTCACCTCGCCGATGATGCGGATGCCGAGGCCGGGGCCGGGGAACGGCTGCCGGTGGACGATCGTCTCCGGCAGACCCAGTTCGAGCCCCACACGGCGCACCTCGTCCTTGAACAGCAACCGCAGCGGCTCCACGAGCGAGAACTGCAGGTCGTCCGGAAGTCCGCCGACGTTGTGGTGGCTCTTGATGTTCGACGTTCCCGCGCCGCCGCCGGACTCGACGACGTCCGGATACAGCGTGCCCTGCACGAGGAATTCGGCGTCGCCCTTGTCCTTCAGGTCACGCGCGGCGCTTTCGAAGACGCGGATGAACTCGCGTCCGATGATCTTGCGCTTCTCCTCGGGGTCGCTGACTCCCGCGAGCGCGTCGAGGAACTGCTCGCGCGCGTCGACGGTCACGAGGTTGACGCCCGTCGCGGCGACGAAGTCACGTTCGACCTGGGTGCGCTCGCCGGCACGCAACAACCCGTGGTCGACGAACACGCAGGTGAGCCGGTCGCCGATCGCCCGCTGCACGAGCGCGGCCGCGACCGCCGAGTCCACACCGCCGGACAGGCCGCAGATCGCGTGCCCGTCCCCGATCTCCGCGCGGATCCTCGCGACCTGGTCGTCCACAATGGATGACGTAGTCCACTGCGGACGGATCCCGGCGACGTCCTGGAGGAAACGGCGCAGCACCTCCTGGCCGTGCGGGGAGTGTGCGACCTCGGGGTGGTACTGCACCCCGGCGAACCCGGCCGCGACGTTCTCGAACCCGGCCACCGGAGCGCCCTCGCTGCGCGCGGTGACGTCGAACCCCTCGGGAGCCTTCGTCACGCAGTCCCCGTGGCTCATCCACACCGGGTGCCGCGCGGGCAGCTCCTCGTGCAGGTGGCCACCGGAGACGTCGAGCTCGGTGCGGCCGAACTCGCGCGTGCCCGTGTGCTCGACGGTCCCGCCCAGCGCCTGCGCCATCACCTGGAACCCGTAGCAGATACCGAACACCGGCACACCCGCCTCGAACAACGCCGGATCGACACTCGGCGCCTGGTCAGCGTACACGCTCGACGGACCGCCGGACAGGATGATCGCCGACGGGTTGCGGTCGAGCATCTCGGAGACCGACGCGGTGTGCGGCACCACCTCGGAGTACACCTGCGCCTCACGCACCCGCCGCGCGATGAGCTGGGCGTACTGCGCGCCGTAGTCCACGACGAGGACGGGGCCCTCGGTGGTGTCCCCCGGATTCCCGGGCGCGTTCTCGGGCACGAGCAGGACCTCCTGGCTTGCGGGATCGACGACGTTCGGTACCTCCATCGTCGCAGGTGAATCGCAGGGCGCTGCCGCCAGGTGGGCCGGACTCACGCGAGCTCCACCGCCGGCGCCCCGGCAGGTGAGCGGGCCCACACGCGAGGCCAATAGGGTGCGCCCATGAGCACAGCAGGCCCGGCCGATCCCGCATTCGACCCCGACGACACCGGCGGCTCCGACGACACCGGCGAGGAGGCGTACGCGCCGCGCCCCCGCGAGGCCTGGATCGCCGGACGTGCCGAGACCAACGAGGACACCGCGGTCATCACGCATCCCGCGGACGGCACGGAGGTCGCGACCGTCGTGCTGCCGTCGGCCGAGCAGGCGGCGGGCGCCCTCGAGGCCGCGGTCGGACTCGACAAGCTCGACGACGTCGACCTGCGCACCGGTGCACTGCAGATCGCCGCGGGTGAACTCGAGGCCCGCCGTGAGGAACTCGCAGAACTGATCACCGCCGAGAGCGGCATCCCGCTGCGCTGGGCGAACCGGGAGGTCGACGACGCCGTGGCCGTGCTGCGGTACGCCGCCCGGCATCCGCTCACCTCCGAAGGCCGCGTGACCACCGGTGGCGGAGCGGGGGCCGCCACGCTGATCCATGCCGTGCCGCGCGGGCCGGTACTGGCCGTCGTGTCACCGCAGGCTCCGCTGCGCAGTGCCGCGCACGCGGTGGCGGCGGCGTTCGCGGCCGGCGCGCCGGTGGTCGTGGCGGCGGGGACGGACACGCCCTTGTCGGCGTTGGCCCTCGGCGAGGCGCTGGGCGAGGTGGGACTGCCCGAAGGTGCCTTCTCCGTGCTGCCCGGCCCCGAACCGGACGCCCGCGACCTGGTCCGCGTGGACCCGCCAGCACCGGCGAAGGGCGCCGCGGTGGTCGTGACCGACCTGCCGAACGCCGCCGACCGCGACGACGTCGCCCAGCGCATCGCCGTCGCCGCCACCCGCCAGGGCGGGATGCGGCAGGAGGCCGTGCGCAGGGCGGTCGTGTGCTCGGCGATCGCCGACGAGTTCCTGCCCGCGCTGACGGCCGCTGTCTCCGCCCAGCCCACGGGAAACGCCTACGACACGGCCGTCTCGGTGGGCACGCTGCCGGCCGAGGTGACCGAGCCTGCGGCCGCGTGGCTCGACGACGTCGTCGCCGCGGGCGCCACCGTGCTGGCCGGCGGAACCGCCGAGGAGCCGACGCTCGTCACCGGCACCGAGGAGGAACCGGTGGCAGGCCCGATTCTCGCGGTGACGGTCGCGGACGAACCCGAGGAGGCACTCGCCGCCGTCGCCGCGCCGGGTGCGGCCGCGTCGGCGGTGGGACTGTTCACGGGAGACACCGCGCTGGCGATGCGCGCGCGGGCGCAGCTCGAGTCGGCCCGCGTCGTCGTGGGCGACGTCCCCGACTACGACCCGACCACGATCCACATCACCATCCACACCATCACCACCCCCCAACTGACAACCCTGACCTGACCACCCGTGTTGCGCTTTGGGGGCCGCGTGTTGCGGATCCAGGGCCGCGTGTTGCGGATCTGGGGTGCCGTGTTGCGGGACCGGGGTGCCGTGTTGCGCGAGTCGTCACTGCGCTGGGCCGGACGCCGAAGCAAGCCGTGCCGTGGCACGTTCCCCCACCGCACGGCGCACGTCCTCGAGGGCCGCGCGAATGGTGTCGCCGTACGCACCGTCGGGCAGCGCCGACGTGTGCCGCTCGGCCTCTTCGACGTACCCGGCCGCCGCGCGGAAAGCGCCCAGCCGCCGCAAGTTGTCGGCCAGGTTGAGGTACAGGCTCGGATAGAAGCCGGCGACGCGCAGGCTCGCGTGGTGTTGACTGGCACGCTGATCGGTCAGTGCGTCGGCGGCATCGAGCGCACGCACATCCCACATGAGCGACTCGGCGGCGTCGTCACAAAGGTCGGCCAGGTAGTGCGCCAGCGTGCAGCGGTGGAACGGATCCCCCGTCACGCCGATCCGCGCCCAGAGCCGCAGCAGTTCTCGGCGGGCAAGATCGACGTCACCGTCCTGCCCGGCGGATACGGCAGACACGATGGCGTTCATCGTCGGATCGGGTATGTCGGTCGGAGTGGCGGTCATGGGCGAGTCTCCTCGGTCGGCTCGGACCGGTGGGAGATGCGGCCACCGGCTCCCCGGCATCGTCAGGCTTCAACCGACTCGAAGGTCAACCGCTTCATACGGCCCCGTTGTGTCTCCTCGTCCTCTCCGACGTCCGGAACCCGCAACACAGGCTCCCGAAAGCGCAACACGCGCTCCCAGGGCCGCAACACGGGCCCCTGGAGCCGCAACACGCGACCCCGGGAACGCAACACGCGGCCCCCGAAGCGCAACACGGGCCGGCGTTATACCGGGGTGATGGGGAGACGGAGGGCGCCCGGGGCCTCGGCGGGGACCGCGGGGCGGCGCGGGGCGACCGGGTCGATGCGGCGGTACGGCTCGTCCTGCGACGGGCGCGGGTCCGGCTCCCCCGCGTTCGGCCAGAACGAGAACGCCCGCTCCGCCTGCGCCGTGATCGTCAGCGACGGGTTCACGCCGAGGTTCGCCGTGATCGCGGTGCCGTCCACGATGTGCAGGTTCGGATAGCCGAACACGCGATGGTACGGGTCGATGACGCCCTCGTCCGGGTTCGTGCCGATCGGTGCGCCGCCGATGAAGTGTGCGGTCAGCGGGATGTCGAAGATCTCGCCCCACGTACCGCCCGCGACGCCGTCGATGTGTTCCGCGGTGCGCTCCGTGGCCTCGTGACCGGCCGGGATGAACGTGGGGTTCGGCTCGCCGTGGCCCTGCTTCGAGGTGAACCTGCGCCGTCCGAACGGGCCGCGCTTGGTGAACGTCGTGATGGAGTTGTCGAGGCTCTGCATGACGAGCAGGATCACGGTCCGCTCGCTCCACCTGTAGCCGTTGAGCATCTTCAAGCACTTCACCGGGTGCTTGATCATGTACTTGGCCAGCTGCTTCCACCGCGGCTCCGCGAGGCTGCCGTCGGTGGCGATCGTCTGCAGCAGGCTCATCGCGTTGCTGCCCTTGCCGTAGCGCACGGGCTCGATGTGCGTGTTCTCGTCGGGGTGGATCGACGAGGTGATCGCCACGCCCCTGCTGTAGTCGTTCTCGGGGTCGACCGACGTGCGCGCGGCGCCGAGGATCGCCTCGGAGTTGGTGCGCGTCAGCTCGCCGAGCCGCGTGGACAGCCGCGGCAACGTGCCGTTGTCGCGCATCGCGTGCAACAGCTTCTGCGTGCCCCACGTGCCTGCCGCCATGACAACGTGGCCCGCCGTGACGGTCGCGGTGAACCGCTTCGACGTCGTACCCGTCTTGCGCAGGTCGACCTCAAAACACCGATCGCCGCGCGGGCGCACCGCCGTCACCGTCGTCATCGGCACGACGTGTGCCCCGCCCTGTTCGGCCAGGTAGAGGTAGTTCTTGACCAGCGTGTTCTTCGCTCCGACGCGGCATCCGGTCATACAGGAGCCGCATTCGGTGCAGCCCGTGCGGTCCGGCCCCGCTCCCCCGAAGAACGGGTCGGCGACCTGCTTGCCCGGCTCGCCGAAGTACACGCCCACCGGCGTGGCGTGATAGCTGTCGGCGACGCCCATGTCGGCGGCGACCTTGCGCATCACCTCGTCCGACGGCGTGACCGTCGGGTTGAGGTTCACCCCGAGCATGCGGCTGGCCTGGTCGTAGTACGGCGCGAGCTCGCTCTCCCAGTCGGTGATGTGCGCCCACTGCGGATCGCGGTAGAACGGCGACAACGGCCGGTACAGGGTGTTCGCGTACACCAGCGATCCGCCGCCGACGCCCGAGCCGGCGAGGATCATGCAGTCCCGCAGCAGGTGCACCCGCTGGATGCCGTAGCACCCCAGCTGCGGCGCCCACAGGTACTTGCGCAGATCCCACGACGTCTGGGCGAACTCCTCGTCGGTGAACCGCCTGCCCGCCTCGACGACGCCGACGCGGTAGCCCTTCTCCGTCAGCCGCAACGCCGCGACGCTGCCACCGAAGCCGGAGCCGACGACGAGGACGTCGTAGTCGAAGTTCGTGCCATCCCCACTGATGGTGTTACGCGAAGTCACACCAAAACTGTAACCAGCGGGACGGTTTCTGACCAGAGGTAAGTTACCGACGGGTCAATAACGCAGCGTGCCGGAACGCGACGATCAGTGGCGCACCGTGAGGCCGACGCGCTGGAACTCCTTGAGGTCGGAGTAGCCCGTCTTCGCCAGCGCGCGCCGCAGCGCACCGAACAGGTTGACCGTGCCGCTCGGGTCCTGGGCGGGCCCGTGCAGGAGCGTGCGCAGGTCCACCGAGTCGACCGGACCGCCGTCCCCGGCCACCCGCGCCACGCGCGAACGCGGCAGCGACGGGTGCGCGGCAGCCGACGTCCAGTACAGCCCGCGACCCGGCGCCTCGGCAGCGGCCGCCAGCGGAGCACCGAGCATCACGGCGTCGGCGCCGCACGCCACGGCCTTCGCGATGTCACCGGAGTGCCGCACCCCACCGTCGGCCAGCACGTGGACGTAGCGGCCGCCCGTCTCGTCGAGGTAGTCCCGGCGCGCGGCCGCGGCGTCGATCAACGCGGTCGCCATCGGAACCCCGATGCCCAGCACCTGGTCGGTGGTCGTCACGCCGGGGCTGTAGCCGTGCCCGACGATCACGCCCGCCGCGCCGGTGCGCATGAGGTGCATGGCGGTGCGGTAGTCGCTCACGCCACCGGCGATGACCGGGACGTCGAGGTCGGCGATGAAGTCCTTGAGGTTCAGCGGCTCGGTGTCGCTGTCCGCGCCGTCGCCGCCGTCCGCGTCACCGGTGCCCACGTGCTCTGCGGACACGATCGTGCCCTGCACGATGAGGATCTCCACGCCCGCCGACAGCAGGTGCGGGGTCAGCTCGGCGGCGTGCTGCGGGCTCACGCGCGCGGCCACGGTGGTCCCCGAGTCACGGACCGTCCGCACCGCCTCGGTGAGCAGGTCGGGACGCACCGGCGCCGAGTGCAGCTCCTGGAGCCTGCGCACCACCTCGGACGGCGCGGCACCCTCCTTGGCCGCCTCGGCGACCTTGGCGAGCGCGCTCTCGGCGTCGGCGTGCCGGGCCCACAGGCCCTCGGCGTTCAGCGCGCCGAGGCCGCCGAGCTTGCCGATCTCGACGGCGGTGTGCGGCGAGACGACGGCGTCCGAAGGGTGCGTCACCAGCGGCAGGTCGAACCGGTAGGCGTCGATCTGCCAGGCCGTGGACACCACCTTCGACGACCGCGTCCTGCGCGACGGCACGATGTCGATGTCGTCGAAGTCGTACGACCGCCGCGCGGTCCGTCCCATGCCGATCTCGACCAGATCCCGCACGTGTCAGTCCTCTCCAGCGCCCGCTGCTCGAGCGCCTCGTTCCCCGTGGCTTCACGTCCCGCCGCGACCGCGGGGACGTGTCACCGGCTCGTGTAGTTCGGCGACTCGACCGTCATGGTGACGTCGTGCGGGTGGCTCTCCTTCAGCCCGGCCGCGGTGATCCGCACCAGCTGCGCGCGCTGCAACTCCGGAATCGTCTGCGCACCGGCGTACCCCATTCCGGACCGCAGCCCACCGACCAGCTGGTGGACGACGTTCGCGAGCGGCCCGCGGAACGGGATCCTGCCCTCGATGCCCTCCGGAACCAGCTTGTCCTCGGACAGCACGTCGTCCTGGGCGTAGCGGTCCTTCGAGTACGACCGGGACCCGCCGCGCGAGCTCATCGCGCCGAGCGAGCCCATGCCGCGGTAGGTCTTGAACTGCTTGCCGCCGACGAGCACGACCTCGCCCGGCGCCTCGGCGGTGCCCGCGAGCAGGCTGCCGAGCATCACGCTCGAGGCGCCCGCCGCGATGGCCTTGGAGATGTCACCCGAGTACTGGATGCCACCGTCGCCGATCACCGGAACACCCGCGGGCCTGCAGGCCTTGTTCGCCTCGTGGATGGCGGAGATCTGCGGCATGCCGACGCCCGCGACGACCCGCGTGGTGCAGATCGAGCCCGGGCCGACACCGACCTTCACGCCGTCCGCGCCCGCGTCGACGAGCGCCTGCGCGCCCGCACGGGTGGCGACGTTGCCGCCGACGACGTCCACCGCGTCGCCGAGCTCCTTCTTCAACAGCGCCACCGTGTCGACCACGCCCCTCGAGTGGCCGTGCGCGGTGTCCACCACGAGCACGTCGACGCCCGCGTCGGCCAGCGCCATCGCCCGCTGGTGGCCGTCGGAACCGACGCCCACGGCGGCGCCGACGATGAGCCGTCCGTCGGCGTCCTTGCTCGCGTCCGGGTACTGCTCGGTCTTGACGAAGTCCTTGACGGTGATCAGACCGCGCAGCTTGCCCGCGCCGTCGACGATCGGCAGCTTCTCGATCTTGTGCTTGCGCAGGAGCCCGAGCGCGGCCTCCGCGGTGACGCCGACCTGGGCGGTCACCAGCGGCGCGGGCGTCATGACCTCGCGGACCTGCTTGGAGTGGTCGAGCTCGAAGCGCATGTCGCGGTTGGTGATGATGCCCACCAGCTGCCCGGAGGCGTCGGTCACCGGCACGCCGGAGATGCGGAACCGGGCGCACAGGGCGTCGACCTCGGCGATCGTGTCGTCGGGCGAGCAGGTCACGGGGTCGGTGACCATGCCGGCCTCGGAACGCTTGACGATCTCCACCGCCTGCGCCTGCTCGTCGATCGGCAGGTTGCGCTGCAGCACGCCCATGCCGCCCTGCCTGGCCATGGCGATGGCCATGCGTGCCTCGGTGACCGTGTCCATCGCGGCCGACAGCAGCGGGATGCGCAGTCGCACGTTGCGCGTCACGTTGGTACCGGTGTCGACCGCACTCGGCACGATGTCGGACTCCGCAGGCAGCAGCAGCACGTCGTCGAAGGTCAGTCCGAGCAGCGCGAACTTGTCCGCCTGCACGGCGTGATCGTCGGCGCCGTCCGGGCGGACGGCGGTGGTGTCGGAGTCGGTGACTTCGCTCGACATAGTGGCGGCGGACCTTCCTCACGCGTGGAGTGCGACACGGCTGAATGCCTCGTAACCGATGGTATCTGGACGCACCCGGGTCCCTTCCCGGTACCGTGCAGCCCGTGCCGCACGACGTGTTGCCCCCAGACCCATTCGCCGACGACCCCGACGACCCGGCCAAGGAGATCGCCGACCGCGAGGAACCCGCAGGTGAGCCGATCTCCGACGAGGAGCGTTCCGAGCTGCTCGCCGACCTCGCGGATCTGGCCGTCTACCAGGCGCTCCTCGAACCTCGCGGGGTGCGCGGGATCGTCGTGGACTGCGGCGAGTGCGACCTTCCCCACTACCACGACTGGCACCTGCTGCGGGCAAGTCTCGAGCAGCTGCTGGCCGATGGTCGGATGCGCCCGCACGAGCCCGCGTTCGATCCGGACCCGGCCGACTACGTGACGTGGGACTACTGCCGCGGCTTCGCCGACGGCATCACAGCCACGGAAAACGCCTACTGACCTGCTGACGGGCAGTCCGGTCCGGCAGCGCCCGAGTTGTCTGCCCGCGCCTGTTCGCGTGTAGCGAACAGGCGATGCGCTGCGCACCGGCTCTCAGTGCGTACCGGCTCTCACCGCGCGGACGAGCTCAGTGCGTCAACGAACCCAGCGCGCCAATGACGAAAGCCCCACGGTGACCTGTAAACCAGGCCTCCGTGGGGCTTTTCGCGTGTTCGTCGTGGACCGGCGGTCAGTTGCTGCTGCCCGACAGGGCGGGCGACTCACCCGAACCGCTGCTGCCGGAGGAGCTGCCGCTCTCGCCGGTGGGATGCGTCGACGGGTCCGGCTCCTCGGGCCACGTCGGGGTGTCCGTCGGAGTGTCGTCCGGCTCGGTCGTCGTCGGGTCCGACGGGTCCGTGGTCGTCGGGTCGGACGGGTCGGGCCCGGGCTGCGGCCGCGAGTCGGTCGGCGACGACGAGTCCGGCGAGGACGAGTCCGGCGACGTGGGCTTCGACGTGGAGCTGTCGCTCTCCGACGACGTCGCGGAGGGCGGGTTGTTCTCGGGACGGTCCTCGAGCTGTGCCATGAGCTGCATGTGCCTGGCCTTCAGCTGCGCGGCCTCCTCCGAGCTCACGTTCTTCAGGTCGTGCTCGGCCTTCGACAGCGCCGACCGGGCCTCCTCGTACCGGTCGGAGGCCATCGCGAGCCGCGCCTCGTCCATGGACGAACGCACCGACGCCGCGGCCTCGACGGACCGCGCGTGGTCGGCGTAGAGCACCTTGCTCAGGCCCCAGAGCGTGTCGCCGGGCTGGGCGTCCCTCGCGGCGAGGGAGGTTCCGGTGAAGCCGATCGCCAGCACCGCGGCGGCCGCGGCGACGGGCACCATGAACCGGCGCTTGTGCCCACGGCCCGCGTGCTTCCTGGCCAGCGAGGCGGTCTTGATCTCGGTGACCGCCGTGTCGAGGTCGACCAGCTCGGGAATCCGCTCGGTGTCGATGTCGCGGCGCCACGCCAGCAGCACCGCGTTGAGCTCGTCGTCACCCAGCTCGTCGGCGGTCCGCGGGTCGGGCCCGCCGAGCGCGTCGAGCAGCGCGTCGTCGGCCTGCACCACCGTCAGGTCGACCGCGTCCGCGTCCTGCTCGGCACCGTCGACTCCGGCTGCACCGTCGGCGTCCTGCGACGTCGCGTCCGTGCCCTCGGAGCCGTGCGCGGTGTGATCCGACGAGTGCGAGCCGTTGCGCGCGGCCTCGATCGCCGCGGTCAGGTCGGTGACCTCCGCGCCGCCCGTGTTGTCGGTGCTGCCCTGGCCCTCGACCGCGTCGACGTCCCGTTCCGGCTCGTCGGCCGGACCGTGGGGACCGGTGTGTTCCGTCACTCAGACCACCTCCTCTGCGGCCAGCACCTTGCGCAGCCGCGCGAGAGCACGGTGCTGAGCGACCCGGACCGCGCCGGGGGTCGACCCCACGGCCTCTGCGGTCTCCTCCGCGGAGAGTCCGACGACCACACGCAACACCACGATCTCGCGTTGTTTCTCCGGCAGGACCTGCAGCAGCTTCGTCATGCGCTCGTTCAGCTCGCCCTGGATGGCGAACTGTTCGGGCCCGACGTCGCGCTCCATCTCGTCCGGCACCTCGGCGACCGGCTCCGCCCTGTTCCTGGCGGCCGCGCGGTGTGCGTCGGCCACCTTGTGGGCGGCGATGCCGTAGACGAACGCCAGGAACGGTCGTCCCTGGTCGCGGTAGGAGGGCAATGCGGTCAGCACCGCGAGACACACCTCCTGAGCCACGTCGTCTGCCGAAGCGTACGAACGCTCCTGCCTGCCAACTCGGGCGCGGCAGTACCGCACCACAAGGGGACGGATCGAAGCGAGCAGCCGCTCGACCGCTTGCTGATCTCCCTCAACAGCGGCGGCGACCGACTCGTCCAGTCCATCCCCCACAGTGGCCATCGCAGACAACGATCCCGGTGTTACGTCTCGGTGTGCATGAAAAGCGGCGTGCGGGCCTGAGCGTCCCTCACGCCGGTGATGCGACCACAGTACCTGGCCGCTCCCTGTGTTCCGCGTGAGTTCCGAGCGCTCGCAGTGCGCGCGTGACGCGCCCCACGCCGTTCGCGGTGACCTTCCGATCGGCACCGCGGCGTGGGCGCAGTTCACAGTACAACGGGGCGCGGCATGCAGGCATGCCGCGCCCCGCTTTGAGTGCAGTTGTGAGTGCAGTTGTCCGTGCGGTTGTCGGTGCACGTGTCGGCCTGCCGCGCCGGCGGCCGACGGATTCGCGAACGTCCCGGACTGCGGGTGTTGCTGTGAGCTGTCCTACTCGTCGGCGTGGGCCGCGGGGACCCAGCGAGCCCCGAGCGGCTCAAGCTACGAGCGAGTCAGGCCACAAGCGGCTCAGGCGACAAGACCGCGGCGGAAACCGTGGGCCACGGCCTGCGCGCGGTCGCGCACACCGAGCTTGCGGAACAGCCGGCGCGCGTGGGTCTTCACCGTGTCCTCGGACAGGTACAGCTCGCGGCCGATCTGCCCGTTGCTCTTGCCCTGCGCCATGCCGCGCAGCACCTGCAGTTCGCGCTCGGTGAGCTGCACGCCGGGGTCGGCGGGCTGCCGCTGCGCGGGCACGGAGGTGCTGGCCAGGGTGTGGGCGAGCGCGGCGACCAGCTCGGGGCGCGAGGCGTCCCAGCGCAGGTAGCCGCGAGCACCGCCGGCGATCGCCGCGGCGATGCTGCCCGCGTCGTCGGGCGCACCGAAGACGATCACGTTCGCCTGGGGGTTCGCGGAGACGAGACGACGGGTCGCCTCGACACCGATGGGCACCGCGCGCTGCGTACCGACGAGCACGACGTCGACCGGCTGCCGCGAGTAGCGAGCCAGCAACTCGTCACCGTGCGCTACACAGTCGATGCGACTGACGCCGGGCACAGCGGACATCACACGGGTGAGCCCTTCGCGGACACTGCGTCGATCGTCGCAGATCAAGACCGTTGTCACGGGGGTTCCTTCCTGCAGCCGGGTGACGTACTACCCCCACTATCGGACGCTTTAGGCCGGACCTTGACACGATCTGGTGGCTTTTTTGAAATTTCTCTGACCCGTCTGCCGGAGCGGCCGGTTCACGACTCAGATCGGCATCCACGGCGAGGACACCGCGAGTCTGCGTGCCTCGGGATCAGCGCTCCGTAACAGAGCGTGTACCTCACGCGTGGCGCGCGCACGGTGCTGCGCGCCACGGCCTCCCTGGGCGAGGTCGGCCGCGAGCAGCAGGGCCGGCCACGACAGCGAGCGCAATCCCCTCGTCTCGATCACCTCGAGGGCCGAGTCGACGAGCTCACCCGCCCGCACCCGATCCTGGCCGCCTCCTCGCGCGGCGAGTGCGGCGGCCAGGACCAGTTCGGACTTCGCACGATGCCGGGGCACACGCGGCCCAAGAGCCCCGGGATCCGCGGGCCCGTTGAGATCCGCGGTGCCGGCGGGAGCTGCGGCAGCTGCGGGATCTGCCGCATGGGCAGGAACGGCGGGGTCGACAGGCTCGGCGAGTACCGCCAGTGCGGCCTCGGCCCGCCCGACGGCGGTCTGCGGGTCGCCGCCTGCCAACGCGGCCTCCGCGCCCACCCAGCCCGCGCGCACGCGCGATCGCCACGACAGCACGGCCGGCTCCACACCGGCAGCGCACTCAGTGCCGGCCCGGTCGCCACTCCTGTCACTGGCCCCGGTATCGCCACTTCCGCCGCGGCTGCCGGTGCCGCTCAGGACTCGGGCGACGAGACCGCCGGCCAGATCGGGACGTCCGGTGCCGAGCCGGTCGGCGGCGAGACCGAGAAGGGCGTCCGCCCACGCGCCTGCCGCGTCGACCCCGTCGGCGTCCTGCGCCATCGGCCCCGCCGGCCCGGGCTCGGGCCGATCCGGCGACGCGGTGATGCGCGCCAGCGCGAGGCCGTCGAGGCGCAGGGCCGCGGCGTGCCCTCCGAGCTGCCTGCGGTGCGAGGCGAGCGTGCTCGCGGCCAGCGACGACAACACGGCCCCACCAGAACCGGCACCAGCACCGGCCCCGTGGATCAACGGCTGCAGCAACGTGGCCGCCGCCGCGTAGTGCCCCCGAGCTCCCAGAGCGACCGCCGCAAGCCAACACTCACGGTCCGTACGGGCCGCCGCGACGATCCGGTGACGCGATCGGGTCTCCGGATGGGGGACGTCACCGAACGCCAACTGGCGCAAACGGTTCTCCACTGTCACGGTCACCACGGGAGCATCCTGCCCTTCGGGCGAGGCGTCGCCGTATCCGGCAACACGAAGGCCACTCTGTGTCGCCTATCACACCGCCGGGGGATGCCTAAAGAATGAATCGGGGCAGATCCCTTGAACAACTTTTCCCACACTCCTAACGTGCACCTCGTTGCACCAAATGGAGTAGCAGTAGCACCTCCGGTTCGCGTGGGATCGGAATGTGAACAAGGGGGCACCCGATGGCCGATATTCGCCGGCTTCCCGGCCCGAATGCCGATATCTGGGATTGGCAGCTCGAGGGGTCCTGCAGAGGGATGGACAGTGCCTCGTTCTTCCATCCCGACGGCGAGCGGGGCCCCGCCAGGGCTCGCAGGGAGGCCAGGGCAAAGGCGGTATGCCGGCCCTGCCCGGTGCTGGAGCTGTGCCGCGAGCACGCCCTGGCGGTCCACGAGCCCTACGGAGTCTGGGGCGGACTATCGGAAAGCGAGCGGGAACAGCTCATCCGCAACGAGCGAAGGTCTCTCACGTTGACAATGTGAAACCATTTCCGAGGGGGAAGAAGAAAGGGGCGCCGGGGAGGCGCCCCTTTCTTTTCGCTCAAGCATCTTCCCCGCGAAACGCTTCCACGGGAACCGTCCGCGCTCCGACGTTTTCCGACTGCACGGAAAGCGCCTTTCGGTAACCGGCCGCGGCGGCGCCGACAGCAACGGGGCGGCACTCCGGTGTGGAGTGCCGCCCCGTGTGCGGTGTCGACGAGAGACGTCAGTGCGCGTGGCCGTGGCCCGCGTCCTCGTCCTCCTCCTCGGGCTTGTCCACCACGGAGCTCTCCGTGGTGAGCACGAGACGGGTGATCGAGGCGGCGTTGGCGACGGCGGAACGCGTCACCTTCACCGGGTCGACCACGCCGGCCGCGAGCAGGTCGGTGATCTCACCGGTCGCGGCGTTGAGGCCCTGGCCCCACTCCTGCTCCTTGACCCTGGACACGAGCACCGCGGCCTCCTGGCCTGCGTTGCTGGCGATCCAGTATAGCGGAGCGGTCAGCGCCTCGCGGACGATCTTGACGCCCGTGGCCTCGTCGCCGGTGAGGCCGAGGTCGCCCTCGAGCTCCTTCGACGCGTGGGCCAGTGCGGAGCCACCGCCGGGCACGATGCCCTCCTCGACGGCCGCCTTGGTCGAAGCCACGGCGTCCTCGATGCGGTGCTTACGCTCGCCCAGCTCGGTCTCCGTGGCCGCACCGACCTTGATGACCGCGACGCCGCCTCCGAGCTTCGCGAGCCGCTCCTGGAGCTTCTCGCGGTCCCAGTCGGAGTCGGTGGTCTCGATCTCCTTGCGGATCTGGGCGATCCGCGCGTCGATGTCGCCCTTGGTGCCGGCGCCGTCGACGATCGTCGTCGCGTCCTTGGTGACCTCGATACGCCGGGCCTGACCCAGCACCTCGACGCCGACCTCGGACAGCTTCAGGCCGACCTCGCTCGAGACGACCGTGCCGCCCGTCACGACCGCCAGGTCGTCCAGGAACGCCTTACGGCGGTCACCGAAGAACGGCGCCTTGACGGCCACCGCGCTGATCGTCTTGCGCAGCGAGTTGACCACGAGGGTGGACAGTGCCTCGCCCTCGACGTCCTCCGCGATGATCAGCAGCGGCTTCTTGGCCTCGGCGACCTTCTCCAGCAGCGGGAGCAGGTCGTTGATCGAGGAGATCTTCTCCCGGTGCAGCAGCACGTAGGCGTTCTCGAGGATCGCCCGCTGCTCTTCCGGGTTGGTCGCGAAGTGCGCCGACAGGAAGCCCTTGTCGAACTGCACACCCTCGGTGATGTCGAGCTCGGTGGCCATCGTGGAGGACTCCTCCACGGTGATCACGCCGTCCTCACCGATCTTCTCGACGGCCTCGCCGAGCAGGGCGCCGATGTTGGCGTCCCGCGACGTGACCGTGCCGACCTGGGCGATGTTGTCGCGGCCCTTGACCGGGGTCGCCTTGTTCTTGAGGAACTCGACGACGTGGTCGGCGGCCTTCTCGATGCCCGCGCCCAGCGCGGCCGGGCTGGCGCCGGCCGCCACGTTGCGCAGGCCGACCTTGACCAGCGACTGCGCCAGCACGGTGGCGGTCGTCGTGCCGTCACCGGCGACGTCGTTGGTCTTGGTGGCGACGCTCTTGGCGAGCTGCGCACCGAGGTTCTCGAACGGCTCGTCGAGCTCGACGTCACGGGCCACCGTGACACCGTCGAGGGTCACGGTCGGGCCACCGAACTGCTTGTCCAGGACGACGTGACGGCCACTCGGACCGAGCGTCACCTTGACGGCGTTGGCCAGCTTGTCGACCCCGCGCTCGAGCGCGCGGCGCGCGTCCTCGTTGAAGTTGATCTGCTTAGGCATTGAGGAACCTCTCTCCAGGCACGCGAAACGCCCCGACCCCCGGCTTCATGCGGGGCCCGGGGCGTTGCGCATACGCGGGTCGTCTCAGTTGACGACGGCCAGCACGTCGCGGGCGGACAGGATCAGGTACTCCTCGCCGTTGTACGTGACCTCGGTGCCGCCGTACTTGGAGTAGATGACGACGTCGCCCTCGTTCACGTCCACGGGGACGCGGTTGCCCTTGTCGTCGACACGGCCCGGGCCGACGGCCAGAACCTTGCCCTCCTGGGGCTTTTCCTTAGCGGTGTCGGGGATGACGAGACCGGAAGCCGTCGTCTCCTCGGCCTCGCTCCTCTGGACAACGATCTTGTCCTCGAGCGGTTTGATGTTCACGCTCACCGGGTTGACCTCCACGGGTCGAGAGAAAGCGTTGGCAGGTACCTATTGGGTACGGCGCCTACCACCCCGCCGTCGCGGGTGCCGGGGCGTGTTGGGTGCCGTGTGATTAGCACTCTAGCTATGGGAGTGCTAGCCGCGCAAGGAGGGGCATCGGGCCTGGTCATCGCACTGCGCACGGAACCAGCCGCGCGGGCCGTGCGTTGGCGGGCATGAGGACCGAGCGAGCCTGGAAGGCCGCCGAACGGTACGACTTCCGTATCGCCGAGGCGGGCGACGGCGCCCGGATCGCCTACGTGCGTCCCGCGCCGTCGAACGACACCCCGGTCGTGCTGTTGCCGGGAGGGCCGGGACTGGCGTCGGTGTTCGTCTACAACCGGTTGCGGAAGCTCGCGGTCTCGCGTGGGCTCGACGTGCTGATGATGGAGCACCGCGGCATCGGACTGTCGCGTATGCACCGCGACGACCGGGAGCTCACGGTGCCGGAGGTGACGGTCGAGGCGGCGGCCGACGACCTCGCCGTGGTGCTCGACCGAGAGGGCATCGATCGGGCCGTCGTCTACGGCACGTCCTACGGCTCGTACCTGGCGCAGCTGTTCGGGGTGCGGCATCCCGGCCGGGTCGCGGGGATGGTGCTCGACTCGCCGGTGCTGTCGGCGGCCGACCGGTTCACGGTCCGCGACCACCGGCGAGAACTGCTGCTGCACGGCCGGGGCCGCCTGCCCACGCTGGTCCGCGCGGTCCTGGCGGCCGGGCCCGGGACCGACGGGGCGGACAGGGCCGAGGGGGCGGACGAGCCCGGCCGGGCCGATGACGTCGACAGCGTCGATGACGT
>Ga0079224_100002203_pt1 | contig 23394 bp, 21 predicted proteins | sample Stecom2015_FD_80414 | JGI IMG/M metagenome (GOLD analysis project Ga0079224, IMG submission 80414) | Agricultural soil microbial communities from Utah to study Nitrogen management - Steer compost 2015 | ecosystem: Environmental > Terrestrial > Soil > Agricultural land | place: USA: Utah... | reverse complement strand
TCAGGCAAAACCTTCCCCCCATTATAACGTGGATTTCCACGCCACTTACTGAGCAAACTGGGATCGATATCCAATTCCTTAGCAACATTATTGGCCACCAACCCTTAACGAACGCTCAAATCGGCCGCCATTACCTTAGATGAATCACCAATTTTCTATGCATCTCTACAAATTTAAAATTACCTTGTTAATCTGTCTCCTTCTCCAGTTAGCATCTCCGGCAAGCAGGTTCACCACCTCCTCAAACACACTGTGCAAGGCGCATGCCGGGAGCCCCTTTCGGACCAACTCGTCCAGGCTTGGGGGAATCGACAACTGGTTCTGGTAATAGAGATTAAAAGGAGGTGTTTTTCTCGCCACATACTGGTGTTTTCCTGGGCAAGCACATGGAATTCAGACGAATAAACCCGAAGAGATGTATAGGGAATCCAAATAAGCGAAATAAAAATAAAATAAGAGGCTGCCCTTATGAGACAGCCTCTTATTATGAGCCTAACATTATCCGGTTGCCAGCCGGATCGGCAACGTATAGGCCACCCGAACGGCCCCCCCATTCTGCACACCGGGCGCCCACTTACCTGCTCCTTTCAGTACCCTAATCGCTTCCTCGCCTGTGCCATGGCCCAAATCGCGGTTTAACCGGATATCGGTAAGGCTACCGTCACGCTCCACGACGAAAGTGACTTCGACTGTCCCATTTACGCCGGCATCGATCGCTGCTTTCGGATAACGGTAGTTTTCAGCAATCCACTGACGGAACGCGTGGTAACCGCCTGGGGGCTCCGGAGACACCTCGACGTCTTCAAAAATCGTATCCGCTGTTTCGGGGGAGCTTTTTGCTGTCGAGGTATATGCCACAATATTGACTTGACCCAAATCCGTATAGCCCGGTGGCTCTACCGGGGGCGGCGGTGGAGGCATAGCTGCTTCGGCTTCGCCTACTATGCTAAACCGAACTTCAACCATGTTACTTCCCTCAGGAGCAACTACTTGCGTACTTTCCCTTTCAAGCGTCCTCCGCACGGCGGCATGAAAGTCGACCTGCGAGTCGTCCAAGAATCCTATTTCTAGATATTTGCCGCCTTTCTTTTTGTAGGTTGCCCATACGATGGCAGACAAGCCCTCGTCCATGGCCGCCTGCGGGTAGGGCGTATGTCGTCCTATTTCTTCCTTAAATGCGCGAATGGCCTCCTCGTCAATCTGCTTGCCCTCATGTGCAGTGCCGCTAAACGACATGGAAACCGCCAACATAGCGACCAACATAGGAATAACCAACACAAACTTGGCCAACGCGGTCCTTTTACTAGCCGACTTAAGCAGCATTTGAATCCGGGGCTTTAAAAAACTCGACTCCGCAAAGGGCGTTGCCAATAGGGGTATCGAAGCCCCAAATGCCTTCGACAACAAGAGTTCGGCGTATTGTACCGGCTGTCCAACGGAAGTTTCGCGGTCCGCGATATACTCGTGTTGCAATTTCAGGGCCCGGGCGTACAGGTATACCACGGGATTGAACCAGTTGAAGACCTTGACGAGCTCGACCAATAACACATCAAGGCTATGCCACTGTCGCACGTGAACGCGCTCGTGCTGTTCGATTTTCCCGTCGGTATCGACTGACTTATCCACGCGTATTCGTCCAAAGAACGAATAGCCTTGGGCGCCGGTGCCCTTCCGCAAGAATCGGATCGTCATCACCAATTTATACAGGAAAATAAGCCCCGATATCAGGCATCCGGCCCAATAGAAGACCGACACGCGTACTAAAGAGGAGACGGCCGAATCCAATGCGGAAGATAATCCAGCACCTGCATCAGCGTCGTATGATGTAGCCTCCCCGATTTGAATAGCGGGTAGATGAACATGATAGGTGGCCGTGGCATCGCCAAAAACCGTTCCCATATCGACCAAGGGCAGCGAAAATGCCACAAAAATCCCGGAAAGTAGAAACAGCCGATTGGACTGGAAAAACGTTTCCTGGCGCAGAAAGAGATGGTAAAAACCATAACAGATAGCCAAAAACAGGTTGGCCAAGATTAAATACGTTATCATAACAATGGGGTTTTATTTGGTTTTCGTGAGTTTATTTTTTGTCCGACGAGGCGTCCTTCGCCTCGCGAATTAGTTTCATCAGCTCGTCGGCTTCGTTCAGTCCGATTTTTTCCTCCTTTAGAAAAAAAGAAAGCATATCGCGGGCTGAATTGTCAAAATAGCTTTGCATCAGCTTGCGCGTGGCGAAGGTCCGGTACTCCTCTTTGGATATCAGGGGATAATATTGGTGACTTTTGCCAAATGCCCGGTGTCCCACTACTCCTTTAGACTCTAATATGCGCACGATCGTCGAGACCGTGTTGTAGGCCGGTTTCGGCTCGGGCAAGCGATCGATAATTTCTTTCACGAACGCCGCTTCCAGTTCCCATAGCTGTTGCATGATCTGTTCCTCCGCGCGTGTCAATTCCTTTACGTTGCTCATCGTCATTTTTTCTCTTTCTTTTATCCAAAGATAAAACTAATTTTTTAGTTTATCAACTAAATTTTACGTTTATTAAGTTTTAATATTCAAAAGTCTAATAATCAGATAATTAATATTTATCTCGTGGGCGTGTTAGCTAGGGCATGCCTGTATATCGGTTGTTTTACGTTGCGATGAAGATTAATAAACAAAATAGTGCGTACTTTGTATCAACTACTAACAAACAAACTAAGTACAGGATGAAGATAGGTATCGTTTGCTACCCGACCTTCGGTGGGAGCGGAGTGGTGGCCACTGAGCTCGGCAAGGCATTGGCGGCGCATGGGCATCAAATACATTTTATTACGTATAGCCAGCCGGCGCGGCTCGATTTCTTTTCCGAAAACCTGTACTACCATGAGGTTAGCATCTCGAAATACCCGCTTTTCGATTTTCCGCCATACGAGCTGGCACTGGCCAGCAAGCTCGTAGACGTCGTCCGTTTCGAAAAATTGGACGTCCTGCACGTACATTATGCCATCCCGCACGCTTCCGCGGCCTTCATGGCCAAGCAAATCCTCGCCACCTACGGGATCCATATCCCGGTAGTAACCACCCTACACGGCACGGACATCACCTTAGTGGGCAAAGACAAAAGCTACAGCCCGGTGGTAACATTCTCCATCAATCAATCGGATGGCGTTACGGCCGTTTCCCAAAACCTGAAGGACGAGACGCTAAGCCACTTTGACATCACTCGCGACATCCACGTCATTCCAAATTTCATAGACCTGCAACGGTTTCGCCTCAAGCCGCGCCAGCATTTCAAACAGGCCATAGCGCCGGGAGATGAGCGCGTGTTGGTCCATACCTCCAATTTTCGGAAAGTAAAGCGGACGGACGACGTCATCCGCATTTTTAAAAAGGTGCAGGATGCCATCCCCTCAAAGTTGCTCATGGTGGGCGACGGGCCGGAAAGGGCCAATGCGGAACAGCTCTCGCGCGATCTGGGTATTTCCAACGACGTTCGCTTCCTCGGCAAACAAGAAGCCATTGAGGAAATCCTGTCGGTTTCCGACCTCTTCCTGATTCCGTCCGGATCGGAAAGCTTTGGTTTGGCCGCGCTGGAGGCCATGGCCTGCAAGGTTGCGGTCATTTCTTCCAACGCCGGGGGATTGCCGGAGCTGAACATCGACGGCGTCACGGGATTTCTAGGCGATGTGGGCGACGTGGACACCATGGCGCGTAAGGCCATCCATATATTGGAAGATAACGATCGCTTGAACCGATTTAAGGAGGCTGCGCTCGGCCGAGCGCGCGACTTTGAAATCAGCACCGTGGTGCCTCGATACGAGCAGTACTATGAGGAAGTAATGGCAGATGTCCGTCTTCGACACGGCGCCTAACGCATATTATAGGGATCGAAACCCGTAGACGCTGCCCAGGACAAGCCGTTTTGTTGCATATTAATAACTTATCTTTACGTTATGCTTCACGTCCTTGCCTCTCAAAACAGCATCGCTAACCATTTTATTGCGGAGCTGCGCCACGCCATTATCCAACAAGACCGCATGCGATTTCGAAAAAATCTCGAACGGATAGGAGAGGTATTTGCCTATGAAATCAGCAAGGTGCTGGAGTATGACGCAACGGAAATCGAAACGCCGCTCGGCATCGCCGAGACCGCGCTGCTCAGTAACCATCCGGTACTTGCGACGATCATTCGCGCCGGCATACCCATGCACCATGGCATGCTCAACTATTTTGACCAATCGGACAGTACCTTCATTGCCGCGTATCGAAAAACCAAGAAGAGCGGCGCGCTGGAAATACACAAGGAGTACGTCAGTACCTCCGACCTCACCGGGCGGGTAGTCATCATAGCGGATCCCATGCTCGCGACGGGAAAAAGCATGGTACTGGCTTGCAAGGAACTGCTAGACAAATACCAGATCAAACAACTGCATATCGCCATTGCCATTGCCAGCGAGGAAGGCATATCCCATGTTCGGGCTTTCTTGCCCCGTGCCCGGCTTTGGATCGGCGAGGTGGATTCCGAACTGACCAGCAAGGCCTACATCGTCCCTGGACTGGGCGATGCGGGCGATCTGGCTTATGGTTTAAAAGAATAACGTGGCTTCCCCGCGGGACGCACTTACAAATCGTTCCACTTGTCCGTTCGGAATGGCGAAACCGGCAGGCCCTGCGTATTAAATAGGTTGGGCATGGCCGTTTCGGTAAAACCAAAGCGGACGGCAACCGGATTTTTCACCTTCGGCGACGAAACCTTGAGCGTACTCCCCTGGATTTGGCCAATAGCGGGGTGAAAAACCCGGTCTGCACCCGCGATGTAAAGTTCAGTGATCTCGTCTCCTTTTACCTCAAGCCCCCCTTGGAGGTGGTCAAACCAAACGGTCACGGTATTTCCACTGACTTCGTGGCCCGCATACTGGGGAGAGATATAATCGCGGTCGCTCCGGCGGTGATAGTGGTCGTTTAACGCGATCTTCGCCAGACGGTTGGCGACGGCGCGTTTTTGGATTGGGTGAATGTCGTTGATGTCATCCACCAAGTCCGTAATGACCACCATCTGGGAATTTGGGAGGAGTTTGGCCGTTTTTTCCTGCTGCTCCCGCAGATAGGACGCCACCGGCAACCGATTGTTGTACGCGAACGGCGCAATCTGCACGAAATAGAACGGAAACTCGTTGTTCCAAGCCATGCGCCACGAATTAACCATAGTACGCATCAGCTTGTCATAGGTGGGCCAAGTGCTTATGTTGCTCTCCCCTTGGTACCAAAACGCGCCGGAAATCGCAAACGGAGTCAATGGATAGATCATGCTATTCCACAAGTGTCCGGCCTGGTGCGGCCGATATGCGTTCGCCTCTTGTTTGAGCGCGGCCTGGTAGAGTTCGGGGTCGTGAAAAATCATGTGTTCCGGCGTCCAGACTTCGGCAGGCGTGCCGCCCCACGAAGCGTTAATGACGCCTATAGGAACGCCCAGCTCCGCGCGAAAGTCCTTTGCTATGAAATACCCAATGGCCGAAAACGGCTTCAGCGACTGGGCACTCAACGTCTGCCAGGTATTTGGAATGTCGTCCTGAGGATATTCCGCCACGTTTCGGCTTACCTGAAGCAGCCGAATGTTTGCGTCATTTGCCTTGGGCAATTCCTCCAGTATCTCCGGCAGGTTTTGGTCTCCTCCCCATTCCATATTGGATTGTCCGGAAACAACCCAGACGTCGCCCAGCAAGATGTTTTGGAGCCTGATCTGTTCTCCCCCCGAATTTATGGTCATCTCATAGGGGCCGCCCGCTTCGCCCGTAGGCAGCTGCAAAATCCAGCGGCCTCCACCATCGGCGTGGGTCTTAACCGTGTCGGCTAGCCAAGATGCTTTCACGGAAACCAAGGACGATGCCCGGCCCCAGCCCCAAATATTGGCCGCGGTGTTGCGCTGCAACACCATATTGTCCGATAGGACGTTCGGTATTCGTAGTTGTGCGTGACCGATGGCGTGTACGGCCAGTATCGACACGAACAAGAGCAGTTGTTTTTTCATAAAAATAATCGCTTAGCAGTTTGTTTCGGTTTTTGTGGTTACAAACATATCAAAAACAGAGATGTTTATCCGCGGTAGCTTAGTTTTTTTGACATGATGTCCGGCTGTGCTGGGCGATTTTGTTTCTTCGAAATAATCCTGATTTTTGCGTGATGTCGTTTTCTGAAGAAATCGTTCGCTGGTATAGGGCGCACAAGCGTGACCTCCCTTGGCGCCAAACCCGAGATGCCTATGTGATTTGGCTTTCCGAAATCATCCTACAGCAAACCCGCGTGGCTCAAGGTTTGCCATATTTCGAGCGCTTTTTGTCGCATTACCCAGACGTGCGCGCCTTCGCCGCAGCGCAGGAGGGCGAAATCCTGCGCCACTGGCAGGGCTTGGGGTATTATTCGCGGGCACGCAACATGCACAAAGCCGCCAACCACGTGGTCGCCCATATGGACGGTATTTTCCCTACGTCATACGAGCAATTAATAAGCCTGCCTGGCGTTGGCGAATACACCGCGGCGGCCATTTCGTCGTTTGCTGCCGGCGAGGCACGGGCGGTGGTCGACGGCAACGTTTTTCGCGTGCTGTCCCGCTATTTTGGTGCTGATACCCCTGTCAACTCCTCGAAAGGCAAGAAACTTTTCCAACAAATGGCTGACGACCTCCTCGACCCGAGCAACCCAGCCGAGCACAACCAAGCGCTCATGGAATTCGGGGCCATGCTCTGCCGTCCGAAAAAGCCGGACTGCGCAATTTGCCCGGTTAGCTTGGGCTGCGAAGCGCTTCGGACAGGCCGGGTAGGCGAACTGCCTATTAAACTCAAAAGCAAACCGAGCGCAAACCGGTTTTTCAACTATTTTGTAGTCCGGGAAGCAGACGGTTTATATTTACAGCAACGAACATCGGGCGACATCTGGGAAAACCTTTACCAGTTGCCCCTAGTAGAAACAGCCAGCCAGATATCAGTAGAGGAATTAAAATCGCATCCATCTGTTAACGAATGGTTTGGCGAACGCGTCCGTTTGATTCCGTTGGGAAGCCCCGTCAAACACGTGCTAAGCCATCAAAATCTGCATGCCCAGTTTTACGAAGTGCAAGAAAGTACCGATTCGCCCGCCAAAAAAGAATCCTGGGATTATGTTTTGTTAAAAGATTTGAATAAATTAGCTAAACCTAAACTTATTTACGCATTCTTAACCAGTTATTTAAACGAAAATTAACAGTAGTACTATGTCTGGTGTAAACAAAGTCATCCTCGTCGGCCATTTGGGCAAAGATCCCGAAATCCGTTATTTAGAAGGCAATGTCAGCGTCTCCAGTTTCCCGCTTGCCACCTCCGAATTTTACAATAAAGATGGCAAGAAAGTGGAACAAACCGAGTGGCATAACATCGTCATGTGGCGAGGCTTAGCGGACGTATCGGCTAAATACCTGTCAAAGGGCAAGCTCGTATATATCGAAGGCAAGCTCCGCACACGTTCTTACGAAGACCGGGAAGGCATTCGCCGTTATACTACCGAGATCGTTGCAGAAAATTTTACCCTACTGGGGCGCAAAAGCGACTTCGAGCCGCAGAACACGGCAGGCACGGACAAAACAACCGAAAAATCCGGTACACAAACACCTAAAGACGTTGATTTTAAAGAGAACGACGACGATGAAGACCTGTTTTAACCGGATTAATCCGCCCACTGAAAATCGATTTCCTTTTCAGGTAACCGCCTAAGCAAAATTTAATCGGGAAACAAGTTTTTTGCATGGTTTTTGCATCACGTTGTCCATGCCTGGTGGTCCGACCAATGCAGCAAGCTGCCGAGCACCTAAAAATTCTATACTATGAGATCACTTTACTCTCCCGTATTTGGGCTCATTGTCTTCGGCATGCTTACGCTTACCGGATGCGAAAAAGAAGCTGACGCCCTTTCCGAAGCACAAGCCCATACGCTCCTCGATTTGGCATATGGCACGGACGACAAACAGAAAATGGACGTTTACCTTCCCGCTAACCGATCGACCGAGGAAACGAGGGTGGCCATATTTATACACGGGGGAGCCTTCATGACTGGCGACCGGAAAGATGTGGCACGAACCATTATTGATCGTTATGTTTCACAAGGTTGGGCCGTAGCCAATATCAGTTACCGCCTGGTCAACGGTGACCAGATCGACTCCATACCTCCCGCGCGGATCGACAGTGACATATTAATAAAAGATCAAGTGGCCGATGTATCAGCCGCCGTAGATTACATCCTGGCCCACGCGCGCGACTGGGCAGTCAATGGCCACCGTATTGGTATGGTTGGCCATAGCGCTGGCGGCACGCTTGCCATCTTGTATGCCTATAGCGATAATAACGCGTCCGGTAAAGTGAAAGCGGTGGGCAACTTGGCGGGGGCGGTCGATTTGGCTTTCACCCAATACGATGTGGACAACGCTTCTGCCACCAAACTATTTATCCCCGAATTCATCCACCGTATCACGGGCCGCGCATTTGAGCCGGGGAATGCCACCTATTCCGAATCGGTTAGTCCCTACCACGTGGTAAAGGCAGACAAGCCCATTCCGATTATCAATGTCTTTCCCGAACACAACGCAGTGCTTCTGGACCTTCCCAAACAGGACCGAGGAACCTACGATCGTTTTACGGAGCGCCTGAGCGCATTGGGAATTCCCAATCGCTTCGTCGAAATTGAAGGCGTATCCCACGATTTTGGCGGGGTGGAAACCCGACGCCAAGCGATTGACGAAACCATCTCATTTTTTAACGAGTACTTGCAGTAGCAAACGACTCCATACGCTCCATAAACGATATATTTGAACCCCGCCACGGGGTTTTTACCATTTTTACGTTATCTTTGGAGCGATGTTGCAAGAAAAAATAACTCGCTACACGAGCGAAATAGATAGCTTCAATCCACAGACCACCGATGAGCTGGAAAGCTTCCGGCTTAAGTTCTTAGTTTCAAAGGGTTTGGTAAAAACGCTCTTTGAGGAGTTCAAGACTGTGTCCGTCGAAGAAAAACGCGTGTTGGGTAAGGCGCTTAACGAATTTAAGAACAAAGCAGAAGCGGCATACGCGTCTTTTAAAGAGCAACTCGTAGCAACCAGCCAGGTGAAATCCGCCGGCGAAGACTTGACTTTGCCCGGGTATGGGATTACGGGCGGCTCCCGTCATCCGCTCTCTTTGGTCCGAAAAGAGATTATCGAAATATTCAAGAAGCTCGGTTTCGTAGTGGCCGAAGGGCCGGAAATCGAAGACGACTGGCATATTTTTTCTGCCCTTAATTTTCCGCCCGAGCACCCTGCACGTGATATGCAAGACACGTTTTTCATCCAGAAACGTGACGATGGAAACGACATCGCGCTACGTACGCATACCTCGTCCGTACAGGTACGCCTGATGGAAAACGGTACGCCGCCCTTTCGGGTGGTAATGCCAGGCAGAGTATATAGAAACGAGGCTATATCCGCCCGCGCGCACTGCTTTTTCCACCAAGTGGAGGGTCTGTATATCGACAAGGATGTGTCATTTGCCGACCTAAAGCAGACGCTGTATTATTTTGTGCAGGAAATGTTTGGGGAGGACACCAAAGTTCGTTTTCGTCCTTCGTACTTCCCGTTCACGGAGCCGTCGGCCGAGATGGATATCAGCTGTTCGATTTGCAAGGGAAACGGTTGCCAAATGTGCAAAGGATCCGGCTGGGTGGAAATTTTGGGCTGCGGCATGGTAGATCCGGCGGTGCTGGAAAACTGCGGAATAGACCCGACCGTATACAGCGGTTATGCTTTCGGCATGGGCATCGAGCGGATCACCAACCTCAAATATGAAATCAAGGACTTGCGACTGTTCTCGGAAAACGACGTCCGATTCCTCAGGCAGTTCGAAACCGAATTGGTATGATTCCACTGCGGCGTACGGTGCTACTTTTGGCAGCGGTGCTCGTGATGGCCGCCTGCGGAAAGAGCGGCTGCAACGTGATTGATGAGATCGTATTCCAGCGAAGCTTGTTCTTGGGCGAATATCCAGAACTTCGGGTACAGGGAATACCTGCCGTAACCGAGGTAGGCGGGGTGGCTGGCCTAATCGTTATTAATACCGGTACGGGATATATAGCTTTCGACCGCTGTAGCACGGTAGACCCGTCAAGACGGTGTGCAGTAGAGGTAGACGAGACGAATATGCTTGCCATAGACCCATGCAGCGGGGCTAAATGGATACTCATAAACGGGTCACCAGCTGAAATCGCAGAATGTCCATTGAAACCATATCACGTACGCAAACAGGGAGATATAATTACCGTATCGAACTAACATGGAACCAGACAAAATCAAGGAAAGCATCAAGCGGTCGGCGCGGGATTTGTTTCGCCGTTATGGCTATAACAAGACCAGCGTCAACGAAATCGCCCGAAAAGCCAAAATTGCCAAAGCCACCATCTACAAATACTTCGACAGTAAGGAGCTTATCCTGCACGCGATTTTGATGGACTACATCCGGGCGAGTGTCAGCGATCTGCTCGATAAAAAGCAAGACAGCACACACTTGGAAGCTTACCTGAGCAACTTAATCCTCCGTGTCAGCCGGATAACCTATACCATTTGCAATGAATTTATCGGTTGGGACTTTATCCGTGAATCGGCCAACGCTCAGGAATACCTCAAAACCCTATCCGACGACTTGGAATTCTTGCTCATTAGCTCGTTTAATGACAACCCGGCGGTACGGGACAACATTTCATTGGAAAAACTGTCTTTCCTGATCAAATCAAGCAAAAGCATCGTATTTTCGTTCGCGTTCACGGCCGTAACCGATGCCGACGTACGCAAGAATTTTATCTCCTTTCAAAACGAAATATTGCCTTATTTGGTGAAGGCGACCGTCCGCTAACCGGCGATATGGGGAATCTGTCGTTACGGTTGGCCCAGCTGTCCTAGGCGTTTTGCTGCATACTTCCGCTCGTTGTCGTCACCGACCCGCGTAATCCGCTCATAACAGGCTTTAGCGGCCTCGATATCCCCGATTTTTTCGTAGGCGGTACCTAAGTGATCCAATACGCTGGTGTTGTCGGGCTCGACTTCTTTAGCACGTTCCAAATAACCTATCGCGGCGGAATAATCTTGTCTGCGCTGGGCATTGATCGATAGGCTTAGCAAGGCCGGTACATGGGCGGGATCCGAGACTAATAACCGATTTGAAATCGTGTCCATCAGTGGCTGTAACGATTCATCCTTTGTATTGTACAGCAACAGCGTGTACATATCGACATACTGTCGCACAAAGCTGTTCACGTCGCGTAAGTGATTGCCGTTCCGCCATAGCCAAGCCTCGCCCAATTCGTCATGCGCGGCGAGCAGGTCCAATATTTCTGCTGTGTACGCTTCGTAATCCTCTTGGTCGCCCAATAATGATATATATGCGAGCCTGATATCTAGCCGTTCGGGGAATGTTTTTCTCGCTACTTCCAGCTCGACGGCGGATGCCGCCAGATACGCCTGCCGTGCCGCTGAATCAGGTTCCAAAGCATGCTTCCTTTTTAAAAAAGCCGATTGGGCAACCATTCGGTCCGCATCTTCAGGCCATTCAAACCGCCATTCGTGCAATATCTTCCGCTGGAGAGCTGTGTCGCCCTGGCTAATAGCTTCTTCCATGCGTTGGGAGTACACTTGTGCAGCCGCTAAGGCTGGCAGTCCCAGCAACCAAATCATCAGGCTGATGTATACCGTTTTGGTCATGTGAGTACAACAACGGGGCGCGCGAATTGTTGTGTCGCTACGTTACCTAGGAAAACGCATTCCATCCCTGCGCTTTGAGCGGATGGACATTTCCAGACTTGGAAATCAGCTCCCGTCCGGCGGCCAACTCCGTGATGTGACCGATAACCGTGATGTCTGGATGGTTTTTTACCTTTTCGTATTCGCTCTGCTTGATGGTGAATAGCAACTCGTAATCTTCACCACCGTTCAGCGCACACACCGTAGGATCCAGCCCAAATTCACGGGCTGTTTCATAGGTCATCGGGTCAATCGGAATCCGTTCTTCATAGAGTTTGCAGCCGACACGGGACGCTTCGCAAATATGCAGCATATCCGAAGCCAGCCCATCGGAGATATCCATCATGGCCGTCGGTTTCAGCTGCATGGCAACTAATTGCTCCACCACATCCTTCCTAGCCTCCGGCTTAAGCTGGCGCTCTACGATGTAGTCTTTGCCCTCTAAATCGGGCTGAATATTAGGATTTTCTAGAAATATTCTTTTCTCGCGTTCCAATAGCTGCAAACCTACGTATGCGCCGCCCAGGTCACCGGATACACAAATCAGGTCGCCATCGTTGGCGCCATCACGGTATACAATCCGGTCCGCGTCTGCATAACCGATGCTGGTGACACTGATAACCAAGCCCTGGCGCGATGCGGAAGTATCGCCTCCTACCAAATCAACGCCATAATTTTTGCAAGCCAACAAAATACCCGCGTAGATCTCTTCCACTGCTTCCAACGGAAACTTGCTGGATAACCCAAGAGAAACGGTTACTTGGGACGCGGTGCCGTTCATGGCGTAGATATCACTCAAATTTACTTGTATAGCCTTGTATCCCAAGTGCTTGAGCGGTACATAACGTAAATCAAAATGAATGTTTTCCAACAGTAAATCGGTGGAAACCAAGGTCTTCTTACCGGAAAAATCCAAAACGGCCGCGTCATCGCCAATGCCTTTCTTAGTGGAATCTTGGGTGAGTTCCACGGCTTCCGTTAGGTGGCGGATTAAACCAAATTCACCTAAATCTCCTAATTCCGTGCGTTCCTTATTATCAAACATTCGTTTTCCCTTTGGTTAAAGCCCATATCTGGCGGAAATATCGAGCATCCGCTCGATCGGCCTGCGTGCCTGGTCAATGAGATCTTCCGGCAAGTCCACCTCGGGCAGCTCGTATTTCATACAGTTGTATAGCTTCTCCAGCGTATTCAGCTTCATGTACGGACAATCATTGCACGCACAGGCGTTATTAGGTGGCGCTGGGATAAACGTCTTGTGCGGACTTGCCTTCTGCATCTGGTGGATGATTCCACTTTCAGTGGCAACGATAAACGTGGTTGCTGGATTTTCCTGGGTATATTTTAACAGTCCCGAGGTAGATCCGATATAGTCAGCCCGATCAAGAATATCTTTTTCGCATTCCGGGTGGGCGATGAACTTGGCATCGGGGTATTCCGATCGCAGGTTAGCAATTTTTTCCTGCGAAAAAATCTCATGCACCATACAGGCTCCATTCCACAGTACCATGTCGCGTCCGGTTTTGCGCATTACGTAATCGCCGAGGTTCTTGTCCGGACCAAAAATAATCTTGGCATCCGGATCCAAGCTCTCCACAATCTGCACCGCATTGGTTGACGTGCATACGATATCGCTCATTGCCTTCAGCTCGGCCGTACAGTTCACGTAGGTGATCACGATGTGATCGGGATACTGTTCCTTAAATTTCTTGAACAGATGTGGTGGACAGCTGTCGGATAACGAACAGCCGGCCCGCAAATCGGGCAGCAAGACCTTCTTGGTAGGCGAGAGGATTTTAGCCGTTTCGGCCATAAAATGAACTCCGGCAAAGACAATAATATCCGCATCCGTCTTGGCGGCCTGTTGAGCCAAACCCAAACTGTCGCCGATGTAATCGGCCAGATCCTGAATTTCGGGCTCTTGGTAGTAATGCGCAAGGAGAACAGCGTTCTTTTCTTTTTTCAGCTTCTCGATTTCATTGGCCAAATCCAGCATGGGATCTATCGGGAGATCGATGTAGCCCTTTGTCGGCAGTTCGCTGATAAACGTTTCCATCTAGTTGCTTTCTTTTTTATCTACTGCAAAGGTAGGCAAACTAAATGATTTGGATTTCCGTTTTCGACATCACCAATAAGTAATAATAATTTTTAATATAAATAGTCTTATTGTTTGTTAGTGTGTTAGTTTTGTGGACAACAGGCGATGTTTTTGTTTTGAAAATTAGTAATTGCCGGTTTGTACACAATTTATTAACATTAAATTTATGTGATTCGATTGGTTTTCAGTCGCTTTATTTTTACACCAGAATGTTTTCCATATCCAAATGTCGAATGTTTTCCGGTTGCTAGTTGTGGATAGCTCGGCAGTTTTTGAAGCAATACTTTTAATAACTCTGCTGTTTTGGGTGGCTATTGTGGAAATCGTCGAGTTATCAATTTTATTCCACCGGTTATATACATAAGTTCAACACCTTTTACACATCATATAATCCCTAATAGTAGTTTCTTAATGAGGACAACTGATTTTTTGGTGGTGGGTTCCGGAATTGCGGGCTTAAGCTTCGCTTTAAAGGCTGCCAATCATGGTAAAGTGCTAATCGTCACGAAATCTAACGAAGATGAATCCAATACGAAATATGCCCAAGGCGGTGTAGCCGTCGTTGTGGATAAGTCAGATACTTTCGAGAATCATATCGCTGATACACTGGTCGCTGGCGATGGTTTATGCAATGTGGAAGTTGTGGAAAACGTCGTTAAGGAAGGGCCTCAGCGGATTGACGAGTTAATTGCTTATGGTGCAAATTTCGATAAAACGGGCTTCGGGGAGTATGATTTGGCCAAGGAAGGCGGCCATTCGGCGCATCGTGTACTGCATTATAAGGACATTACGGGCTTTGAGATCGAGCGCGCATTACTTGAACGGGTCAGGGAGCATCCCAATATCGAGGTACTTACTCATTATTTTGCTATTGATCTCATTACGCAGCATCACTTAGGCAAGTTTGTGGATAAGTATTCGGATGATATTGAATGCTTCGGTATCTACGCTCTCAATACGATAGACAACCGTGTGGAAAAGATATTGAGCAAGATTACCGTAATGGCCACGGGCGGGGCGGGGCATGTATACTCAAGTACGACCAATCCCGTCATTGCTACGGGTGACGGCATTGCGATGGTGTATCGTGCCAAGGGAAAGGTGAGAAACATGGAGTTCATCCAATTCCATCCGACAGCATTATATAACCCTGGCGAATATCCCGCCTTTTTGGTTTCGGAGGCGGTCCGCGGCTTCGGCGGTGTCTTGCGCCGTAGGTCTGGAGAGGAGTTTATGTCGGAATATGACGAACGAGGATCCTTAGCCCCGCGTGATATCGTGGCGCGCGCCATTGACTCCGAAATGAAGAAGTCAGGAGATGATTTTGTCTATTTGGATATTACTCATCGAAGCAAGGCTGAAATCCTCAACCATTTTCCGAATATCTATGCCAAGTGCCTGTCGGTGGGGCTGGACATGTCGCGCGATTACATTCCCGTTACTCCCGCGGCGCATTACCTTTGTGGCGGGGTGATGGTAGACCTTAACGGCCGGTCGAGTATCAAGAGACTATATGCTTGTGGTGAATGTGCGTCGACGGGGCTTCATGGAGCTAATAGATTGGCTTCTAATTCTTTACTGGAAGCCGCAGTATTTGCACATCGTATTTATCTCCATGCAGTGGCCAATGTTCAGGAGAAATTGGAACCCGCTGACATACCGGATTGGGATGACTCGAACACTGCGCTATCGAATGAAGAAATCTTGGTTACGCACAACCTTCGCGAAGTGCAGAAAGTGATGAGTGATTACGTGGGTATCGTACGGTCCGACTTTCGTTTGGAACGTGCCATGCGACGTTTGCGTTTATTATACGAGGAAACCGAAAGTTTCTATAAAGACACGAAGTTATCAGTGAAGCTTTGTGAGCTTCGCAATGTGATCCAGGTGGCTTATTTGGTCATCAAATCCGCGATGGCGCGCAAAGAGAGCCGCGGGCTACACTATACTACCGATTATCCTAGTGCCGCTGAAAGCTTGCAGGATACAGTTTTTTAATGACTAAATTTAAGCCATGCCATTGATTTTGCCTGTAAAGGGTGTACACCCAGACATATCTTCGGACTGTTTTATTGCTGAAAATGCGACGATAGTGGGTGATGTCACCATCGGGGAGAAATGTTCAATATGGTTTAATGCCGTAGTTCGGGGAGATGTGCACTACATTCGTATAGGTAGCTACTGTAACATTCAGGACGGTTCTGTGATACATTGCACCTACGAAAAAGCACCCACGGAGATCGGTAATTTCGTGAATATCGGTCATCGAGCGCTTGTGCACGGCTGTACGCTTCACAACCACATCCTGATCGGTATGGGTGCAATCGTGATGGACCATGCCGTGGTAGAAGATTACGTCATTGTGGCTGCTGGTGCGGTGGTACTGGAAAACATGCGATGCGAGAGCGGATATATCTATGCAGGTGTGCCAGCCCGAAAAGTCAAACCCATAAGCGATGCCCAACGGGAAATGCTGGGGAAGCTGCCGCACAATTACGTGATGTACGCGAGCTGGTACGAATAGCCGTTATCTCGGTATGCTGATTTTGTCGGATTGTTCCCAGTTAGCGCGGATAATGAATTCCTTTCCGATATACCATACACGCTCCGGCTGTCGGCGGGATTTTACGTGTCCAGGATCCCATTCTCCGTTTCGATTTTCATCGTAGATAACGCGTAATGTATATTTTCCCGCCAACAGCTGCTTGAAAGGTATTTCCTGGCTTTCCGAAACTGCTACCCTCCGGTAAACGAAGTCTTTCTTGTCGTTTGTCAATTCCACGATGTACTGTTGGGTCGTGTCGGGTACCTCCACGTGAAACAGGATATCCCCGTAGCTGTCGCTGTCATCCAGTGTAAAGCTAAGCGAATGGGCCTTGTTTTTATCGCCAAAGTGACCCTTGAATGCTCCTTCTTTGATTTCCAGCTCATAGTTGCGTTTGGGGCGCCAATTATAGCGCAGGATATATTGCCGTGGGGCGGACGTGTCGGCCACCAGTTGGTAGTTAGTGCGGGGAATGGAATCTTCGAGCAATACTAGGCTGTTCCGATCTATTGTGCTCACGGGCGAACCGGCCTTCAGCACAAGATGGTTTACGCGGTTCACCCGGCTTCGATCCAAGTTGTCGATAATGATGAAATCCCGGTCGTACTTTTCATTACGGCTCGGCCGTAAGGTAACCGTGTCAAGGGCTTCGCCGTTTTCGACAAACCGGACTTGGAGGGAGTCGAAGTCGAGCGCACTGACCCACATGACGGCACTGTCTAACGTGGGCATAAACTCCACAATTTTTGACTCTTCGAATGTTTCCGGGCTTAATATTTGGATATCTGCGTTCTTCAGCGGTCGGTTGAAAACAAAATTGATGCGACCGCTAGGATCTATCGAACGGTCGAGGTTTCGGAAATCTTCCGGAATCTGCTGAGATATTTCCAGATTGATGTTGGTGAGGACGGTATCCAAATAGATTGAATCCGATAAGAATCCAATATACTCTGATGGTGCATTATAAATCCGGTCATTATTTTCCTCTTTGAGCGCATAGATTCGGTACGCCTCTTCCCGCAGGTAATTGAGGCTGTAGTTGCCAGCCGTATCGGTCTGGGTGAAGATGTTGGGTCTTGACTTTCCAAAGATTGAATCCTGTCTAACCGGAATAAGCATGACGGTGATTTCCTTTTCGGCTTCCTTAGTGAGGGCATTAATCACCCGGCCCGAAATAGACAGCGAGTCGATGACATCGCCGGTCGAAAACACGTAGCTGTAATTTAGCAGCGGATTACTTTCGTTGACGTCTTGCACGGCCTTCCCGAAGTTAATGGTATAGGTTGTATTTTCTTCAAGTGAATCTGGGAGGGTAATACTCAAGTTTCGCCGACGAATTCTAAATTCTGGTCGTGTGGGCATTTCGGGCGAAAGCGTGATCTCTTGGTAGTCGTTCACCAATTTCACGAATTCATCGAACTCTATGACGATTTCCTCGACATCCAAATTTCGGGTGAGGTTGCTAGGCCGTTCCTCTACGACTGTAGGAGGAATGGAATCTTTCGGGCCGCCCGTGGGCCGTTGGATGCTCGCGCACTGCCATGTAGTGACTACGAGCATCGAAAAAAAGCCTAAAATTAAAAGGATCTTGATTTTACCAGTTTTTAGGCGATTTGAGCAAGTTTTCTGGTTTTTGATATCGGGCATCGGAAAATCTGAGATAATGGCTTATATCAAGCGAAATAAGGTGATGATTCTTTAATGATTAAATTATTGAAAGTCAACGAGTTATTCTATATGAACCATCAAAACCGAGATATCCGAGGGGGAAACCCCGGAAATCCGTGACGCTTGGCCCAATGTGCGGGGTTTTATCCTCGCTAGCTTTTCGCGTGCTTCCTTAGACAACGATACTAAGGTATGATAGTCGAAATCGGGATTGATTTCCTGATCTTCCATTTTTTTCATCTTCTCTACCACTTGCTGTTCCTTTGCAAAGTAGGCGTCGTACTTGATCTTGATTTCGGATTGCTCGACCACCTCACGTGTGTGGCTCTGCAACAATCGATTTAATTCAGGATCCGCTTCGGCGAGGTCTTGCAGATGTACCTGAGGGCGACTGAGTATATTAAAAAGCTTGGTTTTTTGGGTGAGCGGCGCCGACCCCAATCGTTCGAGTATGGGATTCATAACCGTGGGTTCGATGGATTTTTTACTAATAAACTTCACAAGCTGGTCGGTATCGTTGATTTTATCAGTTACTCGTTTCATGCGGCCCTCCCCTACTAGGCCCAGCTTATATGCTATGGGTGTCAGGCGCTCGTCAGCGTTATCTTGCCGGAGCAGCAAGCGGTGTTCAGCCCGCGAGGTAAACATCCGATACGGTTCGTCCGTACCTTTGGTAACCAAGTCGTCGATTAATACTCCAATATAGGATTCGGAGCGTTTTAAAATCAGCTCGTGGCCGTCGTTGATCCGCTGGTGTGCATTTATGCCAGCGATTAGGCCTTGGCTTCCGGCTTCTTCGTATCCGGTCGTTCCGTTGATTTGTCCTGCAAAAAACAGGTGTTTGATCTTGAGCGTTTCGAGGGTCAGGTCGAGCTGCATGGGTGGAAAGAAGTCATACTCGATGGCATATCCAGGACGATACATTTTTGCATTTTCGAATCCCGGAACCAATTGCAATGCTTTCAGCTGTATGTCTTCAGGCAGAGACGTAGAGAAGCCGTTCACGTACACTTCGACGGTATCCATTCCTTCGGGCTCCACAAAAAGTTGGTGGCGGTCGCGTTCTGCAAAACGGTTAATCTTGTCTTCGATGGAAGGGCAATACCGAGGTCCTAGGCCCTTAATACGCCCAGCGAACATAGGGGATTTTTCGAAGCCCTGCCGGAGGATATCGTGTACCTTTTCGTTAGTATAGGTGATCCAGCAACTTCGTTGCTCTTTCGGTGTTTCCACCTCCGTAAAGGAGAAACGACCTGGATTTTCGTCGCCCCATTGTTCCTCCATGCGGGTATAATCTAGGCTTCGGCCATCGATTCGAGGAGGTGTACCGGTCTTCATCCGTCCCGCTTCGAAACCGATCGATACCAGCTGTTCGGTCAGTCCGGTTGCAGCTCGCTCACCCGTACGCCCGCCTCCGAAGCGTTTTTCCCCAATGTGAATGATTCCATTGAGAAATGTACCGTTAGTGAGCACAACCGCTTTTGATTGTATGCGGATGCCCAGCGAGGTGACCACTCCGGCAGCCCGGCCGTTTTGAATAATGACTTCCTTGACCGTGTCTTGCCACATATCCAAGTTCGGAATTTGCTCTAGTTGCAGGCGCCATGCCTCGGCGAATCGCATTCGGTCGTTTTGCGTACGGGGACTCCACATCGCGGGGCCTTTCGAACGATTTAACATACGAAACTGAATAGTAGATTTATCGGCAATAATCCCCGAATAACCTCCTAAGGCATCGATTTCGCGCACTATTTGGCCTTTTGCCACCCCGCCCATTGCAGGATTACAACTCATCTGGGCGATTACGCCCATATTCATGGTGATGAGCAAAACGGACGAGCCCAAGTTGGCCGCAGCAGCGGCCGCTTCGCAGCCTGCGTGTCCCGCTCCCACTACAATAATATCGTATTTTTTAAACATAGTCTTTGTGCTTGTTCCACGTGAAACGCAGAATGGGTGCCGCATGTTTCACGTGGAACATATTATTCTAATTCGTCAAGTTCGATCCATCGGGCGGTCATCTCGTCTAACCGCATATTAAGTTTCTTAATTTCTTCTGCTATTTCAGTTAGCTTGATATGGTCGTGCGTTGTTTTTAATAATTCGGTGTGTTGGGTAATATCGGATTCAAGCCGCCCAATGTCCTCTTCGATCGTTTCATACTCGCGTTGTTCCTTAAACGTCCGCTTCTTCCGGTCAGATACAGCAGTGGGTTTACGGCTATTGCCAGATTTTGTTTCCTCTGCCTTTTTTCGGCCCTCCTTTTCGATTGCTTCTTGTTCCGCTTTGAAGTCGGCGTAGTTGCCATTGTATACGTCGACTTGACCGTTACCTTGAAAAACGAATAACTGGTCGGTCAATTTATCTAACAAATAGCGATCGTGGGACACAATTACCAATACGCCGGGGTAGTTATCCAGAAAATCTTCCAAGACATTTAGCGTATCGATATCCAGATCGTTCGTAGGTTCATCGAGGATTAAGAAATTGGGATTAGTCATCAACACCCGCATGAGTTGTAGGCGCTTTTTTTCTCCCCCACTGAGTTTATTGGCCAGACCGAATTGCTTTTCGGGCGGGAACAAGAATAGCGTCAGGAGCTGCGAAGCCGTGATGTTGTCACCATTTGCGAGGGTAATATAGTCAGCGACGTTTTTAACGATGTCTATAACGCGTTCGTCAGGCTGGATATCCAAACCTTCCTGCCGATAATATCCGAATGTAACCGTCTCACCACGTTCGACGGTTCCCTGATCGGGGTGCAAGTCTCCCATGAGTAAGTTAAGGAAACTGCTTTTTCCCGTTCCGTTTTTGCCGGCAACTCCTATTCGGTCTCCCTTTTTGAACACGTAGGTGAAATCCGCTATCAGGCGCTTGTCGCCATACCCTTTTGATATATGGTGCAATTCGAGGATCTTTCCGCCTTGGCGCTTTACCTTAACCGAAAGCTCCACTTGGTTTCTCCCTACCGATCCCTTCGCTTTTTGTTCGAGTTCGTGGAACGCCTCGATCCGTGCTTTGGATTTGGTTCCCCGTGCTTTGGGCTGGCGCCGCATCCATTCCAGTTCCTTGCGGAGCAGATTCCGGCTTTTGAGCACGGCTTGCTGGTCGATGGACTCCCGCTCCGCCTTTTTCTCCAAGAATTGACCGTAGTTTCCTTTGTAGGCGTATACCTTTCCCTGATCAAGTTCCCGGACTTCAGTGCATACTATGTCGAGAAAATAGCGGTCATGCGTGACGAGTAAAACGGTTTTACCACCGGTCAATAGGAGCTTTTCCAGCCATTCGATGGTTTCAATATCTAAATGGTTCGTAGGTTCGTCTAAAATGTAAATATCCGGCTCGTCGATGAGCAGTTTTGCAAGGGCCAAGCGCTTGCGCTGCCCGCCTGACAGGGTATCGATGGACTGTGAAAAATCTCCTATGCCGAGACGGGTAAGCACGGTGCTGATTTTGAGTTCAAAGTCCCAGGCGTCAATCGCCGATATTTCATCGGTGAGCCGTTGAAGTTCGTGGGCGTCGGGATCTGTGCTATGTAGGAGCTCTTCGTATTGCCTAATCAAGTTTTGCTGCTCGTTGTCTGCACTATATATGAAATCATTTACAGAGGTAAATCCTTTAAATTCAGGGTTTTGATCTAAAAAACCTATTCGTGTTCCTTTTTCGGAAACCACCAGTCCGGACGTGGGCTCCAGCTTCCCGGCTAGAATTTTGAGCAGAGACGATTTGCCCGTTCCATTCACTCCTACCAAGGCAACGCGATCGCCGCGGTGCAGGGAGAAGTTCAAGTCGCGGAACAACCAAGTATCGTGAAAGGAATGACCAAGTTTTTCGGTGGATAGTATACTCACGGCAATGCGGTTATATCGTTCCAATAATAGTAATGTACGCCTTTGGGACACTTTTGTGCTGCACGTAACATCGCCAAAGCGACTTCTTGCCCGTCAATGGGCCGGTATTTTGTGAGTGAACCCCTAAGCAAAGGTGAAACGGCCTTGGATAGCGAGCCGAACACTTTCTCCAATGGACGGGATTCGCGTCGGGTGCCGATTAGCGCTGCCGGTCTGAAAAAATTGGTGCTTTCATAGCCCACACGTGCAATATCGCGCTCGGCCTCACCTTTCGTGCGGAGATAGAATACGGACGAATCGGCATCGGCTCCCACGGAAGAAACCATGAAAAAGGCACGGGCGCCGTTTTCCTTCCCGATTTTGGCGGCCGCCACCGGCAGACCATAGTCAATGTGATGATAGGCTACTTTATCGGGGGTCTTTTTTCGCGTAGTACCTATCGCGCAGAATACCTCGTCGGCGATAAGCAAGTGTTGCAAAGACGGAAGGCTATTGATATCGCCGATATACTGGGTCAATTTGGGGTGCGATATGGGAAGCGACTGGCGCACCACCGCAATTACTCCGGCGTACGCCTCGCAATTCAGCAGATAGTGCAATAGATGTTCCCCAATAAACCCACTTGCACCAAAAATCAGCGCATGCTTGTCTCTCATTTCAACAACCTTATCGTACAAAAATACGCAAATATATGAGAGCCTGTATATATGGAAAGTGAGCGGGCCTGGGATGGAGGCTGCCCTTAACCCCACGATGGAGGTTTAATTGAGCCGGTACGGCGGGATGAGGATAAACTTCGGTATCTTCACGGAAAACGTCACGCCGTCTACCTCCCTCGACATCAAGTACGTGCCCTCCATGCTTCCCATGTCACTTTTCAGGTTGCAGCCGGAAATGTATTCATGTTGTTCGCCTGGCTCGATGACGGGTTGCAGCCCCACCACACCTTCACCCTCCACTTCCCGTTTGGGTCCTTTTGAATCAAAAATAAACCAATGGCGGCGCAATAGCTGGATTCGGTTAGCGCTCTGGTTTTCGATCCGCACCTTATAGGCAAACATATAGTGCTCGTTTTCCGGATTTGAATATTCGGGCTGGTAGACCGTCTCGATGGAAACTTTGACGCCGTCAGTAGTTTGTGTCGTCATAACGGAGCGCATTGGTTGAGCAAGCAAGTTACAAAAATACATCGGTTTTCTAAAAGTTCAGAAATGCTTGATTAGAAGTGCCTCGAGAGGGATGAAGATGCTAGCACCTCCGCGTGTTTGACGGATTTGACCCGGCGGGCGCGCCCTTTACTCCGCCGGCTAGGACCTTGATCACCTGAAAAACAACGCTAACCATCGCATCCGACACCGAACAAATGGTTATGTTTGTATAGTATTGGCCGTACAGCGTATGCGAGTTTTTTCCTCCGTTCAGCTCTAGATCGTTCGCCTGCTTGCGATGGTAGCGCAGCAG